>Ga0123336_10004270_pt1 | contig 11701 bp, 8 predicted proteins | sample SSSSmetaG_FD_96466 | JGI IMG/M metagenome (GOLD analysis project Ga0123336, IMG submission 96466) | Glacier valley bacterial and archeal communities from Borup Fiord, Nunavut, Canada, to study Microbial Dark Matter (Phase II) - ​SSSS metaG | ecosystem: Environmental > Aquatic > Freshwater > Ice... | reverse complement strand
GGATATGTTTTGCCAGCCCATATTATTTGTACTGGATATTTTTGATTGTTAATTAATCCTAAAAATCTATCAAAGTCTTTAATTAATAGATCAGGTCTTTTATATGATGTAATCCTTCTGGCCCACACAATAGTGCAAATATCTTCTTTAAATAATTTCCCTGTTTGATCTGCTACGATTTTAAATAACCCTTTTTTTAAATGATTTTTTCTTTTCATAAAAGCAAAATCATCACCGGATTGCATATAATTTTCAAGTTCTTTATCCATCCAAAATTCTTTGCTTTGAGCATTGGTTATTGAAATGATTTTTTGCACACCTGTGTTACCTCCCCACATATTGTTAGCAACTTTTCCATGAATTTCTGAAACTCCATTAGCTCGATGCGACATTCGAAGGGCTGTTAATGTAAAGTTCAATGTATCTTCTTTTTCGTCTAGCATTTCAAGTGCATCTGTTGATGTTAATGATCCAAAAAAATTCATATCTTCCAACAATTTCACTGATATCTCTTCATTTCCTGCTTTTTCTGGCGTGTGTGTTGTAAAAACTATTCTTTTTTTTACTTCTTCCTTATTTTTATATTTAGTAAGTAGATGAAAAATTAGTGGCAAGCCATGCCCTTCATTTAAGTGATAAATATCTGGTTGATAATTTAATATGTCAATTAATTTACCTCCTCCAATACCTAAAAGCATAAATTGTGCTATCCTCGCTTCGTGATTATTATCATACAAACGAAAGCTAATTGACCTGGCAAGAAAATCATTTTGAGGAATATCGGTGGTGAGTAAATAAATTGGAGAAGTTTGAAATATTTCTGAAGAAAGTAAATAAACTTTAACCCAAATGGTATTCCCATGAACAACCATGGAAAAAAGAATTTCAGTATCCTTTAAAAAGTAATATCTTTTTTTTGTAAACTTTACTTCCATTTTTCCATCATAATCCCTTTCCTGATCATGATATCCATTTGTGAAAAGAATACCAATGCCAATCATATTTTTTTTAAGAGCATAAGTACTTCTCAAATATGAGCCAGCTAAAAAACCTAAACCCCCTGAATATATTTTCAATGATTGGTCTACCGCATATTCCATTGAAAAATAAGCTACTTTTTTATTTTCATTTTCCATTACTTCTTATTAATTTTAATACTTCAATAACCCTTCCTTAAACATGAGAAGATTTAAAAAAATTTAGAGTCTATATATTATGCCATTTTTAATCTTTAAAACAGAAATAGTTGGTTTATAAAACCAACTATTTGTTTTAAAATAAATTTTTGATAAGTAAACGTAATCTCCTTTTCATATTGATCAATGAGTTTCCAAGCTCGTATGTTGGTCATGAGTATGTAAAATCTCTTTTGCATTATTTATTTCATGTTCACTACCATGAGCAATAACTAGAGTCATTCCTTCGTTAAGATGTTTATTGAAAGTTTCAGTTTGATCTGTGTTAATGCCCATTTTTGCTAAAAAAGCTAAAATTCCTCCACCAACCAATCCCAAATCAAATCCTGCCATTGCACCTACAAGTGCACCAGCTCCATATAAAAATCCAAAACCAGGTATAGCAAAAATACCAACACCAGTTAAAATTCCTAAAACTGAACCGCTAACTACGCCTAAGCTTGTTCCAGCTTCTTGCAAATGAACTGATTTTACATGTATGTCGTCCTTTATGTTTTCAGCTTTTCCAACTAACGAAATATTAGAAATCGGAACACCACCTTCTTTTAAGGTTTTAGCTGCTTGAACAGCTTTTTCATGTGTATCATATACTCCAATAGTAGCTTTCATGATAATTTTAGTTAAAAATTTTGATTTGAGAAATATTATACAAAATTAAAGAGGCAAAATTTCATTCGCTTACATAAAAAAATAAATTATTTACATAATTCACACTTTTAGAAAGGATAATTTTCATTTCTGATTTACAGAAATGAAAAAATAATTGGTTTAAAAAAAAAGAATTATCAAATTAATTTTCCGGAACAATCATATTAATTGCACTTGGGATGAGTGTCGCATTAATATCATTAACCATTCCTAAATACTCACCATCTATTTGGAAATGTATTTTTTGAGCGGAATGTATGGATAAAGAACTCATCTGAAAAATTTCTGTTTTTTTAGGATTGAAAGATGCATGTGAAAAAATCATTTTAAATATTTCTATAAATGATAATTTTTTAACGGCAACAACTTCAAATAACTTATCTGCAAGATTACCGATAGGGTTTATAACCGCTCCACTTCCATACTTTGTAGCATTTGCAATAACAATTTGTGAAGCTTTAATTTTAATTACATTTTCATTAAAATGCATCCTCACAACAATTTTTGGGTTTTTCAAAATTACTTTTAATAAAACCCTTATATAACCCAACATACCACGGTGATGATTATTTTTAAATTCTTTCATTGCAAATGCATTAAGCCCAACATCACTTAAATGAATGCACATGTGATTATTGATTTTTAAAACATGAATTTTTTTTGTGAATCTCTTTACAATAACATCTAACGCTTTTTTGTGTTCGCACATCAGGCCAAGTTCTTTCGCCAATCCATTAGCAGATCCTGCTGGTAATATCCCCATTATTATATTTGTTTCTAGCAAACATGTCGCAACACTGTTAACAGTTCCATCACCCCCTACTGCGACAACAATTTTTGGTGAAAAAATTTTGATTTCATTTTTTATTAATTCGAGATTGCTTTCTTTAGGCATTTCATATAATTTAATAATATGGTTCGAAAATTTAAAATAATCTAAAATAATCATGACCCAGTCGGTAGAACCGTTCCCCGAACCAGAATTGATTATAAAAAGAAACTTTAAACTTTCTCCCTTTTCCATTAAATAATTATTAGAATTAAACTCTTAAAAACTTCAATTACGTAAGTAAATAAATTGTAATTAAAATTTATTTTAAATCGGAATGAATTAGTGTTGGATAAATTGCAGATAAAATATTATGCTAGAATTATTAAACAACTCAAACGCAACAATAAAAATTTACCATGGCTATGGACATAAGGATAATCTTACCGTTTTTGGTCATGTGTTTAAGAAGAAAATTGTAATCCGGAATAATCATACAAATAATTTTCTTATTAATAGTTTACATCTTATCAAGTTGTTCTTTATCAAACCGTTGCCTGAGGTGGATGTTCAATTGCAATGGGAGGATCAGCGATTATTTTCTAAAACAAACTCAAGCGGTTTTTTTTGTTTTGAATGGAAATCAAATAACACCATTGAAGCAGGTTGGCATAGCGTAATAGTAAATTTGTTGGATGAAAATGGAAAAATTTCAAGAACTGGGGAAGGCAAAATTTTTGTACCTCACTCAACACAATACGCTTTTATATCTGACATTGACGACACAGTTCTTATATCTTATTCAGGTAAAACATTTAAAAAATTAGTTGAATTATTTACAAAGCATCCTCGAAAGCGGAAGGCATTTGATGAGGTTGTAAAGTTTTATCAATTGTTATCCCTTGCCCATACAGAACCAGATATGGCCAATCCTTTTTTTTATGTTTCTAGCAGCGAATGGAACTTGTATGATGATTTAAAAGAATTTTTCAGGCATAATAATTTACCAGAAGGGGTTTTTCTTTTAAATGATATAAAAAATTGGTATCAGCTATTTAAAACCGGTAATACTAAACATCAGGGTAAGTTAATTAGGATTGAAAGAATTTTAAATACATTTCCTAAACAAAAATTTATTATTTTGGGAGATAATTCTCAAAAAGATCCAGAAATATATTTATCCATAGCAAATAAATATCCCGATAGTATTACAGCTATTTATATTAGAAATTTAGATTCAGCAACAAAATCGTTCACTGAAAAAATTATGTTGTCAATTCAAAACAATCGAATCCAAACCTTAATTTATAATCATAGTGGTGAGGCCATTTTGCATGCAAAAGAAACAGGTTTGATCTGAGATTACGATTATAGATAAACTTAATCTTCTTGTTTATTTAACATTTAAATTATACATATTAAAGTGGGGTGTGATATTAATAAATCCCAATTTGAGGAATTTTAATCGTTTTTTATTTTTTTATTCTGACCTAATTTTCTTAATTAAGTTTATTTAAAATTCTTTAATAATTTTTTTTAAATTATTCTTACAGAATTTAAAAGAGTCAGTAAGTTTAGTAGATCATCGCTGCAAGCATTTAAATTATTTATTTTGAATGTTTATTTTATAAAAATCAATCGAATTCATTTTTAAATATTACACAATTATCCCTTTTCGTAAGCTTCTAAATATCAATGTAATTTTTTGTGGATTGATTGTTTTATTTAAATAATCGTCTGCAATTAAAAGATCAAAAATTTATTTGGATTCTCCATATAAACTCCTCTTTGGTCTAATAGAATTTATTCTTTATTCACTATTTCATTATGAAACTATATATTAGAAATATGGTCAGCTTGCGATGCAAAATGATGGTTAAAGAAGAGTTGAATAAACTCGGGATAAAATATGTAATTGTAGACCTTGGTATAGCTGATATTTTAGAAGAAATAACATTCAAACAACGAAAATTACTTAAAGAAAACCTTTCACTATTAGGTTTGGAATTACTGGACGATAAAAAAAGCATTCTAATTGATAGAATAAAAAGTGCAATTATAGAAATGATTCATTATTCTGATGATTTACCTAAAATGAATTATTCGAATTATATCAGCGAAAAATTAGAATATGATTACACTTATTTAGCTAATACGTTTTCCGAAGTTAAAGGCATAACTATCCAACATTTTATTATTATGCATAAAATTGAAAAGGTTAAAGAGTTACTTCTTTATGAAGAACTCAACCTATCAGAGATATGCTATAAAATGCATTATAGCAGTGTAGCCCACTTATCAAATCAATTTAAAAAAATAACAGGATTGTGCCCTTCTACTTATAGACAAATGCATGAAAAACGCAGTGTCAATTTGGAAAATATGTGATTTATGTAACAATTTTAAATAAGTATGTAACAGTATTCAGTTAAGGAAAATGATTTAGCCAATGTAATCGATGTTATTAGCTTTCAGGATGAAGAGAAACTAGGAAAGGGCAAAGAAATGGTGGACAAACTCACTGATCTCATTACCATTTTTGAAAACCCAGCATTAGATTTTAGTAAAAACCGTGCGGAAGGAGATGACATTTTGGGTGTTGCTTATGAGTACCTGATGCGACACTTTGCTTCCGAAAGTGGCAAGAGCAAAGGGGAGTTTTATACGCCTGCTGAAGTGAGTCGTGTTCTTGCAAAAGTGATAGGTGTAAAAAAAGTAACTAATGAAAAGCAAACCATTTATGATCCTACGTGTGGGTCATGGTCCCTGTTGCTTAAGGTAGCTGAAGAAGCAGAAACTAAAGTTAATTTATACGGACAGGAAAAAACAGTGTTAACAGCTGCTTTGGCCGGTATGAACATGATTTTGCACAACAACCCTGAAGCGGTAATTGAAAAAGGTCAAAGTACACTTTCTCATCCTTTGCACAAAAAAGACAAGGGCAATCTAAAAACCTTTGATTTTGTAGTAGCAAATCCTCCGTTCTCTTCCAAGAACTGGACTGACGGCTTCGATCCAGCAAATGATATTTACGAACGCTTTGAGGAAGGCAAAATACCACCAGACAAAAATGGAGATTATGCTTTTTTTTTACATATCATCAAGTCGTTAAAAAGCAGGGGCAAAGGAGCTTGTATTTTACCTCATGGTGTATTGTTTAGGGGGAATGTGGAAAGTGAAATCCGCAAAAGCATCATTGAAAAAGGCTACATCAAAGGAATTATTGGCTTGCCTGCAAACTTGTTTTACGGCATTGGTATTCCTGCATGTGTAATAGTTATAGACATGGAAAATGCCGAAGCGAGCAAAGACTTGTCTGAAGAGGAAAGAGGCATTTTTATGGTGGATGCCAGCAAAGGTTTTATCAAAGACGGTAACAAAAACCGCTTGCGTGAACAAGACATTAATAAAATAACTGATGTTTTTAACAAGCAAATTCCAATTAATGGATTCCGTCGTTTTATGTCGTTCAGGGAGATAAGTGACCCCAAAAACGATTTCATTCTCAACATCCCCCGCTATATCGATAGTCAGGAGATAGAAGACAAACAAGACATTGAAGCTCACTTGTTGGGAGATATCCCTAATGCTGATATTGATGCCATGAACGGATATTGGGATGTGTATATAACCTTATAAACCAAATTGTTTGCCGATAGCAAACGCAATGGATACAGCCAACTCAAGATTAGTAAGGATAGCATCAAACAAACCATTTTTACTCATTCTGAATTTGTGTCTTTTAGCCTCGAGATGGATAATTAGTTTACAGCTGATATTATTAAAAATTGGCTAAGAAACAGGTACACCCTTGAATTTTTAGGCACTTGGGAGCAAATTAATAATCCCCATTTTAAAGTGGTCGAATTTGACCACTTTAAAATGCAAGCAGGTTTGCCAAGTTTTGTATTAAGCGTATCGGAATGGATTGAAAAAACAAACGCTGTGGGAATAACCGTTAAAAAAGGAAAATACAGAGGTACTATGCCCACAGAGATATTACTTTTGAATTTGGTTCAGCTATTAGTGCCTCCTTCAAGCTCTATCTTATCAAAGAATTTCAATGCCTGAAAGATGATGAAAACGACCGAGCAATACCAATTATCTTTTCACATAAATGCTTTTAATTATTCCAAATGTCCTTTAATAACTGATTCAGAACCTTCATTGATCAATATGTTTAACTGGGGTTTGATCCGTACTTGGGTGAAGGGTGAAGAAAAAGCAAACGAACTGAAAATAAATACCTTAAACGCCAAGTGCGAAACCATTTTTGAAAAACCTTCCTTCCGTTCTGCCATAATAAAAAAACGTTGCCTCATACCAGCGACTGGAATGGCAAATAGGATTTCGGAAGAGTTTTTAAATGATGTGGACAAACATAAATATGTAATTTATTTATCAGCAGAAACGGGAGACCTTGAAAGTGCTAAGTCTATTGCAGAAGCTGGTAAAGCTATTTTAAAATCTGGAGGTATCGGCATTAAAGTGGAAACAACCGGGAAGGCTTTTACAAAAGAACATTGGATTGAACTCCTCAATGATTTTGAAGAATCAAATCTTTATCAAATGTTTGTACTTGATTGTATAAGTGATGGTAAAAGAAAAACCTACTCATGTGGAATGCATAATATTGGATTAAGGGACGGTATTGTTTACAATGAAGAATTTCAAGAGTCTGTAAACCTACTCTCAATTTTTGGTTATTATCAACTTATTGATAAACCAGAAATTAAAAACAATCAGACTTTTAGCATAAGTGCAGAAGCACCGATTTTTGTCATTTCAGAAGAAATGACTCAACCAAATAAGGGGGATGAACTTTTTGAAAATCCTTATGGAATGTGGAAACTTGAAAGAAAGGTAAGTAAGTAAATAAAGTGCGAGGCTACTAAAGCTTAACTTTTTTATCTTTTAGTACTCTTAAAAAAAACATCGTTCTACATTAAATAGTACTTTTAAAACTGAAGTAGTAAAACCCTTCGATTTTGACGGATCAAGAAGTTCTGTTTTTCTTAAAATTCTCAGCCTGTTCAAAGATTTCTACATACACCTCGTCTCTCTCCACTGGGGGATAACCAAACTCATCAAGTAACAGAATAAGACCGACTTTAAGTGCTGATTTTATATCGTCACGTTTATTCCAATCAGGAAACTTAGCTTGTCCATCAACAAGATCTTTAACAGCTTTTGCCAATGCAATCATTTTGTCGTCAGGATATTTAAAGTCGTATTTTATACATAGTTCTTTCAGTATGTCGTAAAATGCTTTTTCTTCAAAGTTGATACCTAACTCGTCTCCAGCAGAAAATTCTTTGTGAACTTCCCAAATCAAGTCAGTGAGTGCATTTGCCATTTCCTCATACACTTCGCTTCTCAAAATGTCGTTTGCATCTCTGTTATTGTAACGCTCTACAAGTGATTGCATCTTTTTAGAAAAGTCAATTCCTTTTACCCTGTTTACTTTTTTGATTTCACTAATCACTTTTGCCAATAGCTGCTGAAGTAATTTTATTTTGGTATTCGGCAATTTAATTTTATCAATCTTGGCTAAATAATCATCATCAAAAATATCTTGCTCAGTTTCTTCTTCATCACCAAGTTTGAAAATTTCTTCTACTCCATCGCTTTGAAGGGCTTCTTTTATCATTTCCCGAACTTTGGCATTCATCTGTGCCGTGTCGGGCGCATTGCCTTTCGTGAGTTTGAAAACAATAGAGCGAACTGCCAAATAGAAATGAGTATGATCCCTTTCTTCTTGAGTTAATTGCTCGCTTCCTACACAAATATCATAAGCGGCTTTTAGTCGCTTTACAAAACCCATAAATCGGGTTTCAATTTCTTTGGTTTGTTGCACGTATTCAGCAGCCAAATTCAAAGTGTTTAATTGTTGAATGGTAGTGCCTATGAAATATTTGGAGCTATCGAATGTGTGAAAAATTTTTGCCAATAGGTCCAAATGATTTCTTACAATGATGATGGATTCTGTAATGTCCTCAAAATTGTCTTTGTCGCCTTCGCTGTATTGCTTTAAGGCCAAATTCATTTGGTTTTTGATGCCAATGTAATCGACTACCAAACCTTTGTGCTTGCCTTCAAACTTACGGTTTACCCTCGAAATGGTTTGAATTAAGTTGTGGCGTTGAATAGGTTTGTCGATATAAATGCTATCCAAGAAAGGCACATCAAAGCCTGTAAGCCACATATCTACAACTATGGCTATTTTAAAATTAGATTTTTCATTTTTGAATTGTCTGTCCAGTTCTTTGCGTTGCTCTTTTGTTCCTAACAAATCATACATTTCTTTTGGGTCGTCTTGTCCTCTGGTGGCAATGAGTTTGATACATTCAATAGGCTTCAGCTCTCGCTTGTCTTTGTCGGAAAGTTCTGCACCTTCTTCCGCTGCTCGTATTTCCTTCCATTCAGGTTTTAGTGAAATGATGTTTTTATACAATTCAAAAGCTATTTCGCGGTTGCTGCACACAAACATTGCTTTGCCTTTTACAGTAGAAGCTTCTGAAACCCTGGTAGTATAATGGTTTACGAAATCTTCTGCAACTGCTTTTAATCGTTTTGGATCCCCCAAAATCGCATACATATTTGCTGTTTCTTCTTTGCTCTTACCTATTTGATATTCATTTGCCCCAAGTTCCGCTACTTCTTCATAGTAGCGTTCTATTTTTTCAAGTTCTGTATTTTTCAAAGCCACTTTAGCAGCCCTTCCTTCATATACTATACGTACAGTGATTTCGTCTTTCACCGATTCGGTCATTGTGTAGGCATCTACTACTTTTCCAAACACATCAAGCGTTGCATCTATAGGTGTTCCTGTGAAACCAACAAATGTGGCGTTAGGTAATGAATCGTGTAAGTATTTGGCAAAGCCATAAGTCTTTGTAACACCTTTTTCTGTAACTTTTACTTTTTGGTCAAGGTTTACCTGGCTTCGGTGTGCTTCGTCTGAAATGCATATCACATTAGATCTGTCGGTAAGCAGTTGTGTGTCTTCTGTAAACTTATGAATGGTGGTTAGGAAAACGCCTCCGCTTTGTCTGCCTTGAATTAATTCCCGCAGGTTAGCTCTGCTCTCTACACTTACTACTGTATTGTCGCCAATAAAGTTTTTGGCATTGGTAAATTGCCCGGAAAGTTGGTCGTCTAAATCGGTGCGGTCGGTAATTAGTACAATGGTGGGGCTTTCAAAATATTCGCTTTTCATCAACAACCTTGTGAGGTAAAGCATTGTGAAACTTTTACCGCAACCTGTGGCACCAAAGTAAGTTCCGCCTTTTCCGTTTCCTTCGGGCTTTTGGGCTAACTTGATGTTGTCATACAAAGCCCTCGCTGCATAGTATTGTGGGTAGCGACAAACAATTTTCTCGTTTTTCTTTGAGCTATCAGGAATGTAAATAAAGTTACGGATAATATCACGCAAACGGTTTTTATGAAACATTCCCTGAATGAGAGTGAACATACTGTTTATGCCGTCCACTTCTTTTGCCAAGCCTTCCACTCTCCGCCAGGCATAGTACATTTCATAGCTACCAAATGCAGAACCTGATTTGCTGTTCACTCCATCGCTAATCACGCAAAATGCATTGTATTTAAAGAGTTCAGGGATATCCCTGCTATCCCGAAAGGTTAACTGTCTAAAAGCATCATAAATGGTGGCCTCTTCACGGATGGCCGATTTAAATTCAAACACTACCAAAGGCAAACCATTGATATAAACAATGCCGTCAGGAATACGTTTTTCTGAACCAATAATTTCCAGTTGATTGACGAACTTGTATATGTTATTATCATGAGAATATACTTCTTCGGGTTCTGCAGCAATAGAAAGTAATTGCTCGGCCGTGGGTTGCTTTTGTTTGTTTAATCCTGCATAATCAATGAGTTGGATATAAATGTCTTTTTGGTTGCGATCTTCCCGTTTGAGAATAAAACCGTCAGAAAGTAGTTGCAAAAATGTTTTGTTGCTTTCGTACAGGTCAGAAGCAGATAGGGATTTGAGCTGAAGAATGATAGATTTGATTTCGTTTACCGTAATGCCTTGCCCAGCATATTGGCTTAGAAGAAAGTTTTGTAAATCTTCCTCTATCAAAACTTCATCAGGTTTGCGGTTAATATTTACACCTAAAGTATGTTCAAAACCTTCTTCACCTAATAATTCAACAAAAGTGCTTTCTAAACTAGCTTCGGTGTAATGTTTCATTTGTTAGGCTTTTTCAGTTTTTTAATATCTTCCTCAATCTCTTTCAAGCTATGTTCTTTTTCAATTGCTTTTTGAGTTATTTTATATTTTTCAAATTCAGCTTCAGATTTATTCAATGCTTTTTCGTGGCTTATTTTACCTGCATGAGAAAGCAATTCTCTTCCATTCAATTGCAGAATAGAATCCAATCTGCTAATCCAATCTGCCATATACATGGGTGTTCGCTGCTGAGCCATTGTTTCGGCAAAAGCCAAATATTGTTCTACCAATAAGCCAAGCAATTTGATTTCATCTTCGTTCAGGTAATTTTTGGCAATGCTTACATCTGATTTTTTGATAGATAATGTATTCTTTTTATCTAACGACTGCATCCCCAGCAATGGTAAATTTGCATCGGCACGTCTGAAAACTAATTCTGCTGCGGTTTGCTCACTGATGGCCCAAAGCAGTTTATTCTGAATTATTTTAAAAAACTCTACGGTCTTTTCGTCTTTCGGGTCATAATCAATGCTGGTAGCATAAATGTCTTTTATTTTTTGGTAAAAGAAGCGTTCAGATAGCCTTATTTCCCGAATGCGTTCCTGCAATTCGTTGAAATAATTCATGGAACTGCCCGACTTAAATCGGTCATCATTCAAGGCAAAGCCTTTGATAATGTATTCTTTAAGCCTTTGGGTAGACCAAATACGAAACTGGGTACCTTGCGGTGATTTTACCCTGTATCCTACCGAAATAATGACATCAAGATTGTAGTGCTCAATATCTCTTTCCACATGGCGGCTACCTTCTGTTTGAACTGTTCGGAATTTCCGAACAGTTGCTGAAGGGTTTAGTTCTCCTTCTTCAAACACATTCTTAATATGTTCACTTATT
>Ga0123336_10004266_pt1 | contig 11708 bp, 9 predicted proteins | sample SSSSmetaG_FD_96466 | JGI IMG/M metagenome (GOLD analysis project Ga0123336, IMG submission 96466) | Glacier valley bacterial and archeal communities from Borup Fiord, Nunavut, Canada, to study Microbial Dark Matter (Phase II) - ​SSSS metaG | ecosystem: Environmental > Aquatic > Freshwater > Ice... | reverse complement strand
GACGGTGCGCGGGCCGCTCGGTCTGATCATGGGCGCGCGCAGCGGGGACAAGGGCGGCACCGCGAACATCGGCGTGTGGGCGCGGACCGAGGAGGCCTACCGCTGGCTCGTGCACACGCTCGACGTCGCGAAGCTCCAGGCGCTCCTGCCCGAGACCGCGGCGTTCCCCGTCGAGCGCCATCTCCTGCCGAAGCTGTGGGCGATGAACTTCGTCGTCGACGGCATCCTCGGCGAAGGCGTGTCGTCGTCGCCGCGCTTCGATCCGCAGGGCAAGGCGATCGGCGAGTGGCTACGTGCGCGGCACGTGGACATCCCGCGCGCGCTGCTCCCCTGACGCCGAGCTCGGCACCCGCGGCAGGTGCACCGTGAACGTCGTGCCGCGCCCCAGCGCGGACTCGACCGCGATCTTGCCGCCCGTGTCCCGCACGATACCGGCCACGTTCGCGAGGCCGAGGCCGGTGCCCTGCCCGGCCGGCTTGGTGGTGAAGAACGGCTCGAAGAGACGCTCCTTGGTGTCGTCGCTCATGCCGACGCCGGTGTCCGAGACGAGCAGCGTCACCTCTCTGCTCGAGGCGCGGGCGGTGCGGATCGCGAGCCTCCCGCCGGACGGCATCGCGTCGCGGGCGTTCAGCACGAGGTTCAGGACCACCTGCTCGAACTGCGAAGGATCGGCGAGGACCGCACCGGCGTCGGGCGCGAGGTCGGTCACGAGCTCGATGCTGTTCTGCATCGTCCGCCGCATCATCTTGGCCAGCTGCAGGATCATCGCATTCACGTCGAGCTCGGAGACCTGCGGCTCCTGATGGCGACCGAACGCGAGGAGCTGCTGCGTGAGGAGGCTACCGCGCTGCGCGGCGTGGGCGATCTCGTCGACGTCTTCGCGGATCGGTGAGCCCTCCGGCAGCTGCTCGGCGGTGAGGCTCGCGAAGCTGAGGATCACCGTGAGGACGTTGTTGAAGTCGTGCGCGATGCCGCTCGCGAGCTGACCGATGGCCTCGATCTTCTGCGCCTGCCGCAGCTTTGCCTCGAGGGCCTTGCGCTCGGTCACGTCCGAGATCACCGACATCCTGACGGTGCGGCCCGCGCGCAGGATCTCGTGTGACGCCATCTCGACCTCGATGATCGTGCCGTCGCGCTTGCGCTGGCGGCGCGCGGTGGCGCGTCGGACCACGCCGCGCGTCGTCGCGAGCTCGGCAATGTGCGCGGCGGCGTCCTCGGGTAACCAGAGGTCGTCGAGCTTGCGGGCGAGGAACTCCTCCCGCGCGTAGCCGTAGTGCGTGATCGCCGCCTCGTTGACGTCGAGGAACCGGCGCGTCTCGACGTCGAAGACGAGGGCCGGCAGCGGGCTCTCCTCGAACAGGAGGCGATGGTGCTCCTCCGACTGACGTAGCGCATCGAGCGCGCGCGCGCGGCCACGCCGGACCTCGCTCTCCCGGAGCTCGCGCACGACCGCGGGCACCAGGCGCGCGAGGCGCCCCTTCGCGACGAAGTCGGCGGCGCCGGCGATGAGTGAGTCGATCGCGGCCTCCTCGTCGATGCTGCCGGACATCATGATCACGGGGATGTCGAGCCCGGTCGCCTTCACCGCGCGCAGCGCGCCCGGCCCGTCGAAGAGCGGGAGCGTGAAGTCGGTGATCACGAGATCCCAGGGGCCGCGCGCGAGTGCCTCGGCGAGCGCCGTCTCGGTCTCGACGCGCGCGAAGATCACCGGGTCGAAGCCGCGCTTCAGCTCGCGAACGAGGAGCGCGGCGTCGTCCTCCGAGTCCTCGACGAGCAGCACCCGCAACGTTGCCAACCGCGTACCCCCACGCTCGAACGTAGCGCATCGGTGCCTGGAAATCCGGTCCACGCAATAGCGGTTTACCGCCGCGCACGCGGACGCCTCAGCTCACTCGCCTTTCACGATCTGCTGCACGCGCTGGTACGAGATGCCGAGGAGCTCGCCGATGTCGCGCACCGTCAGGCCCTGCGTCACGAGCGTGGTGGTGAGCTTGCGGTCCGGCGTTTGTGACGAAAAAAGCTAGGATGCTCTGACGCATGCCGACGATCGCCATCGAAGGTCATCGATTCTACTACGAAGAGCAGGGCTCGGGCGCGCCGCTCCTTCTCGTGCACGGGTGCGGCGGGCACACCGGCGTGTTCAAGGGTCTGGTCTCGCGCCTCGCCAACTCCCACCGGGTGATCACCTACGACCGTCGGGGCTACGCGCAGAGCAAGGCGCCGCTGCCCGGCAAGAAGGACTACCTCCGGCGCTCCGCCGCCGACGCCGCGGCGCTGCTCCGCGAGATCGGCGCCCCTCGGGCCATCGTCGTGGGCTGGAGCATGGGGGGCGTGATCGCGCTCGCGCTCGCGGTGCAGCATCCGGAGGCGGTCTCGCGCGTCATCCTCTACGAGGCGCCGCTGCACGCGAAGAAGCACCTCGGGGTACGGATGACGGGCGCGATGGGCGGCGCGCTCGGCCTCGGCAAGATCGGCTTCGAGCGTCGCGGCGCCAAGCGCTTCCTCCGTTACGCGCTCGGCCATGCCGACGGCAGCAGCGCCTTCGACGAGCTCGACGAGGCGATGCGCGAGTCGATGCTCGCGAACGCGGCGACGGTGCTGGCCGAGGTCGAGGCCGGCGCGGGTGAGGAGCTGACGCGCAGCGAGCTCACGGGCCTCGAGGTGCCGGTCGGGCAGGTGGTGGGCACGCGCTCCGCGCGCTTCCTCATGGAGGCCGCCGATCGCAGCGCAAAGCTCTTCGCCGGCTCACGCATGGTGCGCGTGAGCGGCGGTGACCACGTGATGAGCATCCGCCAGCCGGACCTCCTGTCCTCGGCGATCCGCGAGCTCCTCGCCAGCTAGGGCGCGGCGGGGGAGTACTGCGTGGGGGAGGGGGCGGGCTGCTGCTCCGCGGTGAAGCGTGTCTCGCCGGTCTTCACCGCCCAGGCGGCGGAGAACTTCGGCGTCTGCGGGGCGACGAGCGTGATGTCGTCGAAGAGGTGCCAGGCGCCCTGGATGCGCTCCGGCGTGATGTCGAGGATGACGAAGCCGCGGTGGCTCGGCTCCACGAACTTCACGTGCGGGTTCACCTTGCGCGCCTGCTCGATGAGCCCCACGAAGAGCTCGGGGATCCCCGGCGAGCTGATGCCCGGCGTGACGAACTCGACGCCGAGCGAGCCCTTGCCCGTCGCGGGGTCGTACTTCGTCGCGTCGTTCGGGTCGACGACGAGCTCGTTCGCCCACGAGCTGTGGATGTCGCCGGTGAGCACCACGATGTCCTTCACGCCGGAGTCGCGGAAGAAGGCGAGCAGGCGATTGCGCGACTCCGGATAGCCCTGCCACTGATCGAGGTTCGCGAGCTGCTTGTCCTTGTCGAGGATGATGTTGCCGACCATCACCTGCTGGCCGAGCAGCTTCCACTGCGCGGTGGAGGACTTGAGCTGTGCCTCCATCCAGCTCGCCTGCTCGTCGCCGAGGAGCGTGCGCGTCGCGTCGGGCGCGGGCGGCGGTCCGAGCACGCCCCCCGCCTGCTTCGTGCGGCCGTAGAGGCGCGTATCGAGGAGGACGAGATCGACGAGGCTGCCGAACGAGAGCTTCCGGAAGATCTTGTCCTCGCTCTCCTGCTCGCGGATGGGCATCCACTCCATGTACGCGTGACGGGCGGCGGCCTTGCGGTCGGCGAACCTGCCCTCCTCGCCCTCGGTGTGGTTCTCGGCGCCGTCCTTGTAGGAGTCGTTTGCGACCTCGTGGTCGTCCCAGATGGTGATGAACACCTGCTGGCGATGCACCTCCTGGAGGTCGGGGTCGCGCTTGTACTGCGCGTGGCGCATCCGGTAATCGGCGAGCGTCTTGATCTCGTGCGCGGGCTCGTACGTGCGCACGTCTCCGTAGTCACCGGCGGCGTACTCGTAGATGTAGTCACCGAGGTGAATGACGGCGTCGAGATCGAGCATCGTCGAGAGCGCGCGGTAGCCGTGGAAGTAGCCGTGCGCGTAGCTGGCGCAGGCCGCCATCGCGAGGCGGACGCGCGTGTTGGCGCCGCTCGGCGCGGTGCGGGTGCGGCCCACCTTGGAGCGGCTGCCGAGCGCGATGAAGCGGTAGTAGTAGGTCGTCCCGGGCTGGAGGCCGCGGGCGTCGACCTTCACGCAGAAGTCGCGGTCGGCATCGGTGCGCGCGGTGCCCTTCGCCACGCGGGCCGTCATCTCCGGATCGGTGGCCACCTCCCAGTCGACATCCAGCGCGCCGTCGGTGCTGATCCGGGTCCACAGGATGACGCCGTCGGGCAGGGGATCCCCGCTCGCGACGCCGTGCTGGAAGAGCGCGGCTGCGGCCGGGTCGTCGGACGAGGAGCAGGCGACGACGCCGGTGGCGAGCGGGATGACCAGCGCGCCGCGGAGGAGTTCGCGGCGGCCGATGGAGGTCGAATCCGTCATCCTCCGCGCGTACCGCGGGGCTCGACGGACGGCAACGCCCGCAGCGCCTCGTTCCCGGGCTGCCATCGCCGCGTAGCGGTCCCGTGGCTCCCACGTCACGCAGCGCTCGCCGAGGGCGATCCGATCGAAGAAATCGGGCACCATGGAGGGCGTGAAGCACTTCATCAACGAACGCAGCGCCATCGTCACCGAGGCGCTCGAGCTGGCGGTCCTGCTCGGTGAGGGCAAGGTCGCGCGGCTCGACGGCTATCCCTCGATCAAGGTGCTCGTTCGCACCGATGCCGATCGCACGCACGTCGCGGTGGTGTCGGGCGGCGGAGCGGGCCACGAGCCGGCGCATGCCGGGTTCGTCGGCGACGGCCTGCTGACGGCAGCGGTGTGCGGAGAGATCTTCGCCTCGCCGAGCGTCGACGCGGTGCTCGCGGCGATCGTGTCGGTCACCGGCGAGGCCGGGTGCCTGCTCGTGGTCAAGAACTACACCGGCGACCGCCTGAACTTCGGGCTCGCCGCGGAGCGGGCGCGCGCGCTCGGCCTCGACGTGGAGATGGTCGTGGTGGGTGACGACATCGCGCTGCCCGACGCCGCGCGCCCTCGCGGGCTCGCCGGCACGCTCTTCGTGCACAAGGTGGCAGGCCATCTCGCGCGCAGCGGCGCGTCGCTTGCCGAGGTCAGGCAGGGCGCCGAGCGCGTCGCCCTCGCCGTGCGCTCGCTCGGGATCTCGCTGTCGTCGGTCACCATTCCCGGGCAGCCGAGCGAGGCGCGCCTCGGGCCCGACGAGGTGGAGCTCGGGCTCGGCATCCACGGCGAGCCCGGCGCCGAGAAGATAGGCATCGCGCCCGTGCGCGAGCTCGCGGCCGTCCTCGCGCGGCGGCTCGAGGCCACGCTCGCCGACGCGCCTGGTCCGCTCGCGCTGCTCGTCAACGATCTCGGAGGCGTGCCGCCCATCGAGATGGCGGTCGCGACGCAGTCGCTGCTCGAGGTGCTGAAGCGCGAGGTGGTGCTCGTCTTCGGTCCCGATCGCCTCATGACGTCGCTCGACATGAAGGGGCTCTCGGTCTCCGCGCTACCGCTCGACGCCGCGCTGCGCGCCGCGCTGCTCTCGCCGGTCGGTCCCTCGGTATGGCCACGCGGCCGCGTGCTGACGAGGATGACGCCGTTGCCGATCCCGCGCCGGCTCGAGCGCGCGCCGCATGCGCCGTCCTCGCACGCGGCGCGAAGGCGCGTGGTGGAGACGGTGTGCACGACGCTCATCGCGCTCGAGAAGGAGCTCGACGCGCTCGACGCGAAGGTCGGCGACGGCGACACCGGCAGCACGTTCGCCACCGCATCCCGCGCGCTGCTCTCCGCGCTCGAAACGCTGCCTTTTGCAACACCGTCCGAGCTCTGCGAGAGCCTCTCCGAACGCCTCGCGACGGTGATGGGTGGGTCGAGCGGGATCCTCCTCTCGATCGGGCTCGCCGCGATGGGAACGGCGGTCGCGGAGGTCCCCGGCTGGCCGGCGGCGCTGCGGGCCGGCGTGGGCCGCATCCAGCAGTATGGAGGCGCAAGAGAAGGCGATCGCACGATGCTCGATGCGCTCGTCCCCGCCGTCGTGGCGCTCGAGGGAGGCGGCGATCTGCGCGCCGCGGCCCTCGCCGCGCGCGCCGGTGCCGAGCGCACGAAGGCCATGAAGAGCGCGCGCGCCGGTCGTTCGAGCTACGTGCCGGAGAGCGCGCTGGTCGGCGTCGCCGACCCCGGCGCGGTGGCGATGGCGACGATCTTCGAGTCCCTCGCGGCGCTCGCCTGATGGTTTGCTACGCTCACGCACAGTGAAGAGAGCAGCAGCCTTTGCTGTCCTGCTCGTGCTCGCGAGCTGTAGCAGCAACGAGAGCGCGAGCCCGACGGCGCCGCCGGTGGTCGTTCCGCCGGAGACCGACGCATCCACGGATCCGCCGGACAGCGAGGCCCCCGGCGACGGCGGGCTCGACGCCGACGCGAGCGACGAAGGCGATGCGGGACCTCCGCCCACCAAGGGCAACCTGCGGGTCATGGCCGCGAACATCTCGAGCGGGCCGAGCCTCGTCTACGGGCCGGCCGAAGGTGTGCGCATCTTCCAGGGGCTGCATCCCGACGTCGTGCTCATCCAGGAGCTCGTGGTCGGCGGCAACTCCATCGCCGAGGTCGACAGCTTCGTCACCACCACGTTCGGCGCCGGCTTCACCTACTACCGCGAGCCTGCGGTGCAGATCCCGAACGGCATCATCAGCCGCTATCCGATCCTCGAGTCGGGCACGTGGGTCGACCCCGCGGTCGCCAACCGCGGCTTCGCCTACGCGAAGCTCGATCTACCGGGCGCGCATCCGCTCTGGGCGATCAGCCTGCACCTGTTGACCACGGGCGCAGCGCAGCGCTCCACCGAGGTCACGGCGCTGGTCGCGCAGGTGAAGGCGGTCATCCCCGCGGCCGACTACCTCGTGCTCGGCGGCGACTTCAACACGCCGGTGCGCGCCGAGCCGTGCATCACCGGGCTGTCCGAGATCGTCGTCACCACCGCGCCCTACCCGGCCGACGGCGCGGGCAACGAGAACACCAGCGGCCCGCGCAGCAAGCCGCACGACTGGCTGCTCGCCGACGTCGACCTCGCGGCGTTCGGTCTGCCGACCGCCATCGGGCAGCGCGGATACGTGGGCGGGCTCGTCTTCGACAGCCGGGTGTTCACGCCGCTCGCCGACGTCGCGCCCGTGCAGCCGATGGACAGCGCCGCGCAGAACATGCAGCACATGCCGGTGGTGCGGGATTTCCTGGTGCCCTGATCACGTTCAGGCTGGATCGAGACGCGCGCCTCCTTCATACCTCTTCAGCGGCCAGCTCCAGGGGCAGAACATCTACGAGGCGCTCCTGGCGCTCGGGCTGAACGATGTATGCTACACGCAATCGTTCAACACCGACACCACGCACGTCTACGTGTCCTCGGTGGGCCAGATGATCGCCGACGGTCGGATCGTGCGCATCAAGAAGACCCGCTGAGTCAGCGCAGCGGGCTCTCGCCCTGGATGCGGACCGTGGCGGTGGCGGTGCAGGCGCTCGCGCAGTTCTGCTCGCCGACCTTCGGCGCCTCGCCGTACGTGAAGCGCAGCGTGCCGCTCGCCACCGAGCCGGTCACGCGCTGCGCGCTCGTCCAGCTGCAGCCGTCGCTCCAGGGGTACTCCGTGCCGGTGCACACGTTGACCTTGCTGCCGCCGCCCAGCGACGCGCCGGAGAAGGAGCGGTTGTCGAACGAGAGCGTCGCCTCGCCGTCACCCTCGCACGGGTACGTGAGCGTGCCCTGGTCGCCCTCGTGCGCGACGGTGTCGACGAAGCAGCTCGCGCGCTTCGCGATCGACGAGAGCGTGACGGTGCGCGTGCATGTCGGTCCCGTGTTGGCCGCGAGCCCCTCGGGCGGCGAGCACACCGTGCGCGAGGTCGAGATCACGTCGTGGCCCGACGAGCCGTGCGCGGCGACGGCCGCGGCCTGTTTCTGCTCGTTGCGGGGCGGTTCGGGGCGCGCGAGCGGATCGGAGGGCTGCGGCGGCCGCTCCTCCTCGGGCTTCGCGGCGGGGTTCTCGTTCGCGGCGCTGCGCAGCACGGGATCTTGCACGACCGCCGCCTGCTCGTTGCCTGCGTGGTCGGCGGCGATCTCGATGATGCGATCCTTCAGCCGCAGGAGGAGGAACATCGTGACCACGACCCCGACGTGCAGCGCGATCGAGGCGGCGACCCCCGCGATCGGCCGCCAGTCGACGCGCGGGCGGAGCGAGAGCGCGGCGCGCTCGACGCCGACGTCGTAGACCTCGACGCTCACACCGTCGGACTCGGAGACGAGCGGCGCGGCCGGCGGGACGGCGTCGTACGTCGCGACGATGTCGCCGCGCCACCGGACGAGAACGAGGAGCGGGCTACGCATCGGGTCCTGGACAGACGGCCGGGAGCCGCCGACTATTCCACGCGGCCGCGGTGTAGGGTGATGTGCTCACGGCGCCAGGCGAAGGCAGCGCGGCGGGTGTGCTACCCCTTTCGAGGTGGCTTCGGTTTCCAGGCGCTCGGCAGCCCTCGTCGGCGTGCTCGGGCTCGCCGCGCTGATCGTTCCGGCTTCCGCCCAGGCGTTCTGCCGCACGACGACGGTGCGCGCGCCCGCCGACTTCGACCCCACCACCGCCGGCGCGTGCTTCGAGGGCGGCCTCCCGCTCTTCTGGCGGAACGCGTGCATCGGGTACAACGTGCACTACCCGCCGAGCAAGCGCGTCTCCTACGAGGATGCGACGAACTCGCTCTCCGTCGCGTTCACGCGCTGGACCGGCGCGTCGTGCCCGACCGAGGGCAACGGCCGCTCGCGCGCCAGCATCGACGTGCGCGACCTCGGCCCGGTCGCGTGCGACGCCGTGCAGTACAAGGCGCGCGCGCCCAACCAGAACGCGGTGATCTTCCGCGACGACACGTGGCGGTACGGCCCGCAGGTGCTCGGTCTCACGACCGTCGTGTTCGCGCCCGACACCGGCGAGATCTACGGCGCGGACATGGAGATCAACACCAAGGACATGGACCCGATCGCGTTCCGCGATCCGGTCGACAAGAACGCGTACGACTTCCTCAGCGTCGTCACGCACGAGGCGGGGCACTTCCTGGGCGTCGGTCACTCCGACTCGAAGGGCGCGACCATGTTCGCGCGCTACGACAAGGGCGAGACCCACCAGCGCATCCTCTCGCCCGACGACGTGAACGCGATCTGCAGCATCTACCGCCCCGACGGCACGCGCGCGGTGCTGAACGACAAGGTCACGCAGGCGCCCGGCTGCGATCCCACCCCGCGCGGCGGCTTCACGCGCGAGTGCGAGGATGCGCCGACCACCGGGATCTGCAGCGTGGGCGCGGTCGGTCGCAGCGCGCCGGCGGTCGCGGGCGGGGCCTTCGTCGTCGCGTTCTGCATCTCGCTCGCGCGACGTGGTCGTCGGCGACCTGGATCAGGGTCGCCGTGAACGAACGGCCACACCCAGCACGGCGATGATCGTGCCGCCCGTGTTTCCCTCGCGATCGAGGTGATCGCCTGGGGCACGAACCCTGCAATCGGCGGCCCCCAATGCGTCGCACCCTGCTGGGGCTCCTCACGGTCTCGTTCCTCGCGGCCGCCGCGTGCAGCTCCACCACCGTCATCAAGCAGAGCGCGGACCCCGGCGCCGACGGCGGTCCGGAGGATCCCAATGCCGAAGGCGGCACCACCGATATCGACGCGGCCCCGCCGCCCACGCCGACCACCGATCCGTTGATGGTCGATCTCGGGACGGTGACGACCGGCACCGAGGTCACGTTCGACGTGCCGGTCGGCGCGCTGGGCTTCAACATCGTCGCCGAGTGCGACCCTGCGGATTTCGACCAGAACAATCCCTTCGGCATCCAGCGGATCACCTCGCCCGCGGGGACGGTGGTGCACGACGACTTCATGCCCGACGGTGGCACGAAGGAGACGAGCACCGCCGCGTTCGACACCATCGCCGCGGCGAGCGTGCCCCAGAGCGAGAACGTCCCCACCATCGTGCCGCCCGGCAAGTGGAAGGTGCTGTTCGGCGTGCAGGGCAAGCCCACCACGAAGATCAAGCTCACCTCGCACGTGCGCATCCAGTCGAGCGGTGACGGGGCGTTCCACGGCGGCGCGCTCGACGTGACCATCCACGTGCCGCCGGGACTGAAGGTCGACGGGGCGGTCGTCGACCCGGCGAAGGCCTCGACCAACGCGGGCATCGAGGAGCGCATCGCGATCTTCTTCCAGGCGACGAAGCAGCTGCTAGGCATCGAGCGTGGCAAGATCACCTTCCGGCCGGCCAAGACCTCGCTCGCCGACGTCGACGACAACGAGATTTTCGACGGCTTCGCTGTCTCGGTGGGCGAGACCGACGGCGCGCAGAACCTGCACATCTTGCTGTCGAACTCGATCCGGTCGCAGGGCAAGGAGATCGCCATCGGCATCTCGCCCGGGATCCCCGGCGCGGCCGGCGTGTTCGGTCGCGGCGTCTCCGGTCTCATCGTGGTGCCGGGCGGCCAGGCCGAGAACGATGCGCTCACCATCATCCACGAGTTCGGCCACTTCATCGGCCTGAACCACACCACCGAGTTCGACGGTCAGAGCTCGGACCCGCTCGCCGACACCCCGAAGTGTCCGGCGGGCACCATCTCGCAGCAGCAGCTCCAGAACTGTCCGGACCGCACGAACGTGATGTTCGCCGCCGGCGCGATCGACGGGCCGGTCTCGCTCTCGCCGACGCAGACGCGCGTGTACCACGGCTCGCCGATCTTCAAGTCGCTCAGCAAGACGTCGGCGAGCACCATGTCGGCGCGCGCGCCGCTGGTCCTGCATCGCACCTTCCGCACGTCGGGGCGCGCGCTCTCGTCGATCGAGCGGGAGCTGTCCTCGGGCTTCTGCGGGCTGTCGAAGCCGGATGCCGCGGGCATGGTCGCTCGGCACGGGCGGGCGGCGGCGATCGCGCAGCTCCGTGCGGCATCGGTCGATGGCGACCTCGCGCCGTTCATCCGCGGGCGGGCGAGCCTCGCGCTGGATCAGCTCGCCGGTAAACCCTGAGGCCTCTCGCCCGCGCTCGGTGCGGGGTGGGCCCCGCATCCGTGGCGTGCTCGTCCACGCAGCGCACATCGGCGCCTCTCGCTTCACCGACGTTTCTCGATCGGCCGTGGCCTTGCATGGCTCCGTGCGGGGAGCAACGCTATGACCATGACGTCCACCGCACGGAACCCGATGCGCGACTCGAGCGAGGACGTGGTCACGCGCGTCTATCAGCGGCCTCCGCCCTTCAGCCTCGATCGCGCGATGGTCCAGCGGATCATGGGCGAGCTCCGGCCGACGCTCGACGCGCTCGCGGCGCCGCCGGGCACGGCCGCGCGGCCCATCGTCACGCGGCGCCTGCCTTCGCAGCCGAACGTCTTCCTCACGCCCTGGCCCGACGACCTCGCGCACCAGCTGCCCTGGGGCGTGGGCGTGGGCGTGGCGCGCGCCGCGGTGTCGGGCGTTCATCCGCGCGTCGTGCGGCGTCGCTCGCTCATGCCCTGGGCGGCGTTCCTCATGACCTTCTCCATCACCTTCGGGGTGGTGAAGGACCCCGTACTCCGCCACCAGACGGCCTCGCAGATCAAGGCCGCGGGGACGACGCTGGCGACGGGCGCTCAGTCGTCCACGATGCGGCTGTGGAGCTTCGTGTCGCGCATCCGCACGTAGACGAGCAGCGAGATGCCGATCGCCACCGTGACGTACACGTAGAAGCCCTGCTCGAGGCCGCG
>Ga0123336_10004265_pt1 | contig 11708 bp, 9 predicted proteins | sample SSSSmetaG_FD_96466 | JGI IMG/M metagenome (GOLD analysis project Ga0123336, IMG submission 96466) | Glacier valley bacterial and archeal communities from Borup Fiord, Nunavut, Canada, to study Microbial Dark Matter (Phase II) - ​SSSS metaG | ecosystem: Environmental > Aquatic > Freshwater > Ice... | reverse complement strand
CGCCTTTAGCGCGGCCGGGTCGTGCCCGAACGCCAGCACTTCGGCCGCGAGCTGCTTGGTTTTTGCTTCCAGCTGGGTTTTTTGGCGCAGAAAATCGTACTCTATCGCCGCGGGCGACGAAACCAGGTAAAACGGCTGCTTCGTGAAGCCCGACACCTCCACCTGCGCTTCGTACATCTGGTCTTCCAGCTCGCGCACCTGCTCGCGCAGCAGCTTGTTGTAGTGGCGCAGCTGGTCTTCGGCCAGGTTTTCGAGGTGGCTCTGGTCGATGCGCTGCAGCTCGAGCTGCAGGCGCAGCAGCGTCAGCAGCTCGTTGGCTTGGTAGGCGGTAGTTACCTGCTTGAGCAGCTCGGTTTTGCGCAGCTTCTCGGCCTCGTCGGGCTCGCGGTCGGGGTGCAGGGCCTTCACCAGGTCCATGTACAGCGCCCGCACCGACCGGGTGATGGTCTTTTCCTCGGCCTGCTTTTTGGCTTCGGCGGCCTGCTGCTTGGGGCTTTTTTTGCGGGCGGCGTAGCGGGCGGCGTAGCGGGCGGCCTCCTCAGCGTCCTCCGCGGCTTGCCCGGCCAGCTTCTGGTCCACGTAGGCCCGAAACTTTTCCTTCGTGCTCACGTCCACGGCCGGGTCGAACTCGATGCCGTAGCGCAGGGTGAAGAGCTGCTTCATGGCCTCCGACGTTTCGCGGTCGGCCACGGCCTCTTCCTCGGCCGAGGCGGGCGGCGGGGCGTACTTGTCGAAAATGGGCTGCAAGTCGGCGTGGCCGCGGTCGAGCAGGTCCGCGCAGCCGTTGAGCAGCAGGTCGAGGATTTTGTTGCGCTCGCCCTTGGTGAGCTTGTAGGCGTCGAGGGCGTGGTCGAAGAGCCGCACCAGGGCGGCGCGCTCGGCGTTGTGCCGGGCCTGCAGCGGCCGGTACTCGTGCTGCACCCGCTGTCGGAGCCGGGTGGCGGCCTCGCCAAACTCGTGCACCTCGCGCTCCAGCCGCCCGATGCGCCCGGTGAGGCGGTTGAACTCTTTCTGGGCCTTGGACAGCGGCGCGTCGTCGGCGCTGGTTGCCTTGATGCGGACCAGTTGGGGCTTGGGGACGGTTTTCTTGGCCATTGAGGGCAGTGGTAGTTAGCGTGGGCCGCAAATTACGGCCGCGCAAACTTTCGGCTTATTCTGGAATAGAAAAGGAAGGTCATGCTGAACAGCGCGAAGCATCTGTACCGCAGCCGTAAAGCTGATTACTTGCACAGTAAAGATGCTTCGCACTGCTCAGCATGACGTTCCTTTTTTACCACGTTTAAGTTGAGGACAGTTCTTTCTCAAAACGGCCGCGGCCGGCTTTTCAGGCCGCCTACTCCCCCGCCGCCCGGGTCATCACGTCCACGATTTCGGCCGAGATACCGGTGGTGCTGAAGCCGCCGTCGTGCATCAGGTTCTGCATGGTCACGTAGCGCGTCAGGTCCGAAAACAGGCTGATGCAGTAGTCGGCGCAGGCTTCGGCCGGGGCGTTGCCCAGGGGCGACATCATGTCGGCAAAGTTGTAAAACGCGTCGAAGCCGGTGATGCCGGTGCCGGCGGTGGTTTTGGTGGGCGACTGGGACACGGTGTTCACGCGCACCTTCTTCAGCTTGCCCAGGCGCTGCCCGTAGCTGCGGGCGATGCTTTCGAGCATGGCCTTGGCCTGGGTCATGTCGGTGTAGTCGAGGAAGGCGCGCTGGGCGGCGATGTAGCTCAGGGCCACCACGCTGCCCCATTCGTTGAAGGCGTCCTGGCGCTCGGCCACGGCTAGCATCTTATGCAGCGACATGGCCGACACGTCGATGGTCTGGTTGAAAAACTTGTAATCCAGCTCGCCGTAGTGCTTTTTCTTGCGGATATTAGCGCTCATGCCGATGCTGTGCAGCACAAAATCGAGCTTGCCGCCCAATTGCTCCTGCGCCCCGGCAAACAGCGCCTCCAGCTCTTCGGTCGAAGTAGCATCGGCCGGGATGATGGGCGCGTTGCATTCCTCGCTCAGCTTGTTGATTTCGCCCATGCGCATGGCCAGCGGCGCGTTGGTGAGCACGAAGCGGGCGCCTTCGGCGTGGGCTTTCAGCGCCACTTTCCAGGCAATGGATTGGTCGTTGAGCGCGCCGGAAATGATGCCGACTTTGCCGGCGAGGAGGTTGTTGGACATGGGTAAGGTATGGGTGACGGGCGAAGGTACCAATCCCTGTCAAATATGAACTAACGCCTACCGAAGAGAAAAAACCAGCATAAGAACAGCGCCATCATACTGACAACGATAATTAGAGGCCACTTTGCATTCCTGGGGTCATTTCGATACCAGAGGAATGCATAACCCCATGTTGCCAAAGCATGCAGCGCTACCAGCCAAGGGAAAACCGGAGTTCCGACAGTGCTTTTCGTGTGAAAAAACCACAGCACCATCGATGCCACGCTCAGCAAGCGAAAAACACGGAGTGTGCGATTGGCAGTGACCTGAGTATGATTCATGAAGCGAAGCTACTCCATGTGAGTGTCCGTTTGCTCGCGATGCGTACCACAAGACGCGTCCAATACGAATTGCAATAACAAACGAAAGCTCGCCGAACGCTACGCCGCCACCTCGCCCCGTAGCGCCAACAGCTCGCGGGCGCTCTGAAAGGCGTTTTCGCTGGGCTTGGCGCCCGCAATCATGTGGGCAATTTCCTTGATGCGGTCTTCCTGGTTCAGCTCGCGGATGCGGCTCACGGTGCGGTCGGCGCGGTCTTCTTTGTACACGAAGTAGTGCACGTCGCCGGCCGCGGCCATCTGGGGCAGGTGCGAAATGGCCACCAGCTGGTGCTTGCGGGCCATCTGCTGCATCATGCGGCCCACCTTCACGGCAATCTCGCCCGAGATGCCCGTGTCGATTTCGTCGAACACTATCGTGGGCAACGCCGTCTTGTCGGCCAGCATGTACTTGATGCACAGCATCAGGCGCGAGAACTCGCCGCCCGAGGCGGCCTTGCTCAGGGTTTGGGGCTGGGCGCCTTTGTTGGCGGTGAAGAGCACGCTCACCACGTCGGTGCCGCTGGCGGTGGGGGCACCGGCACTGTGCTGCACCACAATGCGGGCGTGCGGCATGCCGAGGTCGGCCAGCAGCAGGCCCAGCTGCTTCTCGAAGGTGGGAAACGACTTGCGGCGGCTGTCCGAGAGCTTGGCCGCCTGCTTGGTCACGGCAGCCAGGGCAGCCTCGGAATCCTTGCGCAGGCGGGCAATTTCCTTGTCCAGGCTCAGCACCGAGCTTACCTTTTGGCGCAGGGTTTCGCGCACAGCCAGCAGGGCGGGCAGGTCGCGGGCCTGGTGCTTGCGTTGCAGCGTGTAGAGCACGTTGAGGCGGTCCTGCAGCTCCTCGGCGCGGGCGGGGTCGCCTTCGGTGCGGCGCTCGGCGGTTTCCACCTCGTCGGCGATGTCGTGCAGCTCAATCAGGCAGCTGTCGAGGCGGGCACGCAGCTCGCTGAAGCTGTCGGCATAGCTGGCCACCTGGCCCAGCAGCTGCACGGCTTCCTTGATGCTGCCGGTGGCGCAGCTCTCGCTGTCGCGCAGGCCGTGCAGGGCCTGGCTCAGCTTGTATTTGATTTCTTCGGCGTGCTCGAGCTGCTTCACTTCCTGCTCCAGCGCCTCCTGGTCCTCGTTGTCGAGGCGGGCTTCTTCCAGCTCGTTCAGCAAAAAACTGTTGTAGTCCAGCTCCTTGCTGGCCTGGGCGGCCTGGCTTTCCAGGGTGTGCAGGTCGGCTTCCAGCTTGCGGTATTGCCGAAACGCCACGCTGTAGTGGGTGCGCTGCGGCACCAGCCCGGCGTACAAGTCGAGCAGGTTGAGCTGAAACACGGCGTCGCCCAGCAGCAGCGTGTCGTGCTGCGAGTGAATGTCCATCAGGTTTGCACCGATTTTGCGCAGGGCTTCGAGCGTCACCGGCGTATCGTTCACGAAGGCCCGCGACTTACCCGTGGGGCTTATTTCGCGCCGCAGAATGCACTGCGCATCGTAGTCCAAATCCTCGGCCTCGAAGATGTCCTGCAGCTGGTAGTTGGCAATGTCAAATTGCCCCTCAATCACGCACTTTCGCTCGGTGTCGAACAGCATCCGCGAGTCGGCCCGGTTGCCCAGCAGCAGCCCGATAGCGCCCAGCATGATGGATTTGCCGGCCCCGGTTTCGCCCGTAATAATATTCAGTAACGGCGATGGGCGCAATTCCAATTGCTCAATCAGCGCGTAATTATTAATCCGTAAATCGACTAACATAAATGACTTGGATAAGCTAGGCCGTCATGCTGAGCATTCTGCGCATTAAGCAGAGACCGAAGCATCTCGCGTGTGGTAGCGACTCAATCGTTCGCCGATTATGATTACTAACCCGCGCGAGATGCCTCGGCTGCGCTCAGCATGACGTTCTGTTTATTTTGCTGTTTTATTTAAGCACAGTTTGGTATTTCGCCGAATTAGTGGGGTCCACCTCCGTGAGCATGGTCACGAGCTGCTGCTTCTGCTGCTGGTCTTGGCTGGTGCGGAAGATGTTGGCAATTTCATCGGACTTGGCGTCGAAGAAGGCGCGGGCGAACAACGTGCCGGGGCGCGTAACGGCCGCTTTCTGCACCCCGGTCAGGGCCATCATCACGGCGGCGCGCGACTCCTCGGGCTTCTCAATAAATGTGTCGAGGCCCTGCCGGTAGTAGCTGTAGAGGCCGGTGCGGAAGGCTTCGAGCTGGGGGTCGATGATGTTGTCGAGCAGGAAGTGGCGCTCGCGCGAGCCCGAGCCGCGCCAGCCTTCGTCCACTTCGTTGGTGGTGGTTTGGTTGGCCGAGTAGTTCACCACGTTGCGCGCCAGGTCGTAGTACGGGGTGCCGCCGAGCCGGGCAAATGAGTCGCGGTCGAGCCCAATGACGAGGTAGGCGTAATAGCCCAGCAGCGACGACAGGTTGGACACGAAGCTGTTGGGCGAAAAGTCGAGCGGATTTTGCGGCGAGTAATTGAAGTTGAAGCCGCGGTCCACGATGCTGATGACGTTGGTATCGTAGCCGGTGCCGAACACCGGGCGCGTCGAAATCAAGCGCATGGTGGCGTTGTAGGTGCCGTTGGTGGGTATTTTCGTGATGCCGACGAACACTTTCAGGCGAATACGCTCCTCGGGCCGGTAGGCTTGGTTGGTCCAGGCCCGGGTGTTGAGGAAAGACTGCATGTCGTTCTGCATCTGCGTGACCAGCGTGGGGTCCGAGATGGTCACGTTTTCGGTCGTTATCGTTACCTGCGCCAGTAATTCCTGGGCCCGGGCCATGGGGGCCGCGGCCGTCAGCAAGGCGAAAAAAGCGAGCGCGGAAAGGATTATTTGCTTCATGGGGTGGGGCTCAGGCGGGCCAGAATCAGGCGGACCAGTCCACGGGCCACGTCGGCCTTGGACTGCAACTCAAAATTAACGATTTGGCCGGCGGCGTCCAGCACGGTCACTTTGTTAGTGTCGTGGCCGAAGCCCGCACCCGCGTCCCGCAGCGAGTTCAGCACCACCAGGTCGAAGTTTTTGCGGCGCAGCTTGTCCTGGGCGTGGGCCAGCTCGTTCGTCGTCTCCAACGCAAAACCGACCGCAAATTGTTCAGCCCGCTTGCCTTGGCCGAGCGTGGCGGCAATGTCCACGTTCTTCACCAACTCCAGCGTGAGCGTTTCGCCGGCTTTCTTAATCTTTTCCGTCGCCACCTGCGCCGGCCGGTAGTCGGCCACGGCCGCCGCAAACACCCACACGTCCGCAGCCGCGGCCACTGCAGTCGCCGCAGCAAACATCTGCGCGGCCGTTTCCACCCGCACCGTGCGGATACGCAGGCTGGTCGGGTCAGGCAAGGCGCTGGGCCCGCTGACGAGCGTCACGTCCGCGCCCGCGGCGGCAAAGGCCTCGGCCAGCGCGTAGCCCATTTTCCCCGTCGAGCGGTTGCCCAGGAAGCGCACCGGGTCGAGGGGTTCGTAAGTAGGGCCGGCGGTGATGAGGACGTGCATGGACTAGCTCCAACTTTCAGTTGGAGAATCGTTGAACGGTAATCGTTGAAACGGCGCGCACGACGCTCCAACTGAACCGAAGGTCGGCGAAGCCAAAGTTGGAGTTACAACCAAAACGCCGTCAGCTCCGCCACGATGTCCTCCGGCTCCAGCATCCGGCCGGGACCGCTCAGACCACTGGCCAGCTCGCCGCTGGGCGAATCAAAAACGCGGTTGCCGAAGGAGCGCAGGCGGGCCAGGTTTTGGGTCACGGCCGGGTGCGCGAACATGTCCACGTCCATTGCCGGGGCCAAAAACACCGGGCAGCGGGCCGACAAGTACACGGCGCACAGCAGGTTTGGGCACAGCCCGTTGGCCAGTTGGCCGATGGTGTTGGCGCTGGCCGGCGCAAGCAGCAGGGCGTCGGCCCACAGGCCCAGCTCGACGTGGTTGTGCCACTCGCCGGCGGCGGCATCACGCAAAAAGCCCGTGAGCACGGGCTTTTTGGAGAGCGTACCCAGCGTGAGGGGCGTAACAAACGCGGCGGCCGACTCGGTGAGTATCACCTGCACCTCGGCCCCGGCCTTCACCAGCAGGCGCGTGAGCGGGGCGGCTTTGTAGGCGGCGATGCTGCCGCTCACGCCTAGGAGAATGCGGCGGCCGGCTAAGGTCAGGAGGGTATTGGGTGCTGCTTCGGGCATGAAAGTGCGCTGCTGAATAGCTGCAAACAAAGAACGTCATGCTGAGCGCAGCCGAAGCATCTCGCGTGGGGCAGTAATCATAATCGTCGGACGATTGAGTCACCACCACACGCGAGATGCTTCGGCTGCGCTCAGCATGACGTTCTGTTTAGAAACGACGGGCGGAACCTAAAACAGCTCGCGCGGAATCGGCACCTCCTCGGGCTCGGGCGTGGTGTACTGGATTTTGCCCTGCAAAAACTCCTCAATGGCCAGGCTGGTCGGCTTGGGCATCCGTTCGTAGGATTTCGACACCTCGATTTGCTCGCGGTTCTCGAACACTTCCTCTAGGTTGTCGACGGTGGAGGCAAACTCGGCCAGGCGCTCGTTCAGCTCCTCTTTCAGCTTGATGGACAGCTGGTTGGCGCGCTTGGAAATCACGGCAATGGCCTCGTACACGTTGCCGTTGTCGCCGGTGATATCGGCCACGTTGCGCGTGATGATGGAGCTGGACGGGGTGTTGGGATTGGCTTTCATGGGCGGGTTAAATGACGAATTAATTGGTGGCGGCCGACGCGGCGGCGGGCTTCAGGCGGGCAATCTGGGCGCTGCTCACGTCGTACATGTCCTGCGCTGCTTTCAGGTTTTTGCTTTTTGGAAAGGCGTCCAGATACTGCTGGTAAAAGGAAACCACTTCGAGGAACCGCTCGCGCTGCTTGCTCTCGATGCTTTCCTGCGCCCAGGCGTACTGGGCGCTGACGCGCAAAAAAGCGGCCTGCTCGGCGTAGGCCGAGGCCGGGAACTGCTGCTGAAAATTGGTGAGGGCCACTACGGCGGCCTGGTTGTAGCGCAGTTGGAAGTACAGCCGGGCGCTTTCAAACGCCTTGTTCTCCAGCTTCTTCTGCAACTGCTGCGACATGTTTTCCGTCTCCGCCCGAAATTTGCTCTCCGCGTAGCGATTTAGAAAATCCTGGATGGACTCGAGGGCCGACACCGTATTGGTCTGGTCCAGCTCGAAGCCCGGCGAGTCGAGAAACAGCGACTTGGCGTGCAGATAGTACGCCTCCTCGGCGTAGGGCGAGTTGGGGTACGTGTCGGTAAACTGCTTGAAGTAGAAGGCGCTCAGCACGTAGTTGCGCTGCTTGTAGTTGGTGTTGGCGAAGTAGAACTGGGCCTTTTCGGCCTCGGGCCGGCCTTTCAATAGCGGAATCAAGTCTTCGAGTAAAGTACCGGCCCGGAAGAAGTCGCCCTTGTCGTAGTACTTCACGGCGGCTTCGTACTTCTTATTAACGTCGGTGCTTTTCAGCAGGCGCTGGTAACCACTGGCGCAGGCGCCCAGCAAGAGCGTGCTAACGAGCAGAAACAGAACCGTGAGGCGGGAAATTGGCATAGGGGGTGCAAAGATAACGATTTGAGCCGGCGAAGACAAACCGGGCGGAAAGGGGGCGCCGGCGCCTGCCCGCATCAAGAGCGCCGCCCGAGCGCCAAAGGTTGCAGCTACCGCCGCGGGGCCGGGACCGGCCGGCTTGGCGGCCCCAGTGCCGCCGCCGGCCGCGCCGCGCTGGCACTGGGCTTGGCGACGGGACGGGCAACGGGCAGACCCGGTTTCGGTACCGCTTTTCCGGGCGTCGCCTTGGCGCGGGGGGCGCGCCGGGTTGTCGGCCGGGTCTTTTTCTTCACCGCCTTCCGCCGCTTCGGCCGGTCGTCGAACTGCTTGCCCAACACCTGGCGGCGGGTGGGCCGTTCCGCGGCGCGCCACGAGTAGCCCTTCAGGCGCTCATCGTCGGGTTTCAGCTCGTGCGGCGGAATGAACCGGGCCTCGGGGTTGGCCAGCACAGAAATTTTGTTGAGTTTGCTCGCCACGAACAACAGGCGCATGTTGGCCGACAGCACGCGGTTCATGCCGGTGGTGGCGGTGTCGTTGTCGAGGGCGTAAAAGATGCTTTCGGCGTTGCCCAGCACGTCCACGCGCCGCATCTGGTTGTCGCGGAAGTAGGCCATCATGTTGCGGCCCTTGGTCTGGTTGAAGTTCAGCAGCGTGTCCTGGTTCACGGCAAACGCATTGGCATACAGCCGCATTTCGTCCACCTTGCCGCGCTTCGAGCGAATTTGCATCGAGTCGGACGTGAGCTGGTTTTTGGCCTGCCACAGCACCGGGTCCTTGTTCAGGTAAATGATGCTGTCCTGCCGGTCGTAAGTCAGCGAGTCGCAGATGCCCTGCAGGTTGCCGCGGAACAGCTGCACCTTCGGGTAGGCGTAGAGCACGGTGCGCGTAGTGGTCTGGCCGGGCCGGGCCTCAATGCTCAGCAGCGTGTCGGCGGCCATGTACAGCGTGTCCTTCCCACTGATGTTGCGCACTACGGGCCGGCCGCCGAAAAGCTTGGTGCGGCCCAGCCCGCGCCAATACTTGCCGGCGTCGCCGCGCAGCATCAGGTTGTCTTTCTTGGAAATGAGCGAGACGTGGCCGTTGGCCACACCGTACAGCTTCACCTCGTCGTACACCAGCCGGTCGCCGCCCAGCAGGTAGTTGGGCGTGTCGATTTTGGCATTTTTTCGAAAGTTGGAGACGCGGGTGCGGGTGTTGTAGGTACCCGCCTCGGCGTACAGATTCCCCGTTTTGCCCTTGATGCGGGTGGGCCCGTTGAAGGTGGCGATTTTGCTGATGGTGTTGTAGCGCAGCGTGTCGTTGTTCAGCTCCGAGTCGGGCGTGACGAGGCGCACGTTGCGCTTGAAGACAAAGACCTTGGAGGTGGTGTCGTAGAAGCCCTGCTGGCTGTCGAGGGTGTTCTGGGGGTCGGTGAGGTGGCCGGTTTCGTTGTAGGAAGCAGTTTTGCGGTTCAGGTCGTAGTCGAGGGTGGGCGTGGTGAGGGTCATGCGCGGGTCGCGCATCACCACGTTGCCACTCATGCGGGCCGTGCGCCGGTCGCCGTCGTAGAAGCCGCGGTCGCCGGTAATGGTCACGGTGTCGTTTTGCACCACGCGCACATTGCTGAAGGCCTCCACCTCGTTGCGGTCGAGGTACTGGTAGGCCGAGTCGCAGTACAGCAGGGCGTCGTCCTGCTTAAAGCTGACGTTGCCGATGAGCTTGCGGATTTTCACGCCGTTGAACTCGCCACCAATCAGCTCGCGGGTGCCGGGCAGCAGCTGAATGCGCGAGCCCTTGGCCGGCGGCACCGCGCCGGCCGGGCCCGCCGGAGCCGCTTGTCCGGGCCGGGTCGCCGGGGTGGCCGGGCGCTGCGCCCGCCCCAGCAAGGGCAGCAGAAACAACAGCAGGAAAAAGACGCGGGAGCAAGCCATTCGGGGTTCAAAGGTACGGACGGGGCCCGCGCTAACGCCCATCTTTGCGGCGTAGTGCCCACTGCCTGCCCCGCCTCTCGTCCCGCTTCCTGCCCTGCCCATGCTCGTCCGCGTCCGTCAATTCATCGAAGAGCACGCCCTCTTCTCCCTCGAAACCGACCCGCTGCTGGTGGCGGTCAGCGGCGGCCTCGACTCGGTGGTGCTGCTCGACATTCTGCACCGCCTGGGGGCCCAGGTGGCCGTGGCGCACTGCCACTTCGGCCTGCGCGGCGACGACGCCGACGACGACGAGCAGTTTGTGCGCAAGCTGGCCAAGCAGTACGGCCTGCCCTACTTCGCCGAGTTTTTCCAGACCAAGGAGTTTGCCGAGCAGGAAGGCATTTCGACCCAGATGGCGGCCCGGTTCCTGCGCTACCGCTGGTTCGAGCAGGTACGCCAGACCCAGCAGCTGGCCTGCATCGCCACGGCCCACCACCAGCGCGACGAAGCCGAAACCATGCTGCTCAACCTCACCCACGGCACCGGCCTGGCGGGCCTGCACGGCATTCAGGTGAAGAACGGCTTCGTGGTGCGCCCGCTGCTGGGCGTAGGCCGCGATGACCTGCACGACTACCTGGTGGAGCGCGGCCTGCGCTGGCGCGAAGACGACAGCAACGACAGCCCCGTCTATCAGCGCAACCTGCTGCGCCACGAGGTGCTGCCCGTACTGCGCGAAATCAACCCCAACCTCGACCAAACCATGCACGGCACCGCCGAGCGCGTGGGCGGGGCCGAAGAAATTGTGCGCCGCTACGTGGCCGATACCGCCGCCCAGGCCCGCCGCGACGACGCCGACGTAACCTACCTCAACATCACCCTGCTCCAGAAAACCGCCGCCACGGCCCTGGTGCTGCACGAAATCCTGCGCCCGTTCGGCTTTTCCTGGCTCATGGTGAAGGACATCGTGGCCGCCTTCCCCGGCGAGTCGGGCCGGCGCTTCGACTCGCCCACGCACCGGCTGGTGAAAGACCGCGAGCACCTGGTCATCACGCCGCGGCGGCTCACGCAGTTCGGCACCTTCCAGCTGGCCGCCGGCCAAACCGACCTGTGGGCCGACGGCATGCGGCTGCGCGCCGAGCTGCACGACGACGCCCAGGGCTTCGTCATCCCGCGCTCGAAAAGCACCGCCGCGCTCGATGCCGACAAGCTAAAATTCCCCCTCACCCTGCGCCGCTGGCAAGAAGGCGACTGGTTTATGCCACTGGGCCTGAAAGGCAAAAAGCTGCTCAGCGACTTCCTCATCGACCAAAAAGTGCCGCTCAACCTCAAAGACGAGGTTCGGGTGCTGGCCTCGGCCGACGGCAAAATATGCTGGGTGGTGGGCTGGCGCGTCGATGACCGGTTCAAAGTAGAGGCGGAAACGGTGCGGGTGCTCACCGTGCAGCGGCTGTAACCGAAACGGGGATGTATCATTCGTCCCGGAAAAACCACCGATTTTCCGTCCCGGCAAGCGGCATTCGGCCCTACTTTTACGGCTCCAATCGTTTCATCACCCAACCCTTCATCCATGAAAGTTACCGTAGTTGGAGCCGGCAACGTGGGCGCGACCTGCGCCGATGTGCTCGCCACCCGTGAAATCGCCAACGAAATCGTCTTGGTCGACATCAAGGAGGGCATTGCCGAAGGCAAAGCCCTCGACATCTGGCAGAAGTCCCCGATTATCGGCTACGACTCGCGCACCGTGGGCGTCACCAACGACTACGCCCGCACGGCCGGCTCGGAGGTCGT
>Ga0123336_10004264_pt1 | contig 11713 bp, 11 predicted proteins | sample SSSSmetaG_FD_96466 | JGI IMG/M metagenome (GOLD analysis project Ga0123336, IMG submission 96466) | Glacier valley bacterial and archeal communities from Borup Fiord, Nunavut, Canada, to study Microbial Dark Matter (Phase II) - ​SSSS metaG | ecosystem: Environmental > Aquatic > Freshwater > Ice... | reverse complement strand
GGTCGCGCTCGCTCATCCGCGCAATGTAACGCGGTCAACGCGCCGTGTCAGGCCCCGGCGGATCGATCCCTCGAACAGTGGCTGGATCCTGCACTGGATCCGCAACAGGATCAGGCTTGGGCTTGCGCACCGTCCCAATGCCGGTCACCTCGCGCTCAATGCGCATCACCGGTGAGCGGAAAGGCGCTTCCGTTTTTACAGGAGGTGGGAGGATGGGAGCCAGAATGATTCCCTTAGCAAGAGGACTCTCCGACTGGGCTTCACTGGGTTTCGTCCGATCTGCCCATCGTCATTCCGGCTCCCAAACTCCCACCTCCTAGTGAAAATGGAAGCGTGTCGGATGACGCCGCGGATGCAACCCCAGCCAAGCGATCGGGATTGAGCTTATCGCAGTCCGACGTCGAAGCGGCAGGTGTTGTCCAGCTGGGTCCGGCGGATCTCCACGTCGAGGAAGAGCGACACGACCGCACACTGGGTCTCGAAGTGCGGCGTCGGTGAGAGGCTGACAAAAGACCCGCCGCCGGCCAGTGCAAACGGCACGAGGAGCTGGTCGGCCAGGTGACGACCCACGGGCGCCGTCGAGGCCAGATACTCTTTGGCTTCGTTGACGGCCGCGGTGGCGACGGTCTCGGCGAGGACGCCGCGTTCGCCAAAGGCGGTGATGAGCTCGGTGGCGTGCTCGAAACCGAGCGCGATCTCCAGCACATTGCCGGGGCCGGCTGCGTCTTTGACGGCGAGCGGCGAACATACCTTGGCGTCCCAGCCGAGTCCCGCGCGTGCGACCTCGAGCTCCCGGCGGGCGACGTCGAACGGCAACGCCGACAGCAAGGCGGTGATGCGATGACCGGTGGCCGCGCCGCGCTCCAGGATCGAGATGGGCGTCAGCACCGACGGCTCCACCTCCAGCCGAATACGCCCTCCGCCCGACGGTGCAAAGCCGTGCCGCTCGAGGCGCGCCTCGACCGTGGCGCCCATGCGACGCAAGATCGGCAGATAGACCGACTCCAGAAACTCGAACGGCGGCGCCAGCGGATTATGAGTCCCGCCTTCCACGACGACGCTGGACGCCGACGGCGCACGCAACAGTGCCGGCAAAATCGTCTGCAAGACCAGCGTCGTGCTGCCCGCAGTCCCGATCGAAAAACGATGCTCGCCACCGACGAGCGTCGACGGCGTGAAGTCCAAAGTCTGCGAGCCGATCGACGCACCATCGACGACTGCATGGCCAATCGTCGCCGCCGCCTCGACGGCGGTCAGGTGCTGGCGCATCAGGCCCGGACGCGGCCGCCGCGATCGAATGTTCTTCATACGCAGCGGCCGCCCCGTCACCAACGACAACGCCAGCGACGAGCGCAGGGCCTGCCCGCCGCCTTCGCCGACCGATCCATCGATCTCCACGGCTATCTCAACGACTTTCACGATTCACCCCTTTACACACACGACCTGACGCAGCGTCCGCACCACCTCGACGAGGTCCTTCTGCGCTTCCATCACGGCTTCGATGGACTTGTACGCACCCGGCGTCTCGTCGATCACCTCGGCGTCCTTGCGGCACTCGATTCCGTCGGTGGCCGCGAGATGATCGGCCAGCGTGAAGCGCTTCTTCGCCGCCGTCCGCGACATCTGCCGACCGGCGCCGTGGCTCGAGCTATGGAACGACTCGGCGTTTCCCAGACCCCGCACGATATACGACCGCGTGCCCATGCTGCCGGGAATGATACCGAGCTCGCCGAGACGCGCCCGCACTGCGCCCTTGCGGGTTACCCAGACGTTCTTGCCGGCGTGGTGCTCGCGCGCGACATAGTTGTGGTGACAGTTCACGACTTCACCGAGCAGCGAAAACGCCGGCAGCTTCGTCGCTACGGCTTCGACAACGGCCTCCATCATGAGCTGCCGATTGAGCGCAGCGTAATCCTGCGCCCACGAGACCGCGGCGACATATTCGGTGAAATGCACGGTTCCCTCGGGCAGGTATGCCAGATCTGCGTCGGGGAGGTTGATGAACCAGCGGCGCATTTCTTCCTTCGCCAGCTCGATGAAATACGAGCCGATGCGGTTACCGACGCCGCGCGATCCCGAGTGCAGCATGATCCAGACCTGTTCGCGCTCGTCGAGACAGATCTCGATGAAGTGGTTGCCGGTGCCGAGGGTACCGAGGTGCTGCATCTCGGGGCCGCGGCCGATCTTGGGGTGCTTGGCGACGATCTCGGCGTAACTGGTGCTGATATTTTCCCAGGCAGCCTTCACGCGACGGGTGGGACGGTTACGCCACGATCCGTTGTCGAGCTCGGGCCGACCGTTGTCGGTGCGGCCATGCGGCACCGCAGCCTCGATGGCGAGGCGCAGCTCACGCAGGCTATCGGGAAGGTGGCGCGCGTTGAGCGAGGTTTCTGCCGCCACCATGCCGCAGCCGAGATCGACACCGACGGCAGCAGGGATCACGGCGCCGAGCGTGGGGATCACGCTACCAACGGTGGCGCCTTTACCCACATGCACGTCGGGCATGACAGCGACATAGGGATAGACGAACGGCATACGCGCCGTCCGGATCAACTGCGCTTCGGCTTCGGCCTCGATGGGAACGCCCTTGGTCCAGGCCTTGATGTACGCGCCGTTTTCAGCGTCGATGGTGTTGTAGGTCATGACAGCCTCGTGTGATGCGCGTCCAATCCGTAGCGCAGCGTGGGCGGTGCCCACGCGGAGCGTCGGAGGTCCGGAACCCTCTCAGGGTTCCGGGCAACAATGAAAAAAAACGGTGATACGGGAGCCAACGAAGACTGATTTGCCGAGACGGCTCATTTTGGAATGTAGTCCCAGCGGGCATTCGGCTCCCGTAACACCAACCTAAAGCTGAACCTTGTTGATCGTTTCTACCCAGTGATCGCCGGCGCCGTTCATGAACGCCGCGATCACTTCGAACACGACGTCGGAGAAACCGCCGATGTTGAGAACGTCTTCGTCGTCGTACGCCTGCGTGGTGCGGTTGGGCGCCAGGTCGATACACACCAACTTGGCAGCCGGATTGCGCGCCTTGAACGTGGCCCACTCGCGCATCATGCCGGTGTTTCGACCAGCGTCGACCCACGACTCGTTGTCCGAAACATACACGACCAACGCGCCACGCTCTCGACGGTGATTGAGCTCGGCCAACGGCGCCGAACAATTGGTTCCACCACCGCCGATCGACGCCAGCTGCAGCGCATTCAACATCACGCTATCGCGCCGATTGAGCAGCAAAGGCACGACCGCCTCTTCGAACGCTAGGACCTCACAATCGTTCTTGCGCAACATGGCCGCCGAGACGAGCGCGGCCACGTCGATGCAGCGGACCTTGGTCGTCGCACCCTCACGATGACCGGTGACGGGCGACGACATGGATCCCGACACGTCGCAGCACACGAACACCCGACCGGAGATCGACGGCACATTGGCCAACGACACATCGAGCGCATCCTGCAACGCCTCGCGAATCACCTCGGGCAGCTCCGAACCGGCCGCCGAACTCGATAGATATGCGGTCAAGAGCTGGTAGGGCATAACGCGCGCCCGTCGGATAGCGTTCTTGTCTCGCAGCCGTTCGGCCACGCGCAGCTTCATGCGCGGCTGGCTGAAGACCCCATGACGTGCAAACGTTGCCAGGTTCATGCGCGTCTGCTGCCAGGTCGCATTGCGGGCGATGCTGCGCCACGCATGGCTATCGAGCGGCAGCGACGTCAAGAGCTGAAACGGCACATCGGGCACCTCGCCGCCACACCGCTTGAACAGCTCGAACGCCTGCACCATCGCAGGCAACGCCTCGGCATCGTAGGGACGGCCAACCAGGTACGCATACAGCGCCCGACGCGACGCGGTCTCGGGACGGGGATGCGCGAGCTTCAGCACCTCGGCCAAAGAAGGCGACTGACCGACCGACGCGCGAAAGATCTCCTCGTCGGTGCGCTCGGCGAACCAGCGCTGCACGAGGCGCTTGGGCATGGAGCCGAGAGACTTGCGGCCGATCACACCCGAGCGAACGATCTGCACGAAGTTGCGCAACATTTTGCCGTCATCGATCACGCGGTCGAAGACGCGCTCGCACAAGGCCGCGTCATAGACGCTGAGGAGCGCGCACAACAGCGCCGGCATGTCCTTCATGAAGCCGCGCTCGCGGGCGTAGAGCGCAGTCTTGGCGATGAATTCCGCCGGGACCGCGTCACAGAGACGGAGCACTTCGTCGAGCTGCATTTCTGCCGAGGCGTAGAAGGTGCTGTTGAGGCAACCGGTGGCCGCGTACTGCGCCAGGGCGTGGCGCAGCTCGAACGCGTACGCCGGCGCGCCAGCGCTGTTGGTCGCGTCGGGACGGCGGAGCACTTTGCCAGCGATGGTCTGGAAGAGCGTCTGGTTGGCCACGGGGTTCCTCGTTTCTCGTTGTCGCTTCGAATGGCTGCTAAAGCAGAGCTCGTGCCAGCCCCGATATCAGGCGCGGCCAGTTCGGTAATCGTTTGAATTCAATGGGTTATGGATTGGTGGTGGAACAGGCATTGGCCAAATATTATCCTGTGAGATAAGCTATTTATCCATGCAGCCGAAGCGCACCGTGGTCCTGGGCTTTCTCGGGACCGTTCTCGATCGCGGCAAAGGGAACCAGCGCTGGTCGGCCTGGCGGCCCACTGTGTCGCTGTGCCAGCAAGATGACCTCGTCGTGCATCGGCTCGAGCTCTTGCACGATCGGTCGCAGACGGCGCTGGTGGACATCCTGCGCGCCGACATCGCTGCCGTGTCGCCCGAGACGGAGCTGGTGCCACGCGTCGTCGACATCTCCGATCCCTGGGACTTCGAGACCGTCTACGGCGCGCTCCACGACGTGGCCCGCAGTTACCCGTGGAAGCCGGATCAAGAAGACTATTTGGTTCACATCACCACCGGCACCCACGTCGCCCAGATCTGCCTGTTTCTCCTCACCGAGTCGCGGCATCTGCCGGCGAGGCTGGTGCAGACCTCACCACCGCGAAAAGGCGGCCCGGGTGCCTATGCCGTCGTCGATCTCGACCTCTCCAAGTACGACCGACTCGCCGCTCGCTTCTTACGCGAGCAACAGGAGGGCCTGTCGTTTTTGAAAGCCGGAATCGCCACCCGCAGCCGGTCGTTCAACACCATGATCGAGCAAATCGAACGGGTGGTCATTGCCTCCAAGTCGCCGCTGTTGCTGACCGGCCCGACGGGCGCTGGCAAATCGCAGCTCGCCCGTCGCATCTTCGAGCTCAAGCGCGCACGCGGCCAGCTGGCGGGGCCCCTCGTCGAGGTCAACTGCGCCACCCTGCGCGGCGACGCGGCCATGTCGGCGCTGTTCGGCCATGTCCGCGGCGCGTTCACCGGCGCAGTCAATGAGCGGCCGGGACTCTTGCGTAAGGCCGACGGCGGATTGCTATTTCTTGACGAGATCGGCGAGCTCGGGCTCGACGAGCAGGCCATGTTGCTGCGCGCTCTCGAGGACAAGACCTTCTTGCCGGTGGGCTCGGATCGCGAGCATCACAGCGACTTTCAGCTCTTGGCCGGCACGAACCGCGAGCTCGGGGCGCAAGTGACCGCCGGCCAGTTTCGCGAAGATCTGCTGGCGCGTATCAACCTATGGACGTTTCGTTTGCCGTCGCTGGCTGAGCGTGGTGAGGACATCGAGCCCAACCTGGAGCTCGAGCTCGACAAGGCCGGTCGCGCGCTCGGCCGCAGTGTCAGCTTCAGTCGCGAGGCGCGTCAGCGCTTCTTGGTCTTTGCCCGCTCGTCGGAGGCGCGCTGGCCGGCCAACTTTCGTGACTTCAACGCCGCGGTCATGCGCATGGCCACGCTGACACCAAATAACCGCATCGACATCGCCACCGTCGACGGTGAGATCAGTCGACTGCGTGCGGCCTGGTCCCAAACGCCGGAGGGCGATCTGGTGCGGCGGCATCTTGGGCCGCGTGCCGACGCGCTCGATCGCTTCGAGCGGGTGCAGCTCGAGGACGTCTTGAAGGTCTGCCGGCAATCGCCGAGCCTGTCGGCGGCCGGGCGTGCCTTGTTCGCCTCGTCGCTGGCGCAGAAGCAGAGCAGCAACGACGCCGATCGGCTCAGGAAATATCTGGCGCGGCATGACCTCGACTGGGCGGGTCTTCACGCCTGATATACTGCCCGAGTGCAGGCCCAGCTTTCGGTTTCGCTCGACGGTGCGGGCACTTCTGCGCGCTCGGTGGTGCTCGCCGCCGAGGCCCACAGCCCGCTGAGCCTGCGCACGCCACGCAATCACGGCCATGCCGCCTGGGTGTATCAGTCGAGTCTCGGCGGCGGTTTTGTCGGCAGCGACGATGTTCGGCTGTCGGTGGAGGTGGCGCCGGGCGCGTCACTGTTCTTGTCGTCGCAGGCTTCGAGCAAGGTGTATCGGGCAACGGACGCGCGCTACACGCTCAACGCCACCGTCGCTGCGGGCGCCACACTGGTGTCCTGGCCGGATCCCGTTGTCTGTTTTGCCGGCGCTGGCCTCAATCAGCGGCAGTCGTTCGCGCTCGACGGCCGCGCGCGTCTGGTCTGTGTCGACGCCTGGACCTCGGGTCGGCTGGCGCACGGCGAGCGCTGGGCTTTCGAGCGTCTGGAGAGCCGTATCGACGTCGATGTCGACGGCATGCGCGTGTTTCGGGACGCAGTGTCGCTGACTTCGCAGGCAGGCGCGCTCGCTGCGCGGATGGGCCCGATCGAGGCCATGGCGACGGTGCTTGTGGTGGGGCTGCCGTCGCTGGTCGAGACACTGGCCATTCAGATTCAGGCCCAGCCGCTGGCCGATCCGTCGCTGTCGCCATTGGTGACGATCAGCTGTTGGCGCTGGGGCGCAGTGATCCGGGTCGGCGCGCCGTCGGCCGAGCGGCTGGGCTCTACCTTGCGTGACTTACTGGCTGCGCCAGTCGCTGCGCTGCTGGGAGACGACCCCTGGGCGCGCAAGTGGTAGCCGACGGATAGATCGTCGCGGCTCACTCGTACGTTGTAAGCGCATGAACCGCGTGATCTTGCTGGTGTCGCTGACTTCGTCGCTCGCCGAGCGCACGCTGGCTTTGCCCTTTGGCCGCGTGACCGCGCGCGCCGACGGCTGGCACACTTCGGCGAGCTCGCGTTACGCCTTCGATCCCAGCGAGCTCACCGTCGCACCGGCCCTGCTTCCGCTGTAACGCCGCGCGTCAAATCGGCCGGCTCGTGGTAAAAACGAGGCATGAAATCGCTGATCATGCTGTTGGCGTTGGTCGGGGCAGGCACGGCTTCCGGCGGCGAGAAAAAGCCGCTCACCCTCGAGCTGACGCTCACTGACAACCTCGGCTTTCGCATCGGCGGCCAGTGGAAAGCGCCAGGTGAGCCGCATGTCACCACCTGGTTCGTGCGCATGCCGGCTGCATTCTTCGACGGAAAAAAGCTCACAGCCGTCGCTGAAGACGCATTTTACGCGCAGCTCTATGGGCCCACCTGGAAGAACGGCAACGACGACGGCTCACGCTATATGCCGGTCTCGATCAAGGTGCGCGTGCTGAAGGACAAAGAGGTCGCCGAGGCGCCCTGGGCCAAAAAAGGCGGCAAGCTGACTGTCTATGGCCCCGACGGCAAGATGATCGAGAAGCTGTAATGCGGCTTGGCCCACAAGAGCTCGATAAGCTGGTGTTGCACCAGGCTGGCTTTCTGGCGCAAAAGCGGCTGGCGCGGGGTACGCGGCTCAATTATCCGGAGTCGGTGGCGCTGATTGCCACGCAGATCTTGGAGTTTATCCGCGACGGCAGGCGGGTCGCGGAGCTCATGGACCTCGGCAAGCGCTTTCTGGGTCGGCGGCAGGTGATGGGTGGCGTGGCCGAGCTCATCACCGAGGTACAGGTCGAAGGCACGTTTCCTGACGGGACCAAGCTCGTGACGGTGCATCATCCGATCGTGCGCGAGGATGGGGACCTGGCGCTGGCGCTGTATGGAAGTTTTTTGCCGGTGCCGTCGCTGGATCTGTTTGGCCAGGCTGCAGCTCCGGTTCATGCAGGCGAGCTTCTCATCGAGCCGGGCGAGCTCGAGCTCAATGCCGGGCGGCGTACCGCGACGCTGATCGTGACCAATTCCGGCGATCGTCCGGTGCAGGTCGGCAGTCATTTTCATTTTACGGAGACGAATCGCGCCTTGGTCTTCGACCGCGGGGCGGCGCTCGGGATGCGGCTCGATATTCCGGCCGGGACTGCCGTGCGTTTCGAGCCGGGTGAGTCGAAGACGGTGACGTTGGTGGAGATCGCCGGGGCGCGCGTGGTGCGGGGCGGCAATGGGATCGTCGACGGGCGGGTGGATGACACCGACAGCGCTGCCGTCGCTGCGACCGCGGTTGCGCGCGGGTTTGGGCACAAGAGATGAGAAAAATCACGCGCGCGGCCTATGCCGATATCTTCGGTCCCACCACCGGCGATCGCGTCCGCCTCGGCGATACCGCCTTGATTGCGCGCGTCGAGCGTGACTTCACCGTCTACGGCGACGAATGCAAATTCGGCGGCGGCAAAGTCCTCCGCGACGGCATGGGGCAAGCCGCCGGCGTCAGCGCGGCCGACGCACTCGATGTGGTCATCACCAACGTCTTGATCGTCGACTGGACCGGCATCTACAAAGCCGATCTCGGCATCAAGCACGGCCGCATCGCCGCCATCGGCAAAGCCGGTAATCCCGACGTGATGGCCGGGGTCACGCCGGGCATGATCGTCGGGGTCACCACCGAGGTCGTCGCTGGCGAGGGACTCATCGCGACAGCGGGCGCCATCGACAGCCATGTCCACTTCATCGCGCCGCAACAAGTCGACGTCGCCCTGGCGAGCGGCGTGACCACCTTCATCGGCGGCGGCACTGGCCCAGCGACGGGGACCAAGGCCACCACCTGCACGCCTTCGCCCGATCATCTGCGTCTCATGTTGCAAGCCACCGACGGGATGCCGATGAATTTTGGCTTCACCGGCAAAGGCAACAGCTCGGCGTCCGAGGGGCTCGGCGAGCAGATCGCCGCCGGTGCCATCGGCCTCAAGCTCCACGAAGATTGGGGCACGACACCGACGGCCATCGACACCGCGCTGCGCATCGCCGAGCAACAAGATGTCCAGGTGACGATCCACACCGACACCCTCAACGAGTCGGGCTTCGTCGACGATTCGATCGCCGCCTTCGGCGACCGCACCATCCACGCCTATCACACCGAGGGTGCCGGCGGGGGACACGCGCCGGACATCATCAAGGTGTGCGGCTTGCCACATGTGCTGCCGAGCTCGACCAACCCGACGCGGCCGTTCACCGTCAACACGCTCGACGAGCACCTCGACATGCTGATGGTCTGTCACCACCTCGACGCCAACCTGCCGGAAGATGTCGCCTTTGCCGAGAGTCGCATTCGGGGCGAAACGATCATGGCCGAGGATTGTCTGCATGATCTGGGCGCGATCAGCATGATGGCCTCGGACAGCCAGGCCATGGGCCGCGTCGGTGAAGTGGTCATGCGCACCTGGCAAACGGCGCATCAGATGAAGCTACAGCGTGGCGCGCTCGACGGGGATGGCGCTGGCGATGACAATTTCCGGATCCGGCGCTATGTGGCCAAGTACACGATCAATCCGGCGATCACGCATGGGATCTCGTCGGTGGTCGGGTCGCTGGAGGTCGGTAAGCTCGCCGATATCGTGCTGTGGCGGCCGGCGTTTTTCGGGGTCAAGCCGGAGCTGGTGCTGAAGGGCGGCTTCATCGCCTGGGCGCAGATGGGCGACGCCAATGCGTCCATCCCGACGCCAGAACCGGTGATCATGCGGCCCATGTTCGGCGCCCTGGGCAAGGCTGGAGCCGAGACCAGCCTGGCCTTCGTGTCGAAGCTGGCAGCGACGGACGGAGTGGGGCAGCGCTATGGGCTGCGCAAGGCCGTGTATGCGGTGAGCGGGTGTCGTGGGCTGGGTAAAACCGACATGCGGCTCAACGATGCGTTGCCGCACATCGAGGTCGATCCGGAGACGTATCAGGTCCGCGCCGACGGGGTGCTGTTGACGTCCGTGCCGGCGACGGTGCTGCCGCTCGGTCAGCGTTATTTCTTGTTCTGATGGACTCGCGCTTGTTGCAACTGGCGGATTCGGCGTTTCCGACGGGCGCGTTTGCGCATTCGCTGGGGATGGAGGCCTTGTCGCAACTGGGTCTCTTGAGTCATACACTTGCATTAGAGACTCGGTTGCGTGAGCTGGTCTGGAATACAGCGACGGGGGCCTTGCCGTTTTTGAACGCGGCGTATCTTGGCGATTGGGTCCTGGCCGACCGCGATTGCGACGTCTTTTTGTCCAGCCATGTGGCCAATCGCGCCAGCCGCGTGCAGGGGCGGGCGTTTCTGATGGCCGCAGCGGCGATGTTTGGGCCCGCTGCGTGCCTGGGGCAGCATGTGGCGCCAGCGATGGGCGGGGTGTTGCGGCAGGTGGGCGTTGCGCTCTGTGACGCGCGGCAAGTGTTCTTGTTCGGCGCGCTCAGGGCGGCGCTGTCGGCGGCGGTGCGGTTGGGGGTGCTCGGGCCTCTCGAAGCGCAGGGCGTGATGTTTCGGCTACATCCGCTGCTCGACGAGGCGCTGTTGGCGACGCAGGATCTGCTTTCCGACGACGCAGTCGGCGTGTCGCCGCTGGTCGACCTGGCGCAGGGTGCGCAAGATCGGCTGTACTCACGGTTGTTTCAGTCTTAGGAGACCTCATGGCCAGGCACAGTCACGATGGGTCGGAGCATGATCATGATCATGGGGATCACGGTCACACCCACGAGCACTATCTGCATCCAGGCCTCTTTCACGAGCGTCATCGGCCGGCGAATCGCGACTACCAAAAACGCGCGTTCACCGTCGGGATTGGCGGCCCGGTCGGCAGCGGCAAGACCGCGCTGTTGCTGGCGCTGTGCAAGGCGCTCCGCGATCGCCTGTCGCTCGGCGTGGTGACCAACGATATCTTCACCCGCGAAGACGCCGAGTTCTTGATGCGCAACCACGCCCTTCCCGACGAGCGCATCCGCGCCGTGGAGACCGGCGGCTGCCCACACGCCGCCATCCGCGAGGACATCACGCCGAATCTCTTGGCGCTCGAGGACCTCATGCAGTCGGTGGCGCCGGAGCTCTTGCTCGTCGAGTCCGGCGGCGACAACCTGGCCGCGCAATACAGCCGCGAGCTGGTCGACTACACGATCTATGTGATCGACGTCGCCGGTGGCGACAAGGTTCCGCGCAAAGGCGGGCCGGGTATCACCCAGTCCGACCTCCTGGTCATCAACAAGACCGATCTGGCGCCGCTCGTCGGCGCCGACCTCGAGGTCATGGCGCGCGATGCGGCCCGGATGCGTGCCGGCGGGCCGACCATTTTTGCTCAGGCGACGAAGAACGTCGGCATCGACCAGATCGTCGCGCATGTGGTCGGTGCGCGTGAACAAGCACTCAGGGTTTGACTCCTGGTAGTCTGAGCGAATGGCCGATGGCTTCGTAGACGCGGGCGCAGTTCGCAATGGCACCGCACCGCCGCCGTATCATTTGTTACGCGAGTTTCCGTCGCTGGGACGCTATGTTTCCTGGCGGCATCTGGGCGGCGGCGCGTTCGGGACGGTGTTTGCCGGTGTGCATCGCAACCACGGGCGCATCGAGGCCATCAAGCGGGTGGCGATTGCCGATGCGCGGGCCCGGACGCTGGCGCTGGCGGAGACGGGGGTCATGGCCCAG
>Ga0123336_10004263_pt1 | contig 11713 bp, 4 predicted proteins | sample SSSSmetaG_FD_96466 | JGI IMG/M metagenome (GOLD analysis project Ga0123336, IMG submission 96466) | Glacier valley bacterial and archeal communities from Borup Fiord, Nunavut, Canada, to study Microbial Dark Matter (Phase II) - ​SSSS metaG | ecosystem: Environmental > Aquatic > Freshwater > Ice... | reverse complement strand
AAGAAATCAGTCATTGCTAACCTACCTGAATCATTAATTTCAATCGGCTTTTCGGTTGATTTAAAGGAATAAAGCTTGTATGCCATGCTTCCATCAGCTGCTACATATGCTCCATTTACACCATTATAATTTAAAACCTTCAATTGAATCTGCTTAGGAATATCAGGGTTTGCGACACGCAGCGGTATCCATTCCTTGTTGCCACCAATATAATATTGCTTATTTACAACCGGGATAGCTTCACTATCATAATTTAAACTCACCGTAACATCCGATTTTGCCGAAAAATCGCCATCATAATACATGATTTCGGCTTTTGCCAACGGCTTATCATATTTCCATGTTATTTCACCGCTTAAACTTTGATTTTTACCCAACGATTTGAATTTAGTTGACTTTTTATTTTCCAATAATAGCTCTGTTTCAAACCCGTGCAATGGAACAAATTCAATTTCCAGGTTTGATATCGTTTCAATGCCATCACCTTTATCGTGGATACAAATCTCGGGCTTTGTTTCCTTCCAGTTATCCGCCGATTCCAGAATGTCATGCAAAGCAATTGATTTCCGGCGCAACAGGTTGCTGTTATTTTTCTTTATGGTACCGATTATTTCCTGCTTGCCGGATTTACGGCTGTTTAAAAGCACGTCAAACGAATCGTAGCCCTGATCTTTATACGTAACCGTAAGGATTGCCGATGCCATTCCATTATACAAAACACGATCATCCACATCGAATAAGATGTAAGGATTTGTAAGACTAGTACTTGCAGCATGTACATGAAGTACAGAATCGTAAACAAACGTTGGAGAAGATCCGGGCATTTCGTATTGCCTTATTCCCAGCCACTTGTTGTAATAGGGTATGGTATCCAGCAAATGCGGCTTCAGTTTTTTGCGATTCACCAATGGGAAAAGCCCCAAATTGGTATATAGTTTCGAGATAAATGGATTATGCATCAAACTGTCGGCATACCTGAAATATCGCTGCACATTAGGTTCAATAATATCACTTTTGTAGAGATACAAATTGTTTACCCCATCAATTGCCACGCGATTAAACAAAGATTCCGGATGCCCCATGGCATTCATGGAATTGCGAAATATCTGTCCGGCAGTTTCGTAATAGCGTTTTGCTTGCGGGTTGAAGCGATAGCGGTTCATGATATAAGCCGGATCGGAAGTAGCCGACCAGATATCGTATTTTTCGCTCATGCCATTCTGCTTGATGGAAATACCCTTCGACACAGCCATGGAAGCCGCCCGGCGATAAATGAAATCTTCGTTTTCGTAACCGTTATTCATGGGCGAAATCTGAAGAATAAGCTCTTTTTGCGGGAAAAGACGTTGGGTTAAGTCCATCGACCATTCCACCACATTTTTCAGGTAATTCACATCGGTATAACCATATGCAAGCCATTGACGGTAAAAACTTTCGTGTACCGCCTTGTCGTTTTTTTCATTATCGTTGAGCAGCATTTCTTCCCAGCGCCCTACACCCGAAATCACAATGGCATCCACCGCCGGATTGGTATTGTAGCGTTTGGCCATTTCGTTCATAAAAAACGAAAACGAACTTTTGAAACTGGCAGAAAAATAATCAGGAAACGCTACCCGATGGTATCTGCTGTCGGACGATTGAATGAGATTCAGGTTATCCAACTGACAGTATTCCGCATTTTGAATTTCAATTTTCAGGGTATAATCCGGAAAATTACCGAGCGTAAACTCCTTCGAAAACAATTGTTTTTTGCCCTGCAAAATTTCTTCCGTCACAACAATTTGCTGGTCAGGATGAGTGTTGGATTGCAGCAGTATTTTTAATAAAGTTGGCTTTGAACTTTTAATTTTCTTCAGCCCATAAACATCACACTGAAACAGATAAGTGGCTTTTGGGGTGAGCTTTTTATCCGGGGCCAATTGCAGCAACTGAGTAGTTTTTAGCTTATTGTATTTCAGTTCGTAAAATTTATTCGAATTACCTGCTATGCCACCCCGCAGTAAACTGTAACCATCGGCCGAAAGATTCCCTTCAAAATCAGTATAAACACCCTCGCCCACCAAACGGATTTTTTCCTGTGCAATCAATGCCGAAGAAGTGCAATACGTGGCATTATTGGCCGTCATAATCCTGAGAATAACCGATTTGCCGGCCTTTCTCCAAATTTCAATATTTTTATCTACAAAACTCCAGTCAAATTCACTCCTGCTGATAAACACATCTTTCCATTCGATGGAAATTTCTGCCCGATTAATATACTTCGTGTTTGCAATGGTTTGAATTTCCTCCGGTGTATTAAACGGATAGCCATAAAAATAAATTAATCCATTGGCTGTTGCTGGCTTATCGGCAGCACTCAAAAGCGCTGTTCCCGAAAAAATCAGTATAAGACAAACGATGAACTTTATATATCTGAATGAAGTCATGCAACATTAATTTGTAACAGGGAAAACAGGACGGAACCCCACAAAAGGCACACCTGCATCAGGGAAAAATGCATTACGGCGGGTAACTTTAGAATTACCATCTACCTCGCGGTACGACCCGCCCCTGAAAATACGGTAATTGCCATTGGTTGGCCCTGTAGGGTTAACCGCATAATCAGCTTTGTATTCTGCCTGGTAATCTAGGCACCATTCGCCTAAATTTCCACTCATATCTAACAGGCCAAGTTCATTAGGTTTCAGCTGTGCCACCGGTTGCGGTTTATCTATGCTATTGTTGCAAAACCACGCTACATTTTCCACTTCATTTGCTCCCGCATAAGTAAAACCTTGCGAAAGTTTACCGCCTTTAGCAGCATATTCCCATTCGGCTTCGGTTGGTAGTCGGCCACCAGCCCACTGACAGTATTCACCTGCTCCCCACCAGGTTACACTCACAACTGGATGTTGTTCATAACCTTCCAGGACTTGCCATTTGCCGTTCACAAACCAGATTTTAGAATATTGCCCCACAGTATACACCATGTTTTTGGTGTTGTAGACAGCCGATGAATCTATGCTTTTATCGTTTAGAAATTGTACAAACTGCGCATTGGTAGTTTCTGTTTTAGCCATTTCAAAATCCGAAACAAATACTTTATGCATGGGTTGGTCGCCATCATTGTATTTGTCGCCCAATAAGAATTCACCCCCTTTTACCGGGATTTTTTCAATTCCAACAGATACGGAAGTTGGCTGTATGGTTTTAGCTTTGTAATCAATTTCGGGCACATCCATTTTTTTAAGCATTGCCCTGTAAAACGCGCGAGCTTTATTCATTCGTCTAACTATTCCCGAATCAGTAGCCTCGGCGGCCACATTATCAATCAGTTGCATTTGTTTGGCAATTATGGTAGGTGCTTTCTCCACACTCCACGTTGGTTGGCCGTCAACCACAACATATATTGGCGAAGTGTGTGCCACAGCTTTATTGTTGCTATGCGCAACTGCAACCAACCACTGGCTTTTGGTGAGATTCAGTTTTTTGTTCAGTACCAGTTCTTGTTTATTATCCGGATTGGTAAGCTCAGCCACCAAACCATCATTATTGTATATGGCAATTTTTGAAAGCAAACCTATTTCGATGTGCGATTGGACTTTTAACCGAATTTGCACCTCCTCGCCTTTACTTGCTTTGATTTCCGAACCCGGCAATTTGCCATTGCAGTCGAAGAAAACCATAGGTCCATTTGTAACAAAAGAATTTCCTTTTTTGAGGCCTTCGAACCATTTGTCGGGCGAGTACTTTTTACCGGTATACACATATGTCCGCACTTCGCCGATAGTGGCCGCCCAGGGCAAATCGCTTCCGGCAGCAGCTGTCAGCCTAAAACCCAGGTTCAGGTAATCGTAATAGCCAGGCGTGTTTATCTTGGTAAGCTGCAGTAATTCAACAAAATCAATTTTATTGGTAGTAATGTACCACGGCAAACCGCGCAAAATCTCGCAACCATTGAATGCCAGGTGAGCAAAACCTACCAAAGCACCTTTCTGGCTCTGGATATCTTCAAACACGCGGTCGTAATAATCGTAATGCATGGTGTCGCGAACGAACTTCGAAAGATTAAGTCCAATGACATGCCCGTATTTGCTGCGCGGATCTTCCTGGCCCGAAACCAGGCAATAACGTCCTTCCTGCGTGCGGTATTTCTTTCCAAAGCCTTGTTGTTCGTAGTCGATACCCGATTTTGCATCGCCATCGTAGTGGTGGTAACCCATGTTCAGCGTGTTGACAATATGCAGATCCTCGGCTTTTGCAAAATTGATTAAGTACTGTCTGAATTCCAGTTTTGTGGTAGGATGGTGCACGTGCACATCGCCCGAATACCAACCGGCATTCGGCATGTCAACCCAACGTTTTAACACTATGTCAACCGTTTTTTCATGCTCGTCCTTCGACACTTCGAGCACCTGCCTTAAAACAGGCACGTATTCGTATCCGTGCGAAATGCTGTACAGCCATTTGCCTGGTTTTAAATTAATAGAGAAATTACCGGAAGTCTGGTATAAAGCTGCTGCTTTCCAGAAAGGTACGGGTTGAGCCAGGTCGTATTCAAAGCTACGGTCCGTGCCGAAGCCCTTTCCATGAGTCCTGCGCACGGGTCCAATCCAGTTTTTATCGCTGGAAAACATGATTCCCGTAACAAAATCATCCACAGTGGAATAAGTAGTTACAACCTTCCCGTAAGGCGGTGTAACGACTTCGCCTGTTTCGGCATTTTCGATGCAAACCATTGCCGGGGTAATTTTCTTTGTGTCCGATTCGGTAGTTTTAAAATTGACCATCACCTGATTGTGCGGCAAATCGTGCGCATGGTTGTTTGTAACTGAAAACAAACACAAAAGCAATAAAAGCCACCCTAAATCCCCCCGATAGGGGGACATTGAAGTTAGTTTATTGAATAATTTTTTATTTCTTAAATATTTCATATTGATTTATTTACCTGTAATAAAATGCTTTTGGATTAGCATACAACCAATCGTATGCTATTTGCCTGGCATGTTCTTCGGTTATTGTTCCCTTTTTAATCAAATCATTCAGGGCAATATACAGATTTTCTTTTGTAAATAACATGCTACCATATATTTGTTGAGGAAAAAGGTAATCGCCTCCATAAAGATGAATTTTACTTGTAGGCAGCATTTCAATATAACGTTTCATAACTTCTATGGTTACGTTTCGCTCAATAATATGATCCCAAGTCATATTAATATACACATTTGGGTAATACTTTGCCAACAGTATGGCTTCGTCAAAGTACGGATAACCCGCATGCAAAATCACAACATTGACACTGGGATAAGTCTTAATCAGCCATTCCAGGCTCGAAGCGTGATTGTTCTTTACTGAGTTAAAGTTCCAAGCAAAAATGCCAACATGAAAAATGGCATTCATCTTATATTTAGCAGCTTGAGCCATCATATAAGCCGCCATATAATCATCCAGTGGAATGTGGTAATCTTCCAAATGAAACACATAATACTTGTTGGGAATGGCACCAGAATAGTCAAACGGAGTAGCCATTATTTTGGCAAACGAAGTTTCTGCCTCCTCTTTAGTCCGGTATTTATAATTTAATTCCCGATTGTATGCGCTTCCAAATTTAATATTTTTAATTCCTGCTGCTGCATATTCTTTGAATAATTTATCAATGCCTGTTAAAATATCATCCAAGTTTTTGATGGGCGTTTCGGTTAGTTTAGAAATTTCCTCCAGGCTACCAGCATCTTTTACGCAAATGTGATTTACTGTTGGTACTAACATAATCTTATTGTCACCATAATGCCTACGCACTTCTTCTGAAGAAGGACCACGAAAAGTTAGCATGGATTCAATCTTGCTTTTATCCATAAACCTTTGCATGAAGCCTTTGGTTGCATAATCCTGTTTCAGCAAACCGGATACACGCTGACATTCGTCCAACCCATAATTTTTAAATTGATATTGCTCAGCCAACGATGCCTGTAGCGTTAAAACATAGGTAGAACTTTTAATGGCAGGATAATATTTATTGAAAACAGTCCAACGGTCTTTAAATGCCGCTTGTCCATTTTTCATCAGAGCCATTTCATCGTGCGTTATACCAGCCGATTCCAGATTATCAACAATATAAGGTACAAATAAATCGAAAAAACTTATTTGCATTCCTAATAGTTCTGCCTCACTACTGATATGTTCGTGGGTGTCAATTACCGTAAGCCCATCAATATATTTCCATAGGACCGTTTTTTTATTGGCCACATACTTGTTGGTTTGGTTTTTTGACTCGGCTTTTGTTGCTGAATAACCTGTGGTTGAACACAGTATTAGCATTGCAAATATTGCAACAAAATGTTTCGCAAAGCAATATTTATTTCGGGGATAATTTGTAGTTTTCATTTTAATCATTTTAAGTGTCATTATATAAGTTAGGTTATTTGTTAATAAAATATAGTTAAACGCAAAGGACGCAAAGATAAATATACAAATTTAGTATCATCAAATATCCGCAAAAAGCGCAAAGACAAAAACTTAAAAGTTTTAACTCATTATTTTCCATTTCCTTTCTCTTTAAGGAGAAAGTCCCTGAAGGGGGATATAGGTCGCGGCTTAGCAACTTAGCGGCTTTGCGTTCAAAATAAATTATTTATTAAAATGCATAACTTATATAAACTCAATTTAGAAATCTTACTTTAATAAATATTTTCCAATTCATTGACCGCTTCGAAAAGTGCCAACACATTTTCTACCGGTGTATCGTTCTGGATATTATGTGCCGGTGCTAAAATATAACCGCCACCTTTTCCGAGGATTCCGGCAACACGTTTTACATCTTCTTTAATGCTTTCTGGTGTTCCGTTGGGCAATATATCCTGTACACAAATAGCGCCAAAGAAATTAATCTTTCCTTTAAACAAATTGCTCATATTTTGAGCATCCATATCTTTTGCCATTGGTTGTAAGGGATTTAAAAAATCCAAGCCCAACTCGATAAACTTAGGAACAAGCGGAACAACCGAACCGCAGGTATGCCAGGCTAATTTAATATTTGGATTGGCATCGCGAAAGGCGTCGAACATTTTTTTTATACGTGGCGCAAAATAACGGTCGAACATTTCAGGGCTCATAATCAGGCTATTTTGCGAACCAAAATCGTCGCCTGCCCAAATCATATCCACACCTGCTTCAATCAACCGAAGTCCTGTTTTGGTAGCTATATCGGTTACTTTGTCGAGCAATGCATCCACATAGGGCTCTTCCATCATCATATCCATCAGCAATTTTTCTAATCCCACCATGTACCACGAAATTTCGTAGATGGCACATTCTAAATCGCCAATAATGCCATGTGTTTTGCCATATTTGGCAATGGTTTCTGCAGTAAATCGGAAACGTCCGGGTGCATCCACTTCTGGAAACGGATAATTTTCAATTTCCTCCACTGTTTGTACATTAGCCAAGGGATGAATGGCAAATTCGTCGTACAATCCAGTTGATTTGGTACCAATTCCCCATTCGTTGATGGTGATGCCATCTTCGCGAGTTACCGGCAAATTATTATCAGGGAAACAAGCTGCCACGCCAATAGCATCGACACCCATGCCTACCAACATATTATTGAATGAAATGCGGCTTCCGAGCAATGATGAAACGGGCTTTTCGTACGGTACGCCTAAATGATTGCTCAATCGCTTTGCCAATTGCGGTACTAAACTTACGTATAGTGGTGGACGGTCGGTTGGCTTACCGTTCAACGTATTTAAAAATCGTTCGCGGTGTGTCATAATTAAAACAGTTTTGCGAGATTTACGGCATCTACTTTTTCTTCTTCCCCTTTGATTGACAAAATGTTATCGTCAATTACTTCCGTTAAGCTTCCCGCTTCACGGTACATGGCCAATATGTTTTCGAGTGGCGAACCGGATTGTATGGCGTGTGATGGACCAAAAAACATTCCGCCTTTAGGAAATAAATCCAATCGTCGGCGCGTTTCTCTACGAACATCTTCTGGCGTTCCAAAAGCCAATTCGTGTTGTACATCCATCGAACCCTGAAAAATAAGTTTGTCACCAAAATGTTTTTTTAAGTTTGCTATATCCATTTCAGATGTAGTTGGCTGCACAACATCTTGTATATCAAGTCCTAATTCGATTAATCGCGGTAAAAAAGCATCTACAGTTCCACACATATGCATCATTGATTTGGCACCATAACTGTGTACCATATCGAAATATGCTTTAAATTTGGGTGCAAAATATTTTTCAAACAAATCCATATCAATCATTGGCCCGCGCTGATTTCCAAGGTCTTCGCCAACGTGCATAAAATCAATCAATCCATCTGCTGCCTGAAGTGCTTTTTCGTGCATTTCGTAGTAAAACATAAACCTATGATTCATTATTTCGATAAAAGCCTCATTGTCAGTCATCATATCAATCATAACTTCTTCCATCCCTTTTGCCCTTGATATGCTGTTGATAAAATCCATATCACCGGCACCACCAAAACACACAGCATATTCGCCATGCAGTTGCTCGCATTGTGCTTTAATGGTTGAATAATCGAACCAGTCGGCACTCGGGAAATGCGAACGATCTAATTTTTCGATGCTATCCACACCAGCATAAGGTTGATAGCAGGATTCCAGATACTTTCCACCTTCAAATTCCATATATGTATAGCGTTCTCCCCAGTAACCTTCAAAACTGCCGTCGGGAAAAGTGCGCAGTTCAGGACCTATATAAACCGGTTCCACATAACGGAAATCGTCACCAACAACTTTCAGAAGCTGATTCATGTTGCTCAAGCCATAATGACTCATTATCAAATGATTGATCTCAGGTGTTCCTTCATGTTTTACCGGTATCCTGTCGTAACCAGTTCTGTTAAATGTTCCAAATACTCTTTCGCGTGAATTCATGGTTATTAGATTTAAAAACTACCCCTAACCCAGCCTCTTCCTCCCTCTCCTTGTGGAGAGGGAGGAAGAGGGGAATAGAAGTTAATATTGTTTTTTTTTTGATGATAAATTAGTTATAATTAACGGTGATAATCCCCTTTAATGGTTAGGGGTTTCTATCACAACCGGCCCAAACAATCCTGCCGGTTGAAGCGGAGAAACCTTTGCCCACTCAAACGGGAATGTCATCCACGTATGTTTTTTGGTTACGCCGTCCTGCAAATCGCCAACAATTCGGTTCCACCAAGGGTTTGTAATGTCAATCTCCAGTTTGTTTGTGCCTTTTTGTAGTGCTTTTGAAACATCCAATTGATACGGATAACACCAAAGTGTTCCGAGCGATTTTCCGTTCAATCGTACGGATGCCATTTTTTCAACACGTCCTAAATTGATAAAATTAGGTTTGGTAATATCACCACTAAACTCAAATGTTTTGATATATGTGGCAGTTCCTCCGTAATATTTAATATTTGTATTTTCGTTTGTAGTCCAATCGCTCAGAGATTGGAATTCCACTTTTTTCGGTGCATCCATTTTCGGATTAAACGAAACTGTCCATTCACCATCTATAGTCTGAACCGGTGTTTTATCTGCAAAGTTTTTACCGCTTAGTTTATTTGCTACTTTATTTCTAAAAACAACAAACCAACTGTCTGTTTCGTTGAATTTTAGCGGAATATATGTGAATCCATCGCGTTCGGTAAATTCAGGCAAACTGCGTATTTCGCCGGTAATGGCGTTCCAAAGTTCAGGTTGTTTTCCTGTAACTTTAAAACCAACTTCGCCACTGTAAGCTTGTTGCGATTGGTTGCTTAAGAAATAAATATCTGCTTCGCCATCATTTCGATGAATGTAATTAAACTGTTCGGGCAAAACTATATCGGCATTTAAGTTCATCCGGCTAAAAACTTCTTCCAAACTCACGCCATAAAATACATTACCTTTACCCACTTTATTTTGTATTACATTCGCACCATCAATATCTCCCCAAAGTTTGTCAGCCAATTCTTTCACTTGGTTATCAGTGGTTGGATAATTGGCTAAACTGGGCGATTTCGTTGGTTTTGTTCCGATTACAGTAGCGCCATCATGCACCAATTGACTTATTTTTTGCAATACTTCGGGGCGCATGGTGGTTTGATTGGGAAGTACCAGAACATTGTAACTAATCCCTGATTTAAGCACAATTTTCGCGTTTTTTACCACTGCATCGCGAAGTAGTATTTCAGCATTTACTAAATCATAATCCGTTCCGGCTGGTGGTGCAGGTTTCAAATCGGCTGATTGTTTTGGAGTATCTTCACCCAAAAAGTACAGCATATCAGCCACATGTAAGCCCGACTGCAACAAAGCCGACGAACGACGAACATATTCGTAGTAGGGTTTTGCCTTGATAAACCAGGTAGAATTACGATTGAAATCCGTTCCAAACCATGCATTTACGCCCGGAGGTGTATCGTAAGGCTGGTGAATGTACAAGTGATACACAAAATGATTTATGCCTTGCGTAAAAGACCAATCGCCAAGTTGTTTCAAGTCGCGGGGCATATTGCTGTGATTCTGGTGCGATGTAAAAGCTTCGGCAGAAGTGACTTTTTTGCCATAAATATTGGCACATGATGATGCTATGCGACATTCGGCAGGTCCTAGATCGAAAGCTGTGTTCCAAAACTCTCCTGAAATATCATCGCTTGCACCTCCGTACATTAACGCTTCGCCCGGATAACCGAATCCATAATTCTCGCACCACAGCCGCAATCCGTTCTGGTTGGCTTTTTCACGCATTCCGGTAACATATTCAGTGGTTATCATCGTTGCTACAAGTCTTCGTAAATCCCACAGAAACCGATCCGATTTTTCGGCCGTTTCCACAATGCGACCTGTTAGCACAGGTAACCACGGAAGCGGGTCGTAGCCGTATGCCGCTTTAAAACGTTTTGTCATATCGTCTGTCCAATTTTGCGGACCTTGTTCGTAGCTATCCATCACCACATGGGTCAATGCTTTGCGGTCTTTTGCAGGCATTCGTTCCAATATTTTCCCTACATAATTATCGAAATGAAATTTGGTGTGTGCTTTATTCATTTTATCAATTTCATAACCTTCACATTCGGGTGTAACAGGATGATTCACAGAACCGGTTGGTGTCATTCCCGTTCGTACAATCGTCCATTCACCCGCAGGCGCATCCCATGTCAATAGCCCGTTTGCATCTACTTTGTCGGTGATATTGATAACTTTCGATTCATCTATGGTTAAATCCTTCGATTCAGGTTCGGCGCTTTTGCCCCACATATAAGTATCCCAACTCACGTAGGGTGTGGGAGCCATTTTGCCCAATTGTTTTTCGTTGAATTTCGAAACAATGGCTTTGCTGCTCAACTCAATTTCGGAAATACAGCCCAACGCTTTGTTGTCCGATAGCTTTATCCAAGGCAAAAGCGGTCCACCATCCGTAAAAATAATACGAAATTTATTGGATTTTACTGCTTCGAATGATTCGGACACAGCGCCAAACTTTATGGGACCAGCCCTATATTCTAATATTTGCCTATCAATTTTATTGCGGCAAATTGGTCGCCAATAATTATGATAATCCAAGTACTGTATTTCGTAGTACGCATTCATGGGTACTTCTGCCGGAAACAACTGGATACTGCGCACTTCTTCGATGCGCGAAAGCGATAGTTCAAATGTTATAGGATAGGACTTAAATGAAAAATAAGTATCTTTTTTTCCATCAAACATCAATGTTGCATCATCGAGTTGTGGAGTTGTAACGATTTGTTT
>Ga0123336_10004262_pt1 | contig 11714 bp, 14 predicted proteins | sample SSSSmetaG_FD_96466 | JGI IMG/M metagenome (GOLD analysis project Ga0123336, IMG submission 96466) | Glacier valley bacterial and archeal communities from Borup Fiord, Nunavut, Canada, to study Microbial Dark Matter (Phase II) - ​SSSS metaG | ecosystem: Environmental > Aquatic > Freshwater > Ice... | reverse complement strand
ATTCTTTTTTACATTTATCTATAGAAAATATGGCATCCATAAGATGACCCAATACCCAATCCTTATCAATAGTATGCCTTGATAAATTATGCTCTATGGCTTTTTTTTCGATTTCCTTTTTTAATATCATTGAATGCTAATACTGTTTATTCGCAATATCCTTCAGTTGCTCTTTGCTAATATTTAACCTTAATTTCCAGTCAGAAATAAAATCACCTGCTTCATTACCCTGTGGATCTATAAGGTTATACTTTGAATTCACTTGTTTTTTTGCAAAATCAATGAAATTTTGCAAAGCTAAACGTTCAAAAAATATGCATAAATATCCAAGTCGCTTAATAACGGCTGTGTTATTTGTGGCCTTACAATAAGCAATCATTTTTTCCGATTGTAAATCAGCCTGAATAAATGCTCTAATCAATTCAGCGTATCCTCCAGAATATTGCGGTTGATCAAAACAATCGATTATTGTTTTTTCAACATCAGTGATAGGATATTTAAGATTACCATACCCGTTCCATATTATGCCGGTGCACTTTGAAGCATTAATCTTGACAAATTTATATGACGTTCCTAAAATCTCTTTATCATTCTTCTTATGAGTCGTTTGAACGAAGATGGTGTTTGAAAACTGTTCTGTTAAGCCATGAAGGTTAAGTGCAGACCAATAAGATATTGCACTTTGTTCTACTACAAAAGTTCCAATAACATTTTCATCTCGAAAATTAGGTCGGCAGAACTTGCCTCTTTCAATTCTATTAAGGAGTTCCTTGTGATCTAAGTTTTCCAAAACTTCATTAAGGTTAGTAAACGTCTGATTAATTTTTCCTTCGATTTCATCAAATCGAAATATTTGAATTTCATAATCATCTAATAACTTCATAAACTCAAATTGGGGTTTAGTAAGATTTGATGATATGTACACGCTGTCCGCCATTTGATTACCTTTCAGGGAATTAAAAGACCTAAAAAATGGGTGTTATCGTTCTTTAAAAGGTAAAGATAGGAATGTTTCTGAGTTTTTTATCATTTATGGATGCCCGGATGGCTCAAGCTAGGATTACTCAGTACACTTTCCAGTTCCGACTGGATAATCTCCTGAAAATCCGTAGGTAATTATGCTGTACCATAACATTATCCAGCTTGCGGATAACAGGGATAGCCTTATAGTTTTCCTATTCTTGCTTCAACGCTTGATAATCTTTAATATCTCACAATAAAAAGATTTAAGTTCAATTTTACAGTCCTGATCATCTGCCACCATACCTACAAATTCGCCCGAAGAAAGGGCTGAAATCTTTGAAGGTGATATAGTCGACATTTGCTATTTGTTACACAGTACTTAGTAAACCGCCACTCATACAAAAAGAATCTATAGAAGGAAAACACCGGTATATAAAAGAAATAATTCAAATTAATAGACCTGGAAATAGATTTTATAACTTTAAGAAATGGGTAAAAAAATATCTATCCCTGATAAGCCTGATTTACCAAGACGTTTGTTCTGGGAATTCAGATATGATGACATTGAATGAAGAGCTGAATACCTTACCATTATTATAAGGGTAATCGAAAGAGGCAATCCGCAGGAATGGACTGAGATGATCCGGTTTTACGGTGAAACCAAAGTTATTCATTCTCTCAAAAAGGAAATTAAATTTCTCGCCGATTATGCCATAGAAGAAGTATGCGCTTATTTTCCGCTCCGAAAGGAAGACCTTTTATGCTATATACGTAAACAATCAAGGCCGGGGCATTGGTTCTGACTAATGAGTTAATGTTTTTCAATTGATATTAGTCACTAATTATGACTAATATGCTCCTTATGTTTGTTATATTTGTAGTATGGACAGTATTAAAAGAGCTGAAAAAAGGGTCATTCTAATGCATTGGAAAACCAGGCCTGATTGCCCCGTGGAGGTTTTCTCCAATCTTAAATTGTTATGCCAGAGTCACCCTCAATATAATTACAATACTTTAAATAATTATTTGCGCAAGACAAAAACCGCCTATGAAAATGATACCATTAAAGTGGAAAGGTTATCTATTTTTTCCCGCCCTTTGCTAATCGCTACTGTTTCCCGTTCCATAATACCTGTGGTCACCAAACGGCCTCTTAAAGCATTGGACGAAAAAAAGCAAGACTTGGAATATTGGCTAAGCAGACCGGCAAAAGAAAGACTGTCTGCAGTTACTTTTATTATTTCCCAAAGCCTGAAAAAAGGTCAGCGAATGGATAAGACCATTGTACATGTTAAAAAAATGAAATCATGACTTTAGCGAAGGATTTTGAAGATTTCCTTGAACTATTAAATAAGCATAAGGTGGAGTATATGGTTGTCGGAGGCTATGCATTAGCCTTTCATGGTAAGCCCCGTTATACTGGTGATCTTGATATATGTTTAAATATAACACCAGAAAATGCACGGTCAATGGTGCAGGTAGTAAAGGAATTTGGTATGCAGTCATTGGGGTTGGAAGAAGCCGATTTTTTAAGACCTGGTTATATTACCCAAATCGGTTATCCTCCTCTGCGAATTGACATCTTAAATCATATCGATGGATTGGAATTTAAGGAAGCCAAAGAAGAAATGCAGATTATTGATACGGATGGACTATCGGTTAGGTATATTTGACTGCATGATTTTGTCAAAAATAAATTAGCTTCCGGAAGACCACAAGACATCTCCGATATCAAGGAGATACAAAAGAAACTATCCGAGAAAAAGTTATTTGTAAAAAAAAAGGCCTCAACAAAAAGAAAAGGGCATGGTCTCTAAACAAAAACAAGCGTTATAGTTATTTCACAATACCGGTTAAATTTTCAGAAAGGGAATACCAGAAATTATAGACCTGAAAATAGGTTTTGTAACTTTTAAAAATGGGAAGAAAAGCATCCATACCAGATAAGCCTGATTTACCAAGACATTTGTTCTGGGATTTCAGGTATGATGGCGTCGAATGGAGGAAAGAATACCTTACCGTTATTGCAAGGGTAATTGAAAGAGGCAATCTGCAGGAATGGGCTGAAATGATTCGCTTTATAGTGAACCAAAAGTTATTTATGTTCTTTGAAACGAAATAGTATTCCTGGCCGACTATGCTATTGAAGAAGTGTGCGCTTATTTCCCGCTCTGCAAAGAAGAACTTTTATGCTACATACGCAAACAATCGAGGTCACAACACTGGATCTGAAACCACTATTAATGGGCACAAATTATCGGTCAGATGACGCCTGATTTTTAAATTTAAGAAAGCGTAAACCCCTACATTCATAACCTGCATTTTTTCACTTTTGCCTGAGTTTAAAAAATATTCCCAGCCAAAACCTCATTTTAAAAAACCACTTTTTGCTCAGTTTGAAAATTTATACTCAACCAAAACTCAATCATACCAAGGGGCGAGGGTTAAATAATCATTTGGCAAATCCGCTGTTTTCACTTCTACCAATTTTACTTCCCGTTTCTATCAGAACTATCCCACCCATTTTTGTTAATCAATTTTTGTAACTATTATTTTACCCTTTCGGCAAGCAGGAGCAATTGGCCGGTCTTTGTATAATTATCAAAGACATCACTCTTACAGGTTAGCTGTATATTAAATGATGATTTTGATTTTTTTACGTGAATCATTTCACCGGGTTGCAACGTAACTGTTTTAGCAAAGGAAGAATCCTGCACAAATGGAAATCGATTTTTTACATCGGTCGAAACAACGTTTGGTAAACCTCCGCCAACCACTACCGCCGATCCCATAACAGAAAACTTTATTGGAGCATTCGATTGATTTGTTACTCTCAGATTGACCTGTCGAGAATCCGAATGGCACGGTATTTAAACCAATATTGATTTCAGTTTTTTTCTTTCAAGGTATATACATCTGACCAAGTTTTGCCTGAAATGATCCTTTTATCAATTGTATTTGCAATACCTGAAAGAGCATTCGCCAACTCATGTTCATTTGATGTAGTCAACTGTCCATTACTGACAAGTAGCTTTCCACCTCCTAAAACATATTTTACATTTCTTGAATCAGCACTATTATTTATTAAAGGAATAATAGTTGACTCCCGGAAAGGTGCCATGCCCAATTCTTCTTCAGAAATCAAAACAATATCTGCACGTTTTCCCGCATCAATTGACCCGGTTACATTGTCTATATGAAGCGCCTTTGCACCATTGATGGTTGAGGCACAAATAATATCCCAGGGGTCTATATCTTTTGATATATCAACATTCAACAGGCGGATTTTATAAAGATCCCACATAGCTTTCATAGCTATAAACATATTAATGCCATCATTACTTGCAGCACCATCGATACCAAGTGTGACAGGTATTTTCTCATGGAGGTATTCATATATGGGCGCAGCACCTGAAGTCAGGTATTCATTTGATTCAGGGTTATGTGAGATGGCAATATTATACTTTTTAGCAAGTTCAATATCCTCATCTTCCAGCCACACGGCATGAATGGCAAGAAAGTCCTGCAATGCTTTAACCCAAATTTTGCAGTAGGGTAATTTTGCCAATCTGTCGTATTTTCACACATGCGTATGAAACATGAATATAGCGATAACCAAGTAACCGCCTGGGGCGGTATGCAGGAGATGAAAATATTGATAGACAAGACGGGCATTAGCAAAAAACTAGCTGAGCTGGGCTTGCCTGAAAGTAAAAGCAATAACAGTATTGATGCCATAAGTATTATAGAGAGTTTTTGGGTAAGCATATGGATTGGCTGTTACCGTTTTAGCCACACTGCAGTAGTGCGGCTGGATGAAGTATTGCGCAATATTTTTGGTTGGAAACGAGTGGCATCGGGCACAACCTATGGAAGGTTCTTTAAAAAATTCACCCCATCGCTCAATCATTTTGTATTCATAGAATTGTACAGCTGGTTCTTTGAGCAATTGCAATTTGACAATTATACTTTGGATGTGGATAGCAGCGTAATTACCCGCTATGGGCAACAGGAAGGTTCTAAAAAGGGCTACAACCCCAGCAAGCGGGGGCGTAACAGCCACCATCCTTTATTTGCTTTTGTAAACGATATCCGCATGGTAGCCAATTGCTGGAACCGGAGCGGCAATACCAGCAGCAGCAGCAATTGTATCAATTTTCTGGAAGAAACTTTCTGGATACTTAAGAATAAAAAAATAGGATTATTCCGGGCCGATAGCGGCTTTTGCAGCGAAGCGATGCTGAAATATATAGAAGATAAGCAGATCGCTTATGTGATGTCGTGTAAACTATATGCCAACCTGCAAAGCACTATTTACGATATAGCCAGCTGGCAGCCGGTAGGCATGGGCATATGGATCACCGAAATCGAATTCAGGCAAGGTGGCTGGAGCAAGCCCCGGCGCATAGTAATCATAAAACAATTGGAAGAGGCCCGCAAAAAGACAACAGGCAAAAGATTGACAAGCCTTTTTAAGCTGGAAGATATAGACCGGGATAAAGTATACAAGACCCGTTACCATGCGTTTGTATGCAACCAGCAATTGCCCGCTGTTGAAATATGGGAACAGTATAAAAGGCGCGGCGATGCGGAAAACAGGATTAAAGAACTGAAAGAAGATTTCGGGGTACAGGGATTTTGTATGGATGATTTTTGCGCAACAGAAACAGCCATGCGCTTTGTAATGGTGGCGTATAACCTGATGAGTTTGTTTCGCCTGTTAACCTTGCAAAAGCAGCCCAGTCCTACACTTTCCACACTAAGGTTCAACTGCTTTGCAGTTGGCTCCTGGATAGAAAACAAGCTGCTAAAAATGTCTGTGCCGCTAAAACGAAGGCAATGGTACGACAGTCTTTTCTCCTTTATTGAAAATACAAAACTGCCATTGAGTCTTACAGGATAACTCTACTGCAAATTTTGGGTTAAAAATATTCAAAAAATGGGAGAGGTGAAATATGCCTTTCAGATGGCAATGTTACCAACTCCTGCTTTTCAGCATCGGTAAGCAGTTTAGCTTTTTTATTCCCCTGCAGGCTATTATCAAGAAACAATATCCGTTTTTTATCCCTTACCAGTCTTTCAAAAGCATCAACATTGGAAGGTCTCTTCAATAGCTGGGCAAAATATACTTATGAGCAATCAAAAGAGTTTGCACGAATTATTGCCGCATTAATACAAAGAGAAATTCCAAAATATACAAGCATTGAACGTATGGTAAAATCAAGAAAAGGAAAAATGTATATTGATTTTTTACAAAATCGCCCACAAGCTACAATTGCAGCACCCTACTCATTAAGACCCAAACCCGGTGCAACTGTATCGATGCCTTTGCACTGGGAGGATGTAAAAAAAGGATTAAAGATGAGTGACTTTACAATTTATAATGCTATAGAAAGAATTAAGAGCAAAGGGGATATTTTTAAACCGGTTCACGGAACTAAATAATTGTCTTTCCTTTCTTTCTGACCTCAAATGGAAAGATGGCTACCAGTGCCGCAAATGCAGTTGCAATGATTATACGAAAGGCTACCATCCCTTTGCCAGAAGGTATAGGGGATGTCGCTATGATGAATCGGCAACAGCCCATACCATTTTTCATAACCTCAAGTTTAACGTGCTCAAAGCGTTTTATGGGGTATTCCGCTATTGTAAAAGGAACGGGATTTCTTCTTACGAATTAGGCAAAGAAATTGGAATAAGTCAGCCAACAGCATGGTTGTTTCATTGCAAACTATAGCAGGTAATGCAATCCAGTGGTGAACATCCCTTAACCGGAGAGGTACATATTGATGAATATGTTACCGTTGGGCCTGAAGCTGGAAAGGCAAGGCGTTCTGATGGTAAAAAGAAAAAGACGTTAATCATGGTAGAAGTAAGGGATGACAATAAAACGGGCAGGGTTTATTTTCAAAAAATCTCCAATTACAAAAAAGAACCGCTTTACCCAATCATAGAACAACAGTATCCTGCCAAGCAGCAGTTGTTACCGATGAGTACCTGAGTTACGATAAGCTCAAAGAGAAGTTTCCAAAAGCTAAACAAAAAAAACAATAAAGGAAAAACTTTTCCGGTAGTACATCAGCAAATCATGAACATGAAAGGCTGGCTAAGGGGTATTCATCACCAATGCAGTGACAAGCATTATCAAAAATACCTTAATGAATATTGCTGCAGGACTAACCCAAGAAATACTGAACAAGGGATTTTTAAAGCGATTATGCTAAGAGTGGTTCAAATGAAAATACAGACATTCAAAGAGCTTACTGCCGATGCGGCTTAAAGTAATTATTTTATACTTTTATTTGAATAATGGAAATAACACTTTGGATATCAGTCTGAAGAGCAAAAATTGATGAGGCGGTCGTTTCAGGATGCTGCCAATGCTGATTTTGGACACTGCAAGCGATCTTGATTTGGTGGTTAATAACATTAATTACGAAAGATTTCTTTCATAAACAATACATCTTAAGAGAACAAAATTTTTGAAATCATAATGTCATTTTTAAGTTAAGGTACGACACTCATTATATAAAAAGATTTAGGTCAAAATTGTATGTATGTGGTAATGGGATAGTCTCAATTACTTTAACAGTTACCCGTAAGAGGTTATCTTTAAAGTGTCTTAAGGCAATGTTACCAAACATTCATAGTAAAATGTTCCTATGTTATGCTAATGGTAAAATAGCATCAATACTTGCCAATCTGTTGATTTTTTCATGTACCACTCAACCCAAAATTTACAAATAAATATTTTACTTTTATTCTATAGTTATAAAAGCCCAGTTTTTACTTAGGTTTGCTTTTTAAGAATTGAACTTTTAGAATAATTATTTTTCGGTTGCTTTCTTAATTATATCAACAATTAGAGCTATATGGAAAGGTATGATAATACTTCTTTGCTTACCGCATCTGATTACTTTTCAATACCTAAAAATCATTCTATAATGATTTCTTTAAGAATCATTATCATAAGCATTTATTTATTTACTGCCCTAGATAGCCAGGGCCAAACCTACAGCGCAAACTGGGCATCATTGGATAAGCGGCCCATACCCGACTGGTTTACTTATGCTAAGTTTGGCATATTTATCCATTGGGGAGTTTATGCAGTAACGGCATGGGCGCCCTCTAACGAAGATATTGGCGTATATACAAAATATGCCGAGTGGTACTGGCAGCGCATCAATGGCGGTAAAGATCCGGACGAACAAAAAGTGGATGTAAATAAAATGTTTGTGGACCATCACAACAAAGTGTATGGCCCCAATTTTAAGTACCAGGATTTTGCGCCTATGTTTAAAGCGGAAAATTTCAACTCAACAAAATGGGCAAATATTTTTAAAGACGCAGGGGCAAAATATGTGGTGCTAACTTCCAAGCATCATGAAGGTTTTACCCTTTGGCCAAGTCAGCAAAGCTGGAATTGGAACAGCGTGGATATTGGCCCTCACAAAGATTTATGCGGCGAATTAGCTAATGCGGTAAAAGCAGCAGGTCTGCACATGGGCATGTATTATTCTTTGTACGAATGGTTTCATCCAATCTATAAAACAAACCCTGAAAAGTATGTGGCCGAACATATGATACCCCAGTTGAAAGACCTGGTTACTAATTACAAGCCTGAATTGATTTATACCGATGGCGAATGGGATTACAATAGCGATATGTGGCAAAGCGAAAAGTTTTTGGCTTGTCTATACAATGAATCGGCCGTAAAAAACACTGTAGTGGTAAACGACCGCAGGGGCAAAGAAACGCGAAGCGCACATGGCGGTTTTTACACCAGCGAATATGGTAATGTAAATGGTGCCGATACAAAGACAAGCGAACTTGCAGCGCATCCATGGGAAGAGATAAGGGGCATTGGTACGTCTTTTGGGTATAACCGTGTGGAGAACCTCAGCAACTATTTATCATCCCGCGACCTGATTCACATGCTGCTAAATATTGTCGCCAATGGCGGCAATCTGTGTTTAAATATTGGCCCGAAGCCAGATGGTACAATACCTGTAATTATGCAACAACGGCTGCACGACATAGGAAGCTGGTTAAAAATAAATGGCGAAGCAATTTATGGAACCGCAACCTGGAAAAGCAAGCCTAAAGCTACTACCGACCAAACTGTTTTCTATACAACAAAGGGTAAAGATCTATATGTATTGTGCAACAAATGGGAGGAGAAAAGTATCATTGTGCCAGGTGTATTAAAAGCCGCAAGAGTAACCATGCTGGGTTCTTCAGCAGTTGTAAAAACATCTTTTAAAAACGGGGTACTAACTATTTTGCCGCCGGTCGTAAGTCCCTTAAACAATCCATCAAACGATGCATGGGTGTATAAAGTGGAAGGAGTGTTGTAAAACTATTTTTATTTTATTATCCGGGCAGAAGTCTGCTAGTAAACACTGTGGTACAATTCGCTTTTTCCTTATTCCATTGGGAAATATTTTTAATCACAATACATTAAACAATGATCATAAAAAATGCCATTTTATTATTCCTGGTGAATATGATTGTTTGTTTGCATTCCGCGAATGCACAAACGCCTGCTCAAAAATATACAGCCGTTCAAAGTACTTTGCAAAACGGCTGGGGTACTTACAATCATAAAAGTGTACTAAGTCATGTATTGCTGCCTTACGGCCTTGCATTAAATATTGGTATAAAACTGACAGATCAGGATGCCAATAATTACTTGAGGGAATGTTTTATCTCTTCCAGAAACCCACGGCCCAAAACAGTTGTACCAGTCGACCATGCAATGGATGGCTCTTATACCATGCTTACTGTTGACTGGCAAAATGTAAAATTTTCTGTTGGAAAGCGCTGTTACAAATAGGGGTGACTTTGTATTGTTGGTTACCCCTATTAGCCTTGGTAAACGAACACCCAATGTGGTGCTGGAAACCGGTATGATGTGGAATAAAAACGGCATTGTGCAACGGAGTGGCAATATGATTAATGCTACCGTCGGCAATAAGAAAATTCCTGTGCATTCCATAGGCGATGTTGTGGAAGAATTCGTGGGTGCAGATACGCCCTACATTGCAGTTAACCTAAATAAACCTGTTGCATTTTATACAGGAACTCCCAAAACAATAGCGGATGTAAATACTATAATAAGCAATAAAAAAGACAAACTACAGCTAACCTATAAAGCCTACGGCGCACACGCCAACACGTTTAGGGCTATTCAAAATGTTTTGGCTTGGAATATCATTTATGATGCTGCTAAAAAGCGGGTCATCTATCCCGTTAGCAGGTTATGGAACGATAACTTCGAGGGGCAAAGTGTATTGTTTTGCAGGGACACTTATTTCTCGGCTTATATGGCTTCGATATTTAATAAAAACCTTGCGTATGCCAATGCGGTGGAAATCACCAAATCCATTACACCCGGTGGCTTCATTCCAAACTGGTCAGGTTCTTACGGCAAGGGTTCTTTCGACCGGTCGCAACCCCCGGTGGGGAGCCTGGTATTTAAAGAGCTTTACCGCAAGTACAAAGAAAAATGGCTACTTGAATATGTGTTCAACGACCTGCTTACATGGAACCGCTGGTGGCCAAAAAACCGGGATAATAATGGGCTGCTTTGTTGGGGTTCTAATAAAGTAGCGCCTCCTGCAAAAGGCGATTTTGCAGCCAATGCATGGCAGGGTGCGGCGTACGAATCCGGCCTTGATAATTCTCCCATGTTTGATAAGGTGCATTTTGACACCTCCAGTAATATGATGGCCCAGGCAGATGTTGGTTTAATGGGTTTATACATTGCAGATTGTGAGGCACTAGCTGACATTGCCGCCATTCTAAATAAACCAGCTGCTTACGAAGAACTAAAAAAACGGGAGGAAAAATACCGTATCAACATGCAACAATTGTGGAATGAAAAAGAAGGTATTTACATGAATAAAAGAACGGATACCAAAGCATTTTCACCCAGCCTTTCGCCAACAAATTTTTATCCGCTAATAGCAAAAGTACCCGGTAAAATCCAGGCTGAAAGAATGATAAACGAACATCTTTTAAACCCCCAAGAATTTAACGGCGAATGGATGCTTCCTTCTATAAGCATTAATAACATGGCTTTTAAAGACCAGGAGTACTGGCGGGGTAGGATATGGGCACCTATGAATTTTTTGGTGTACCTGGGTTTGTTGAATTACGATTTGCCGGAAGCAAAAAAATTACTGGCCGATAAATCTGAAAAGCTATTGATGAATAATGTAAACATCAACGGATGGATTTTTGAAAATTATAATTCCATTACCGGCAATGTAACCAACCAGGAAGAGGGGCGAAAATTTGGTGAGAATTATTATCACTGGGGCGCATTGATGGGGTTTATAGCATTAATTGAAAATGGGTTTGTGACAAAGCCTATGCAGCCTGTTAAGTAACTCAGTTGCCATTTTTCATAAACGTCTATCACTGCCTTTTTTTAAATGTTGATGCTAAGCCATGAATAATATGAAATTATTGATAGCAGGAATGATACTGATTTGGGCAGTGCCATTGTTCAGTCAAAACAAATCCAATGTATGGGATGCCGGTAAAACGAATAGTGTTACTTTTTCCACCACTGATACATCGCTAAAAATTTGTTTAACTTGGCTGAAAAGAAAGCTGCTGACAACGTAAGGACTTTCTCACCCAATTACAAAGTGTTGGTGGAAGGTGGCGAGTACCCTTTTGTGTGGGTAGAAACACAACCCATGGGAGATGTTATGTATGCCAAAAGAAACCTGGAGGTGGCT
>Ga0123336_10004260_pt1 | contig 11716 bp, 8 predicted proteins | sample SSSSmetaG_FD_96466 | JGI IMG/M metagenome (GOLD analysis project Ga0123336, IMG submission 96466) | Glacier valley bacterial and archeal communities from Borup Fiord, Nunavut, Canada, to study Microbial Dark Matter (Phase II) - ​SSSS metaG | ecosystem: Environmental > Aquatic > Freshwater > Ice... | reverse complement strand
GAAGATCCACATCGCGCCGGACGCTACACCAGCCCCCGGGCGGGGCCCTGCGCCGTCGCGATCGGCAAGACCGGTTTCGCGGCCGCGGCCGCGCGGTCGAGGCGGAGGACCTCGCGCCGGGCGTCGCGCGCGTTCGCCACCGCGAAGGCGCCGAAGAAGAGGCTCGCGCTCACCGACGCCGTGACGTCGATCGCGTACGAGCCTGGATGACCCAGCAGCCCCCAGGCGACGAGGCCCAGCACCAGCGCCGCGCCCGCCACCATGCCCGGCTCGACGTGCGGGCGGTCTCCGGCGGTGCGCACTGCCAGGCTGCGCAGACCGAAGAACACGTTGCCCGCGGTGCCGACGATCACCGCCGCCTCCTGCGCCAGCGCGCCCGTCAGCGCAGCCAGCATCACGCCGACCTCGAAGACCACGAGCGGCGCGACGCGCAACAGGACGGCCGCGCCCTTGCCCCGCCCGACGCGCCACAGGTTGTTCGCGATCCCGATCAGCGCCGTCGCCGATACGAAGCCCATGACGAGCAGCCGTGCCGTCACCGGGCCGACGTGCAGCCGGTCCCAGATGCCGAAGCCGAAGGTGGCGCTCACGAGGAGCACCGCCGAGAGGAGCGTGACCGATTCGATCTGGTTGAGCAGCCCGAGGCTGAAGAGCCCGGTCTCCGCCTGCTCCCAGTAGGTGACCGCGCACGCGGCCGGGATCACCAGCGCCATCGCCACCCACCACACCGGTGGCGCGCTGACCGACATCGCCGCGGCGTACGCGATGTACGTCGTGTTCAGCATGTCGAGCCCGTGGTCGAGCAGCTCGCCCATCGCCGAGCAGCGACCGGTGCGCCGCGCGTGCGCGCCATCGGCATTGTCACACCAGTTGTAGACCTGGAGGCAGAGCACCGCCGCGAGGAGCGGTAGCGGCGCCCCGCCCGCGCCGAACGCGAGCAGGAGGATGACGCCCGCGAGGTTGATCAGATGCCCGACGTGCGTGATCGCGTTCGGGTCGACGCTCCGCGGGATGAAGCCGATCAGCGGCTCGACGAGGAACCGCTTGTAGAACGGCAACAGCAGCGAGCGATCACGCACCGTGTAGACGAGGCCAGCTTCACCCATGGACATCGAGTCTGCGTTCTCCTTCGTTGGCGCGCCACGGCGCGGCGATTTACCCACCGGCGTGCGCCGCGCTACGCGGCACGCTCGTTCGCCACCAGAGGCCCGCGAGGACCAGCGCGACGGCGGTGACCGCCGCGATGACATCGAACGCAGCGCTCCACCCGTAGCGCTTCGAAACGCTTCCCAGCAGGAGCGCCGCGAGGCTCGCGCCGACATATCCCACCCCGTCGACCACGCCGGCGGTCGTGGCCGCACCGCGCTTGCCCGCCACGTCGAGCGCGATCGCCCCGGCGAGCAGGGAGTAGGGCCCGAGGAGGAAGAGGCCGGCGAGGCCGATGAGGGCCGCGGCGCCGAGCGGATCGGTGGCGTGCGCGTGCGCGAGCGCGAGCACCGCTCCGAGGAGCAACAGCAGCGAGACGGTCATGACGCCGGCGCGCCGGCCCGGCCCCCAGCGGTCGCTGAGGCGGCCGATCACCAGCGAGCCGGTCATGCCCGCCACCCCGAAGAAGGCGCTCTTCGCGATCGATCCCGAGAGGGCGTTGGTGGTGCCCGCGGCGGTCGCGACCTCGTAGAGATAGCGCGGCGTCCACGTCATGAAGGCGGCGCGCACGAACGTGAGGAGGAAGGAGAGCATGACGGCCATCCAGAAGCCGCGCTCCCGCGCGAGGCGGCGAAGCAAGGCGGACAGGCGCTCCTTCTCCTCTGCGGGCTCCTCGGCCGGTCCGGCCGCCGCAGGCGTCGGCGGGGCGCCGCGCAGGCCGAGCGCCACCACCACCGTCACCGCGAGCAGGATGAGCGGGTTCACGAGGAACAGCGCCCGCCAGCCGAAGCCGGCGGCCACGAGCGCGGCGCAGAGGAGGAGCGCGACGACGTTGCCGACGTCGTAGCTCGTCGATGCGATGCCCATCACCGCGCCGCTGCGCTCCGGCGGAAACCAGCGCGCCACGATGTGCACGAGCCCGCCCCAGCCGCCGGACTGACCGAATCGGTTGAGCACGACGAAGCTCGCCATCACCCATAACGCTGGTCCCGCCCCGACCACCCGCGGCCAGTCGAGCGCGCCGACGAGGAGCGTCGCGATCACCGACGTTATCATCGCGAAGAGCAGGATGCGCCGTCCGCCCACGACGTCACCGACCGCGCCGAGCACCACCTTGCCCACGGCGTACGCGGCGAGCGCTATCGAGAACACGATGCCGGTCTGTTCGTTGTCGTAGCCGTACTGCACGGCCAGGAGGTTGAACCCTGGCTCGATGTTCGCGCGGCACACGTAGAGCGACGCATAGGCCAGCACCAGGAGGACGAGCACCAGGCGCTCGCGTCCGCGCATGGCTCGATCCGGGGCGACCACCAGGAGAGGCTAACCCGCGGTCATGGATCCCATGTGAATCGTTGGTGAAGTGTGGCAAGGGTTCGAGCCGCGTAACGCGCTTTGCATGCCGCTGCTCTTCGAACCACACCGCGAAGCGATGTTCTCGTGGGGCGACGTCGCTCCGCCGCTCGCCGGGCTGCGTGGTGAGAATGGGCAGGTCGCGCTCGTCGTGCCACCGGGCGAGCGGCGCGCCGTCGACGGGACCTTCCGCGCGCTGCGCGAGAGCGTCGCCGCCCTCGCGGCGCTGCCCGTCGCGGAGCTGGGCGCGGTAGCGCCTTCGGTCGCGGCGTGGAGCCTCGCGAGCAAGCTGGCCCTCGATCTCGTGGCGCGCGAGCGCGTGGTGCCGTGGGCCGAAGACGGCCGAGCGCGCTGGGCGGCGGCGCTCGGCGGCGACGACCAGGCCCAGGTCACCGCGCTCGCCGCCGCCTGGCCGCGGGCGGCGCATGCATGTTGCACGGATATCGCGGAGCGTCCGGCGAAGGCGCGGGCCCTCGACGTCTGGGAGCCCGAGGCGCTTTTGCGCGCGTTCCTCGACGGCGCCGCCGATGCGATCGTGCGCGGTGCCGGTCGCGGTCTGCCGGCGCCGCTCGCCACGCCCGGCGCCCCCTGGGAGCGCCGCTGGATCAAGGCGCTCTCCACCGCCGAGGCCTCGTTCGCACCACAGGGCTTCGGCGAGCGTACGCTCGCGCGCGACCTGCAGCGCTGGAGCCGCCCCGCCCGCGGCGCACGGGACGAGCCGCGCACGTGCTTCCGCCTCGAGCTCCCGACCGACGACGAGGAGGCATTCATCGTCCGTCTGCTCCTCCAGGCCCCCGACGATCCGAGCCTGCTCGTCGCCGCCGAGGACGTGTGGCGCGGCGCGAAGCTCGAGAAGCTGGGGCGCGCGTTTCGTGATCCCGAGGAGTCGCTGCTCGCAGGTCTCGGCAGCGCCGCACGCCTCGCGCCCGTCCTCCGCCCGTGCATCGAGGAGAAGGCGCCGAGCGCGCTGCGCCTCGACGTCGAGGATGCGTGGACATTCCTCGCCGAGGCCGCGCCCGCGCTGAGCGACGCCGGCTTCGGCGTGATCGTCCCCGCGCAGCTGACCGCCGGCGGCCAGCGGCGTCTCCGGCTGCGCCTGCGGATCGGCGAGGACGACGCGCCGCTGGCGCCGAAGCGCAAGGGCGCGAAGATCGCGGGCGTGGTGGCCGGCGCGGCGGGCCTCGGCATGGAGCAGCTCACCACGTTCCAGTGGCAGGCCGCGGTCGGCGAGGAGGCGGTGACCGCGCGCGAGCTCGCGGCGTTCGCGAAGCTGAAGGCCCCGCTGGTTCGCTTCCGCGGCGAGTGGGTCGCGGTCGACCCGCGCGAGCTCGCCGAGATCCGCCGGCGCGTCAGCGAGGGGCCGACACGCACGCGGCTCGTGGAGGGGCTGAAGCTCGCGCTCGCCGGCGAGACGACGATCGACGGCCACGCCGCGCCGGTGGTCGCGGAGGGCCAAGTAGCGCGGCTGCTCGAGCGCGTGCGGGATGCCGCCACCGTCCCGCAGCCCGCGCCCGCGGCGCTCCTGGCGACGCTGCGCCCCTACCAGGAGCGCGGCCTCGCGTGGCTCCGCACGATGGCCGCGCTCGGCCTCGGCGGGTGCCTCGCGGACGACATGGGTCTCGGCAAGACGGTCCAGATCCTGGCGTTCCTCCTCCATCGCGCGGAGGTCGCGCCGGACGACCGGCGGCCGGCGCTGCTCGTCGCGCCGACCTCGGTGGTCGGCAACTGGGAGCGCGAGATCGCGAGGTTCGCGCCGTCGATCCCGATCGTGCGTCACTACGGCGCGGGCCGCGCCCGTGTGGCGCGCGCCCTCGGCGAGGCTACGGTCGCCACGGCGGCGGCGCCCATCGTCCTCACCACGTACGGCGTCGCGCGGCGGGACGTCGCGCTGCTCTCCTCGCTCGCGTGGTCGAGCGTGGTGCTCGACGAGGCGCAGAACGCGAAGAACGCCGCGTCGGGCACGGCCAAGGCCGTGCGTACGTTCCGCGGCGCTCACCGCTTTGCGCTCACCGGCACGCCGGTCGAGAATCGCCTCGCCGAGCTGTGGTCGATCCTCGATTTCGCCAACCCGGGCCTGCTCGGTGGGCTCGAGGCGTTCCGGCGGGACTTCGCGGTGCCGGTGGAGCGCTTCGCGAACGCCGAGGCCGCGGCGCGCCTCCGCCGCGTCGTCGCGCCGTTCCTGCTGCGCCGCCTCAAGAGCGACCCCAAGGTCATCGACGACCTGCCAGCCAAGAACGAGATGGATGTATTCTGCACGCTGACGCGCGAGCAGGCGACGCTCTACCAGGCGGTGGTCGACGAGGAGCTGCGCCTCATCAAGGAGAGCCAGGGCATCCAGCGCGCGGGCCGGGTGCTGGCGATGCTCACGGCGCTCAAGCAGATCTGCAACCACCCGGCGCAGTACCTCGGTGAGCGCGGCCCGCTCGCGCGCCGCTCCGGCAAGCTCGCGCGGATCACCGAGATGCTCGAGGAGGCGATGGCCGCGGGTGACAAGGCGCTCGTCTTCACGCAGTACCGCGAGATGGGCGATCGCCTGGTGGCCCACCTGGAGGAGCACCTCGGCGTGGACGTCGCGTTCTTGCACGGCGGCACCACCAAGCGAGCGCGCGATCGGCTGGTCGAGGAGTTCCAGGCAGACCCGCAGCGCGCGCGCGTCTTCGTCCTGTCGCTGAAGGCCGGCGGCACCGGCCTGAACCTCACCGCCGCGAGCCACGTGTTCCACTACGACCGCTGGTGGAACCCGGCCGTCGAGGATCAGGCGACCGATCGCGCCTACCGCATCGGGCAGAAGCGAAACCTCCAGGTGCACAAGCTGGTGTGCGCCGGGACGGTGGAGGACCGCGTCGCGCAGCTGCTCACGAAGAAGCGTGCGCTCGCCGATGCCGTGGTCGGAGCAGGGGAGCGCTGGATCACCGAGCTCGCCGATGCCGAGCTGCGCGAGCTCGTCTCGCTCTCGCGCGACGCGGTCGTGAGTGACGTGGAGGAGGCCTCGTGAGCGCGCCGCGGCGGGGCGGGTGGAGCTCGTGGCGCGACTCCTCGGGGCCGAAGCCGCCGCCGCCGGCGCACGGGATCAAGATCAAGACCGTCGGGACCACGTGGTGGGGCCAGCGCTGGACCGCGGCGCTCGAGAAGCTGTCCCCCGCGTACGCGAGCCGGCTCGCGCGCGGCAAGACGTACGCGCGGACGGGGCGCGTCTCCGATCTCGCGATCGCCACCGGAGCGGTGCAGGCGAGCGTGACCGGCTCGCGGCCGCGGCCGTACGCCATCACCATCACGCTGGCGCCGCTCGATGCCGCGACGTGGACCGCGGCCATCGCCACACTCGCCGCGAAAGCGCGCTTCGCCGCGGAGCTCCTCGCGGGAGAGATGCCGAAGGACGTCGACGAGGCGTTCTGCGCGGGCGGCGCGAGCCTCTTTCCCTCGAAGCCGGGCGAGCTACTGACGACGTGCAGCTGCCCCGACCACGCGAACCCGTGCAAGCACGTCGCGGCGACCCACTACGTCCTCGGCGACGCGTTCGATCGCGATCCATTTCTCCTCTTCGAGCTGCGCGGGCGCACGCGCGAGGAGGTGCTCGCGGCCACGCGCGCGGCCCGCGGCGCGGAGCCCGCGGTGCCGGTCGAGGTCACCCCGGCGGTGCGCCTCGGCAAGCTCCGCGAGGTCGATTACGATGCGTGGCGCGGGCCGCGCCCGTCCCTCAAGCTCTCGTTCGCTGCTCCCGAGCGGCACGCCGCGGTGGTCGCCTCCCTCGGCAAGCCAGGCTCGTGGAGAGAGAAGGCGAGCCCCGCCGAGCTCCTCCTCCTCCTCGTGCAGTCTGCATCGACCCAGGCCATCGCGATCGCGCTGAGGGCCGCAGAGGTGGAAAATCCAGGCGTTCCGGACGAGGAGTCGATGTAAGTGCGGCCTGGTGCACGCAGGCGACGCCCGCGTCTCACGTGCATCACGCAACGGCTTCTCGCTATCGGCACACATGCCTGGATCTCTATGGTCCCGGGCTTCATGGAGGCCGGTATGAGCTCGTTCGAGAACGCTGAATCCACCGACGCTGGGATCGATCTCTGGCGCGTGCAGCTCGGGAGCGGAGACATCCGCGTCATGAGCATCGACGCGCTCGACGACGCGTTCCAGGCCGGCACCATCGACGCGAGCACGCCCGTGCTCGCGCCGGGCGCGGCCGTGTGGTCGAAGCTCGGCGATGCGGCCGGCCTCGAGGGCGATGCCCCGGCCTCCCCCAAGTCGACGGTCAACAGCCTCGCGCCCATCGCAGTCGACGCGTACCCGACCGGCCCTGCCACGCGCTATGCGGTGCCGCCGGCGGAGGTCTCGCTCCCCGATCTCGACCTCGACGCGCTCGACGACAACGCCTTCAAGGCGAAGAAGGGGCGCGTCTACGCGGGCATCGCCATGGCGGCGGTCATCGTGTGCGGCCTCGGCTTCGCGGCGACGCGCCTCGCGCCCGTCACGTCGGCGGCGGCGAACGCGCTCAGCGCCGAGGCCGCCATGAAGGCCGCCGGCAACGCTCCGCAAAAGGCCGCCGAGGACGAGCGCGCCGCCGCGCGCCTCCAGGCGCTCACCGAGGAGCAGCGGGTGAAGCTGCTCGAGGCCGACAAGGCGCGCGAGGCGCGCGAGGCGGCGAAGCGCGCGAAGGACCACCCGGCGCCGCCCTCGGGCGGGCGTCGCTCCGGACCGCAACCGAAGAGCGGCACACCGTTCCAGAACGGCGGCGACAAGTACGACCCGCTCAACGGCGCGCTGTAGAGCCGACAGAAGGTTAGCGGCTGCGCGCGAGGCCGAGCGCCTTCGCGCGCGCCTTCGCGTAGGCCTCGGCGTCGACCTCCTCGCCCGACGACCAGGCCTCGAGGGCGGGAACGATCACCGCGTCCCACGTGGGGCCGAGGCGCAGCGTGAGAAAGTCGCGGTACAGCGCCTCGATGATGCCCTCGATCTCGCGGGTCACCGTCATGCGCTCGTAGAAGTCCTCGTGCGCCTCGTCGCTCTCGAACGCCGCGACGTCGGCCGCAGTGTTGCCCCGCTTCCTGGGGCGGGCTCGCTTCACCGGTCCGTCGACGCGCACGAGCGAGGCCACCGCGCCCGGCGCGTCGCCCGGGGTCTTGTCGCCGCCCTTTCGCGGCAGCTTGAGGCCCGCGATGTTCAGGGTCTCGGCCTTGAGCGTGAACATCGCGTCCTGCTCGTTCCACGAGAGGTGGAGCGCTGCGACGTCGGGCAGCTTGCCGCGCAGCAGCGCCTCCTTTGCCTCGCGATGGTTGCCGGGCTGCGAACCCTTGATGGTGGTCGCCTCCTGGCCTTGCGACATCACGAGGCGCCCCTCGAGCCACATTCCGAACGAGCCGTGCGCCTTGGTCTCGAGCGTGCCTTCGAAGAGCTCGGACTCGAACCACACCCAGAGGAGCAGCTCGCGACCGACGAAGCGGCGTAGCTCGTTGCGCTCGAAGGCTTCCATCACGCCTCCTCTTTCTCAAGCAGGATCATCTCGAGCTCTTCCCAGGTGCTCTCCTGGGCCTTCGACAGGCCGAGACGCGCCGCGAGCGTGTAGGGCGCCTCGGGGACGAGCCGCAGGCCGAATGTCTTCGTGAAGATCTCCATCATCTGGGCGCCCGCCTTCTCCGCGTGGCTGAAGAACCGCACCACGCCCTCGTTCATGGACCACGAGAGATCGATCATGCGGGTCGCCGGGGAGGTCTGCTTGCGCAGCTTGCGCGAGACCACCTCCTTCAGCTCGGTCTTCTCGGCGCGGCCCAGCCGCTCGCGCCCCTTCTTCTCGAGGTATGCGGCCTCGGCCTCGCGGAGGCGCTGCTTCAGGATGCTCGCGGGGAGCCGCCACTTGTCGGTGCGCAGCCCGAGGTTGACGTACTCGTTGTAGAATACATCTTCGTAGCGGAGCTCGATCTCGAACGGCTCGCCGACCTTGCACCAGCCGGAGCGCTCCAGCTCCTCGTCGTCGGGCTCGATCGGCTTCATCGCTCGCAGCCGGATGGCACGCATGTATTTCTCGCGAAAGTCCTCGGGGACGTCGCCGGCCACGAAGAAGCGCGCGTAGGTGAGGGATCCGCGAAGAGCAGGCACGGCCTACCTCTCGCACGAGTCGGGGCGTGCACGGAAGGAGGGACCTGCTAAAGAGACGCCGGCATGCGACGCGCCTGGCCTGCCGCCCGCTTTTCTTCGTGCTGGCTTTCACTCGCGTTCGTGGGGGGGTGCTCGTCGTCGAGCAGTCCTTCTGCGCCAATCGACGTCCGTGCGGTCCCCGAGACCGGCGTCCAGCCCGGGACCGAGGGCGGCGCCCCGGAGGACGCAAGCTAGCGCGTCCTGCCCGCCGACAAATGGGTCAAGCAGGTCCTCCACGTCTTCTCCGTGAGCAAGGCCGCCACAGACGCGATCGGTCGGGTCTGGCCGACCATCGACGCCGCCGTCCGGGCCGACACCATCGTCCTCGTCACGCAGACCACGGGCGGAGGCTTCGTCTACTGCAACCCGGATCCGCCCCTCGGCAACGAATGTCCGTGATCTCCGTGCGCGATTGAATAACGGGGGCCGGGCTCACGTCTGGCCCCCCGCTGACTGCGTGCTACGCTCGCCAGCGCCTGCCCGATGTCCGACCCGGCAACCTCAAAATTCCCTGTTTGCATTGGCGATATCGTTGCCGGGAAGTACCGCGTCGAGCGCGTCCTGGGCTCCGGGGGCATGGGCGTGGTGGTCGCGGCGACGCATCTCGAGCTCGATCAGCTCGTCGCGCTGAAGTTCATCCTCCCTCAGGCGCTGGCCGGGTCGGGGAACGTCGAACGCTTCATGCGCGAGGCGCGCGCGGCGGTGCGTCTGAAGAGCGAGCACGTGGCGCGCGTCTACGACGTCGGTCGTGACGGCGAGGACCGCCCGTTCATGGTCCTCGAGCTCCTCGAGGGCATGGACCTCGCGAAGCTGAGCAAGCAGAAGGGCTCGCTGCCCGTGGCCGATGCCGTGGAGTACCTGCTCCAGGCCTGCGAGGCGCTCGTCGAGGCTCACGCCGCGGGCATCGTCCATCGCGATCTCAAGCCCCAGAACCTCTTCGTCACGCGCCGCCTCAACGGGACGCCGCTCGTGAAGGTCCTCGATTTCGGCATCGCGAAGGCGTTCGGACCGCTGGCCGCCGGGCAGCTCTCGCTGACCGACTCCGCGGCCATCATCGGCTCGCCGCTCTACATGGCGCCCGAGCAGATGCGCTCCGCGCGGACCGCGGAGGTCCGGAGCGACATCTGGGCGCTCGGCGTGATCCTCTTCGAGCTCCTCGGCGGCCAGCTCCCGTTCGACGGCGAGACGGTGACCGAGGTCTGCATCCGCGTCGTCAACGAGCAGCCCGCCGAGCTGCTCTCGCTCCGGCCCGCGCTCGATCCCGCGCTGGTCGCCATCGTGATGCGCTGCCTCGCGAAGGATCCGGAGGAGCGCTTCCACAATGTCTCGGCGCTCGCCGCCGCGCTCGAGCCGTTCTCGCGCAGCGCCAAGCAGGGCGGGCTCGTGCGGCCGTGGCGCTCGTTCGAGGACACGCAGGACTCGCAGAACGAGGGTCCGTTCGCGAACGTCGCCGATGCCACGGGCCCGGCCACGCTCGTGAGCGTCGACACCGTGATCCCGCCGGAGATCCTCGAGCGATCAGCGGCGCACGAGAAGTCGAGCCCGGCGCCGCTCGTGTCCACGAGCTCGAGCTGGGCGGACTCCACGTCGGGCCAGCGCCCCAACGGTGAGGATCGCCGTCCGCGTTCGTTCTCCACCGGCGTGGTCGCGGCGATCGTGGTCGCAGCGGCGGCGGCGGCCGCGGCGGGCGGTCTGTTCCTCGGCCGCGGGTCGTCCGGCCCCGCGCTCCCGCTGCTCGCGGCGGCCGCGGCCGGCGCGAGCAGCGGGAGCGTCGCCGCACCGGGGCCTTCCCCCGAGCCGCCTGCGGTCATCGCGGCGACCGCCACCGCGGTACCGGTCGCGGCGCCGTCCGTCCCGCCGTCGGCGGCCAAGGCGCCGACCCCGACGACCTCGGCCTCGGTCGCGGCCCGGCTTCTCTCGGCAGGCAAGCTGCCTCGGCAGAGCGGCGCGGTACGTCCCGAGGTCGCGAGCGCCGCCTCGGCGGCGCCGGTCGCCCCGCGCCCGCTCGAGGCAAAGCCGGCGGATCCGGTCTCGCCAAACGGCGCGCCGATCCTGCATTAGCGCAGCAGAAAGACCGAGTAGCATGGGAGGCGCGTGCCGCGCGTTCTTCCTCGTCCTGCCCGTCTCCCGCTCGCGGTCCTGCTCGCGGCATCCCTGTGCGCGGCGCCGCGCAGCGCGCTCGCCGATCCCGATCAGGTCGAGGCCGAAGGGCTGATCGCGAAGGGCATCGAGCTGCGCGAGCACGGCAAGGACGACGATGCCCTCGGCCTCTTCAAGAGAGCGCTCGCGAAGTCTCCGTCGCCACGCGCGCGCGCGCAGGTCGGCGTCGCGGAGCAGGCGCTCGGCCTCTGGGTCTCGGCCGAGGCGGATCTGGTGCTCGCGCTGAGCGCCGTCGACGACGCGTGGATCGGAAAGAACCGCGGCGCGCTCGAGGGCGCGCTCGCGACGGTGCGCCGTCGCCTCGGCACGCTCGAGGTGCGCGGCACCGAGGGCGCCGACGTCATGCTCGACGGCGTGCACCTCGGCGTGCTCCCCGTGACGGTGCCGTTCCGCGTCGAGGCGGGCCGGCGCACCCTCGAGATCCGCAAGGAGGGCTTCCATCCCACCACGCGCAGCCTCGAGATCCCCGCGGGCGGCGTGGCGCGCGAGACCGTGACGCTCGTGCAGCTCGAGGTGGCGAAGGCGCCCGTCCCCGGTGTCCCCGTCCCCGGCGCCGGCGGAGCGCCGCCCGCAGGGAGCGATCCGGGCCGCGGGCAGCGTCTGCTCGGCTGGGTCTTCACCGGCGCCGGAGTCGCCCTCATGGCGACGGGCGGTGTCGGCTTCCTCGTCCGTAAGGGCTACGTCGACGACTACAACATCCGCTGTCCCGGCGTGGGCGCGGACCAGAGTCCGGAGTGCGCCGACAAGGCCGACTCGTCGAAGACCTGGCTCACCATCTCGATCGTCACGCTCGTGGGCGGCGGCATCTTCACCGTCGGCGGGCTCACGCTCGTCGCGACCGCGCCGAGCCGCGAGGCGCAGGCGCCAGCCAAGGTGCGCTTCGCGTGCGCGCCTTCGCTGTTGGGCGGCCGCGGCCGTCTCGGCGGCGGCGGCGGCG
>Ga0123336_10004259_pt1 | contig 11717 bp, 8 predicted proteins | sample SSSSmetaG_FD_96466 | JGI IMG/M metagenome (GOLD analysis project Ga0123336, IMG submission 96466) | Glacier valley bacterial and archeal communities from Borup Fiord, Nunavut, Canada, to study Microbial Dark Matter (Phase II) - ​SSSS metaG | ecosystem: Environmental > Aquatic > Freshwater > Ice... | reverse complement strand
TGAATCTGTAACATCTACGCAAGATTTTCTTCCATCTATATCGGCTCTGGCTGTTACTTCTCTGCATAGCAATGGACTAAAGCCCTTTAATGATTCAAGCAAAGCTTTTTCAATATTAATAGGCTTATCCATATTTTCAACAAAAGTAGTGACATCAACCAACTCTGGATTCTGCTTATCCTGTTGAGGAGGTAATACGTATTGTCTAGCAGGCATTATTTCTCTAACACTGCTGATTTCTTTATCAACATGCTTAATAGCATCTAAAATCTTATCTTCACTATTTAATAAAATAATGTTGCTGTATCTTCCCATTATTTCGATAACAAGCTTTTTGGTAACTAAATCGCCAAGCTCATTAATTGCTTCAATACAAATAGTAACAATTCTCTCATAGTCGTGGAATAAAATATCTGTTATTTTACCACCAGCAATATGTTTACGTAAAAGCATACAGAAAACAGGGGGAACCATTGGATTCTCCTTAGAGATATCTGTTAGGTGTATCCTCGGAAAATTTGGGTTCGCACAAAGTAGGAGCTTTACACTTTCCCCTTTTGCTCTGATGTTTATTAGAAGCTCATCTTTTTCGGGTTGAAAAATCTTGTCGATCCTTCCACCGTCCAGTTGTAATCTTAATTCATCAACTACACATTTTGTAACAATTCCGTCAAAAGGCATAATTCTCCTCCTTTTTAAAAAACTAATTTAAGATATTTCCTTGATTCAAAGACGAAGAAAATTCAGCTTCGCTCCCGATGTATTCATTCTTTTCTTCATCTGATGCAAGCTTTAGTATAATTGACTTTAGAGAAAAAATAAAGGATAATTTAGTTGTTCATAGATTGTGTTATATATAAATATACTAATTTGCTTCAGAAAAGTTAAAATAATTCATGAGTTCCAAGCCCCTCACTATCGTTCGGTACGGCCGCTCCCCGCGGCGAAGATGAAGAAAAAAAGAATACACATTTTCCATTCCTAAAGCCGAATGGAAAACAAGGTCAAATCAGTATTTTCTTCATCTCCTTACCTATGGAACTCCTGAATTATAAACTTAACAATTGCAAATTAGTATTGGAAAGGCGATAAAATGCAGCAACGGAAGGAACCTCTGTCCTATAGAATGTCTCCTAAAACTTTGGAGGAGTTCGTAGGTCAGGAAGAGATCGTAGGTAAAGGTAAGCTATTAACAAGAATGATTGAAGCCGATAGGATTTCATCAATAATACTATTTGGCCCTCCGGGCACTGGAAAAACCTCCCTTGCCAGGATTATAGCTACTACTACTAAAAGTAATTTTGAAAAATTAAATGCCGTAACAGCAGGCGTTGGAGATATAAGAAGGATCGTTTCAGATGCTAAGAATCCACTTTTGAATCCAAGTGGCAGAACTGTGCTTTTTGTAGATGAGATACATAGATTCAATAAATCCCAGCAGGATGCACTTTTACCATATGTGGAGGATGGCACAATTGTCCTTATTGGAGCAACTACAGAAAATCCTTTTTTTGAGGTAAATAAGGCGTTGATTTCAAGGTCATCAGTTTTTATGTTGAAGCCATTAGAAAAAGACGGTATAATAAAACTTTTGAGAAGGGCTGTCGAGGATAAGGAAAGAGGACTTGGCGAATACGATATAAATATTGATGACGAAGCCTTGGATTATTTATCTGAAATCGCCTCGGGAGATGCCAGAAGGGCGCTAAATGCTCTTGAATTGGCAGTCTTAACTTCTAAATTAAATGAAAATGGAATAATAATTATTGACTTGGCAACTGCTGAGGAATGTACTCAAAAGAAAGCCGTGCGCTTTGATAAATCAGGTGAAGACCATTATGATAATATCAGTGCCTTCATAAAATCAATGCGTGGAAGCGACCCTGATGCAACAGTATTCTATCTTGCGAGGGCTTTATATGCAGGTGAGGATGTGGAATTTTTAGCCAGGAGGATAATAATTTGTGCAGCAGAGGATGTAGGTATGGCAAATCCATCGGCCTTGCAGGTGGCTGTGGCTGCTGCCGAGGCAGTTAAGATGATTGGTATGCCAGAGGGAAGAATAATACTTTCTGAAGCTGCTGTGATGGTGGCGACAAGTCCAAAGTCAAACTCCGCTTATGCTGCCATAAATAAAGCCCTTTCAGACGTAGAAAAGAAGACAACTGGTGAAATTCCAATGCATATTAGAAATGCCCCTGCAGAAGGTATGAAGACGCTCGGTTATAGTACTGGATATAAATACGCCCATGACTATCCCGGAAATTATGTGAAGCAGGAGTATCTCCCAGAGAAAATGAAGGGGACGATTTACTATAATGCATCAGGTAATGGGTATGAGGTGAAAATCAGGGATTGGCTTGGGCGGATAAGAGATGATAAGTAGGGGAAGCTGTGGGTAGCGCCCCCCTAAATAATGTGTAGCCTCAGTGCGGGGCGGAATGGTTGGGTATAATGCTACGAAGAATTTTGGCTTGGGTCTTACTGATAGGTTTTATAATTTTTTTTATTGATATAGCTTATATAGGGTTTATGAGACCTTTATTTGCTACGATTTATGTAATACTGGCAGTGGTATTCTTTGCTTTTGGCATGAGAAACAGAAAAAATTAGTTCTGTGAGTAATCATATACCATTTTAGAAATTTGAGCTAGAACTTCTGGTGCTGCTTCTTCGTCCACATTTTCTGAAAAAAGGCATAGTATATAGGGCCTTTGGGCGAATACGATTCCTGCATCATGAACAGCTCCTGTCTGATTACCTATTTTATGTGCAATAGGGACTTCTGGAGGTAGGTATAACGGAATTCTATCATTATATTCAGTGTTTAAGAGGAAATCTAAGAGCTCATGGGTTTTTGGGTGTTTTTGTGTCAAGTCAAGAAGTGATTTTAAATATAACGTCATATCTCTTGGAGTTGTCACGTTTTCATCTCTTGGAATGGCATGATTTACAAGGCGTTCCATGTATTCTACCACTTTTTCATAGTCGAGGTATCGAGATAACATATTTATGGCTACATTATCACTTACTTCTATTGACAGCCTAGACAACTCTCTTAAACTATAAGTATTGCCGAAGTCATCAGACTGAATATCTCCTGTTCCTTCCTCATAATCAGATTCCATGTACGTTACGGTATCATCAATGGAAAATTTATTTTTGGAATACATTGAGTATAGGTAAAGATTTATTGGAACTTTAATTGTGCTGGCAGCTATGAAATTTTTATTTGCATTTAATCCCATCCTTTGCCCTTCTGTCAAATCCAGAAAGTAGACACCATAAGTTCCTTGCTGCTTTGCCAGATATTTTTTCATGCTTGTCTGTAGCTTATTATAATTCTTTTTTTGATCAATTGAAGTGGACATTGGTGATAATGGAGGAGATGCAATTGGGGATGGATTTTCATCTATTTGGTTCCTATTATCATTTAAAGTTTTAGCAATGCTGGAATAGTCGTGTTTAAGGTTGAATACAGTCTCTTCTGGTGTAACAATAAACTTTTGAAAGTTTTTTGAAAGGGCAAATGCAATTAATACAGCAATAAATATTGTAAGTAGATATCTTTTTAGCATAAATGAACCTCCAATATATGTTTTACTATGTTTTTTAAGGATTGTATTTTTTGAAGTACAACATATATTCTTCTGTCTAAAGATGATGGTTTATTATATCAAAATATTTTATTGACTTAAATCGAAATTTAGAAAAAATTAGCTTTTTTATCTTTTTTTTTATCTTTTTATTGTATTAAGTAATTTTCTGTGTAATGTTATACCATATAATACAAAGTTTTATGGTATATAGTGAAGATTTTTTGGATATATGCCATTTCCTTTAACGTGGAGGAATGTGTATAATAGGAAGATATAATTATTTACAGAACTATAATGAGGGGTCGTCTAATATTTATGGAATTTTTTGCGAACAAAAGCCTTAGAGCAAAGGCTATACTAGCTCTTATATTTTGCGCTGCTTTATGGAGCACAGGTGGGATTTTAATAAAGCTTGTAAACTTAAATCCTCTTGCAATCGCAGGAAGTAGAAGTTTAGTTGCTGCATTAGTTATTTTATTAATTACGGGAAAACCAAAATTTACTTTTTCAAAGGGACAGATTGCCAGCGCCTTGGCGTATACCGGGACTGTTGTGCTTTTTGTATCAGCAAATAAGTTTACAACATCTGCAAATGCAATACTTCTTCAATATACAGCACCTATTTATGCAGCTATTTTTGGATATATAATATTGAAGGAAAAGGTTAGTAAAGTAGATATACTGACAATTGGAATTGTAATAGCAGGGATGACTCTCTTTTTCATAGATGACCTTGCAGGTGGAAATTTGTTAGGAAACATTATAGCCATTCTTAGTGGTGTAACCTTTGCACTTCAAGCAGTGCTTCTGAGAAAACAACAGGATTCTTCACCTGCTGCTTCTTTGATTTTAGGAAACATTTTTACTGCAATAATTGGTCTGCCATTTTTATTTGTACAAACCCCTACCCAAACAGATATTTGGGTATTAATAGTTATGGGAGTATTTCAGCTTGGGCTTGCTTATACGCTGTATTCTTTTGCTATAAAGCATGTTACTGCTTTAGAAGCAATACTTATTCCAGTTATAGAGCCTATATTAAATCCACTATGGGTGTTTTTATTTGTCGGTGAGTTCCCTGGTAAATGGACAGTAGTTGGTGGTGCTATTGTTATATTAGCAGTTACAGGAAGAGGAATTTATTGTGAAATATATTGTAAACACAAAGCATTAGTCGGGGCTTCTAAAAGAGTTCTTGACAAGGCGAAATGATAGTAATATTCTAGTTAATAATAAATATGGTGGGGTGTTTTGATGCATACAGTTGCCATCAAGGAGTGCCAGGAATATTCGAGAGAATTAATTAATAGCACAATAGAAAGTTGCCTGGACCAGCTTGAGGAGATAAAACCATTCTTAATAAGTGGGAAAAAGGTTCTTATAAAGCCAAACCTTTTAAGAAAAAATAAGCCAGAGGACTGCGTGACTACGCATCCATTTGTTGTCGAAGCTGTTGCAAGATATCTAATGGATAGGGGACTCAAAGTAATTATTGGAGATAGTCCTTCAGGTCCTTTAAATAAAAAGCTTCACGAAGGTATCTATAAAGCCACAGGAATGGAAGACGTGGCAAAAAGACTTGGCTGTGAGTTGTTTAATGACATCACATATGATGAAGTTACAAATGAAAAGGCTTTGATGCTTCGTACAATGCAGGTTATAAGAGTTGTACAGGAGGTAGACTTCGTTGTTTGTGTGGCAAAGCTCAAGACTCATTGTATGATGACTTATTCCGGTGCAGTTAAGAACCTTTTTGGAGTAATTCCGGGGTTAATTAAAGCTGAGTATCATTTCAAATTAAATGATGAGAAGCATTTTGCAAATCATTTGGTTGATATATGTGAGTACGTAAAGCCTATTTTTTCAGTAATTGATGCTGTGGATGGAATGGAGGGAGACGGCCCTGCAAGCGGAACAATAAGGCATGTGGGACTAATTATGGCTTCAGAAAATCCATATGTATTAGATAGCTGCGCTGTTAGGGTTGCAGGTATTGACAGTAACAGAGTTCCTACGATAACAGCTGCAAAGGAAAGAGGACTTTTTGACGATAACGTAACTAATGTGAGCTTTCCCTTCCTAGACATTGCGTCAGCTAAACAACCTGATTTTAAATTACCTGAAACAGTGGTGGTTAATTTTGTGGGAGGAAGGTTGCCCAAATTTATTGAAAATTGGATGACAAGAACTATAAAGTCCAAGCCTGAATTTGACTTTAACAGGTGTATATCCTGTGGTAATTGCAAAAGAATATGCCCTGCACAAGTAATTACCTTTGATGATAATAAAAAGCCCCATGCTGATCATAGTAAATGTATTTCATGCTTTTGTTGTCATGAGGTTTGCCCTGAGAATGCAGTGAGGATTAAAAAGCATTTTCTACATAAATTTATTTATTGATTATATTTTGCATATAAAAGTTAAATATTCTAATAATAGACAAATACACTTTTGGAGGTACTAATGAAAAGCGCCAATAAAAACAAAAGCATACCATTCTTCAGATATTTTCCAGCGGCGATTAAGTTTTATGGACTTAAAAATGATAAAATTGCGGCATTCGTTTTTATTATCCTATTGGGCATTAATTTTTGTTCCAATATGTTTGCCATAAAAGCTACAGAGAACTTGACTACTATAAACAGTCAACTTATGGCTCCTAACCTCACTCAGTCTATTGAATTATTAATAAGAATAGGCACTATTAGTTTAGTGACATCTATGCTTATGAATATTTTTTCTTCTTTTTATTTATATGCATATTTGAAAGATTTGAGAGGGATACCCTACACCTTTACTGAATGTTTGAAAGATATAGTTAAAAAGTTGTATAAAATAATAATTCTTTCTCTAATTGTTTTTTTAGCTATATTTACAGGCTCGATACTTTTCGCAATACCAGGTATTATCCTTTACATAATGTTTATTTTTGCTAATCAATTTTTAGTTGATCAGGATAGAAGTGTATTCAACTGTCTTAAGGGTAGCATGAATTTAACAAATGGCTATAAATGGGGGATTTTCTCCTCTGTTTTAATGCTTAACCTAATAATACTAATTTTTCCATCCTTTGTTGAGGCAGGAAATGGACTTTTAGTTTTTTCTTTTGTATCATCTTTTATTTCAACTATTTTTAACATTATCTATCAAAGATTTGTGACAATAATGTATTTTGATTTAGAATACTTAAGGAAACCAAAAGATATCGATATCAATATTTAATCAACTTAGAATCTTATATTAGTAACTAGCCTTTTATTCAAACCACATAATATAGTTTAAAGAATTAGATTATGGGAGTTATATAAGATTCTCAGTTATAAAATGCTCATTTTTGGAAATAATGTATAATAAAGTAATGCATATTATTCCAATACTTTTGATGAGGTAAAAATGAGCAAAAATAATAAGCGGATGTCTTTAATTATACTTCTTATTACGTCTACTTTGTTTTTAAGTAGTTGTAGCCAAGTAAACAGTATATCAAAGTTAGATATTGAGAAAAAGAGTACAACTCGAGTAACCCCTTCAATAAGCCCCACCAAAAGTCCTGCTACTCTAGTTAAAAAGCTTCCTGTTCCTGTGGTAAGGGGTGTATATTTAAACGTATGGACACTTACAAATACAACAAAGCTAAACGAAATAATTAATCTTGCAAAAACAACAGAGCTTAATACCGTTGTCATAGACATTAAAGGTGATGACGGCTTTGTTAGCTATCAATCAGCTGTCCCAATGGTAAAAAGTATAGGAGCAGTTTCCAACAGAGTAAATATAAATAATACACTAAAGCTTTTTCATGATAACAACATTTATGTCATAGGAAGGGTTGTTTGCTTCAAAGATTCTCTTTTAGCAAAGTCTAGACCTGATTTATCCTTCAAAGCTAAAGATGGTAGCCTTTGGCGGGATTTTAGCGGTATGCCTTGGGTCAATCCATCTAAAAAGGAAAACTGGAAGTACATAATTGACATATCTAAAGAAGCTATAGATAAAGGCTTTGACGAAATACAATTTGACTATGTTAGATATGGCAATGAAGGAAATGTGAAAAACATTGATTTTGGCCCAGGCTTCGACCCTACTAAAAAGCCTGACATTATAGCTGAGTTTCTAAACACAGCATACAAAACTCTATCTAATGAAAAAAATGTAAAGGTAAGCGCGGATATTTTCGGAATTGCTGCAATAACAACAGCGGATGACAATATTGTTGGACAGAATCTAGAAAAGGTTGCAAAGGAAGTAAACGTTGTATGTCCAATGATTTATCCTTCCCATTTTGCAAATATAAAGCAAAATAAAGTCGGGCAAACTATAAATAACATTACTTTTCAAAAGCCAGACCTAGATCCTTACAATGTAGTTTTTCAAACCATGACGATTATAAAAAAGAGAATGGAACAAAATGAACTTAAATCTATCATAAGACCTTATTTACAAGCTTTTTCAGCCTCTTATCTTGGAAATGGCTATTACCAAAAATATGGAGCAAGCCAAGTTAGAGAGCAGATTAGAGCCATTTATGACACGGGATTTAAAGAATGGATTCTATGGGATTCAAGTAGCAATTATATCGCAAGTTACTTTGAAAAGAAAAAATAAGTAGAACTTTAGTAGAAGGCGACCTGAGGGTCGCCTTTAAAATGGGGCTGTGGAACAGGTACTTTGTTCCACTTGAATAAGTTTTAAAAGTAAATTCAATTTTTTATTTTTTCTTAATAGGTAATTTGGATTATTTAAATAAGGGACTTGACTTGTCTAAGTCTAGTGATACAATATTTAGTGTGGCTTTTAAAGAAAAGCACTAAATATTGTGTTTCGGAGGAACGTATGAAGATAAACGATAATGCATTGAAAGTATTAGAAAAAAGATATCTATCTAAAGATGAGAATGGAAATCTCACGGAAACGGTAGATGATATGTTTAAGAGAGTTGCTAATGCCATTGCTAATATAGATGGTGGAACAGGTGAAGAGATAAGTCATTTAAAAGAGACATATTTTAATTTGATGACAAATCTTGAGTTTTTGCCTAATTCACCAACCCTGATGAATGCAGGGAGACCTTTGGGTCAGTTAAGTGCCTGCTTCGTTTTACCTATTGAAGATAGTATGGAAGGAATATTCGATTCAATTAAGAATGCTGCTTTGATACATAAGAGCGGTGGAGGCACAGGGTTCAGCTTTTCAAGACTTCGTCCAAAGGGAGCATCTGTGAATTCAACTGGTGGTGTCGCAAGCGGTCCAATTAGCTTTATGAAGGTTTTTAACGCGGCAACAGAAGCGGTAAAACAGGGAGGTACCAGAAGAGGAGCCAATATGGGCATTCTGAGAGTTGACCATCCTGATATATTAGAATTTATAACATCAAAAAAAGATAATACAGAAATCACTAATTTCAATTTAAGCGTTGGGCTTACAGAGAAATTCATGGAAGCAATAAAAAAGGATGAGGATTATCCTTTAATTGACCCATCCACAAAGGAAGAAGTAGGTCGCTTAAAGGCAAAAGAGGTTTTTGATCTTATAATAGACATGGCCTGGAACAACGGTGAACCTGGTATTATTTTCTTAGATAGATTAAACAGGGATAACGTGACACCTGCCCTCGGGGAAATCGAGAGTACCAATCCATGTGGAGAGCAACCACTTTTACCATACGAAGCCTGCAATCTTGGATCAATAAACTTGAGCCTTTTAATTAAGGAACAGGGGAAGAAAAAGGTTGTTGATTATGACAGACTTAAAAAGATAGTTCATGAAGCGGTTAGCTTTTTGGACAATGTAATTGAAGCAAACAAATATCCTCTGCCTGAAATTGATAAAACTACTCGTGGCACCAGGAAAATAGGCCTTGGTGTAATGGGATGGGCTGATATGCTCTGCAAATTGGAAATACCATATAACTCTGAAGAAGCTATAGTTCTTGCTGAGAAAGTTATGGGCTTTATAAACGACGAATCAAAGAAGGAATCATTGAAAATAGCAGCCCAAAAAGGTGTTTTCCCTTATTTTGAACAGAGCATTTTTGCAGAAAAAGGCATGAAACTTAGAAATGCAACAACTACAACTATTGCTCCAACTGGTACGCTAAGCCTAATAGCTGGAGTGTCCAGCGGAGTTGAGCCTATTTTCGGCCTTTCATATATTAGAAATGTAATGGATAATCAGGAATTAATTGAAGTTAATCCATACTTCAAAGAAGTAGCTCAAAAGGAAGGCTTCTACAGCGACGACCTTATGAAAAAGATTGCTAAAAAGGGCACAATCAAGGGAATACAAGAAGTCCCTGAGCACATTCAGAAAATCTTTGTGACAGCACATGATATTGCTCCAAATTGGCATATCAGGATGCAGGCAGCATTCCAGAAACACACTGACAACGCAGTATCGAAAACAGTAAACTTGCCTCATGACGCAACTAGAGAAGACGTAAGAAATGTATTTATTCAAGCCTATAATCTGAATTGTAAAGGTGTGACAATCTACAGAGACGGAAGTCGCGACATGCAGGTATTAAATATCGGCAAAGTAAAAGGTAAGGAGACTTCAGGTACTGCAACAACTGAGGCGGCAGTTATAGCAGAGGCTACTTCAAAGATTTCACCAAGGCCTAGACCTGAAATTACTACAGGTTTTACTGAAAAAGTAAAGATTGGCTGTGGAAATCTATATGTCACTGTAAATTATGATGAGAATGGTATATGTGAAGTTTTCACAAACACAGGTAGAGCCGGTGGCTGTCCTTCACAGTCTGAGGCCACTAGCAGGCTAGTTTCCATAGCACTTCGCTCAGGTATGGATGTGGAGTCAGTAGTGGAGCAGTTGAAAGGCATCAGATGCCCATCAACTATCAGGCAAAAGGGTCTGAAGGTTCTCTCTTGTCCAGATGCAATAGGCAGGCTCATTGAAAAAGTAGCTAAACTCCAGAGTGGAAGGGAAGAGATATCTACAGCACATGTAATAAGCGACGAAGAGGTAAAGGAACCACTACCAGACGTTGAGTGTGAATCAGAATGTGATAGCTGCAGTATGATCGACATGTGCAACAAACCAGATAAGGCAAAAGAAGAAATGCCAGCAATATGCCACGAATGCGGCAGCGTACTGGAGCATGAAGGTGGATGTGTGATTTGCAGGAACTGTGGGTATAGCAAGTGCGGGTGATGGGCTGAACATATTATTGTATTCGGATAATAAAGTTGGAAACTGACTGATTTATACTTAAAATAAGAAGATTATCTATTACAATAGGATTCTCTTCTTCTTTTTTTGTAGTTTTTTGTAGTTATTTACATAATTATGTAAATACGATATAACGTAGATAATGTCTCAAACTGTGCGAGAAGCGGGTCTTTTTATAGAAAATATCCACACGCCATTCCATAACCAAAACAACCTCTGGCTTGACAATCTGGACGGTGAAGCTTTAACCGATTGCTATTTGCAATGTGTTGCAGATTGTGCCGAATTTGAAATCCAGACAATGGTGATGCACCTCCCCAACGAAGACAATCCATATAACGCATTGGGGCTGGATAGAAACAAGAGAATCACTGGAAAAGCTGAACAGCTTGGCGTCAATGTTGCGCTGGAGAATATACGGAATTTTATCAATTTGGCATATGTACTGGAGCAAGTGGATTCCCTGCGTTATGATTGCGCACATCACTACCGCCACTATCCGGGCGATGATTTGTTATCTATGTACAGTTCCCGTTTGATGGCACTGCATTTACATGACAATGATGGAACTCGTACCCGCCGGTTACCCTTTGACGGTACAATTGATTGGTCTGTAGCTATGAAAAAAATTGCCAAATCTGGTTATCCCGGTCCGACTGCAATAGAGGCCATGAATTGGAATTATAAGGATTTATCAGCTAAGGAATTTTTACAGAAAGCGTTTGAGCGAGCGAAAAGATTGGATGCGCTGAAATGAAATGTCTCACTCTGAAATTATCGACTACTGTCTGCAAAAAACCGAGCGGATAACCCCCTGTGCTAAGATAGTTGTCGTAGGGAATAGTTTATGATATTCTCGAACAGAAGAGAGATGATTATTTTATGACAAGGAAAATTAAAAAGTATACTAAAGAAGAGAAGGAAATTTTA
>Ga0123336_10004258_pt1 | contig 11719 bp, 9 predicted proteins | sample SSSSmetaG_FD_96466 | JGI IMG/M metagenome (GOLD analysis project Ga0123336, IMG submission 96466) | Glacier valley bacterial and archeal communities from Borup Fiord, Nunavut, Canada, to study Microbial Dark Matter (Phase II) - ​SSSS metaG | ecosystem: Environmental > Aquatic > Freshwater > Ice... | reverse complement strand
CAAATGAAAAAATAGTTAATCAACTTGCTGATGGATTTTATAACTCAGGTTATGACATCGGCAAACTAATGGAAGAAATTTTCAAATCAGATTGGTTTTATTACCCTGAAAATATTTGAAAAAGAATAAAAAATCCCATCGAACTATTGGTTGAGTTGCAAAAAACTTTTGGTTTAAAATTCGAAAAAGAACAATCTCAATTATTTATTCAAAAAGCGTTGGGGCAGGTATTATTTTATCCGCCAAACGTTGCAGGTTGGAAAGAAGGTAAAAATTGGATTGACAGCTCAAGTTTAATGTTCCGCTTAAGGCTTCCTGATCTTATTTTTAAATCTGCGGAAATAAATATTCAGGTTAAGCATGATGGCGATGTGAATACTGAATTTTTATCAAAAGGAGCTGGGAAAAATTTTAATGTAACTGCTGATTGGCAAAGTTTTACTGCTCAATTTGATAATGTAAAAGAAAATGATTTGCTCGATGCTCTGATTAACTATTTGCTTGCTTATAAATTAACAAAAACTCAAAAAGAACTTCTATCTACAAAAATGGTCAAAACCAGTAAAGAGAGTATGATAAAAAGTCTTGCTATTGCCATTACTGAACTACCTGAATACCAAATGTGTTAAATTAAATGATTATGTCAGACAATAATATATCAAGACGAAAATTTTTACGCAATTCTGCCTTGGCAACTGCTGGGACGATGATGATCCCTAATTTTTTAAAAGCATTTGAAATTAATCATTTAAATAAAAAAATTAATGGCGAAAAAATTTTAGTAATTATTCAACTTTCAGGTGGCAATGATGGCTTAAATACCGTAATCCCTTATACCAATGATATTTATTACAAATCTCGCCCAAGCATTGCTATTGAAAAAGAAAAGATACTTAAAATTAATGACGAACTTGGTTTGAACCCTGGTATGACAGGATTTAAAAATATTTATGACCAAGGTTTGATTTCAATAATAAATAAAGTTGGCTATCCTAATCCCGATCGTTCACATTTCAGATCAATGGATATTTGGCAAACTGCATCCGATTCAAATCAATTTTTAACAAGTGGTTGGGTAGGAAGATATTTAGATGCTGCTTGTAACGGAACATGTTTACACCCTTATGATGCCATTGAAGTTGATGATACACTAAGTCTTGCATTGAAAGGTGAAAAATTAAAAGGAATGGCAGTTCAAAACGCACAAAAACTTTTTCAAAGCACCAGAGATCCATATATTGATAAAATAAATAAGGCTCAACCGCAAGATGATAGTCATGAAAATGTATCCTATTTATATAAAACTTTAAGCGAAACTATTTCATCTGCCGGTTATATTTATGATAAATCTAAAATTTATAAAACCAAAGCAAATTATCCAAAAAACGATATCGGTAATAAGCTTAAAACGGTTTCAGAATTAATTATATCAGGAGTTGAAACCAATGTATTTTATGTTTCAATTTCTGGCTTTGATACTCACTTTGCTCAAAACGGAAAGCAAAATGATTTGTTAAAACAATACAGCGATGCTATAGAAGTTTTCGTAAATGATTTAAAAGAGAATCAAAAACTTGATGATACTTTGGTAATGACTTTTTCAGAATTTGGAAGAAGGGTTGCTCAAAATGGAAGTAATGGAACCGACCATGGCACAGCTAATAATTTATTTTTAATTGGCGGTCAATTAAAAAAACCAGGTTTATTTAACAATGCCCCTGATTTATTAAATTTAGATGAAGGGGATTTAAAATTTGAAATTGATTTTAGGAATATTTATTCAACTTTAATTCAAAACTGGTTAAAAACCGATTCAAATATCATATTAGGAAAATCATTCTTGCCATTATCGCTAGTTTAATAATAAGTTTTAAATAAAAAATGCAAACTGAATTATTTTAGTTTGCATTTTTTATTTAATTTATTTTGTGAAAATTAATTTTATGCTTTATAAAACAACCATTTATAAAGTTCTTTATAAGAAACTTTTTTTCCATACATCAATATACCTACTCGGTATATCCTTGCTGCTAACCAAGTTGTACCAACAAAACCAGCAATTAAAAATACCATTGATAAAATAATTTGCCAATACTGACTTGCATCCATAAATGGTAAACGCACCATCATAATAATAGGAGAAGTAAATGGAATAATCGACATCCAAAAAGCAATTGGCCCATCTGGTTCTCTTATTACATATTGTGCAGCAATAAAAGAAATAATAATAGGAATAGTGATGGGTAGCATAAATTGCTGTGTGTCGGTTTCAGCATCAACAGCAGCCCCAACAGCCGCAAACAAAGCACTATACAACAAATAACCACCAATAAAATAAAAAATAAAACAACCGATAATTAATGGAATATTTAGCGTTTCTAAAAATTTTAATGGACTTGATTCTTGTGCTTCAACAGTAGGCTGAGTGGTTTGTTTTTCTTTGTCAACCTGAATTTTATTTTCTTGTTTTGCTTTAATTGTAATTTTATCTTTAAATAAAATTCCAGTTGTTGCAGTAGCCAACATCCAGCCTATCCCTATCCAAAAAACAAATTGAGTAATCCCAACTAAACCAACACCAATAATCTTTCCCATCATCAATTGTATTGGTTTCACTGAAGAAATCATAACCTCTACTATTCTACTTGTTTTTTCTTCAATTACACCTCTCATTACCTGAGCACCGTAAATAAACAATGATATATATAATAAAAATGCTGAGCCAAAACCAATAATGTACGAACCCCATGCGCTGCCTTCTTTTTCCCCTTCATTATCAATATTTATTGTGCTTATACTGAAATCAACTTTTGTTTTATCTAAAACATCCTTATTAATACCAGCATCAATTAATTTTTTATCTTCTAAAACTTTTTTTACAGTTTCTTTTATACTTTGAACTATTTCAGGACTTACATTCTTTTTCGTAAATAATTTAATTCCCCGTGGCTTTTCAATATCAAAATCAGGAATAAATAGTAAAGCATAATCTTTTGCGGTTTTAAAACTAGCTTTTGCTTCGTTGAGTGAAACTGCATTACTTTTTTTAAAAGATAATGATTTCGTTGAAGAAAGTTTATTATCAAACAAACCTGTTTCATCGAGTACTTCAATGGTTTTATTTTCTGTTCCTTTTGTGGAAAAATAAACCGATAGAACCATAGGCATTACTGATAATAATGGCCCTAAGAGTGTCATGATGATAAAAGATTTTTTACGCACCCTCACCCAATATTCTCTTTTTATGATCAACCAAATTTTATTCATATATTTTTTTATAAAAGCTTTAAAGAATATTTTAATTATTAATGTCAGAAAGTATTTTTTTTACTTCGTTTTCGCCATTCACAGATGAAATAAAAATTTCATTCATGCTTGGGATATTTTCTTTAAAAGTTCGAATTTCAATTTCTTTAATGAGCGATTGGATCAATTCATTTGATGAAGAAGTTGAAGGAATTTTTATATTTATTTTAAAATAATCATCATCAAGGGTTTCCATATTTGACTGAATAAAACCCTCAGGTAAATTTAAATGTTGATTATTCCCTCTTCCTTCAACATAATAAGTATTGGTTTTAAATTGGTGTCTTACCTCTTTTGTAGAGCCATTCAAAATCACTTTTGAGTTATTTATTAAAGCTATGTAATCACACAATTCTTCAACTGATTCCATTCTATGTGTCGAAAAAATAATAGTACTTCCTTGCTTACGCAGTTCTAAAATTTCATCTTTAATAATATTAGCGTTTATTGGATCAAAACCAGAAAATGGTTCATCAAGAATGATTAATTTGGGTTGATGTAAAACAGTAGCAATAAACTGAATTTTTTGTTGCATCCCCTTCGATAAATCTTCTACTTTTTTATCCCACCAGGTTTTAATATCGAATTTTATAAACCAAATTTTTAATTTATCCATTGCTTCATTTTTTGTTAAACCTTTCAATTGAGCCAGGTATAACAAATGCTCACCAACTTTCATCTTTTTATATAATCCTCTTTCTTCTGGTAAATAACCAATTTGTGCAATGTGTGAAGGATCTAATTTTGAATTATTAAAAATAATTTCACCACTGTCGGGTGCAGTTATTTGTGTAATAATTCTAATAAGAGATGTTTTTCCTGCACCATTAGGGCCTAGTAAACCAAAAATACTCTGATCTGGTACATTAATACTTACATTATCCAATGCGGTATGAGCAGCATATCGCTTCACAACATTATGGGTTTCAAGGATATTCATAATAAGTTTAAAATTTTCTATTTTTTAAATTTATTACAAATAAGATTAAAAATAAATTTGAAGAAAAATATTTGTGATGTGTGGTAAAAAATATTGAATTACTGATATCGTTTTTTCGATAATAATTAGAGCTAAAAAAATTTAATATTTTTTAGCTCTTTAATAGAACCAACAAATAGTAAAAATTAAATTATTTTAAATAGCGGACTTGAATAGCTTTACATTTCTAGAGGTTTTGAATAGGTATCTTCTACTAAATCATCCGCTCTTGGCAACAGAATTGAGAATGTTGTACCTTCTTTTAAAACAGATTCGATTTCTATTTCACCTCCATGAAGATCAATTATTTTTTTTGTAAGTGGCAAACCTATTCCATGACCTGGAAAAGACTTAACATTTTCAGAACGAAAAAATGGTTCAAATATAAATTGAAGATCAGCATTTGAAATACCAATACCTTTATCAGAAAATTTTAAAAATATATTTTTCTCTCTAAAAAAAATATTTACTTGCACCTGATGATCAGATGAAAATTTACATCCATTTTCCATTAAATTAATAAAAGCATTTTTAAGTAGCCTTTCATCCACATTTAATTCAAAGAATTTTTCATCGTCGGGAGCCTCAATAAAATTTACAACTATGTTATAATTAGATTTCTTTTTAATCAAATCCGATTTTGCTTGTAAAATGAGTTCGTCAATTCGGGCTGTTTTAAAAGGTAAAGTTGAAATATCAGAACTAGCTTGTGCCATATCTAACAATTCATTTGCAAGCTCGCTCATTTCTTTTACATCCTCCAAAACAGAATTTAGAATACTCTTATATTCCTCACTGTTCCTTTGATGCATTAATGCCACTTCAACTTGTCCGCGAATAATAGTGAGAGGAGTTCTCAATTCATGTGAGGCGTTTGCAACAAAGCTTTTTTGAATATAAAATGATTTTTGCAACCTTACCAGCATTCGATTGAATGTTTCGGCTAGTTGTGCAATTTCATCTTTTTCATTACCTGCTTTTACCCGTTTATCTAAGGTTGAAAAATCAATTTGTTCAACCTGATGTATTACATCCGAAATTGGTGCAAGTGCGTTACCAGCAAATATCCAACCTGTAATAATTATAATAATTACGCTTAAAGCCCATCCAAAAAATAGTATTACCATTAAGAAGTTTAATTTTGTAATACCATAAGTATCAATGGCAGAGACAATTACTGTAATTGTCTTATTTTTTTCTTTTTGTTGGAAATAAATTATTTCTCTATCTCCTTCTCTAAGAAGCAATTCATTTTTCTTATTTAACTTTGATAATATCTTCCTATTAATGCTTTGAGGCTCGGAGTTATTTTTATATATAATGGTTCCGTTTTCATCGTAAACTGTAATGTCCTCATTATCAAGCACACTCACATCCTGGTCGTTAATAAGTTTTAAAGTTTGTGGACTTATTTGTTCGTTGGCTTCAAATAATAATCTGGCAGTTGTTACAGCTTTTTCTCTTAAGCGCTCTGAAAACTCATTTTTTCGATAACCATCTGATAAATAATAAATACCAATAGAAAAGCCGAGTAACAAGCTTGCTACTATTACTGCAAAAAGATAAGCAAGCTTAGATCTGATCTTCATTGTTTCAATTATATTTCACGAAATTTATTTCTCTTGTCCCTTGTCTTTCTTCTTTTGTCATTAAAATTTCTTCTCTTGTCTCTTGTCTTTCTTCTTTTGTCTAAAATAAAAAATTACTCTTCTTTCAAAATATATCCCATTCCCACCACAGTATGAATGAGCTTTTTAGGAAAATCCTTGTCAATTTTTTTTCTTAGAAAATTAACATAAACATCTATCACATTCGTACCAGTATCAAATGTTATCTCCCAAACTTTTTCAGCAATATCTACCCGCGAAACCACTTTCCCTTTATTTCTTATTAGGTAATCGAGCAATGCGAACTCTTTTGCAGTAAGTTCAATTACTTTCCCCGCCCTTTTTACAGATTTTTCATCATTATTTAAAATTAAATCTGCCACTTTAAGAATGTTGTTATGTGTTGATGAGTCAGTACTTCTCTTGTGTAAAGCTTTTATTCGAGCGAGTAACTCTCTGAATTCGAATGGTTTTACTAAATAATCATCAGCACCATTGTCAAAACCAGTTATTTTATAATCGGTAGTTCCGAATGCAGTAAGCATTAATACAGGAGTTTTAACATTATTACTCCTTATGTTCTTACAAACTTCAAAACCATTTATTTGCGGAAGGTTGATATCTAATAAAATAATATCGTAAGGGTTGCTAAGTGCCATTTTTTGACCAATAAAACCGTCATATGCAACTTCCACTTCATAAGCTTGTTCTTCAAGTCCTTTTTTAATAAATGATGCGACTTTTGGTTCGTCTTCTACAACTAATATCCTCATAATATTAAAGGGGTTTTATAAATGTAATTTATTTAATTACAAAGTAAAGATTTATAAAAAAGGTAATTTTTATAAAGACAAAAAAAAGGCTTTCGACACAGACGAAAGCTTTTTCCATATTTAACCTCAGTACAAAATTTTTATATTTTTATGTTTATTTGTATCGCTTACTATTTTATTTTATTTAATTCCATAAAACAATAATTGCATTTCATGTTTATTTTAATTTTTTTCGACACTCAAATATGATTTCTATCAATTAAAACCATATTAAAAGAATATTAAAATGCAATTAAAAAAAATAAATTATCTTTTTGCTTTATAAAGATTATTTTTTCAGCTAAAAATTAAATTATGTCGTATAATAAAATTTATTATTTTATTTGTAAATAAATAAACTTTAAAAGTGAATTATATTTTGCAGATTTCTTCCTTAAAATCAGGTATTTAAATTTTTCATTATAACCGTTTTTAAATCATTTTTAACTGGTAAGTATGAAGTTTAAAAATATTTTTTTTGTTTTATTAGGATTTCAAACCTTATTTTTTTCATGCAGAAATATGAATAATGATTCTAATCAACTTGATGACGAAAGGAATTTTTTACTTAAAGAAGATATTAAAGACAATAAATTAATTATATATCAGCTTTTACCTAGATTATTTGGAAACAAACAAAATAGAAATAAAACCTGGGGAACTATAGAAGAGAACGGTTGCGGAAAATTTAATGATATCACTGATACTGCTCTTGTACAAATAAAGAAAATGGGATTTACTCATGTTTTTTATACAGGAATTATTGAACATGCCACTACAACAAATTACAAAAAATACGACATCAAAAATGACGATCCTGATATTGTAAAGGGACTTGCAGGTTCACCTTATGCAATTAAAGATTATTATGATGTTGATCCTGATTTAGCTGTGAATGTAAGATCAAGAATGCAGGAATTTGAAGAACTTGTTGCTCGTACACATCGTAATAATTTAAAAGTAATTATTGATTTTATACCTAATCATGTAGCTAGAGGATATTTTTCTGATACTAAACCATTTAATGTTAATAACTTGGGGGAGAAAGACGATAAAACAAAATCTTTTTTACCTAATAATAATTTTTATTATTTCCCTGGCAAAGCATTCGTCGTGCCAAAAAACAGTAATGTTCCTAATTTTCATTTAAGAGGTCAAGATGATAAATTTTATGAATTTCCTGCAAAAGCTACAGGTAATGATCAAATGAACCCCACTCCTACCGTTAATGACTGGTATGAAACTGTTAAATTAAATTATGGTATTGATTTTCAGCATGGTGGTGAAAAACATTTTAATCCCATACCCGATACTTGGTTTAAAATGAAAGACATTTTAATTTATTGGGCAAAAAAAAATGTAGACGGTTTCAGATGCGATATGGTTGAAATGGTGCCTGTGGAATTTTGGAATTGGGTTATACCTCAAGTGCATGAAATTAATAAAGACATCATTTTCATAGCTGAAATATATAATCCTAAAGAATACAAAAATTATATTACTAAAGGAAAATTCAATTTTCTTTATGATAAAGTTGGGCTTTATGATACCTTAAAAGCTGTTATACAAGGTAGAGCAAACGCTGATGAAATTCCTCTCTGCTGGCAAAGTCTTCAAGGTATAAATAGTAATATGCTTAGGTTTATTGAAAACCATGACGAACAGCGAGTAGCTTCAAGAGATTTTGCAAGCGATCCAAAAAAAGGGATACCTATGATGATTGTTACGGCAACATTAAACTCAGGACCAGTAATGTTATATTCAGGTCAGGAAGTAGGCGAACAAGGTACGGGAATTAAAGGCTTTAGTGGAGACGATGGAAGGACAACAATTTTTGATTATTGGGGTTTACCTGAACACCAAAAATGGATGAATGAAGGAAAATTTGATGGGGGAAAATTAAGTGAAGATCAAAAAAAATTAAGAAGCTTTTATTCAAATTTATTAAACGCTTGCAGAAATAGTGAAGCCATTAGATTGGGAAAATTACTTGATTTACAACATTTAAATAAAAATCAACCTAATTATGACACTAATACAGTTTATACCTATTTAAGATATACCAGGGGTCAAAAACTATTAGTAATGGTTAATTTTGATATAAAACCCAAAAAAGTAAACATCCATATACCTGCAGGATTATGGGTTGAAACCGGATTATCAGAAAATAAAAAATATGTTCTTACCGATTTATTGAGCAATAAAAAAATAGAAGAAGTACAATTTCGCGAAGGGGTTTCAACTTTTATTCCTCCTTTATCAGGTTATGTTTTTGAAGTAAAATAACAACTGAAATTAAAAATTGTATAATTAAACTTAAAAATAATTAAATTTTGGACACCTTCCTTCAATATTTATTATTTACCTTCTTAAAACTAAACTACTAACCATTTTAGTTTTAAGAAGGTAAAGATTAATCTTTATTTTTATAAGGAATTAGATGAAAATATCCTAAGTAATTTAGAATTATAAAAAAAATCAGGCTCAAAATGTGAGCCTGATTTTTTAATTTGTATTTGTACTGTCTACAGGTGCCAGATCATCTTTTTTCTTTTTCTTCTTCTTAGTCTTCTTAGGTTTTTCTATTTGTTTTTGTTCATCAGGTTTTGTTTTCAAGGTTGGGTCTTTTTGTTCAACCTTTGGAGGTTCCACTTTTGGTTGGGCAATATCCGACATTGGATCAACTACTTTCTGTTTCTTTTTGCGTTTCTTTTCCTTTTTTGTAGGTGGATCAATACCAGTTTCCGGATTTACATCAGGTTGTGGTGTTATGTTATCATTTTTCTTTTTCTCTGGTTTTTTAGGATCAACAGGTACTTTTTTATTTCCATCTTGAGTAGCAATGTCATCCATTGGATTTACTTCTTTCTTCTTTTTCTTCTTAAAAATACCAAAGATGCCTTTTTTCTTTACAGGTGCTCCTTCCCCATTCATGTTATCTTTACCCTGTGAGGTTGCTAAGCTATCTTTTAGAGCTTGCTTCTTAGCTTTTCTATCTGCTTTTGATAATTTTCTATCTTGTGCTTTTTGATAAGTTTTGGATCTTCTTGCAGCTTTTTTCATTAACCGCATTCTTTTATCCATTGATAATTCCTTATAACCAGGATATCTATAACCAGGTTTATAACCATAACCAACAGCAGGATTTTTATTTGGATACCACCAAGGTACACCTTTATATTCTTGTTTAGGATCTTTACCAACCAGAGTAACTTCCGGCCCAAAACTTGGTCTCATTACTCTTTCGTAATGAATTTGATCCATATTGTATTTTGCTGAATCAACTTTAGTATTAGAAACCGCATTTGGATTTATATCTACCCTGAGGTCATTTTCATCAGGACCTGCCTTTGCTTTCTTTTTAAATATTTTGCCAAAAAATCTTTTGAATCCTTTTGGTTTTTCATCTATTCTGGTTGCATCGGTTTGAAATGCTGGATCTGTCGCAGTATTAGGGGTTGGTGAACCTTTTTCGCCATCAATTCGATGTATTAACCTTACTCTATCGTCGGCAATAGGACTGCGTGGTGGCTTGCAGGAAAAATTTGCTAGTAAGAGACAGAATAATAAAACGATGTTGAAATATTTCATCAGTGGATTTTGAGCATCTGTAAGGAAACCTCCGGCATATTCACGTTCCTAAAGGCAAAAAGTTGCCATTCGTTGCAATATTAATAAAAAAAGAAAACTTATCAAGCAAATTCCTATATAGAAATGAAGAAAAATTTAAATTATTATCTTTTTTTCAAAATAAAAGCCCTATTAATGAAGGGCTTAGTAGCGAAAACGGGGATCGAACCCGTGACCTCAGGGTTATGAATCCTGCGCTCTAACCATCTGAGCTACCTCGCCTAATTTTTTGCAAATGTAGAGACTTAATTTTAATTGTCAAATATTTTTTAAATATTTGCAAAACAGCGATTTTGAAATCATTTTCAAAATATGGAAGATTTAAAATTTTTATCCTAAATCTCTGGGTGAGGTAGTAAAAAATTATTTCTAAATGGGGAAAAATAAATATTCAGTCGAATTTGAAATCAGGGCCTCAAGCAAAATGCTCTTCCCTTACATATCTACTCCAAGTGGCTTAGCGCAATGGTTTGCTGAAGATGTTAATTTGAGTACTGAAAAAGTTTATGATTTTATTTGGGATGGCAGCTCTCACTATGCTGTACAATCAAATCAAAGAATTAACAAATTTGTTCGTTTTGATTTTTTGGAAGATGATAAAAATCCCTCTGAGGATCCATCTTTTATTGAATTTAGGCTTGATTTAAATGAATTGACACAATCTTCTTTTTTAAGGATTACCGATTATTCGGATGTTGAAAGCGAAGAAGATGTTGTTATAATGTGGACAAGCCTTGTGGCAGCATTAAAAGAAATTGTTGGGGGTTAAGTTTTCTGGGAACAATTATTGAAGATAATCATTCTGAAAAGAATACGAAAAAACTATGAAAAAAATTGATAAGTTGGTATTAACATCCTTTATGGGACCTTTCTTACTTACTTTTTCAGTAGTAATTTTTATTTTCCTTTTACAATTTATTTTAAATTATTTTGAAGACCTTGTCGGTAAAGGTCTTGGTTTTTTCACCTATGTTGAACTTCTCTCCTATTTCAGTATCATTCTTATTCCGGTTGCACTTCCACTTGCAGTATTATTATCAAGCCTCATTACATTTGGAAATTTAGGTGAACATTATGAACTAACGGCCATTAAAAGTTCTGGAGTTTCTTTGTTAAGGGTATTAAGACCAATTTTTATTCTTACTCTTTTTATTGCATTTGGAGATATGTATTTTTCTGATAAGATTTTACCCAAAGTGTCTATAAAAGCGTTTAGGCTTTTATACGATATAAAAACAAAAAAAGCTAGCTTAAACCTTAAAGAAGGCTCTTTTTATAACGATTTACCAGGCTTTAGCATAAAAGTAAATAAAAAATTCCCTGACCATAAAACATTAAAAGAATTAATTATTTATGACCATTCGAAAAATAATGGTAATACTGAT
>Ga0123336_10004257_pt1 | contig 11720 bp, 7 predicted proteins | sample SSSSmetaG_FD_96466 | JGI IMG/M metagenome (GOLD analysis project Ga0123336, IMG submission 96466) | Glacier valley bacterial and archeal communities from Borup Fiord, Nunavut, Canada, to study Microbial Dark Matter (Phase II) - ​SSSS metaG | ecosystem: Environmental > Aquatic > Freshwater > Ice... | reverse complement strand
TGGTCGCTTGCCCTCGCAGGTCGATCTCGTCCTGCTCGACGTGCCCGGCATGTTCGACCGCGCCAGCGTCTACGGCGAGAAGGGCGAGGACTACCCGGACAACGCGATGCGCTTCGCCATCCTCTCGCGCGCCGCCGCCGAGATCGCAAAGCAGCGCGCCGACGCGGGCTCCCCGCCCGACGTCGTCCACGTGAACGACTGGCCGACCGCGCTCACCGCGAAGTACCTGAAGGACCTCGGCGTGAAGACGTCGACGGTGCTGACCATCCACAACGTGTCGCACCAGGGCGTGTTCGCGAAGGATCTCGTCCCGCAGATCGGCCTGACCTGGGACGACTTCACGGAGGCGGGGGTCGAGTTCTACGGCTCCACGAACTTCCTGAAGCAAGGCATCCTCTCGGCCGACGCGGTCACGACGGTCAGCCCCTCGTACGCGAAGGAGATCCAGACCGAGGCCGGCGGCTGCCGCCTCGACGGGGTGCTCCGCACCAAGGAGAAGATCGCCGGCATCGTCAACGGCGTCGACTACGGCGTCTGGAACCCCGCCACCGATTCCAACCTCGTCGCCCGTTACGACGCGGAGAACACGGACAACAAGGTGCGCTGCAAGGGCGCGCTCCAGAAGGAGCTCGGCCTCGCGCTCGAGGGCAACGCGCCCCTCATCGTGAGCGTGGGTCGGATCGTCTCGCAGAAGGGGATCGATCTCGTCATCGACGCGCTGCCCCGCATCCTCCGCGGCAGCGACGCGCAGGTCGTGCTCGCGGGCGACGGCGACGCGGATCTCGTCGCGAAGCTCGAGGCAGCGGTCGAGAAGAGCCGCGGCCGCGCGGTCTTCGTGCGCGCCGCCCCCGAGGCGCTGGTGCACCGCATCTTCGCCGCCGGCGACATCGCGCTCGTGCCGAGCCGCTTCGAGCCGTGCGGCCTCGTCCAGCTCTACGCGCAGCGCTACGGCGCGCCTCCGGTCGCCCACGCGACGGGCGGGCTCACCGACACCATCGTCGACTGCGACGCGAAGCTCGAGACCGGCACCGGCTTCCTCTTCACGGAGCCCACCGTCGATCTCCTCTACGCGGCAGTCCAGCGCGCGATCGCCGCGTTCGAGACCGACCGCTGGCGGTCGCTCCGGCGCCGCGTCATGCGCCTCGACCGCGGCTGGGAGCGCGCGGGCCGGCAGTACGAGCAGGTCTACCGCAACGTGACCGCGCCTCGCTGATCCGCGCCGCGGAGGCGTCCGCGCCCGCCGCGGCCTCCGCAAGACCCTGGCCAGCCGGCTGCACGGGCGCGGGCTATCCCGGCTCGGTAGGTTGCGCCTCGGCGATGGCCTCGCGCGCGTTCTGCACTGCGGCAACGAGGCCGACGGCGCGCGCCAGCCACGACGCTCGCAGCGCCACCCGCGCGACAACGATCGCTTGATGCGCAATCCACAGCAGCAGGAGCATCGTGCCACCCTTGCCGCCGATCGCCTGCGCGATCACGTACCCGATGCCGACGAGCACCAGCGAGACGACCGCGCGCCAGGCCCACGCCAGCACCGCGGTGCGGAAGCTCCGGCGGATGACGGAGAAGGCGACGCGGAGCCCGCGCAGCAGCATCGTCCAGCCCGAGGCGGAGGAGCCGCGCATCGCCGCGAGGCAGGTCTCGCGCGCCACGCCCGCGCGGGCCAGATCGACGATCACGCCGACGATGCACGCGAGCAGCACGAACAGCGCGAGCAGCACGACGCGGATCTGGAACGTGCGCGCGTCACCGAGGCGGTCGCTGAGCGCGTGGTCGACCGCCGAGCTCGCGAGGCTCCCGACGCCTACCACCAGCCCGCCGGCGATCGTTCCGAGCACCAGCAATCCCGCCATCGACCAGAACGCGGAGATGCCCACGTGCAGCGCGGTGCGCGCGCGGGGCGAGCGCGGCGCAGAGCCGGGGAACCCCTCGCGCGAGAAGGAGAGCGAGGCGAGCAGCGCGCCGAGCGGCACCTGCATCGCGACCGTCCCCACCACGAGCAGCACGAGCGTGGCGCGCGAGACGACGCCGAGCGCGGCGTCCTCGCCGCCGATCCACGTGAGCAGATCGCGGCCACCCGGCAGCCAGAGCACGGCGTCACCGTCGGGATGGTTACCCCAGACGCGGCGCGCCCAGGCATGCACGGGCGTCGCGATGAGCAGCGCCCAGGCGAGCTCCGCGAGGTACACGTAGACGATCGCGAGCGGCCGCGTGCGCGCGCGGATGTCGGAGGGCGCCAGCGGCGTGAGCTCGGAGATCATGGCGACACCGCGCTCATCAGGAGCTGGGCCCAGTAGGTCGCGCGCTCGAGCGTGCGGGGCGCGCCGCCGCCCGATCGACCCGGGGCCGTGGCGAAGTCGTTCGTCGGATCCTGATCGAGCAGGATCCGCTTGTCCGGGTCGACCACCGCCGAGTGCAGCGGCGACGTGCCGGAGTACGGGACACGCATCGACTCCGAGGCGCCGTCCCAGGGCACGCGGGTCTTCGTACCGTCGTCGGCGATGAGCTCGATCTCGACGGGGACGGTGAGCGTGCCGCGCTTGATCACGAGCACCCAGCCCGCGTACTTGCCGGCGGTCTCGCGATCGGCGGGCACGGTCTCGCGCTTGCCGCCCACGTCGAAGAGCCCGGCCGGCGCGCGCACCACGTGCGAGCTCATCGCCTCGATCTTGAAGTCGACCCAGCCCTTGTCGAACAGGCTGGCGCGCACGAGCTCACCGGCATCGTTGCCCAGCTCGCGCTGCACGGTGGAGATGAAGTCCTGCGGCACCGGATGCTGGAAACGGAAGCGCCGCGCGTAGGCGCCCATCATCTGTTGCATGGCCGCGTCGCCGTAGACGCGGCGCAGCGTCTCGAGCAGCGCATCGGTGCGGCTGTACACGAGCGCGCCGTACGCGGTGCCGGTACCGAACGCGTACGCGGGCTGCGCCACGCGATCGTCGTGCACGGAGTGACGGGCGCGCTCGGCCTGGGACTCGACGTCGCCGATGCCGAGCCCGAGCAGATCGATGGCGTTCGACGGGCCCTTCCACGCGCGCATGGCGTCGGTCTCGGCGTAGCTGTTGAGCCCTTCGTCGAGGAACGGCCACTTCGTCTCGTGCGAGCCGAGCAGCCCGTAGAAGTACTGGTGACCGAACTCGTGGATCGTGACGATCTCCGGAAAATTGGCGCCGTTCGGCGTGAACCACGGGCTGCCGGTCGTGATGAGCGTCGGGTACTCCATGCCTCCCGCCTCGGGCGCGCTCGCCGGCGGGTGCACGAGGGTCAGCACGCCGTAGGGGTACTTGCCGTAACGCGCGCCGTAGTACGGCAGCGCGAAGCGCATCGTGGCGAGCTCACGCTCGGCGTGGCCCTCGTAGCTCGGCGGGTAGAGGATCGTGCAGGCGACGCCGTCGATCGTCTCCTTCTTCGTGACGAACTTGTCCCAGGCGGTCCACGCGAAGTCGTGGATGTCGCTCTGCACGTGTCGCTCGATGCGTCGGCCGCCCTCGACCTTCGCCTCGGTGGCGGGGCCGGTGGCGCCCACGGTGAAGGCCTCGGGGACGTCGACGGTGACGTCGTAGCTGCCGTAGTCGGAGTAGAACTCGCCGAGGTGGTGGAAGGGGAAGTGGGCGAACGTGCCGTCCGCCTCGAGCTTCGCGATCTTCGGAAACCATTGCGCGACCATGTGGAAGCTGCCGTCGAAGCCGGTGCGCTCCACGATGGCGGGCAGCTTGTCATCCCACTCCACCTCGAGCGTCATGGTCTCGCCCGGGCTGACCGCGCGGGGCAAGGGGACGTGCGCGTCGGTCTCGTCGTCGTCGTCCTTGCGGCGGAGCTCGACGGTCGACCATAGGTCGCGCTTCTCGGCGCCGTCGAGCCACGTGAGCTTGCGCACGTCGATGGTGCCCCACTCCTTCGGGACGACGGAGCCGCGGAAGCCGCCGATCGGCGCGCGCATGAAGACCGACGACTGGTTCTTGAACGCGTTGAGGTAGAGGTGCAGCCAGAGCTCGCTCACGCTGGCGCGCGAGACGTTGCGCCAGGTGATCGTGCCCTCGCCGTGCACCGTGTGCAGCGCGGGGTCGAGCTTCGCGCGGAGCGTGTAGTCGACGACCCTCTCCGCGTGCTCGGCCATCGCCACGTTCGGCGCGGACGGTGCGGACGGCGCAGGCGGACCGCTCTGCGCGGCCGAGGGACGGAGCGGCAGGCCCGCCGCGGCCCCGGCAATGAGCACCACCGCTACGCACCTCGCGAGCGCTCGCAGCTCCATGCACGCACGGTAGCAGCCGGACGGCGTCTTCAGGGGAAGATGCGCGCGTACTGCTGCTCGAGGTCGGCCGGCACGTCGCGCGCCTTGCTGATCGCGGCGAAGGCTCGGCCGGATTCGCGCAGCGTCCGAGCCTTCGTGCGCGGATCGACGGCGAACATCCCGAAGCGCATGCCCATGCCGTGGTTCCACTCGTAGTTGTCCATGAGCGACCACGCGAAGTAGCCGCGCACGTCCGCGCCGTCGCGGATCGCATGCCGCGTCTCGGCGAGCGTGCGGACCATCCAGGCGGCGCCGCGGGCGGCGTCGTCCTGCGTGGTGCCGGTCTCGGTGATGGCGAGCGGCTTGCAATAATAATTCGCGACCGCCATGAGCACGGGATAGATGCCTTGGGGCCGCCCCTCGTCGAAGAGCTGGAGCTTCAGGAGGTTGAACGTCGCGAACGGCGAGATGAACGAGAGCGGTACGAGCGAGGTCTGCGCCTCGAAGCCGAAGTAGTAGTTCACGCCGATGAAGTCGACGCGGTTCGCGAGGTCGGCGCGCACCGGCGCCTTGCCCGGGCCCTGATCCCAGCGCTCGTCGAGGCGGCCGTGCACGACGCCGTCCATGAACATGTCGTGGAAGAAGTACTGCGCGTCGGCGGCGGTGCGGCGATCGGAGTCGTTGTCGGTCTGCGGGCGGATATCGGAGAACGCGTAGACGATGCCGACGTCGGCCTTCGTGCCGTCGCCGTCGGCATCCCGCGTGTCGGTCGCCTTGAGCGCGTCGTAGATGCGAGCGTTCGCCTCGACCATCGCGCTCGCCGCGGTCTTCGCGCCGGAGACGTTCATCCACGCGGCCGAGAGGCCGGGCGGGCTGGAGCGTGCGGGGGTGGCCGCGAGGTAACCGGAGACCACCACCGCCGAGAACGGTTCGTTGAGCGTGGCCCACGCGTCGACCTCGCCGCCGAACTCCTCGCCGAGGAAGCCGGCGTACTTCGCCATCTCGTTCACGATGCGCGAGCGATCCGGATCCGCCCAGCCGGCCCGATGGGCGGCGATGCAGTCAGCGAGCGACTGGTTGCAGAGGTTGCCGTCGTGGATCCAGAGCGGCAGCGTGTAGTGGTTCACGGTGACGAACGGCTTGAGCCCGCGCAGCTTCATCGCCGCGAAGATGCGATGGTAGAACGCGATGCCGTCCGCGCTCGCGAGCGCCTTCAGCGCGTCGTGGCCCTGCACGCCGAACGTGGCGCGTGGGAAGATGCGGCTCCACTCGATGGAGAGGCGCATCGCGCCGCCGCCGAGCTCGCCGGATGCGCGCTCCAGATCCTTCTCGTACGTCTCGTAGAAGCCGGGGCCGCTCTCCGGTCGATCCTTCGACATGAAGAGGATCGGGTTGTCGAGGATGCGCGGGGTCGTGACCCACTGGTACCAGTCGGACGCGCGGTCCTCGCACTGCGCGGCGGGCAGCGTGGGGCAGCCCATGTCGACCTGGAAGCCGGCGATCGCGGTCCCGAAGACGAACCCCTTCGGGAACCCTCCGCCCGACGGCGACGTGACCGCCTCGTCCCCTGCGGGCGCGGGCGCGGGCGCGGGCGCGGGCGCGGGCGCGGGCGCGGGCGCGGGCTCCGCAGCGGTGCTGCACGCCACGACGAGCAAACAGGCGCCGGCCACCAACGAACGAGCAATCATCGACGGCGCACACGCACACATTGGGCCACATGGGCCATACAACGAATCGCCGCGGAAAATGCGCCCGCGACGAGCCCCGAGGTGAGCTACGCAGCCCTCGCCTGGATCGCTGCCAGGACCCGGCCACGTTCGGCATCGGCGCGCTGGGCTGCTCCGCGGCGACGAGCTCTCCCTCGCCGCCGGCCGACGCCGATTCCGTCCGCCTGGATCTCGGATTCGTCCTCCCCTCAGAACCCGAACGAGGTCTGGCCGTTCTTCGCCGGGCGCTCCGGCCGCCGGAAGGTGTCGGCGTGCCGCCACTGCTCCATCTCGTCGGTGCGGAGCCCTTGGCGGCGCGCCATCCGATCGAAGAGCGCGGCGATGGTGTCGGCGTAGACGCCCTTGCCGCTGCCCCGCGTGCCGAACGTCGAGTCGTAGAGCTTGCCGCCGTGCGCCTCGCGCAGCTTCCGGAGCACCTTGTCTGCGCGCAACGGGAGGTTCTTGCGGAGGCTCGCCTCGAAGACCTCCTTGACCGCGCCGGGCAAGCGCAGGAGCACGTAGAACGCGTGCGTCGCCCCGGCGTTCTGCGCGGCCTTGAGCACGTCGCCGATGTCCTCGTCGTTCAGGCCGGGCACGATCGGCGACACGCTCACGCCGACTCGCACGCCGGCCTTCGCGAGCGTCTCGATGACCTTCATGCGGCGCGCCGGCGTCGTGACGTACGGCTCGATGGCGCGCGCCACGTCGGGATCCCAGAAGGGAATGCTCACGCTCACCCGACAGCTCGCGACGCGCGTGAGCTCCACGAGCAGATCGAGATCGCGCTCGATGATCGGTGACTTCGTGATGAAGCCGGCCGGGTTCCGGTACTCGACGCACACCTCGAGACAGCTGCGCGTCAGACCTAGCTTCGCCTCGAGGGGCTGGTAGCAGTCGGTGATGCCGCTGAAGACGATGTGCTCGCCCTTCCACGACTTCTTCTCGAAGCTCTCGCGGAGGAGCTCGGCGGCGTTCTTCTTGACGACGATCTTGCGCTCGAAGTCGGAGCCGGCGCCAAGCGAGAGGTACTCGTGCGAGGGGCGGGCGTAGCAATAGGCGCATGCGTGGAAGCAGCCGCGGTAGGGGTTCACGCTCCACTTGAAGCCGACGTCCGGGCTGTCGTTCGAGGCCAGGATGCTGCGCGAATGATCCTCGAACACCTCGAGCGGCGCGCCCGGGTTCACGTCCGGGTCGTCGTACTCCATCGTCGTCGACGAGAAGCGATTGTGGGGGTTCGCGACGGGGAGGTAGCGCGACACCCGGGCGACGATAGCAGAACGGATGTTCAGTGCAACGCAACGCGGGTCCGCATCGGCGGCGCGAGCCCAGGCGCGCGCTACGAGTCCTTGCCCGGGATGTGCTGGAGGAGGGTCGTCGTCTTGAGGCGGCGACCGTCCTGCTCCGTGTAGAAGAGCACCGGGGCGCCCGGCAGCGACTTCGCGAAGAAGTATGTCCAGGTCTCGCCCGCGTCGCCCTTGAGCTCGTAGACCACGCAGTCGAACTTACCGCCCGGGAGCTTCACCGACTCCTCGCGGACCGTGAGCTTGTCCTTCGGGAACTCGGCGTCCTTCTGGAGCGCCACCCAGCCCATGCGCTTCGGCGCGTCGCCGCCGGCGAAGATCTCGGCGCCGTTGTCGTCCACCTTCGTGAAGGTGAGTACGCGCTCCTTCGTGGGCTTGCCTGATGCCTCGACGCGGTAGCGGTACGTGCGGCCGTTCTTCGTGGCGGCGCGGATCTCCTGCCAGGAAAACGGCGCCGCGGCGACCGTGCTCTTCGTCGGCGACGACGACGAAGGCCTCGACGCGGAGGCGGGCTCCTTCTTCGCGTCCTGCTCCTTCTCGGCCGCGATCGCCGCCTCGAACGCGGCGTCGGCGTCGGGCGCCTTCGGGGGAGGTTTGCTGCTGCCGCACCCCGCGCTCGCCAGCAGTACGGCGAGCGCGAGCATGGGCAGCCGCCTCCCGCCGAGGACGCGGGAAGCGCTCAATTCAGGGTCTCGTTCGGCTCCTTCGCCTTGGCCTTCGGGGCCGGGCGAGACTGGGGGGCCTCGGGGATCGCCGCCGTGCAGTCGAACTTGAGCTTCACGCCCTTCTTCTTCTCGCCGGTCCGCTCGTCCTCGATGTCCGACTCCTGCGTGCTAACGACGACCGCGCCGCCCTTCTCGAGCTTGCCGAAGAGCAGCTCCTCGCCGAGCGGCGTCTTGACCTCGTCCTGGATGATGCGCGCGAGAGGCCGCGCACCGAAGTCGGGGTCGTAGCCCTTGTCGGAGAGGTACGTGCGGGCCGCGTCGGTCACGTCGATGGTGACCTTTTTCTCGGCGAGCTGACCGGAGAGCTCCTTCATGAACTTGTCGACGATGCTGCCCATCGTGGACGGCGAGAGCGGATCGAACGCGATGCGCGCGTCGAGCCGGTTCCGGAACTCGGGGCTGAACAGCAGCTTGTACTCGCGCTCGGCGTCACCCGTGGCGCGCGACTCGCCGAAGCCCACCGCGCGCCGACCGAGATCGCGCGCGCCGACGTTGCTCGTCATCAGCAGGACGACGTGGCGGAAGTCCGTCGACTTGCCGTTGTTGTCGGTCAGCTTGCCGTGGTCCATGATCTGGAGGAGCACGTTGAACACGTCGGGGTGAGCCTTCTCGATCTCGTCGAGGAGGAGGACCGAGTGCGGCGTCTTCGCGATGGCGTCCGTGAGGAGGCCACCCTGATCGAAGCCGACGTACCCGGGCGGCGCGCCGATGAGGCGCGAGACCGTGTGGCGCTCCATGTACTCGCTCATGTCGAAGCGGAGAAACGAGATCCCCATGACCTTCGCGAGCTGCTTGGCCGCCTCCGTCTTGCCGACGCCCGTGGGGCCCGTGAGGAGGAAGTTGCCGATGGGCTTCTCGGGCGAGCGCAGGCCGGCGCGCGCCAGCTTGATGGCCGCCGCGAGCAGATCGAGCGCGCGATCCTGTCCGAACACGACCTTCTTCAGATCGAGGTCGAGCGCACGCAGTTTCTCCTTGTCGTTCGAGGAGACTTCGCGCGGCGGGATCTGCGCCATGCGGGCGAGCACCGTCTCGACGTCGATGACGCCGACCACGATGGTCGCGCCGTCCAGGTCGCCGTCGACGGCGTTCGCGTCGGCCGCTTCCTTCTTCGCAGCTGCGCCCGCCTCGGGCTCGTCGCGCAGGAGGTTCGGTGGCTTCTCACCCTTGTAGAGTGCAAGCTTCGCGGCGGCGCCGGCCTCGTCGAGGAGGTCGATGGCCTTGTCGGGGAGGCGCCGGTCGTGGAGGTAGCGCGCGGAGAGCGTGGCCGCGGCGTCGAGCGCCTCGTCCGTGTACTTCACGCCGTGGAACTCCTCGTACTGCGGACGGAGCCCGGCGAGGATCAGCTTCGTGTCCTCGATGGAGGGCTCGTTGACCTCGACGCGCTGGAAGCGACGGGCGAGCGCGCGGTCCTTCTCGAAGTGCTGCCGGAACTCCTCGAACGTGGTGGAGCCGATGCAGCGCATGCGGCCCGACGCGAGCGCCGGCTTCAGGAGGTTCGACGCATCCATGCTGCCGCCGCTCGTGGCGCCGGCGCCGACGATCGTGTGAATCTCGTCGATGAAGAGGATGGCCCCGTCGATCTTCTGGAGCGACTTCACGACGCCCTTGAGGCGCTCCTCGAACTCACCGCGGTAGCGGGTGCCGGCGATGAGCGCGCCCATGTCGAGCGAGTAGACGGTCGACTTCTCGAGCGCCTTCGGGACCTCGCCGTTGACGATCTTGAGCGCGAGTCCCTCGACGATCGCGGTCTTGCCGACGCCGGAGTCGCCGACGAGAAGCGGGTTGTTCTTCTTCCGCCGCGCGAGGATCTGGATCATCCGCAAGACCTCGTTCGAGCGACCGACGAGCGGGTCGATGCGCTTGCTCTGCGCCTCCTCGTTGAGGTTGATGGTGTACGCCTTGAGCGGGTCCTTGCGGGAGCGCGGGCCATCCTCGTCACCACCGATGGAGGCGGGCTCCTTGTCGGCCGGGCCGTCTCCCTCGTCGAGCTTCGAGATGCCGTGCGAGATGTACGCGACGACGTCGAGCCGGGTGACCGCGCTCTTCTCGAGGATGTTGACGGCCGGCGAGTCGCGCTCGGCGAAGATCGCGACCAGCACGTTCGCGCCGGTGACCTGGTCCTTGCCGCTCGACTGCACGTGGCTCATCGCCCGACGGATCGCGCGCTGGACGCCCAGCGAGGCGGTGGGCGTGGTGAACGCGTCCTCGGGGACGCTGTCGAGCTGCTCGGTCAGGAACTGCTCGAGCTCCTTCTTAACGACCGCGGGGTCGCCGCCGGCGTGCCGGACCACCTGCGCGGTTTGATCGTCGAAGAGGAGCGCATAGAGGAGATGCTCGAGCGTCACGTACTCGTGGCGTCGGCGCGCCGCCTCGTTGGCGGCGAGCGAGAGCGCAATCTCAACCTCGGGACTGATTCGCATGGGGTTCACTCGGGTTCCGTCGTCAGCAAGAGCGGCATGCCGTTCTCTCGCGCATAGTCCATGACCTGGGTCGACTTCGTCTCGGCGACATCGCGGGTGTAGACCCCCGCCACGGCCGCACCACTCTTGTGCACGGTGAGCATGATGTGCGCAGCTTCGGTGTCCGTCTTGTGGAAGAAACGTTTCAGCACTTCGATGACGAACTCCATCGTCGTGTAGTCGTCGTTGTGGAAGAGGACCTTGTAGCGCCGAGGGGTCGCCGAGATCGGCATGTCCTCGAGATCGACGTCGTCGCCCTCGCTCGGCACCGTCGTCGGATCCTTCGGATCCTTCGGGTCGTCGTCTCCGCCAGCGTGGTCGAGCTTCCAGATTTCGTCGGGCACTTGGGCTCCCCCATTGTGCGTCCCCCTGCGCCGGTAGCAAGAGTGAAGGCGCGCTGCGGCGGAGGAAGCCGACGACGAGAATGGCACCGGTGGAGGACGCGTGACCAGATATCGATGCCGGGCGCAGCTGAAGGGGGTCACCCGTTCCGGTTCCTTCCGCGGCGCCAGGGTGACTGGTAGGCTCGAACTTCCCTCGGACTACTCCGTCCAGGGGCCCCGGATGCAGCTCTCAGAAAACACCGTCGTCGCGGATCGGTTCAAGCTCTCGCGCATGATCGGGCGCGGCGGGATGGGCTCGGTCCGGCAGGCGACGGACCTGCGCCTCTCCACGGTCTGCGCGGTGAAGTCCACCGAGGGCGAGATGGCCAACATGGCCGCGGCCCACTCGCGTTTCCAGCGCGAGGCGCGGCCCGCGGCCAAGCTCCGCAGCCCGCACGTCGTGCAGATCTTCGACCACGGCGTCTGGCAGGGGCTGCCGAGCGGGGTCGTGAACGCCGTCGTGCAGCAGGTCTGCCGTGCCCTCTCGAAGGCGCACGCCGCCGGCGTCGTCCACCGCGACCTCTGTTACACGAGCCCCGAGCAGGCGCAGGGCATCACGTCCCCGCAGTACGCGGCGGTAGGCACCGGCCATCCCAGCGACCCCGGAACGTACAACGGCATCGAGCCGTCGGCGACCGCGCCGAAGAAGGGCGCGCCGATCGCGCTCATCCTCCCTGGCCTCCTTGGCCTCGCGCTCGCGCTCGCGGTCGCGATCGTCGGCGTCGGCGTCGGCGTCGGCATCGGCGTCGGCGTCGGGCTGGGCGGCGCCGCGCTGTCGAAGGGACGCTCGCACGCTGCGGGCGAGGTCGCGGCGCACTCTGACCCGAGCGCCTCCGCCGCCGCGAAGGCCTCCGAGCCGGCCGCGAGGGAGGCCGCGAGGGAGACCGCCGCCACGGCCAACGCGACAGCGACCGCCAC
>Ga0123336_10004254_pt1 | contig 11723 bp, 8 predicted proteins | sample SSSSmetaG_FD_96466 | JGI IMG/M metagenome (GOLD analysis project Ga0123336, IMG submission 96466) | Glacier valley bacterial and archeal communities from Borup Fiord, Nunavut, Canada, to study Microbial Dark Matter (Phase II) - ​SSSS metaG | ecosystem: Environmental > Aquatic > Freshwater > Ice... | reverse complement strand
TTTCTACCATCAATTATCCAAATGTCATCGTTCAATCTATGTGCCGAAGTTGTGGTTGTTTCCGCCTCACCTATCATTATAGAATGTACACTTTTTTCGAATGCAGGCGCCCCCTTTTTATTTAATTCCACATCGTGAGCGAAGTAAGCCGGTGTAAAGGGTTGGCCGCTTAAAAGTTTTTTTACAAATTCTTCTGATGTTTGATCTTGTAATGACCAGTTAGTTTTCTTTCCCTCCCCAATCGTGCTCCTGCTTTCTTTGCTCAACGCTTTACCGCAAAGTGTGCCTGCGCCATGCGCCGGATATACAATAGTATCATCATTCAAAGGCATTAATTTATCTCTCAGGCTGTGATACATTTGCTTAGCGAGTTTTGTTGCTGCTTTTTGCGGATCACCATTATCTGGCCTTAAATCAGGTCTGCCACAGTCACCAATAAATAATGTGTCGCCAGTAAAAACGGCTTTCTGCATGCCATCATGTTCAAGTACAATACATATGCTATCGGGCGAATGACCAGGTGTATTAAGGGCAAATAATTTTATTTTACCAATTTGTATATGTTGCCCTCCGTCATAACTATGATGGGTATAAAAAGCCGTAACTAATTTGCTTGTATAAATAATTGCCCCTGTAGTTTCATGCAATTCCAAATGACTGCTTACAAAATCTGCATGCGGATGGGTCTCTATAATTCCTGTTATCTCCACATCATTTTCTTTTGCATAATCAATGTACTGCTTTGGGTTTCGGGAAGGATCAATCAGTACAACCTTTTTTTCATCTTCACATAAAATTGCATAGCTGTAGTGAGCAAGACTCTTATCTTCAAATTGTTTTATCTGCATACGTATTACTTATAACGCAAAGATGTTTCTGTTCCGGAACTATGTTGGTAACATTTGTAACAATGCCAGCTGTAAAACCTTGTTTCGGATATCCTTAAATTCAAACTTTTTGCCTAATATATCCTGGTGTAGAATAATCCTGTTGATAAAACGTTGTGAAGTGTCTTTTTTCCATATTCATTTATTCGCATTCCCGTCAACAAAGCCGTCTCAAACAGGAGGTGGCTTTTTTTATTCTAGCACTGCTAACCTGGTATTTCCGGATTTATTAAGCTATGCGATGACTCCGTGAATTTCTTAAATTTGTTTATTAGTTGTTTTGTAAAATAAAGGATATTATCTTCTATTTATAATTGTATCAATATTTACTACCAAAAACTTCTTTATGAGAAAGTTAGCTTTAATGTTGTTATTCCTTGTTTTCCTTGGTGGAGTAAACGGTCAGGAAACCAAAAAGACAGATCGCAAGACAAAAGATTATGTTATGATGAAAGATGCCAGGATGGTGATGGTGCGGGATGGTAAAACAACCGCTATGGAAAAAGAAATGACTATGGCTGATGGCACCAGGGTAATGGTTGACGGAAAAGTTATGATGACAGACGGGTCTACAAAAATTTTAAAAGATGGTGAGTCTGTCCCACTCAGTGGTATTCCGAAAATTAAGAAAGAACCAACGCGGTAAATCCAGTTGGATTAATAACTAAACTAGTGTTATGTTAAGTGTAAAGTCACGTATTGACTGGCTATCAGCAGTCAGAAGATCAATGTGCAGTGAGTTTCCTCCGTAAGCAACCTATAGTAAACACGTCAACTTATGGCTAATATAACACTACCAGTCTTGCCGGAGGCTTAGTTATAAACCCATAACCTGGTAGTCATCATCAATCTCCCCAGATCTCATCTTCACCCTTGATCCATTTCTTAACCAGTTCAGTAGTAATAGATTTGGGCCTTTCTATCGGCAAACTCAAAACCCTGTCCCAGCATAAGCTGGCTAATACGCCCAGCGACCGGCTTATGCCGAACAGCACTGTGTAGAATTCATATTCCACCATTCCGTAATGAACCAATAATGCGCCGCTGTGTGCGTCAACATTGGGCCATGGATTTTTAATTTTCCCAAGAGATTGTAAAATTGGCGGCACCGTTTCGTAGATATTCCATACCGTTTGTACAAGCGGATCATCGGGCATGTGCTTCTTACCAAATTCCATCTGTGCCTCAAAGCGCGGGTCTGTTTTCCTCAATACTGCATGACCGTAACCCGGTACTACCTTTCCCTCACTGAGGGTTTTTCTAACATAAGTATCTATCTGTTCTTTTGAAGGAAGCTCCACACCCAGTTCTTCCCGCATATCAAAGATCCATTTAATCACTTCCTGGTTTGCGAGTCCATGTAACGGGCCGGCAAGTCCGTTCATCCCGGCGGCAAGACTAAGGTAAGGATCACTCAAAGCGGAACCTACCAGGTGAGTAGTATGAGCGGAAACATTGCCACCTTCGTGGTCGGCGTGAATTGTCATGTAAAGGCGCATCAGGTCCCGGAAACTCTTATCTGGAAAGCCTAACATGTGAGCCAGGTTAGCTGCCCAGTCTAACAAGCCGTTAGGCTGGATATGCTGACCATTTTTATATTTTCTTCTGTAAATATAAGCGGCTACTCTTGGTAGCCTTGCTATAAGATCCATTACATCATCAAACATAGCATCCCAGTAATCTTTCTTATTCATTCCTTCGGAATACTTCTTTGCGAAATTGCTTTCTGTTTGCAAAGCCATGATAGCTATGACAAATTGTGTCATCGGATGTGAGGAGACAGGCATCGCTTCAATAGCAGCAAATACATGATTAGGGACATGAGAACGCCTTTGCAACACGGAAGTTACATGAGTAACATCTTCTTCCGTTGGCAATTTGCCAATAAGCATCAGGTAAAATAATCCTTCGGGCAGGGGTTCGGTACCATCTTTGGCTTTGGGTAACTTTTCCTGTAGTTCAGGGATAGAATAGCCGCGAAACCTGATACCTTCCTGGGAGTCAAGCAGGGAGGTCTCCGATACCAGGCCTGTGATTCCTCTCATGCCCTGGTAAACCTGCGACAATGTTACTTCACCAATTTTACTGGCGCCGTGTGTCTTTAAAATATCTTTGATTTCTACATTGGCTGCATCTGCGTTAGCTTTAAACCGGTCTTTAAGAATCCCCATTTTATTTGTTTTATAATAGATTATTGCAAGCTGTTTGCTGTTATAAGGCTAAATTAACTATTGTCTTCTGGTAGAACAAAAAATAAAGTTTAATTACAACGCCATGGAGATTTATACGTGAGTAAGTTTTTTTTAAACACGGAGAACAACCGCATGACTAAACACAAAGGCACAGAGAAATCCTGCCGTGCATTCTGTGTTTCCTTGGTAAAAAAAAATTACCACTATTCAGTAAGGCTTACACTTATCATTTCTGAGAATTCCTGTACATTCTTAGAGCAAGGACAGCGAATATTATATTTGGCAGCCATGCCGCCAGCAACGGATAGAAATGTCCTTTAGTGGAGAAAACGGTTGAAAATTTATCCATCACCACAAACAGCGCTGCGGCAACAATTCCAAATGCAAGTGGTAAGCCACTGCCACCACGGGGTTTCCTTGCTGCCACCGCTACTCCGATGATAGTAAGAATGATTACAGAAACCGGTGTGGCATCCCTCCTGTAGCGTTCTACTTTTAAAGTGTTTAACCCTTCCGCTCCCCGCAATTCTTCCATCCTGATATAATGATCGAGGTCGGGAGTAATGAGCTTATCCTTTAGGTAGTCATCTTTCCTTAATTCATTCGGTTTCACTTTCAAATTTATATGCAGCGAAGAGATTTGTTTGATTTCTTCATGTAATCCATTTATCTTTCTTTCAATAGCATTTTCTACTTTCCAGTTCCTGGTGGCGGTATCCCATTTTATACTCTCCGATCGTAGGTTATAATAAACCTGGTTGTCTTTTATCTTATCTAAAAAAAATCCATTAGCAGTTTTTAAGGTAGTATCGTAATAACGAAGACCGACAAAAGTATTGGTGTCTACCCTCAGGTAATAGAAGTTGCTGTTATTCATCCCCGCGAGATAGGTACTGTTTTTATCAATAACCTTAATTTGAAAATTGCTGCGTATCTCGTTTGCCTTTGGTATCACATACTGGTTCCCGAGCCAAAGAATAACGCCGAGAATCAAACTGCCAGCAAGATAAGGTCTTAGCAAACGGTTAAAATTTACACCGTTTGCTAACATGGCGATAATTTCCGAACGGGCTGCCAGCTTTGAAGTAAAAAAAATAACGGCGATAAAAACGATCAGGGGAAAGATCATCGAAATAATAACCGGAACAAAACCAAAATAGTATTGGGTGATGATCTGTGAAAAAGTAAGACCGGATTTTACAAAATCATCCGTTTTTTCACTGGTGTCAATAACAACAGCGATAATGGTTATTGTAACGATGGTGAAAAGAAATGTTACCAAAAATTTCTTTAATATATACCAGTCAAGAATCTTCATAAGCTATGATCGCGCCCTTTCTATTTGTTCCAAAAGTAGCTTAAAATACAGCTACTATACTAGCAGCAGCGTGAAGTGTTTGTGAAAGTAAGCGATCGCTCCCGGGAGTCAGTTGCCAGTCTTATGCATAACCCGGAGCAAAATAAATGTATGCCGGCGCTTGTTTTTATTTGATTGGAATAATTGTCTAACCCTATTATTATTATACGATTCTATTCTACTATCCATAAAATCTTATCTTTAAATTTCAGATAAAAAAATACTATTCATGAATAAGAGCCTTTGTTTATTACTTATTATTTGCTTACCAGTAACCGGATTAAAATTATCTGCCCAGACCGTTTCAAAGTTTGACCAGCACGAAATTTTCGCCCCCTTATTTTACCCGGCTTATGGAGATGATTTCCGCTCGGCAAGCGGCGCACCAGGATCTAAATACTGGCAGAACGGAGCTGATTATAAAATTGATGTCTCCCTGGATGATGAAAAACATTCAATCACCGGTGCTGTAATAGTGACGTATAAAAATAACAGTCCCGAAAAATTACCTTTCCTCTGGTTACAGTTAGATCAGAATATTTATAGTCTTACTTCCCGTTCCGTTGCTGCCACTGCTATTACAGGCGGACGCTGGGCAAACAGGAATTTCGATGGGGGTTATACTATTAAAAGTGTTAACCTGATCAAAGCAGGTAAAGAGCAAAAGGCGGTCTATACTATTTCCGATACCCGCATGCAGGTCATGCTGCCTCAGCCGGTAAAAGCCGGTGGTGATTCTGTGAAACTCAAAATAGAATATTCATTTAATATCCCTGAATACGGTACCGATCGTATGGGGCGATTAAAAACTGCCAATGGCTGGATTTACGAGATAGCGCAATGGTATCCCCGCATGTGCGTATTCGATAATGTTTATGGTTGGAACACGTTGCCCTACCTTGGGCAGGGTGAATTTTACCTCGAGTACGGCAACTTCGATTTTACGATCAATACACCTGCTTCCCACATTGTTGTTGCTTCGGGTGCACTGCAAAATCCGGCGGATGTATTAACAAAAGAACAAATAACAAGGCTGGCTAAAGCCAGGGAAAGCGATAAAACGGTTATGCTGCGTTCCGAAAACGAGATAACAGAAGCTGCTTCAAGACCTGCTAAAGAAAGGATTACCTGGAAATTTAAATGCCTTAACGCAAGGGATGTAGCCTGGGCCTCATCGAAAGCATTTATCTGGGATGCTGCAAAAACAAACCTGCCCGGTGGTAAAAAAGGATTGGCGATGTCAGTATATCCTGTTGAAAGTGCGAAGGACAGCGCCTGGAAACGCTCCACTGAATTTGTCAAAGGCGCTATTGAGCATTATTCAAAACAGTGGTTTACTTTTCCGTATCCTGTAGCAACCAATGTTGCCGGGATAGTTGGCGGAATGGAATATCCCGGAATCGTATTTTGTGGCAGCAGGGCCAGAGGTGGTGGCTTGTGGAATGTTACCAGTCACGAATTCGGACATACCTGGTTCCCGATGATCGTTGGCAGCAACGAACGCAAGTATCCCTGGATGGACGAAGGGTTTAACACATTTATAAATACAGTGGCTGACAAGGAATTTAATAACGGTGAATTCTACCGGGCTATAAAAAGCAGGCATGCTATCGGTGCGATATTTACAAGAGATAGTATGGAAGGAATTATGACAGTGCCTGATGTCGTATCTCAGCGTAACCTGGGAATTACAGCTTATGCAAAGCCAGGTATGGGATTGGAATTGCTGCGCGAAGAAATCCTCGGCGAGGAAAGATTTGACAATGCTTTCCGGTATTATATAAATAACTGGGCATACAAGCATCCTACCCCTTATGACTTTTTTCATGCTATGGAAAATGCCAGCGGTGAAGACCTTGCCTGGTTCTGGCGTGGCTGGATCCTTAATAACTGGAAACTTGACCAGGGTGTCTCTGGCGTAGAATATATAAAGCCCGATACGGCTAACGGCACCAACGGGGCAACAATTACTATTGAAAATATGGAAAAAATGGCGATGCCTGTGACCGTTGAAATAAAGGAAGTTAATGGTAAAATCAGCAGGGTGAAATTGCCGGTTGAAATCTGGCAGCATGGCAAAACCTGGAAATTCAATTTCGCATCAACCAGTAAAATAGAATCTGTTGTAATCGACCCCGATAATCGTTTACCGGATGCTAATAATGCTAACAATACCTGGAAAGCAGATGTACAGAAGTCGTTTTAGCGAACGTATCGGTTGTGGCTGACCAGGGGGGCAAAGCGTTTTTTGCCACTAAGGCTCGAAGACACAAAGGAGCACGAAGGTTTTTTTAATCTTCTGTTGCTTGTTGTCTTCGGATCTTCGGAGGGCAAAATAAACTTATATCGACGCGTGCACCTTGTTGTCCAAGTATGGTGAAAGTTGACGGCTGACTGCTGACAGCAAAAAAGCGGGATGATAATAAACACCCTCTCTCTTGCATAATTGAAATTTTTCCCTTATTTTATAAATTCTAAAACAACTATTATGAAATCTATGATTGCTTCAACACTAACAGCTTTCTGCCTGTTCTGTGTCTTATTATCAAATTCAGCAACTGCAGGTTTATTTGTGCCTCCGTTGAATAATGACAGCGTAAAGGCGCAGTTGGTGCGCGACTGGGAGCGGGCAAAAATTTATACCAAAGCTTATCTTGATGCGATGCCCGAAGAAGGTGTGTCTTTTAAACCTACACCGGAGATCCGCAGCTTCGCGGAACAAATGCTTCATTTATCCGCAGCTACTTTCGGGCTTTTATCTTCCGGCACCGGCAAAGCGAAAGTATATGAAGGTAAAAACCTTGAAAAGATGGATGAGCTAAAAACCAAGGCTGCTTTGACTAAGGTGGTGATGGAAAGTTATGATTACGCTATCGATGCTGTTAAAGGACTTGATGCGGATAAACTCGGGGAGATGGTGACAGTAGGTAAAAATAATATTTCCCGGCTCACCGTAATAAACAAAGCTTTTGAACATCAGACGCATCACCGCGGGCAATGCACTATTTATATAAGGATGAAAGGGGTAACACCACCGAATGAAATGCTGTTTTAATTGATTAGATTTTTAACCGCAGCAAGGAAGCCGGCTTTCCTGCTGCGGTTAAAAATCTCACAACCTTGTCTGTAATATTCTTACCTGTTCATCCTTCCAGCTCATAAAATCACCGGTAAAAATATGCTTACGCGCTTCCGTGACCAGGTGAAGATAAAATGCCAGGTTATGCACACTGGCGATCGTAAGCCCCAAAAACTCGTTGCTTTTAAATAAATGACGCAGGTAGGCTTTGTTATAATAATTACTCACCTCGCAATCTATTCCATCGTCAACAGGTGAAAAGTCAGTGGCCCACTTCAAATTATCGATATTGATAATTCCTTTGGAAGTGAAGAGCATGGCGTTTCTGCCGTTGCGGGTAGGCATCACGCAGTCGAACATATCAATCCCAAGCGCTATGCACTCAAGAATATTCCAGGGAGTGCCCACACCCATCAGGTACCGGGGTTTTTGAACAGGGAGCCACTCACAACACTGTCCGCAAATTTCATACATCAGTGGATGTGGCTCGCCAACGCTTAGTCCGCCGATAGCGTTACCGGCGGCATTTTTAGCGCTAACATACTCGCAGGAAGCCTGTCGCAGATCGGCAAAAGTGCTGCCCTGAACAATAGGAAACAGTGCCTGGCTGTAGCCGTATTTATCAGGTTGCGAAGAAGTATGTTCAGAGACCCTTTCAAAACACCTGTCAAGCCAGCGGTGTGTAAGTTCCATCGATTTTTTTGCATAGTCATATTCACTTGGGTAAGGAGGACATTCATCAAAAGCCATTATAATATCTCCGCCAATAGTTCTTTCAATATCCATTACGATCTCCGGGGTAAACAAATGTTTCGACCCGTCGATATGAGATTGAAATAGCACTCCTTGTTCGGTTATTTTCCGGTTATTGGCAAGGGAGAAAACCTGGTAGCCGCCGCTGTCTGTTAAGATTGGTTTATCCCACCCGATAAATTTGTGCAGGCCGCTGGCTTTTTCAAGCACATCAAGTCCGGGACGCAGGAAAAGGTGATAAGTGTTGCCTAATATTACCTGCGCTTTTACATCGTTTTTTAATTGCTGCTGGGTGACAGCTTTTACGCTGCCTGCCGTTCCGACCGGCATAAATACAGGAGTGAGGATCTCACCATGATCAGTGATCATCTTACCCGCCCTGGCCCTGGATTGCTTATCGGTATGTTGTAATTCAAATTCTAACACCATGCAATATAAAAGACCGCGAAGGTAAGAAGAAGCTGTCAGCGTATAAAAATTTGAAAATCTGCTGTAGCTATTCGCTCATGGCCGAAGGCTGAGCTGTTCTTCTTACCTTCGCGGCACCATGACAGAAAAGATAATCTTTCTCGATTTTGGCTCTCAATACACACAATTGATAGCCAGGGCGGTTAGGGAAGCAAATGTGTTTTGTACTATCATCCCATATTTCAAAGCTGTTGATTACGACCCGGGCCTGAAAGGTATCATCCTTTCGGGATCGCCTTTTTCAGTGAATGAAGCGAATGCTCCGATGGTTGATATTAAAATAATGGCGGAGAGGGTGCCGGTACTGGGCATCTGTTACGGCGCACAGCTCACTGCGAAAATTTTTGGCGGAAGGGTGGAAAAAAGTGACAAAAGAGAATATGGCCGCGCAAGACTAAACATAATAAAAGAGGATGTTTTGTTGAAAGGCATCAACCCCGGCTCACAGGTATGGATGAGTCATAGCGATACCGTAAGTATGCTTCCACCGGAATTTGAATTGTTAGGCACCACGGAAAGCATCCCGGTAGCTGCGTTCCGATCTTTAGCCACGAAGCATCCCCTTTACGGATTGCAATTTCATCCCGAAGTGTACCATTCAATAGAAGGGAAAAATATCCTGAAAAATTTTCTTGGAAGCATTTGCGGATGCACACAGGACTGGACCCCCGCCCATTTTATCACCGACACCGTTGAAACGCTAAAAAAGCAAATAGGCAATAATAAAGTTATCATGGCTTTAAGTGGCGGCGTGGACAGTACCGTAGCAGCCACCCTTATCCATAAAGCAATTGGTGAAAACCTGCATGGTATTTTTGTGGATAACGGTGTGTTAAGAAAAAATGAATTTGAGCAGGTGCTTCATGACTATAAACAGATAGGGTTGAATGTAAGAGGTGTCGACGCCAAAGAGCTGTTTTATAACTCCCTTGCCGGCAAGAGTGATCCCGAAGAAAAAAGAAAAGCGATCGGAAAGTCGTTCATCGATGTGTTCCAGCAGGAGGCTAAAAAAGTGGAAGGTGTTGGGATGCTGGGACAAGGGACAATTTATCCTGATGTTATTGAAAGTGTTTCCGTTCACGGCCCGTCGGTTACCATTAAATCGCATCACAACGTTGGTGGATTACCGGAAAAAATGCACCTGGGGTTGGTGGAACCCTTAAGACTATTATTTAAAGATGAAGTTCGAAGGGTTGGCACCGAATTAGGACTTCCTGCTGGTATGCTCGCCCGGCATCCATTTCCAGGCCCCGGCTTAGCTATTCGTATCCTGGGTGAAGTCACCCCTGAAAAGGTACGGTTATTGCAAGATGCTGATAACCTGTTTACCCTTGCACTGAAAGAGACCGGTTTGTATGCCACGGTCTGGCAGGCAGGAGCTATCCTGCTTCCTGTTAAAAGTGTCGGGGTGATGGGTGATGAAAGAACGTATGAATTTACCATCGCACTAAGAGCGGTTACTTCGGTTGATGGAATGACTGCTGATTGGGCACATCTACCCTATGAATTTCTAGCCAATATTTCTAATGAGATCATTAACAATGTAAGAGGTATAAACCGGGTGGTTTATGATATCAGCAGCAAGCCACCTGCAACCATTGAATGGGAATAAATGGCCGGTAAATTTTAAAAGAATTATGACGATTAATAAAGTATTTATTGCGATAGGTTGTTTGTTATATTCCCTTTTCATTCGTTTTCCTTTACTGGCTCAATCCGGCTTAACGGTTAGTCGCCATACCATCGCGGTCTTCCTTCCTCTATATCTTGATTCGGCTTTTGACGCTTCCGGCGAATATTCCTACGGAAAGAGTTTTCCTAAATTTCTTAATCCCGGACTTGAGTTTTACGAAGGTCTTCAGCTTGCCGCCGATTCTATGAATAAAACGGCCGCTCCCCTCAATATATTGATTTATGATACGCGCTCAGAGAAAATGCCTGTTTCGGCAATTGTAAAGCGGCCAGAATTCAGCCAGGTAGAGCTTATTATAGGCCAGGTTAGCTATGGTGAAATAAGGCTCCTGGCAGATATCGCAAAGAAAAAAAATATTCCTTTTGTAAATACTAATGCCCCTAATGACGGCGGTGTTACCAATAACCCCAGCCTCATTGTTCTAAATTCTACGCTGAGAACCCATATCCAGGGTATATACAAATTTTTGCAACGCAGTTATGGCACTACTCCGGTTGTGGTGTTTAGAAAAAAAGGAGTACAGGAAGATGTGCTTCAGAAATATTTTCAGGAGATAGAAAATAATACAAGTTCGGTATCGCTGAAGCTTAAGTTTGTAACGCTTAACAATAATTTTTCCTCCGCGCAGCTGAAACCATACCTCGATAGTAACCGGGTCACCATGTGCATTGCCGGTAGTCTCGATGATCAGTTTGCCAAACAGTTAACCTTACAATTAGCAAACCTCAATAATAATTACCCTGTTCAGGTTATGGGAATGCCTACCTGGGATATATTTACTGAATTTGAAAAGAAAGATTATCGTGGACTGGAAATTTTTTACAGCACTCCGTTTTACAATGCCAAGCTTGATAAGGTAAGCATTGCCCTCACTAATTATTTTAAAAATAATTTATTCTCCCGTCCTACCGATATGGCTTTCAGGGGTTATGAATGCCTGCTGCATTTTGGAAAGCTATTGGTTGATAAGGGCGCTAATCTAGGTTCCAGTATTGGTGAAAAGAAATATAAAGTATTTACTGACTTTGATATTCAGCCGGTGTTCCTTAATAAAACATCTCCTACACTTGATTACTTTGAGAACCGTAAAATTTATTTTGTGAAGATGTTAGATGGAGTGATAAAATCGGTACACTAGTGTAGTGTTAAGTATGAATGACATTATGCTATCAGCCGTCAGCTATCAGAAAACCAATGCCTGATTATCATTCTTCTGATAGCTTACGGCTGATAGCAAAACATCAGAGTACAGTCAACACAATATCATAAAATCTTCAGATTTCCTTCATCCTAA
>Ga0123336_10004252_pt1 | contig 11723 bp, 11 predicted proteins | sample SSSSmetaG_FD_96466 | JGI IMG/M metagenome (GOLD analysis project Ga0123336, IMG submission 96466) | Glacier valley bacterial and archeal communities from Borup Fiord, Nunavut, Canada, to study Microbial Dark Matter (Phase II) - ​SSSS metaG | ecosystem: Environmental > Aquatic > Freshwater > Ice... | reverse complement strand
GCGATTTAACTCGCGGATTGATGGTAAACGGTCCCGGTTAACGGCGACCGGTACGAACGGCAAAGATGAGGCGCTTGGCATTGCACCCCAAACGAAGCCCGACACACTTTCAGCTGAGATAAAGGGTGCCAGGCCCGGGCGTTGCCGGATCAGGTGGCAGGTATTGGCGTCGGATGGCCATATTACCAGGGGAGAGCTGGTCTTTCAGGTTCAGTGATGACGGGCAGGAAGTAACGCGACTGTGGCACAACTGCTTGAAGTTTTCGGATTCTTATCGGTAATTCTGCGCGGCTGTACGCTGGCTTTGCAGACACTTGCGGTGGGTGGCGTAGTATTTGCGCTCTTTGTGATGCGGGGGCACGATAGGAAAGTGGAGCGCGCCATTCAACGGTGGGCTTTGGCTCTGGCCGCAACACAGGTTCTATTTGTCGCGATAGATTCCGCTGTGCTGGGCGGAACCGGCGGCTTTTCACTGGCGGAATGGGCGGGGGCGAATTACTTTATCGCGGGGCTGGTGACAATTTCGGCGAGCCTGTTGCTGGGTTCGATGCCGACACGGAAAGCCATGCTGGTGCCCGCGTTGATGATCTTAGGTGCTACGCTAGCGACCAGCCATGCGATAGCGCGGCTGGATCACCGGCTGGTGCTGGGTGCATTCACGCTTCTTCATCAGGCCGCCACGGCCGTTTGGGTGGGGGGACTTCCTTACCTTGTGGCGGCGCGTCGGCCATCGACGGATGTTGTTTGGGGGCGGTTTTCCCGGCTGGCCCTGTGGGCGGCGGCGGTGCTTGCTGTAGCGGGCCTGGGGTTAACATATTTTTTTGTGGGCCAGCCGCAGGCCGTCTACGGAACTGCTTATGGCGTGATGGTAGCGGCGAAAGTCGTACTGTTCGGCATGCTGCTGGTGCTAGGTGGGGTGAATTACTTCGGCGTTCGCGACGGGGGATTGCTGGGGCGGTTGCGGGCAGTGGGAGAGGCGGAAATCGGGATTGGATTTTGTGTGATTTTTGCAGCGGCGTCGCTCACTTCGCAACCTCCTGCAGTAGATGTAGCGACCAATATGGTGCCCGGTCATGCGGTGGTGGAGAGGATTACGCCTCAAGTGCCGCGCCTTTCGACGCCGCGCGTAAGCGATCTGACGTTGCCCGGCTTGGAGCGAACGGCGAATGATTTCGCGTGGTCTGAATATAACCATCATTGGGCCGGGCTGGTGGTGCTATCGATGGGACTGTTTGCCGTGCTGGCGCGAACGGGATATGCGGCCTGGGCACGAAATTGGCCGCTGCTGTTTGTGGGGTTGGGGATATTTTTATTGTTGAGAGCGGATGCGGATGTGTGGCCGCTGGGTCCGTTTGGATTTTGGGAAAGCTTGAGGTCGGCTGAAGTGCTGCAACACCGGCTGGCAGTGATTTTGATTTTTGCTTTCGCCGCTTTTGAGTGGGGAGTACAGACCGGCAGACTCAGTTCGATGCGCGCGGCGCTGGTGTTTCCAGCAGTCTGCGCGTTGGGTGGGGCGCTGCTGCTGACGCATTCGCATTCGCTGACGAATGTGAGGGAGGAATTGCTGGCGGAGATGAGCCATGTGCCGCTGGCGATTTTCGGAATCGCGGCTGGCTGGGCACGATGGCTGGAGTTGAGATTGCCTCCGGGCGACAGGAGAGTGCCGGGAGCGGTTTGGCCGGTTTGCTTTTCGATGGTGGGAGTGGTGTTGTTGTTGTATCGCGAGATGTAATTGGACCAGATGAATCGATTAAAAGATGAGAAGAGCCCCTATCTGCTGCAACATGCGCAGAATCCTGTGGACTGGTATCCGTGGGGGGAAGAGGCCTTTTCGAAAGCACGGGCGGAAGATAAGCCAATCTTCTTATCCGTTGGCTATTCGACATGCCACTGGTGCCACGTGATGGAGCACGAGAGCTTTGAGCAGGAAGCTACCGCCGCGATCTTGAATCGGCACTTTGTTTCTATCAAGGTGGACCGGGAAGAGCGGCCTGACGTGGACCGGATATACATGTCCTATGTGCAGGCGGCAACCGGCTCCGGCGGGTGGCCCATGTCGGTTTGGTTAACGCCTGAGTTGCATCCGTTTGTGGGGGGCACATATTTTCCTCCTGACACCCGGTATGGGCGGCCCGGTTTCGGGGATGTGTGCGAGCGGATTGCGCGGGCCTGGCGGGAAGAACGTACGCGGATTATAGAAAGCAGTGCGAAGGTGTTAGGCCAACTGCAGGCAGCTTCGACGCTGGAGACGGCGGCTGGTTCAGCGGAGCCTGCTACTTTGGACAGGGCTTACACGCTTTTTAGCCGGACATTCGATGAGCAGCATGGAGGTTTTGGAGCGGCACCGAAGTTTCCGCGTCCCGTGATCTTCAATTTCTTGTTGCGGCACTGGGCGCGAACTGGGGAGAGCCGGGCCGCCGAGATGGTGACGGCTACCTTAATGGCCATGGCGCGAGGGGGCATGAACGATCAGTTGGGCGGAGGTTTTCATCGGTATTCGGTGGATGCTTACTGGTTTGTGCCGCATTTCGAGAAGATGCTTTACGATCAGGCACAATTAGCGATGTCGTATCTGGAAGCCTTTCAGGTTACCGGTGAACCGTTATTGCGCCGCGAGGTAAGGCGGGTGCTGGATTATGTATTGCGCGATATGACGGACCCAGAAGGCGGCTTTTATTCTGCTGAAGACGCCGATAGCGCACCCGATGCCGCGAACCCGTCCCACAAATCAGAGGGGGCGTTTTACATTTGGGACTCTAAGGAGATCCAGGACCGTTATTTTGCATTTCAATTTGGAGTGGAAGAGCAGGGCAATGTAGAGAACGATCCGCATGGCGAATTTACCGGGCGCAATATTCTTTTCGAGGCGCACACGGCAGAAGAGACAGCGCACCATTTCGATGTGCCGCCGGATACAGTGGCCCATCAGGTGGAAGCCACGCGGGCAAGGCTCTTTCAGGAGCGCGAAGGGCGTCCCCGGCCGTACCGTGATGACAAGGTTCTGACTTCCTGGAACGGGATGATGATCCGGGCGTTTGCGCGTGCCGGAGCGGTGCTGGAAGAGCCGCGCTATACGGTGGCAGCGCGGCGGGCGGCGGAGTTCATCAAGGCAAAGCTGTGGAAAGACGGCACTCTTTTGCGGCGATATCGGGAGGGTAACGCGGCGGTTCCAGGATTCCTCGATGACTATGCAGGGCTGGTGAGCGGTCTGCTGGAACTGTATCAGTGCACGCTGGAGCCGGCGGATTTGGCGTTTGCGGTAACGTTGGCCGAGCGCCAGAGCGCTCTGTTCGAAGACAAGGATCAAGGCGGATTTTTCAGTACCGCGGAAGAGCAGGGCGACTTGGTCTTACGGATGAAAGAAGATTACGATGGCGCGGAGCCAGGGGCCAATGCTGTCGCCGCGATGAACCTGCTGCAATTGGCGCGTTTCACGGGACGCGAGGAATTCGCCGAATCGGCACGCAAGATCTTTCATGCGTTTCGGTCTCGCATCAACGATTCACCACATGCGGTGCCGCAGTTGCTGGCAGCGTTTGAATATTCGCTGGCGAGCCCGAAGGAGGTGCGTTTTTCAGGTGACGCGGAATCGCCGGAAGGCAAGGCTCTGCTTCGCGAGTATCATTCCAAATTTCGGCCTCTGTTTACAATCGCCAGGGGCAATGCTGGCGGCCCGGCATCGGTGACCGTCTGTGAAAATTCGGTGTGCCAATTACCTACAAGCGATGTAGCGAGGTTCGGCGAATTGCTACAATAGCGCCGATGGAACGCCAAGACGGGACTTTGATGGGTAATCCGATTACGCTAATCGGGCCGGAATTGAAGGTAGGTGACACAGCGCCGGATTTTCAGTGTGTCGATATCGGGTTGAAACCGGTGACGTTGAAGGACACGGGCAGCGCGGTTCGAATTTTCAGCGTGATTCCATCGCTCGATACCCCGGTTTGCGACGCGCAAACGAAGCGGTTTAACGAAGAGATTGTGAAGATGGCTGGGGTAGAAGTTTATACAGTCTCGATGGACCTGCCATTTGCGCAAAAGCGCTGGGGATCGGCGTTTCAGGTAGACCGAGTGAAAATGCTGTCCGATCACCGGGACGGATCGTTCGGTGAAAATTACGGCACGCTGATTAAGGATTTGCGAATTGAAAGCAGGGCGATCTTTGTGGTGGACAAAGAGAACAAGATCCGATACGTGGAATACGTAAAGGAAGTTGCGGATTACCCTAACTACGACGCGGCGCTCGCTGCGGCGAAGAGTTCCTAACAAATCAGGAGTGTACTCTCTGCCTCCTGCTCAAGCCGGCCTCTTGCGAACGCTGCGAAGTGCGGTAGACCGTGTTGCTGGAGGAGCGTCAAATCCGCTGGTGCGTGGCGGCATCACCATCGGTGCCGGAATCATTATCGGCAATCTGATTGGGTTCGTTCGGGTTGCAATTACGGCATACCTGCTGGGCACTTATGCCCACGCTGATGCCCTGGCAGTGGCGATCGGGCCGATCGACACCTTAAATTCGGTCCTGATCAATACCATGGTATTTGCGTTTGTCCCCATGTTGATGCTTCGGGAAGGTGCAGACCGGACAGCGCTGTTCCGCAAGGCCAACAGGATTTTTACGTGGCTGTTTGCAGTGCTGGCAGCCAGCATAATCGTGTGTGCACCGGCTCTGATTCACGCGCTTGGCCCCGGGCTCGCCGCAGAGCAGGTACCTGTCGCCGTAAACATTCTGCGAATCACGGCCCTGACTACGCTGTTTGCCGGGGTGACTGCCATGCAATCCGCGATTCTGTTTACGGAGCGCCGATTCGGGCCTTCTGCGTTTTACCAGGCATGTCTGAATACCTTCACGATTGCCGGTGCTTTGCTGTTGTGGAGAGTGGCCGGGATTTATGGTTTCGCCTTGGGCTATACAACGGGGTCCTGTGTGCAATTCGCCCTTGTGTGGTGGTGTGCGCGGGGTCTTCGGAGTTTGCCGGCGACACCGAATTATCCGACGCCGTGGCGCGAACTGGTCGCCAAGCCCGGTACTTTTCTTATCTATGCAGGATTGATTGCTTTAAATTTGATCGTGACTCGCGCCCATGCCACACAGGCGGGCCCGGGCATGGCGGCGGCGTTCGACTACTGTATCCGGTGCGTGAATGTGGTGGTGGCCTATCTGGTTTCGCCTGTGTCGAATTCGCTGTTGCCGGAGATTGCCCGATTGCGAGTGCGGAACAGGATTGCGGAGGCTTGGCGCTTGGTGGACAGAACGACTGCAATTGCGGCGACGACGGCGGTGGCTGCGTGCATTGCGGCTGAACTTCTGCGGAAGCCAATCTTCACCCTGCTGTTTCAGCGTGGGAATTTCACCGCGGAATCCACCGAACTGGTGAGCGCTGTGTTTCTAGGGTTCGCTCCCAGCCTGATTGGATGGAGTCTGCTTGAACTCACATCGAGAAGTTTGTTTGCGATGAATCAACCCTGGCTACCGTTGTGTGCGGCGGCGATTCCGGTGTTATTCAACATCGGTGTGATTGCGATTCATCCGACACACGATCCGGAAGCGATTGCGCTGGGTGCTTCCGTTGGTCTGCTGCTGGCCTTTGTTGTGCTGTTTTCGGTGGCTCATCTACAACGGCGGCGTGAACCGGTGGAACCGGCGGCAGTGGAAGACAGGGTGGAAGAACTGGTTATCTATTAGCCGCGTTTGCGAACACCCGGTCGATCACCTGCATGTTACGCAGGGCGTCTTCGAGTGGGGTGGGAACTTCGCTATTGTCCAGGATGGCGCGTGAGAAAGCGTCGCCCTGCAAGGTGTACTGGTCGCAGATTGGGAATTCTTCGCCGCTCTGGGCTTGTGGGGTATTGATAAAGATGGTGCTGGCCTGATCTGGCGGTGCGTTGAACGGAATTTCAATTTCGATGCGCCCCTCCGTGCAGAGCAGTTGGACGCGCTGGTAAGGCATGAGCTGCGTTGAGCAGGTAAAGATGGCGTGACCGGAAGGGAACGTGAGCAGGGCGGAAGTGAGCCGGTCCGTGTGCATGGCGGGATCACGCTCAATGGCGCTCTGCACGGCGGTGGGTTCTTCGCCGAACATCCAGCGGGAGATTTGGATGGCGTAGCAGCCAATATCCATCAGTGCGCCGCCGCCGTATTCGGGAATGTTGCGGATGTTGTGCGGGTTCTGATTGTTGTAGGTGAATGCGGTGATGACCGAGCGGAGCGTGCCAAGGGTGCCGTTTTGAATCAGCTCACGGGCACGGAGCCATTGCGGATGGCTGCGTACCATGAACGCTTCGCCAATTTTCACGCCGTGACGGTCGCGCGCGGCAATCAGCTGCTGGCATTCAGCCGCGTTCATGCCGATGGGCTTTTCACAGAGCACGTGCTTGCCGGCGGCCGCTGCTTTCAGGGTCCAGGGCAGATGCAGATGGTTCGGCAGCGGGTTGTATACCGCGTCGATATCAGGATCTTCGAGCAACTCTTCGTATGAGCCGTAGGCGCGTGGGATATCGAGCGAGATGGCGGCTTGGCGTGCTTTATTGAGATCCCGAGAGGCGATGGCGGCGACACGGGCCAGTGTGCACTGCTGCATGGCGGGGATGACCTTGACCGTCGCAATGCGCGCGGCGCCCAGAACACCCCACCTGATATGTTTCTTGTCTTTATCCATTTGCCTGATCGTAATAAGCGTGTATCTTATCGTAGACCTGCTTGGGAAACTCGATGTCACGATACACGTTGCAGGCTTGCGAGTCGTCAGGGTGTGGGCAGATGGGAAAATCCTGCTTCGACATCCACTCCATAATGCGCTCGCGTTTGGGCGGGTTGTAGCCGCGCGCTTCCACTTGCTCAATCAGTGAGCGTGCTTTCTGTTGATCGCAATCGGGATCCTGGGTAAGGAGTTCCACCAGTTCATTTTCCGACAGAAACGCCTGGCCTACTATGACGACGGTCAGACGACCGTAGTGGCCTATGTCTTTACCTTCTTCGAGGGAGCGGAGCAGGTGCTCCATCATGTTGCTCTTTTTGAGTTCGTCCAGGTTCATGCAGTCCTGCCTGCACGTATTTCGCCATTTGTTCGCCGTTACGAAGCTGCTACGTTTGGTTAAGTCCATGAACCGTTCCGCCCTGGTAATCGGCTCCGGCCCGAATGGGATGTCCGCCGCTATTGTGCTGGCCCAAGCGGGGTGGCGCGTGTTGGTTCGCGAGGCTTCGGACCGTATTGGGGGCGGGGCGAGTTCCGCGGAACTGACGCTGCCGGGGTTCGTGCATGATGTGGGTTCGGCGGTTCATCCGCTAGCCGTGGCATCGCCTTTCTTTTCCAGTTTGCCTCTTGATGTCCGCTGGATTCATGGAACCGCCCCGCTGGCCCATCCGCTGGACGATGGAACAGCGGTGATGCTGCACCGTGACTTGGGTGAGACCGCGCGTAACTTAGGGACTGACGGTATTCCATGGGCAAAATTGTATGGGCCGGTTGTGCGGGATTGGGAGATCTTTCGCCACGAATTGCTGAAGCCGCTGGGGTGGACCAAGCACCCGTTCCGGATGGCCCGTTTCGGATTGAACGCGGTGCTTTCGGCTGAATTTTTGGCTGACTCGAGGTTTGCGGGGGAACGGGCGCGAGCTCTGTTTACAGGGCTTGCCGCGCACTACCCATTTCTGAATCAGCCGTTGAGCGCCGGGTTCGGACTGGTGCTGGGAGCGTCGGCGCATGCTGTGGGATGGCCTATTCCAGAGGGCGGGGCCCAAGCCATTTCGGATTGTCTGGTTAGTAAGCTGCGGGCCCTGGGGGGCGATGTCGTGACCGCGAGCCGGGTGGAAAGTTTAGCGGGTGAAGAGGGAATTGTGATGGCGGATGTATCCCCCCGGGCTCTTGCCGAAATTGCCGGGGCACGGCTGCCTGTTGACTTTCGGAAGCGGCTGGGAAGATACCGTTATGGACCCGGTTCCTTCAAAATGGATTGGGCATTGCGCGAGCCGATTCCGTGGCGAGCCAGGGATTGTGCACTTGCTGCGACGGTTCACATTGGGGGTTCGGCGGAAGAGATTAGGGCTTCGGAGCGGTCGGCTGTTCGCGGCGAAGTGAGTGAGCGGCCTTTCGTGCTTCTGTCGCAGCCGACTTTGTTCGATGCTTCGCGGGCACCGTTGGGAAAACACGTGGTTTGGGCTTACTGCCATACACCTGCCGGTTCAAAGGTGGATCGGGCTGAGCATATAGAAAGACAGATTGAGCGGTTCGCGCCGGGTTTTCGAGATTGTATTCTGGCGCGGCATGTGGCGGGGCCTTCGGATCTGGAATTGGGGAATGAGAATTTGGTGGGAGGTGATGTGACTGGGGGCATCTCGGATATTTCGCAAACTTTGTTTCGGCCCACTTGGCGGCGGTATGGGACGCCGGATCGTGCGATTTATTTGTGTTCCAGTTCTACTCCGCCTGGGGCTGGCGTGCATGGCATGTGCGGGTATTATGCGGCTTTGGGAGCTTTGCGCAACAGCTAGCTAGGTACCCAGCCCCGGCTTTATAACCAGGTGGTGGTTGCCCCAACCGAGTTCCTGGCCTTGGCCGCAAATGACCAGCTCAGCGTTCTCGTGGCCATCAACGCGGCCATGGCGGATGCCAGCATAGCCGCCTGATATTGGAAATACGTCTACGGTTTCTGGAAACCGGTGGCAGCCATCCGCGAAGCCGGTGCGGGCTGGGGCTCAACTGGGCGATGCCAACACGCATCGGCACAAGAAGGGCGATTCTTTCTGGTTGCCTTGGGCGCACCCGCAAGCGACCCGTCGCCTGCACCCGCTGCGGGGGTGCCACCGGTGACAACTTTACGCGCAATTTCCCCACGCATCCCTCCGGGTACGCCACCTTTGGAACGGCCTGCTTCGAAACGTCCGCTTCGTTGGTGGTAAAGCTGCCGAAGGATATTATCGTCACCTATGTGTCCGACGAGTTCAACGGCGCCACCACCGACAGCGCAGGCGTCATCCGCCCGAAATGGCAGCAGACCTTCACGCTGAAACAAGCGATCGAACAGAATCAAATCAGCCAGATCTATTTCGGCGTGCATTGGATTCTCGATGCCACCGGCGGCGGCGCTGTCGGCAAAGCAATTGCGGTCAAGGCCGCTGCCGCCTTCGCCTAAGACGCGGCCCGATTACCGTAACGAACCGCGCAGAAACGCAAGTGTCTTCTCCCAAACCTCTCCGGCGGCCTGCCCCGTCGCCTCGGCGGCACCCCCGCCTGGAGTGGATCCGTCGGAGGAACCCGAGCGGGAGGGAGCATCCCCTGTTCCGCATATATAGTGCCCGGCATGTGGAAATAGCTGCAGTTCGATCAACGGCTCTTTGCCCGCCGCCTGCAAGCGTGCCGCCACTTCCTTCGACATTTCAAGCGAAGGCCACACGTCATCCTCACCACTGCCAGCGAGCAGGAAACGCGCGCTCGATCTCTCCACAGAAATTGCCGCTGAGCGCACCGCATCCCCGCTTGCGGCGGTACGGTCCAGCCGGTGCCGAGCCGCCAGCGTCATCGTGCCCGCTTCCACCGGCGCATAGTCCCCATAACCAATGTTGGCAAGCGGCTTTCCGGCGAAACTGAACCCGGAGTGCGGTTTGCCATCTGAAAAATCGGCCCCGAACGCGCCCCACACCAGCGAACTCGGCACGCAAGCGGCAACCGCCCTCACCCACTGATATTCAGCCGCCGCCAGTAAAGCCAACTCCGATCCCTTTGATACACCACGTAGCGCCAGCCGGGTCACGTCGGCTTCCGGCCTTCCGGCCAGCCACTTGCGCGCATAGGCGATCCGCTCCAAAGGTATGTTGTCGAATGCCTGCGGAACCTGTACGATTCCGGAGTACGGCCAAGCGAAATAAATCAGGCTCAACGTAGCGAATCCGTGCGAGGCAAAAAGCCCGGCATCTCTTTTCGCCGCGTCAAAGGTGCCGCCTTCGCTGCCGTGGAGCGTGATCGCCACGGGTAATTTTAGAGCGCCCTTCGGTGCCGCGAAGTAACCCACCACGTTTGGAGTCTCCACCTTGGTGAATTCGATGTCATCGTTCCAGAGCCGCAAAGCCAGACTTCGCGCGTCCGCGATCGCTCCCTTTCGTTCCAGTTCGAATCTGACGACGCGGCCTTTCAAAGTTTCGGCTGCCGGCACACCGCCGGGAGTTGGCGGCGTCGGCCCGCTGCCCTCCGCATAACCCGACCAGAAAAATCCCCGCGGGTCCGCACCTGAATAGCTGCCCGCTACAGGTGGCTGCGCATCCACGTCGACAGTACCTTTGGAGTTGCCCGCGAAGTCCGCCCACGCATGAAAGATCACGTTCTTATTCACATACGCCCCGGCTTCCCGCACCGAAACCATCTGCGACCGAAACGAATGTAGCCGAACGCGTTCACCCGGGTCTACACCATCGACCGTAATACCGGGGCGTTCGCCGACAAGCAAGGAGTTGCCCGCCTGAATGGAAAGGCGAGCCCCCTCAGCGCTAACCACAAATCCAAGAAAAGGTATTGCAACCAGAAGCCGAAGGAAATCGCACATTGTTATATAAGACTCGCGAAGTCGGGCGCGGTTAGCAACGCTTGCTGTCCGGTGCGCGCACTTGACGTTCCTGCGCCAAAAGCTCAGCGAGAAAAACTTAAATAGCGAATGATACGGAACGTCCCGCGAATTGGCCAGAGTTTTCAGGTTCGTAATCATCGACGCTGGCAGACGCAATCAAATTATTTTTAACGAGGGCTTCAGCGCAGTTAGCTTGGTGCGGGTGCCCCGTCCCCGGTAGACGTACTTGGTCGAATCGGCTGTGGCCCAAAAGTTTCGTTCCTCCTCATCGCTCTTAAACCTAGGAACGCTTTTCTTCTTGATGTCTGCCATAAATATCCATCTCATTCCGATTCACCCCGCGGACGGAAATTACTCGAATCAGTTGTCTCCGGATCGTAAATGCCATCGATTTTCGCCCCGCTCCTACTAGCTGTGAGAAATGCGGGCTAGTCTTCATTTGGAACGCGCACTTTACTTTCCCGGCCACGGGCTGGTGCTATGTCTGGTCTGAGTCTTCGAGGTTATCCAGAAGGCCGGGATCAGCGGCGAAGCGCTTCAGGACCTTTACGATGTTGGCCGTGGAGAAGCCAGCCAGGCGAAGCCGCCGGAATGCGGAGGCCATGTCTTTAACCTGAGAGAAAAGAACCTCGCGGTTGGCGGTCCGGTACTTGCGCCTTATGTATGCTTCAATCAGCAGAACCTCATTCTGTTCGGCGTAGACTTTCTGAACGGTTTGCTCGGCTAGAGCGGGAGCTACGCGTCGGGCTTGCAGATCCCGCATGGCCCTGCCGCTCCCGAAACCCTGGTTGTTGAGGCGGCTTTCCGCGAAGGTCTGGGCAAAGCGGCGGTCGTCCAGAAAGCCATACTCTTTTAATTTGCTGAGAGTGATGTCTATATCCTCCGGTTCCGCAGCGCGGTTGCGCAGCTTGGCGCGTATTTCAGAACTGGTCTGAGCGCGCTGGCCTACGGACTTCAGGGCATAGTTCCAAAGGCCGTCCCGATCAAGTTTTTTGGTCTCGCGCTTCTTAAACAATCGATCTCATTATGCGTCCTATCTAATTGGAAGCAAAACTGCTACCGTGACAGGCAAAGTTTTATTGGAACGAAAAAGGAGCAGTGACATGAATAGAGACGGAATGGCAAATTTCTTTCTGGGCCTGGGAATCGGCGTAGGTCTCGGGATGCTC
>Ga0123336_10004248_pt1 | contig 11725 bp, 9 predicted proteins | sample SSSSmetaG_FD_96466 | JGI IMG/M metagenome (GOLD analysis project Ga0123336, IMG submission 96466) | Glacier valley bacterial and archeal communities from Borup Fiord, Nunavut, Canada, to study Microbial Dark Matter (Phase II) - ​SSSS metaG | ecosystem: Environmental > Aquatic > Freshwater > Ice... | reverse complement strand
TTGACGATAATCTGCGTCGTCCCCGGCGCGACCGTCTGCGCGGGCAACGTGATCGGCTCGCCCGAAGCGTCCGGCGTCAGCGCGAGGACATCCGCGTTTGGGAACACGACCGTCGAAACCGTCCCGCTCGTGAGGTCCGCGACGCGGATCACGCTGTTGTTCGTATCTGCGATGTACAGCTTGCTGTCGGCGTAGCTCAGGCCGCCCGGTTCGTTGAAGGCGGCATCTTTGCCATCAGCGTAGCCGGGTTCCGCTTTGCCGAAAAGGGTCTTGACGGTTTTCTGCGCGGGGTCGAGCAGCTTGATTTTGTGATTGTAGGTATCCGCGATGTACAGCACCCCATCCGGCGCGAGCGTCACGCCGAGCGCGTGTTGCAGCAGGACGGCATCGAACGCGCCATCGATATCGCCAAAATTGAATAAGCCCGTGCCGACGAAGGTTTGCACCACGCCATTGGGGTCCACATCTGCCGCACGGATTGCGCTCGATTCGGGGTCGGTGAAGTAGAGCCGCTTGCCGTCGCTGACGATCCCGCTTGGCTGCGCGAATTGTGCGGTTTTCAATGCGCCGTCGATTAATCCTTCCTTGCCACTGCCCGCGAAGGGCGCGATGCTCCCGGCCCTCAAGTCGAGCGCCCAGAGCTGGTGGTTGCCCGCCATCGCGATATACAGCACGTCACCGACCGCAACGACATCCCAGGGCGAATTCAACTGCGTGGTGAGCGCCGGACCGCCCATATTCCGTTTCAATGCCTGTTGCCCGGTCCCGGCCAGCGTCGTCACCTTGCCCGCGTTCAGGTCCACCGCGCGGATCGCGTGGTTCTCCGTATCCGCGATGTAGAGTGTCGAACCGGAGAGCGCGACCCCCTGCGGTCGGTTGAATTGCGCTGCGGCGAGCGGTCCATCTTTGAGGCCAGCCGTCCCGCTGCCGATGATCGTTTGTACTTCATAGGTCGCCAGGTCCGCGACGACGATCCGGTTGTTGTTCGTATCGGAGATGAACAGGCGCTTGCCCGCCGCATCCGCGAGGACCTTGCCGGGGTAGGCCAGCGGCGTGGCGGGACGGGCGGCTTCCGGGCGGGTCTGGAAGGGGCGGCGGTCGATGCCCTTGCGCGCGTCCCACTGCACGATCATCGGGCGCAGGATCGGCGCGAAGACCTGATACACGCCCTCGCCCGCGTAGCGCCCAACGATTTTGCCCGCTGGATCGATTAGAAAAAGCGTCGGCCATGCCTGCGCGCCGTAGAGGTCCCACACGTCGAAGTCGTAATCGTTCAGGACCGGGTGCGTGATGCCGTAGCGCTGCACAATCTCGCGAATGTTCTCCGTGCGGCCTTCATTTTTGAACTTCGCGGAATGGATGCCAACGACGACCAGTTCATCTTTGAATTCGTCCTCAAGCTGTTTCAAATCCGGCATGATATGGATGCAATTGATACAGCCGTAGGTCCAGAAATCGAGCAGGACGATTTTGCCGCGCAGCGAACCAAGCGTGAGTGGGTCCGCGACGTTGAGCCATTCGAGGTTGGCCGGGAACTCTGGCGCGGTGATCTTGCCTTCATAGCCTGGAATGGGAGTCGCGGTCGCATTTTGGGCGAATTCGGGCGCGGCGCTAGTCGTGTGCGTATTGAAGAATATATAGCTGGAAGCAGCCAGCAGCGCGGTCAGGGTGACGACGATCCACGAGCGTTTCATCGGATTTGTGAATTCCAGTACAGGGCTATTTTGAATTGTACGCGCATTCGCTACGCACGCGCGTGAGAGAGCGCCTATAATCTTAGGTGCTACGTAGTGACCCCTTCCCCCAGAATGACGGAAGGGGAGCGCCCGCCCTCTGGAAGTCCCTCCCTCCTTGTGGGGGAGGGATTTAGGGTGGGGGAATAGCAACTGTGTAATATCTGTCAATATCAGCAAAAAGGATAAATCCTCATGCCCTACCGCCGTATCCTCGTCCCACTGGACGGTTCCAAACTCTCCGAACAGGCACTCGCGCAGGTGATCGAAGTGGCGATCCCCGGCGCAAGCATTCAGCTTCTCTCCGTGAAGGCGCAGGACACGTCAACCGAAGTCGATACCCTCACGCGGTCCGTCGCGGCGGGCAGCGACGTGGCCTCGACGTGGCCGCCCATTGAAGGTGTGGAAGACCCAACCGCCGCAGGTGCGCGCGAGAAATATATGCGGCGCGTGCGCGAATGGCTCACCGCCGCCGAATTTGATGTACGTATGGATGTGAAGACCGGGCAGGTCGCGAAAGAGATTTTGCGCGCTGCCGCCGGAAACGATCTGGTCATCATCGCGACGGAGCCGAACGTCGTTGGGTCGCAGGTCGCGCTGGGCAGCGTGGTCGAGGCGGTCTTGCGCGGCGCGGCGTGTCCGGTGCTGGTCGTGCCGGGGCTGCGCGACGAGGCAGAGTAGACCGCGGGAAATCGAAAGCGCGGGAATAAATCCCCGCGCTATTACGGTCCGATCATGTTTGCGTTACCAGACCGTGATAGCCCGGTCCATTCATGGCCGGGCGGCGGCAGGTCCCTTTAGCTTTAGACGTTACGCAGTTGCGCAAACCGGACGCCAAGAATGGCGTCCCTACGCAGACAGCGCGTGTTGTAGGGACGGCATTCTTGCCGTCCGCAAGCCTCAATCACGTTCAACTGCGTAACGTCTAAGCTTATTTCTTCCCAACGTTATCCAGCGCCTCGAAGAAGCGATCAATCGCGCGCTGCGTCTTCTCCGGCGGGAGCGCGTAGCTGAAGCGCACCCAATTTGCGCCGTGCTTGCTGAACAGCACCCCCGGCACGACCGCCACGCCATAGTTTTCCGCGACCCACGTACTCAATTGCTCCGAGTCCGCGTAGCCGCCGCGCTGGATTTCATCCGCGACGTTGATGAACGCATAGTAGCCACCATTGCCGATGATCTTCTTGCGACCCCGCGCCGTGAGCGCGCTCCGCATCACCTCGCGGCTCTGGTTAGTCGGTCCGATGATCGGTTCGGCAGCCTTCGCAAAGCCGATTTCGTAGGTCGCCATCGCGACCGCCTGCGCATAGAACGACGGCACAATCCCATGACTGGCGCGGCTGTTGATGAATTCGCAGACTTCACTCGACGCGACGAGATGCGCGCCGCGCACATTGGAGCCGCCAATCGACTTGGTAAGGCCATCCATGAACATCAGCCGCTTACGCTCGTCCGCGCTGAACGCATTCAATACGGTGTTGATGTTCGCGACTTCGCCCGTCGTCACCCAGCGGTAAATCCAATCGAAGATGACGAACGGAATATCGAGCGCGAGCGCCTTTTTCGCGAGTTCGATTTGCCGATCTACGGAGAGGATGTTACCCGTCGGGTTGTCGGGCGAGGTGATGACCAGCCCCGCGACCTTGCGCCCGCCCTCGCGCGCCGCGAATTCGATGCAGGCTTCAAGCCCGTCTTCCGAATATGCCCAGGCGTCCGCTTCGTCGCCGGGCGCGAGCAGCGTATTCATACCCACGCCGTACATGCTCCACAGGTAGCTGATCCAGGGGACGCGCGAGACGATGATGCAATCTCCGACGCGCCCCGTACCGAGCGAGGTCATCGCCTGATACGCCTTCATCAATCCGTCGCGCCCGCCCGCCGTAGCGACGATGTTGGTGGGACCCCACCCGGTCGCACTGTCGAGCTGCCAGTAATGTTCGGCGGTCGTGCGCCGGAAGACATCCGTCCCGAAGGGCTGATCGTAGCCCGTCCCCTGCTTCTTCTGCAATTCGTTGGCGCGGTCGAGGATCGCGTGCGGGACTCCCGGCAGGCTCGCGCCGCCATCCCCCTGCGAGGCGTCGAACGTCGGCGCATCCGCTCCGAATTTCTTTTTGTATTCCTCCAGCGACTTCTTGATGAGGAACATCCGCGAGGGCGGTATCTTCATCTGGTGCGCCGGGTAATCATTCACTGAAACGAGCGCCTTCAAATCCGGGAGCGCGAACTCCGGCGCATCGTTCGAGGCTTGTTGTGTAACCTGTGGCGGTGTGTGTACGCTGACCATGTGCGAGCATCCTTCAAAGTGTGATCAATTATAGCCCGCGCCGCGTTCAGTATGGGCGCGAGCGGTTACGTCACACTACCATCGTGCGCGATTGCCGTCAATAAGGGCTGCCTGCGCGCGTGGGGAATTTGTAGAGGTTCACAGATACCAGAGCGCACCTCTTTGTAGGGGCGGACCGATGTGTCCGCCCGGTATTAGTGCATCCGCGCGACTGTCTTTGACCGAGTCAGCGTTTACCCGATAAAAACTTTGCGAACTGGAATCTCCAGGCCAGGCAGCACATCGCCACCCGTGAGTGTATCTTCGATACCAAAAAAATCGCGTTTGTCAGGCGTGAGGACCTCGATGAGTTGCCGCTCCGGGTAGATCAGCCAGACCATCTTGCAGCCATTTTGAAGATAGTAATTTGCGGCATCGACCATCTCCTTCAACGAGTCGTCCGGCGATTTGATCTCGACAGCCAGCGCAGGCATTCCCAACACCGGACCTGCATCCACCATCGGGCTTGAAACATCCTGATTCAGAACTACATCCGGGATGCGATCATTGCGAAAGTCACGCGCCGGACGATGGCGGACTTCGACCCCAACGCGCCCCGGATGGCCGCTCTCTACATACCCAATTAAGAAATAGGAGATATAAGCAGTGACTGAGCCGTGAACCTGTGTTGGCAATTTCTCAAAAATCCTTCCATCGATGAGTTCAAACAGACGATGGCGATTTTCCGGTCGTGCGATGAACTCCTCGAAGGCATCTACATCGACAAGCTGTTCGATGGCTTCCATAGCGTTTACCTCATAGCGATTTCAATCTTTTTAGACGTTACGCAGTTGAACGCGATTGAGGCTCACGGACGGCAAGAATGCCGTCCCTACAAAACGCGCTGTCTGCGTAGGGACGCCATTCTTGGCGTCCGGTTTGCGCAACTGCGTAACGTCTACTATTGTATCCGACCTTACACCAGACTCAAATCGTCGGTGAGCAGCTCATTACGAATCAGGAATGCGCGCAGCCCATCCTCTTCCGGCTCGTGCATCATCGTCCCGCGATCCGCGTTGCGCAGGTTGCGCAGGTCCGCGTCGGCGGGCGCTTGCACCGGATCGATTGCGCCGTGTTCAGCGATGACCAGCGTCGGGATACTGTGAATCCCCGCGAGCCAACCATCCAACCGATCTCCGGCGCGCTCATCGAGATCGATATTCAACTGGCGATAGGGGACCTTCCACGCGCGCAGCCAGGCCTTCGTATCGATCAGGTCCGAGCAGAACGACGCGCGCCCATAGACCACCAGATCATAACGCGGACGCGGCACGCTCAAGGTATTTTCGAGGCTCGCAGCGACTCGAAAGCCGCTCGTCACGTCGCCATAATGCCCCGGATAGTGGTAGCGCGTCATCACCCGATTAGCGTATTTGCCATCGCCCCACGAGCCGCCGCGCAGCACCCGCCGCTCCGGGCTATAGGGGTCTTCGCGTCCGTCGTCGGCAACATACGGATAGGCTTTGAAAGTGCTGCGCGTCCATTCCCAGACCTGCCCAAGCTGGTCGCCGTGTCCGAAGGGACCGTTCCCCTTTGGGCTGTGGCTACCCACGGCAATCGTCGTCCCCGGCGTGGTCCCACTGATCCCCGCCACGCCGCTATTCAGCAAATCGGCGTTGAACGTGCCGCCCCAGGGATACATCCAGCGCGTATTCTGCGCGCGTGCCGCCCATTCCCACTCGACTTCGGAAGGCAGCCGCAGCGCGCGACCCGTCACCGAGGACGCCCACGCACAATAGGCCATCGCCTCGAACCACGACACGCCAATCACCGGGCGCTCCGCACCAGCATAACGCGGGTCGTCCCACAGGCGCGGCGCAATCCGGCGCGTATCGGAGCGCCACGCCCAGCCTTCGGGCGTCCACCACTCCGCGTTTTCATATCCACCCGCCGCGATGAAACCCGCATAGAGGCCATTCGTCACCGCATACTTGGCGAGTTCAAAGGCCGCGACTTCGACCGTATGCTGCGGCGTCTCGCGATAATAGAATTCGCGCCAGTTCTCGCCATAGCTGTTGGTGAATTTGGCGGCGAGCGCATCATCCAGGCCGATGATCGCAGTCCCCGCCGGGACGGGCAGAAGCGCGAGGGAATCCAGCAGAGCGGGTTGAACTTGCAACATGAAGGCGGTCTCGCTTGATTATTCGAGCCTTTGAGCCGTCGGTGAGCGTCGATCTTACCGTGCCATACGCGTAGGGACGGCATTCTTGCCGTCCGCAAAAATTTAAACACGGCCTATTCACTCGCAGCAATGGCTCACGTAACCCGAATATATTGTTCCTGCGTTTGCGGCTGCGGCGCGGGCGGCAGCGCTTCGACGCGGCACTCCGTATAGCGAAAGCGCACCTTGACGAAGCCTTTATCGGTAATGCCGCGCTCTTCGCGTTTCTCGACAAAAATAATGCGCAGCCCTTTGGTGGGCAGCGACAGGCGCGTATGATATTCGGTCGGGCTGACGGAAACGCGCCACATATCGTAGTGCGAATGTTTATCCATGCCGTAAGCGGTCCACTTCGCGCGCCACAGCCGTTTTTTTGCCAGTTTTGCGGCGAGGTCCTGCATATCGACTGTACTCAATAGAACGGGCATCAGTTCCCCCGAATGAATTTTGTCATAGGAATTCTCGCAAGTGTAGCGTAAAATGCCTGTATCATGCAGGGACATTTGTTCGGATGCCGGATTGGTTTGGGGAAAATGAGAAGCGCAAGCACGATAGCCCGGTACGCGAGCGGCTGTGGATTGTCGGCTCGTCGCTGCTCGCCTCGTTAGTCGTGGTCGCGGCCTGCGGTGTGCTGGCCGTACTGCTCGCCGCGCCGCTCGCACAGGTGCTGCGCGATGTGCAGAAAACGGCGACTCCCGCGACAGTCGCCACGCAGCCGACCGTCGCCACCAGCAGCCCCACGTCACGCGCAACGGCTCCACCCGCGCCGATTACCGCGACGCCCTTTGTAGTCGAACTCTCCGACCATTTGCACGAATATCGGGCAAATGGCGCGTTCGTGCGAACCTTTGCGCCTACCCCGGATAAGGGCTACCGTTTTGCGGGACTGTACGCCGTTGGAAATACCCTGTATTCCACTATCAACGGCCAGTTCAATGCCGACCCGCCGCGCTGCATTCCCGGTGAGGGCATCTGGCTAATCGATCTCGCATCCGGGTTGCGGCGCGATACGATCAGCAATGCACGTCTGTTCGCACCACAGCAGATTGCGCTGGATGAGGCTGGCAATGTGTACGTCCTCGCGTGGGAAGACGTGACCGGGCAGTGTACGTCGTTCTCGCGAGCGCTGTTCCGCATCTCGCCGCAGGGTCAAATCACGGGGACGTTCCGCTTCGAGACGATCCGCGCGGATGACCTCGCGATCACGGCTGACGGCCATATTTTCGTGTCCTTGAGCGGCTTCGCAGGTGGGACGATCCAGCCGCATTTGCTTGAACTGATCTGGAACGGCACAAAATTGGAGCAGGTGGCCGAATACGCGAGTGATCGCTACGATGTGCGCTTTCGTGCGCTGGCCGCCGCGCCCGGTGGCACGCTGCTCTATCTGATTCGCACGCAGCCGGAAAGCGGTTGCGCGCTGTATGCGTTGCCCCGTCCGGCTGCGGTGGTCAGCGATGGCACGCTCCCGCCGCCTGTTTTTGCGAGTGCGACAGCGCGCCCCGTGATCCTCAAGCTGCGCGACCTTGCGCCGACCGAATGCGCGAGCGAATTGGCGGTTGGGGCGGATGGCGTGCTGTTCGGGCTGGGCGGTGAGACGCCAGCGGATACGGTCGTGCTGCGTTGGTCGGGGGCATTCACCGACCCACCAGGTCAAACTCAGATCGCGCGCCTCAAATTACGCGGATTCGCGCGTACCAGCGATAGCTGGATTTTCGCAAGTCAAACCCGATAGGGAAAGCACTTTTGAATAAACAGCAAAGCCTCAGCGTTCAACAGGTGACGCAGCATATCGCCAATGTCCTTGCCCTCGATGCGCGCCTCAAGGATATTTGGGTCGAAGGCGAAGTCAGCAACTTCAAGCGTCACGCCGCGAGCGGACATGCCTATTTCACGCTCAAAGATGAAAAGAGTCAATTGAAGTGCGTGATGTGGAAAACCAGCGTCGCGCGCTTGCAATACATCCCGACCGATGGCGACCGCGTGCGCGCACATGGCCGCATCGAGGTCTACGCCGACGCAGGGCAGTATCAGCTTTACGCGGATGCGATGCAACCCGCCGGGGTCGGGGCGCTCTTCCTGCAATTCGAGCGGCTCAAAGCGCGCTTGAACGCCGAAGGCTTGTTCGACTCCGAACGCAAGCGCCCGCTGCCGCAGTTCCCGCGCGTGATCGGCGTCGTGACCGCGCCGAATGCCGCCGCTTTTCAGGATATATTGAATGTGCTGCGGCGGCGCTATCCGTTGGCGCGGGTGCTGCTTTCCCCGACGCTCGTGCAGGGTGAGGACGCGCCGCCGCAAATCGTGCGAGCGTTGCGCAGGCTCGCGGCGGATGGGCGTGCGGATGTGATCTTGCTGGCGCGCGGCGGCGGGAGCATCGAGGATTTGTGGGCGTTCAACGATGAACGGGTGGCACGGGCGGTCGCGGAGAGCGTGATCCCGGTCGTAACGGGCGTCGGCCACGAGATCGATTTCACAATTGTCGATTTCGTCTCCGACCTGCGCGCGCCGACTCCTTCTGCGGGCGCGGAGTTGATCACCCCGGATAGCGACGTGCTGCGTGGCTCGCTGTATGGCTTGAACGCCGCGCTCGAAAACGCAATGCTGGGTGGCCTCACGCTGCGGCGCGGCACTATCGAGGACCACGCGCGCACGCTGCGCCACCTCTCGCCAGAGCGCACAATCCAGAACGCGCGGCAGCGGCTTGATACGTTCTCCGCGCGAATGGCAACCGCCACCGCCAGCCGTCTGAAATTGCAGCGCGAACGCCTGAATGCCATATCGCGCGCGTTGGAAGCCGCGAATCCGGAAGCCCTGCTCAGTCGCGGCTACGCGATTGTGACGCGCGCGGGTGATGGCAAGCGCATCACCGACGCAAACGACGCCGCGCCCGGTACGGGCATCACAATTACGCTCGGCAGCGGCGAACTCCGCGCCACCGTCAAAGAAAGGATTTTGCCTTGACCCCTGCAACCGAAAACCCATCGTTCGAGCAGGCATACGCCGCGCTCGCGCAAATCGTCAGCCAATTGGAAAGCGGCGGTCTCTCGCTCGAAGACTCGTTGCGCCTCTTCAAACAGGGGCAAGACCTCGTGAAACGGTGCAGCGCGCAGCTCGACGCCGCCGAACTCGAAGTCGAGACGCTGCTGAATGAGGACGACGCGGAGTAGATTAAACCGCCTCATGGGTTTACGGTAATGCCGATAAGCAACGGACGCCAGGAATGGTGTTCCTGCCAAATTCGGTGCGTTCTGTAGGGACGGCATTCTTGCCGTCCGCAAACCTCAATCGCGTTCAACTGTATTGCGTCAGCGACCCGATTTATACCCCGGTCACGACTCTTATAGAGATGCACCAGCGTACTTTTCGCAGACTGGGCAGGCGCAAACTATACTCGCCCGATAGTCGAAGGCAAACTAGTCTTCAGCCGGAGAAGTCGCCATGATCCGCGTTGCTGCCACACCAACTCCAAAATCGGATACTCACACTCCAGAACCGACTTCTCTGAAAGCGTCTACTGTCGCATCTCCCGATCATTTCTCCCCCTCCCCTACTGCTCCGCTGACCGCACAACACGTTCTCACGTTGCAACGACGCATCGGCAACCGCGCTGTGCAACGCATGATCGCTGACCGCAAATCATCGGGTCCATCCTTGCGTCGTTCGCCACCTGGACAAATTCAGCGCAACGTCGGCTTTGAGTTCGAGGCGCGCAACCAGGTTGAAGAGATGAATAACAATATGTCGGGGCCGCAAATCGCCGGGACCACCCTGATCCAGCCAAATGAGGTGGCGAATGGGACGCTGGCGAAAGGCAACGTAATTGCGAATGGAGCCAACTTTGAATTGCAGGTGGATGAAGGAGCTGATTTTCACCTTGAATTCGTGACGACTGGGGTTGGATTTCCCGAAACCAGTACCGGACGCGACAATCTGGAAGCGACGATAACGGCGATGGAAACGCTCGGCAATGAAATCATTGCCAAAGGCAAAACACCCGGTACACGGCTGAATTGGGGTGGGAACACACCCAAACGTGTGTTGCGCACCAATGAATTGACAGGGGGAGCGGCCACGCTTCCAGAGCGGATTATTCACCCGTCGGCGACTATCAGCGCAGAGCCGCAAACGACAGCGGGTATTCGGCTCGATCAACTGCCAGCATTGATGGACAACATGGCGTCCCCCACAGGCGAAAGTCAAAAGGTGAGGCAAAAACGCGGACCAGCGCGCAGTACATTAGCAGCCAAATCGAACGTCCAGGATACGAGTGCGCTACGTGAAGGACCGCCCGCCGCGCGTCAGGCCATCGACAATTATAAGACGCAGTTAAAGGCTACCGGGACAGCCGTGCCGCCGAAGTTTGGTTCGGAGAGTCTGGTCGGGCTGATGGCGCTCATTTACACTTACTTGAAGAAGGCTATTGCGCCTGTCACCACGTATCCAAAATCGCTCTTTCCGCTACTCGGCATTACCGATTTTGGGACGATGTTCGGTATGCTTCCGGCGGATGATCGAATACTGTTTACCACTACCCCGCAGCATTTCGTCAACATCAACCTGAACGCGGCAGGCATGGGCGGGTCGGGCGGTACAGCATTCTTCGCAGGTGGGTTAGCCGCTCAGTTCACCGGTATGACGGTTCTCCAAACACAAAACGCAGTGGCGATCCTGGGTCTGATCACCCGTCAGAGTTGGTTGAGCGGTATTCCGACCAACAGCGATCAACTCAGCAACGCTGTCAGTGGCGGGGGCGCGGGGTTGGAAAGCATGGGCAAGTACAATCATGGTGAACAGGTCGGGGACACACACCTTTTGCGCAAAGACACGGTGACGGATGCGCCGATTTTGGAACTGCGCCGGATGGCAGGCGGCGTTGGACTTCATAACTGGACGGATTTCGCGCTCGATGTGTTCGATTTCATCGTTAAGTTGAACGATCAGAAAACCAAAAAGTTCGAGCTGGACGACTACGATCCGCAAAATCCAAAACCCTGATCACGGAGTGCCAATATACGTGCCTCGATTGCCAGCGCTACCTGCCGTCTTATGTAGGGGTCGGGCTTGACCGACCCATCTTCCGACTCATCCCCACCAATTCTCCCAATCCTCAATATTGCCCCTTGACAATTTAGAACGCCTGTTTTAAAATTACTTCTACAAGCGATGCGAGCTCAGCCGATCCGCTCTTACCTCATTCGTTTGCGTGAATCTCTCGTCTCTGTCTCCCGTTCCTGCTCTCTTGTCTCTGTTTCTGCCTTCCCATCCTGTTCTTGTATCTGTCCTTTCCCTATCGTGTCCTTCAGGACCAAATGCCGTATTCTCGGTCTGGAGGTTGGCGCTGGTGAAGCGCGCAACCCGTGTGTCATAGGTCGTACTACGACTACGTATCATTCGTTGTGGTGTTTGCATAGGCTGGTCTCGGACTGCGGTTGATTCGGTCGATTCTCCGGTGATTGTTTAGTCCTTGCTGTTGGTATGTTCGTGGGTGCTGTGAAGGTGTACGTTCGGGAT
>Ga0123336_10004246_pt1 | contig 11732 bp, 10 predicted proteins | sample SSSSmetaG_FD_96466 | JGI IMG/M metagenome (GOLD analysis project Ga0123336, IMG submission 96466) | Glacier valley bacterial and archeal communities from Borup Fiord, Nunavut, Canada, to study Microbial Dark Matter (Phase II) - ​SSSS metaG | ecosystem: Environmental > Aquatic > Freshwater > Ice... | reverse complement strand
TAATCTTCTTTCAGAAATTCAATATCGATCGCGTCTAGTTCAGTCTGAATCTCAGCAGGAGGCTCGGGAAAGTATTGATGATAAAGCTCGATCAAGTGCAGTATTACTTGACTGTATTGCTCGATATATTTGAGGTTACAGTGAATAAAACTAACAGGATTATTAATTTCGTGGGCAACACCTGCCACTATTTGTCCAAGACTCGACATTTTTTCATTCTGAATCAGCTTTGCCTGTGTTTTTTTTAGTTCAATTAAAGTAGTTTCAGTTGCGAATTGAGCCTGACGGTAAATCTCTTGACTAACTCGTGTTTCTAATAATTGGTGCAAGGTTTTATGATAGAGGTTAATGTTCAACAAAACAAACAATGAACCGAGACTAAATACTAAACCAATTAAAATAGGAAGTAATTGCCACTGTTGAGTAATAAGTAAAAGAAACGAAAGGCAATATCCAACCAAAAAGAACACCATTAAAAGACGCAATTCTTTCCAAGCTTGGAGTCCTATTTGGTCTTCCAAAATATCCAAAATTGTTTGAGTTTTAACGATCGATAAGACCATTAACCACGCTCCAATGCCAATCATCAACAAGGAAATCATCAATAAAATCTCGAAATTCATATAACGTGCGGTGTGCTGATTTTTTTCTGCTTTCTGCCTTCTGCCTTTTGCCTTCTAGCTTGAAATGATTGGCAAACCCTCCTGAAATACCAGCAATTCTCCCGGCTGAATCTGCGTCCAAACTTCATCATCCGTAAGCGGCAAAGTAGCAATTACAGCCACGCGATCGCCCTCCTTCGTCAATTCCCGAAAATCCACCGTCACATCCTCATCGATCGAGTGAGCACTCGCAAAAGGTGCTTGTCGCACAATGTAGTGCAGATTTGTAGAACAATGCACAAACAAGTGTTCTCCATCTGACAGTAAATAATTAAATATTCCGTACTCTGCCAAAGTTTTAGTAATTTCATTCAATACCGCGTAAAGTTCCGTTAAAGCAGGCTTGTTTTGAGGAAAGCTTTCTCGCAACTTTTCTAATATCAAACAAAAGGCTTTTTCGCTGTCAGTTTTGCCCACAGGTTGGTACAATCTGGCACTTTCAGGATTAAAATTTTCCAGATTTCCGTTGTGAGCAAACACCCAATATCGCCCCCACAGTTCCCGAATGAAAGGATGGCAATTTTCCAAAGCAATTTCGCCTTGAGTCGCTTTGCGGATGTGAGCAATCACATTAGTTGAGTGGATGGGATAGCGCCGCACTACTTCAGCGACGGTCGAATCAACCGCAGATTTCGAGTCTATAAAAAGGCGGCATCCTAAACCTTCAAAAAAAGCGATTCCCCAACCGTCTTGATGAACGTCCGTTTTGCCACCCCTTGCAGAGAAACCCTCAAAGGAAAAGCAAATATCTGTTGGCACATTGCAGTTCATTCCCAGTAATTGGCACATAACTGTTAGTTTTATAAAGTTTTGACTACTAATGTCGTAGCTATTGGCAGCTACAGACTGGCGATGATACTATTATAGTAGTTAGAAATTTACCATTTAAAATAAATTAATAAAATTTAGGGATTGTCAACCGTAATGCTACTGAAATTAAAAAAATCGGCGATCGGCAAAAGCTTCAGTCATGTTCCCCTACGCACGATCCTAATTGTGCCCTTTGTGCTGCAACTCTTCGCTGCTGTGGGGCTGACGGGCTATCTGTCGCTGCGCAACGGTCAAAAAGCTGTCAACGATTTAGCTGGTCGGCTGCGAAATGAAGTGAGTTTGCGCGTTGACCAACATCTGAATACTGCACGCCATCTCGCTCAAATTAACGGAGATGCCATTGACTTAGGGTTGATCGATCGGTAATCCCAAGAACAATTAGGACACTTTTTTTGGAAGCAGATGCAGTTGTACAATGTAGGGTACATCTGCTTGGGTACTAAAACAGGTGATTTTACAGGCGCTGGATACGACACGGGTAATAGCATCATTATTAATGAAAGTTCTCTTAGGAAAAATGGCAACCGCGACGACTACTTTTATAAAACAGATAACAGCGGTCACCGGATTAAGCTTTTTAATATTTATAATAATTATGAGTTTGAAAAAGAAGCTTGGTACGCACAGACTGTACAAGCGGGAAAACCGATATGGAGCGATATTTATCAGTGGAAAGTTAAGCCATTTCCATTGGCTATTTCTGCAAATCGCCCTGTTTATGACAAAAACAAAAATTTGATAGGTGTCATCGGTATTGACCAGCGACTTTCGCAAATTAGCGATTTTTTGAAGCAGCTAAAAGTTAGTCAATCGGGGGAAGTTTTTATCTTGGAACGCAACGGTTTAATAGTTGCCAGTTCCAGTACCGAGTTACCTTACACGCTAGTCAACGACAAACCCAAGCGATTGAAAGCAATAGAAATTCGCGATCCCTTAATTCAATCTGCTGCTCAACATTTGCATCAAAAATTTGGCGATTTTCGAGAAATCAAAGGAAGCCAATAGTTAGAATTTAATATTAAGGGCGATAAACAATTTGTGCAGGTAACTCCCTGGAAAGATAAATGGGGTTTGGATTGGCTGGTAGTTGTGGTTGTCCCAGAATCAGATTTTATGGAACAAATTAACGCCAACACTCGGACTACGATTTTACTGTGTTTGGGAGCTTTAGGAGTTGCGATCGCCCTAGGGATTTACACTTCTCGCTGGATTTCTTAGCCGATATTGCGATTGGGCCAAGCATCAGAGGCGATCGCCTCTGGGGAACTAGACCAACAAGTAGAAGCCTCACCAGTTAACGAACTGGGAGTTTTAAGCAATTCATTTAACCGCATGGCACAGCAGTTGCGCGAATCCTTTGCTACCCTAGAAAAAACCAATCAAGAACTAGAAATTAGAGTCGAAGAACGTACTGCTGAACTCACAGAAGCCAAACTAATCGCTGACTCAGCCAATCACGCTAAAAGCGACTTTCTCGCCAACATGAGCCACGAATTGAGAACGCCACTCAACGGGATTTTAGGCTATGCTCAAATCCTCGAACGCTCTCAAACCATGACCGAACCAGACCAGCACGGCATCAGCATCATCCACCAGTGCGGCAGTCATTTATTAACCTTAATTAACGACATTCTCGACCTATCCAAGATTGAAGCTGGAAAAATGGAATTGCATCCAACCGCATTTCATCTTCCTTCATTCCTGCAAGCAGTAGTTGAGATTAGTCGTATCAAAGCCGAACAAAAAAGCATTCAATTTAATTATGAGCCGATAGCAACTTTGCCTGATGGCATTATTGCAGACGAGAAACGATTGCGACAAGTGTTGTTAAACTTACTTGGAAATGCCATCAAATTTACTGATAATGGCAGCGTCAGCTTAGAAATATCTGCCCGTAGCAACCAATCAGACTCCTCTTTAATTCAACTTGATTTTCAAATACGAGATACAGGAGTAGGAATGAGTTCTGTACAATTAGAAAAGATATTTTTACCCTTCGAGCAAGTCGGAGATGATGCCCGCAAATCAGAAGGAACTGGACTCGGACTCGCCATCACTCAAAAAATCATAGAAATGATGGATAGCAGCATCACCGTGCAAAGCGAATTAGGCGCGGGTAGCGTGTTTGAATTTGAGATATCTTGTCCTGTTGCTACGGATTGGATGCACAGCAGCAGTTTTACTAAAACCGGAAAAATTATCGGCTATTCTGGCAGCAAAAAACAAATTTTAATTGTGGACGATAGGTGGGAAAATTGATCGGTAATTGTCAACTTGCTTTCACCTTTAGGTTTTGCGATGGTGGAAGCAGAAAACGGGCGAGAAGCATTAGAAAAGATTGGTGAATTGCCGCCGGATTTAATTATTACCGATTTATCAATGCCAGTCATTGACGGGTGGGAGATGCTGTCGCAAGTGCGGCAATCGGAAAATTTCAAAAATATCCCAATTATCGTCTCGTCAGCTAGCGTCTACGAGATAGACAGACAGCAGAGTTTAGCAGCGGGTGGAGATGATTTTTTATCAAAACCTGTGCAAGCTGAAGAACTTTATGTTTTGTTAGCAAAACATTTAGATTTGTCGTGGGTGTACGCAGAAACACTGACGTTGCCGATAGTAACTGTAGCGATGCAAGCGGAATCAGAAATTGTGAGGCCGCCTGCTTCTGAGTTGGCAAACTTGATAGAGTATGCTAGAAAGGGACAAATGAAACGAATCGAGCAGGAGTTAGAAAAGCTAACTAAAAGCGATGCAAAATATCAGCCGTTTGTCAACCAGTTGAATCAATTAGTCAAACAGTTTAACATTCAGAAAATCAGACAATTTCTGCAATAGGGTTAGGAATTGTGCGACATAACGATAGTTCGGACACGGCAATACCATTTCCCTACCTCGGTTCTACTCGTTACCAGGCTCTGGCCTGGTAACACAGATCCGGAGGCTCTGCCTCCAATTTTACTGCTCAGAAAGCGAGGCAGAGCCTCTGTATATCAATTCCCAGGCAGAGCCTGGGAACCAGTCAAAACAGTTAGAATTAGCTAGGAAAAAACAATGTTTAATCTTGAAGAAAGAGGAACAATCTTAGTCATAGACGATAATCCAACTAACTTACAAGTCTTATATAAAGCTTTGTCCGATCGCGGATATGACGTTTTGGTTGAAATGGACGGCAAAAGCGGGATCGAACTCGTGAAAAATTCTCCTCCAGATTTGATTTTATTGGATGTGATGATGCCCGGAATTGACGGATTTGAAACTTGCAGCAGGTTGCAGGCAGATCCGATAACCAAAGAGATTTCGATTATATTTATGACAGCTCTTTCTGATACAGTCAATAAAGTTAAAGGGCTGAGTTTAGGCGCAGTAGATTACATTAACAAACCGTTTCAGCAAGAAGAAGTTTTAGCCCGAATTAAAGTCCATTTAAAACTACGACGGCTGACGTTACAATTGGCAGAACAAAATCAGCAGCTAGAGGAACGAGTGGAGAAACGAACGGCAAAACTTTACCAGACTATAAAAAAATTAAAGCAAACGCAATTACAGCTTGTTCAGAGTGAAAAAATGTCTGCAATTGGTCAGCTAATTGCTGGTATTGCCCACGAAATTAACAACCCAGTCGGCTGTATAGTCGGCAATATTGAGGAAGCGACTAACGCCATTAAAGACTTGACAGAATATTTGCAGCTTTGTCAGGAGAAATGTCACACTCCAGGTTCTGAAATTGAGAAAAAAGCATCAGAGATAGACTTAGAATTTATCATAGAAGATTTACCTGAAATGTTGTTTTCGATGAAAACCGGAATCGATCGCATCCGCAACATCAGCAACTCGCTCCGCACGTTTTCCCGTGCAGACAGCGAGTATAAAGTGTTAGCCGATATCCGCGAAGGAATTGACAGCACTTTGATGATTTTGCAGCACCGTTTGAAGGCAAATAATAACCGCCCGCCCATTCAAGTTATCAAAATTTATGGAGATATTCCTTTGCTTAAATGCTATTTGGGACAACTAAATCAGGTGTTTATGAATGTACTCGCAAATGCGATCGATGCTTTAGAAGAAGCGAACCAAGGCCGGACTTTTGGATCTTTTGCATCCGTACCAAATACCATTACGATTACTACTCAATTATCCGATCGGTCGCGAGATGTTTTAATTAAAATTAAAGATAATGGCAAAGGAATGTCTGAGGAAATTATATCGCAGATTTTTGACTATTCATTTACGACAAAAGCGGTTGGGAAAGGAACTGGCATCGGATTGTCAATCAGCCGTCAAGTAGTGGAAGAAACCCACGGCGGCTGTTTGACTTGTGCGTCTGTTTTGGGAGAAGGAACGGAATTTACGATCGCCCTTAATCTCGAATAGTACACGCAAGCGTAGCTATCCCAAGCGTGAACCGCCATTTGTCTCACTTTTTTAACACTCACTAAGTATAACAAAATAAAATGAAAAATCAAAAGTGCGATCGACAAATTGGAAAAATCATCACCAGCTTAATCCTAGGATGCGGATTACAGGCATTATTCAGCATTCCAGGATTAGCAGAAACGACTGAGCCAGAGCCTGAAACCACAGCAAATATTGCAAATATCGAAAATCCAGTCAATGAATGGTATCAACCACTTTCCTTGACAAATCTACCCGATAATTTTGAAAATAAATCAGTCGAAAATTCTCGCGATGTAGACGTAAATTCACCAATTAATCCCACATCCGAGCTAGTTGTACCTATCGTGAGTGAGATAGAAACTCACATATCCAATGCCACTGAGACGCAACGTCCAGAAATACCTCCATTAGTTGCAGAAAATCAATTAGAAGATTCTCAATCAACTTACCCTGCTGACAACTCCCTCGAACAAGTTACATCCGTTTCCCAACTCAGCGACGTACAGCCGACAGATTGGGCATTTCAAGCACTGCAATCCCTAGTAGAAAGATACGGCTGCATAGCTGGATACCCCGACGGAACCTATCGCGGAAACCGCGCCATTACCCGCTATGAATTTGCAGCCGGAGTCAATGCTTGTTTAGATAGAATCCAGGAGTTGATTGCCAAAAAAAATCAAAATTTAGCTAGTCGAGATGACTTAATTAAAATGCAAAAGTTGCAAGAAGAATTTGCAGCAGAAATTGCCACATTGCGAGGTCAAACCGACCTGTTAGAAGCGCGAAGTACCGAACTAGAAGCAAATCAATTTTCACCAACAACTAAGCTATCAGGATTCACAGTTTTTGGGATACAAGGCAGAACTCCGAACCGTGCAGATCGCGCTCCCAGAAACGGCAAAAGAGATACCAAAGACCCCGGTACAAATGTCAATACAATTGCCTTAAGTCAATTTTACTTAACCACTCAATTTAGTCCTAGGAGTAACTTATTAATCGGTTTTTACAACCAGAATGGCAGCACTTCACCACAATTTACCGAAGACATAAACCTTGCTTACGATTTCGGTAAAACTTCTGGATTAACTCTTAGCGACCTCTATTATCGCTTTCTAGTTGACGATAAAGTAGCCGTGATTGCAGGAACAACAGGAGTCAACATGATTAGCGCTTTCCGAGGGCCGAATCGATCGGAAAGTGCAACTTCCGGCCCCATCTCTGCCTTCGCTCAAAGGAACCCAATTTTGAACACTGGTTTCGGTCAAGGAGGGATCGGCATTGACTGGCAATTTGCCAAAAGAGCTAGTTTGCAAGCAATTTATTCTACTAACATACCCGGATTTTTTGTCAGTTCTAACGGAGATACAGGGCACAATACATTGGGGGTAGAGCTAACTTTGACACCAGTAGATCCAGTGGATGTTACTTTATATTATGTTAATGATTATTCACCAGATGGCAATCTGCTTAGTTTCGCTGGCGATAGCCAATTAACTGCGATCGCTTCCAGTACAAACAAGTCAGCATCTCTGCAAACAAATGCAGTGGGAGCAAGTTTAAATTGGCGAATTTCACCGCGAATTTCCGTGGGAGGTTGGGCTGGTTATACAAATTCTCGGATTCCCGGTAAATCGGGGACGGTAGCAACTACAAATTATATGGTTTTTGTCAATTTTCCCGATTTGTTTAAAACCGGAAATTTAGGAGGGATTTATATCGGGCAACCGCCTAAGATTGTCAGCAGTAATTTAGCTACAAGCGATAATGTTCCTGATTTTTTAGATACGGGTTTAGGGCGAAGGGGCGGACAACCTGGAACGACTACTCATGTTGAGGTGTTTTACCGTTTGCAGGTGAATAATAATGTTAGTGTTACTCCTGGATTGATCTTGATTTTTCAACCAGATCATACTCCGAATAGTGACCCGATCGCAGTTGGTGTATTGAGGACATCCTTCTCTTTTTAAGACTGTTGTCACTTACGCATAAACTAATTCTCTCCGGGTGCGCACTGCGCACCTTACCGCTAGCGGGATGTCCGAATGCTTTGTTTCAGTGAAAACCCGCCATCTTTACTGAAGCTTTACATTCAATTGACAATTTCCCGATTGGGATATTTTCTTCTACATATAAATACGTAATTATTAAGTTTAAAAAACTACGAATAAACACGCTTGAAATCTAAATTTTCCTAACTTAATCTATTATCAGGGGCATTATTAATAGTTCTTTAAGTTTTTTGGGAATAGAGATAAATATGATTAAATCAACTGGCTATTTGGGGTTTCTGGGCTTAGCTGTAATTTCTGCTATGACTGCCTATCCGTGTCAGGCACAAACGACTACCGAATCCCGAATTGATGCAACAGAAATGAACGAGGTGACAATTATCGAGTTGCCAGATGTTGGTAACACTTCTATTAGCGATCGCCTGAAAGATCGTAACATTTCTAAATCTTTTACCGTCTCAGAATTTAATAGCACACATCCTAACTCTACTCCTCCTACAACCAATCCTCAAAATCAATCTGCACGCACAAATCCTTTAGGATGTCGGTTTTTTGATATTCCCTCAATGCGGCAATAGATTTATTGCATCTTTCGATAAATCGAATATCATGGCTAAATGTCCGAATTCAATATAATGGATTCGGTATAGCTGAAAATTTAGTACCCAAGATATTCGATTCTTTTTTTACCACAAAACCTGTAGGGAAAGGAACAGGGTTAAGATTGTCTATAGCCGATCAGATTGTGCGATACACACATCAAGAAAATCTGAGTTGCACGTCTAAACCAGGAGAAGGAACGGAATTGGCGATCGTACTTCCTGAAAATGTTATATGCAGCAAAGATGATTGATCAAATTTACTTCACTCTAAATACTAGCTGGGAAAATCTGAAAGTTGTTTGATATCCCTCAAAACTATTTGAGGTTTTCCTTTGTAATGTTCTACCTTCCCGCTAACATAAACGTAGCCACGTCCTAAACCAGCATAACGTTTGTCAATTAAGCGTCTTAAAGGTGCCATTTTTTCAGTTTCAGCATCCGGTATCCACAAATCTAACTTATGGTATACTGAACCAGCATGAATCAGAGCATTGTCTCCAATCCATTTATTAATTCCCGCCTGCAAATCGCAGAAAACAGTAATAGATTTAGCCGTCTCCGAAGCCGCTAATATTTTTGGGTAATCCAACCTCAAAGAAAACACTCTTTCCGTTGCTTCCGACAAGCGAAATTCTTCGACGATTGAGCCTCGCATAGACCACCAAGGTAACAAATGAGCATAATTGCGAGACGGAATTTTGGCATTTGTGTTTGAATTCCAGATCACCAGATTGTAGGCTTTTGCTATAGATTCTGCCTCAGTCATTTGGCGGTGATACAATCGCGATCGCCCGTATTTCATAAAGTAGGGACTCCATCCTTCAAGAATCAGTTTAAGATTGTAATTTTCTCCATCTTTATGTACGTAACAGAGGAGACGCCCGTAGTTATCGCGGTGTTTTTCTACAGCAATTTCCAACGAATCGTCGGTATCAAATTCAATATCAACTTTAGCCAGTCCGCCGCCGCCCGTCGCAAAGTATTTTTTCGCCATTTCCGAAGCTTCTTTCCCCGCAACTGTTACAGGCTTTGATCCTCCCGAATAACTTTCTTCTGTATCGACGCAAATCAGGCGCAGAGACTCGGTTTTGCCGTTGAGAGAAACCTTAATAGTGTCACCATCAACCACTTGAGTTATTTGCAGGTTCTGAATTCTGGTTGCCATAGTTTGAACCCTGTTAAACTTGAGATTTGATTCATATATTGGCTATATTGTACATGAGTTTGCTGATACTATAATATTACTTTTTATATTCTGTAACCCCAGATAAGTGACTCAACCTCAAAAAGTCGAAAATCGCCCTCAAGTTTAGCGTTGCAACTACAAGGAGAAAGAATAATGGCTGTGCTAGAGTGTGTAAAACCGGGTGCTAAACTCGGTCAAATGATTCTTGCAATTGATTTGACGGTTGTCGGTGCAGTCGATCGCATTTGTGTTGATCTGCCTACATCGGCGGTTGCAAAAATACCCCTACGAACCAGCCCGCAACTTATCCAAAATAGTCCGCTCTTTTAAGCCAATAGAAGTTCGGGATAAGTCATAAATGAATGCGAATCTCTCCCTCTTTAGCATAGACAACAGCTTGTATAAGAGTCAGAAAATCCATTCCTAGCAAACCGTCTACAAAAGTGGTTGCAGGTAACGTGTAGGCAACTATAGAAAAATTTTTTAAACGCTCGCCCAAGCAATTAAACCAAGGCACAGCTACTATTGGTGCTTCGACAATACCGCCACCTGCTGATGTCCTAATTCTGCGTAGAGGATTTTTGATATCGCAATCAAGAGCTTCTAATATATTGACCCGCAACACGGTGTAAGTTGAGCCTGTATCAACTAATAATCTGAATTGTCTGACAGTATTAGTTGTGCTAGAGGCAGCAGCTTTTAAGATGAGTAAATTCCCGTAACGAGAACAATGATAAAGTCTTTTTGAAGTCACAATACCACCGAATATTCATCAGGAATAGGGCCAGTATATTCTATAGAAATTGACCGTACATCTTGAAATTTTGTCAAAGCTCGATCGATTTCCTCTCGCTCCGGTGAATGAGCCAAGACTTCACCACGAATCACATTCCATGAATCATCGGATTCAGTATCAGCAATTAGCACCCACTCGCGGGGATAGCGACCGCGTATTTCCTCCACAGTCAAGATTTCCCCTATCGGCTGATAATCCGATCCATTATTATTTTGAACCCGAATAGGAGAAGGATGATTTGTTTCTGTTCGATTGATTTCTGCATTTAAAAGCTGCCAAAGTAGACGTTTTTCCTCAATTTTGAGAGAGGCGATCGCATCTACTAGGACTTGAAAAGGAATTTGCAATTGTACGGTTTCTGGGAGCATAGCGTGTCTCAAGAGATATTAAAGTAATTTCTCCGATCGCTCACTGTATGAGTAATATCGGACTTAGTGGTTATAGGATAGCAAATTATCATGCAATTATCTATAACTAAACCGCAGATGAACGCATATCTAATCTTATCTGCGTTCATCCGCGTTCATCTGCCTAAATCAGCGGTTGCACGCCCCTAAGAATCAGCCCGTAACCTATCCAAAACAGTCCGATCTTCCAAAGTCGAAGTATCCCCAGTCACTTCTTCTCCAGCGGCCAAAGAACGCAACAAACGCCGCATAATCTTCCCGCTGCGAGTCTTTGGTAAAGCATCAGTAAATCGAATTTCGCCCGGTCGCGCGATCGCCCCAATTTCCTTTACAACGTGCTGCTTCAATTCCTTAACCAATTCATCACTAGGCTGCTGAGTATTTTGCAACGTCACAAACGCCACAATTTCCTCACCCTTAATCTCATCCGGTTTCCCCACAACCGCAGCTTCCACCACCGCTGGATGAGACACCAAAGCCGATTCAATTTCCATCGTACCGAGTCGATGTCCGGCCACATTAATTACATCATCAACACGGCCCATTACCCAGAAATAACCATCTTCATCCTTGTGCGCGCCATCTCCTGCAAAGTACACGAATTCGCCATCTTTTGGGTGCAAATATTCCCAATAAGTGCGACGGAAGCGATCGGCATCATTGTAAAGAGTCCGCATCATTCCCGGCCAAGGATACTTCACAACTAAATAACCGCCACTTTCATTAGTTACCAGTTTGCCTTCTTGGTCAACAATATCAGCCACAATTCCGGGGAAAGGAAGGGTTGCGGAACCAGGTTTTGTAGGAATTGCACCGGGCAAAGCGGTAATCATAATTCCGCCAG
>Ga0123336_10004245_pt1 | contig 11732 bp, 18 predicted proteins | sample SSSSmetaG_FD_96466 | JGI IMG/M metagenome (GOLD analysis project Ga0123336, IMG submission 96466) | Glacier valley bacterial and archeal communities from Borup Fiord, Nunavut, Canada, to study Microbial Dark Matter (Phase II) - ​SSSS metaG | ecosystem: Environmental > Aquatic > Freshwater > Ice... | reverse complement strand
TCCGGATCGCCCGAAGCCGTCGCCAAGTCGATCGCGCCGCAAGCGTCCTTGATCGCCTCGACCGCCGAATGCCGCGATCGAGTCGAGTGTCAGATCACGACGCAGACATCGGGCCGTCAACATCCCCGTGCACCACCGCACGAACGTGGCACGCGTCGGCGTGATCCTCGCCGGAGATTACGTCTCAAACACACCGCAACCGAGACAGTTCACTCAATGGGAGAAAATCTAAAATGGCTTTTCGAACCTCTACTCAAAAAACCGCCGCCGATCAAGCGCCTCGATTCCGCGAACGCAAAGCGACTCGATTCCGAGGCCGCGGGTTATCTCGCTGCGCCCCCGGGCACCAAGCTCGATGCGAACGATCGCAAGTTGATGATCGAAGCGATCGAAGCTCGCCCCGGTGTCGCGTCGGTTGCCGAACGCTCCGACGATTACCTTTGCGCGCGGTTTGTCGCAATGCGCGGGGACGATGTGGCTGCCGACGGGATGTCGCCGGGCTCGGTGGTTTACGCTGAAGTCAAAGGCGGCGCGAAGCTCGAGCGCACCAAGATCAACCGGTATCTCAACCGCGCGCGCACCGAGCTGTCGGCGGGCGCAGTGCGCTCGAGTTTCCCCAACCCGGGCGACGTCGAGACGCGCGCGTACGAGCTCGCGCAACTTGATCCCGAGGGGTTGTTCAAGTGACCCGCGCTGAAATGATCGCGCTGATCGACGAGCGGATCGCCGCAGCCGTGAGCGCGGGCAAAACCTGTTCAACGATGGCAGAGCGAATCGAGCGCACCACTTTCATGGATCGCATGGCGATCGCCGACTCACAGCGCGAGCTCGAGCGCCGCGCACACGAGCCGCCGATCCCGCCGTACGTTCGAATCAAAATGGCGCCGACTTCGATGCACACGTCGGTCGAGACGTCGACGGTTTACCAGGTCGGTCTCGACGGCTATCGGCTCGCGGTCGGCGGCGGCTTTCGGTGCGAGAAAAACGGCGCTGCTCGTTCGAGCGAAATCCCAGCCGCCGAAGTCTCTCGCTGGCGTGCGGGTGGTGATCCGGAATTCGCAGCGCTCGTCGATAGCGGCGATCTCATTCTTGAGCCGATGACCGAAGACGAAGCGCGACCGGTCGAGGAGCTCGCTCGTCGGTTCCGCAAGGCTGCCCACATGACCTCGGCGACGAACGCCGCGCCGATCAACAGCAGTTCCGCGTTCAGCGGCGCCCCTCGAAGCGGCACGTTCCGAGGCTGATGTTTTGCCGAGCAGGTCTCATTCCCCTGGTCACGCTCCATACCGGCGTGATTCGACGAGCGGTGTTTTCCATGTCGCCGTTCGTCGCTCGGCACCTTTTTCCGGCGCGGGTTCGCCCGCCGCAGACGTAACTGTTGTCGACGGTGCTGTGAGGGTCACCGCCGAGCCGGATCTTTTCTCGGCGGCTTGTGGTCCTGGAGCCTTGGTGGAGCCTTGGGAGAATTCGGCGAGGAGTACTTCACGAATTCCCTAATGATTTCAGTGACCGCTACAGGAATCGAACCTGTGACCTACGCTTTAGGAAAGCGCACGTAACAGGTTCGCGGTGATATGGGTTGATACCTAGTGGCATACATCCTCGTCGGTGAGCGGCGGTTTTTGGTATGGTGTCATATGGTGGGGCGTTGGAAAAGCGCTTCCTAATCTGCTTCCTAGGAACCGTGGATGACCGTTCTACAATCAAGGCTAACGCAGAACACCCTGGCCACGCTCGCGGTGCCAGTCGATGTGGCGCAGGCCTACTACTGGGATACCGAGCCCAAAGGGTTCGGCGTCGTGGTCGGTCGAACCGGCAAGATGACGTTCGTGGTCCAGGCACGCGTGGCGGGCAAGACCGTGAAGTCGACGATCGGCGTCGCCGGCAAGATCCGGGAGGATGGACACGTCTGGACGGTCCTGCTCGCCCGCCAGCGTGCGAAGGAGCTACTCGGCGCGATGGCGTCGGGTGTCGTGCCCGACGTCACACGCAAGAGCACGCGGCCTGGCGGCCCGACCGTCCGTGAGGCGCTGGAGTTTCACATCTCGAAGATGGAACGAGGTGAGAACCGCCGGCGCAAGGTGTGCTCGCCGAGGTCGATCGCGACGCTCCGCGGGTTCGTCGAGCTCCACCTCGAGCGCTACCTCGACGAGCCACTGGTGACGCTCACCGCGGACGTGATCGACGAGCTACGAACCAAGATCGAGCGAACCACCGAGAGGAAGGCAGGCTCAAACCCGAAGAACCCGCCCGGCCGCGCGAGCTCGAACCGGATGATCGCGGCGGTGTCGGCCATCTGGCGCACGTGGCACAAGCGCCACGGCCTGCCCGTCTCGAACCCGACCGAGCGGCTCACGCAGGGCTCGCTCGCTCCTCGAGACACCCGGGTGGCTAACGACGAGCTGCCCGCGTGGTACGCGAAGCTGTTTGCGACGCTGCCCGGCAAGGCCGAGGCGCACGGTCGAACACGAGCACGGACCGAGATCATGAGCCCGGTCCGGCGTGACCTACAGCTCGTCAGTATGTTTACCGGTGTTCGCGCGGAGGGTGTGCGCTCGCTCCGGTGGCTCGATGTCGACTTTGACGCCGAGTTGCTCCACATCGCGAAGGCTAAGGGCGATCAGCCCTACACGCTGCCGATGACCAAGACCGTGCGCGAGGTCCTCGAGCGGCGCCAGCTCGAGAACGTCGATCTGTTCGCACCTCATGGTGGCGACCACGGATGGGTGTTCCCGTCGCTCGCGCGCGACGCCAAGACCGTGATCGCGGTCGCCGAACCGAAGGAGCGCCATGCGAAGCGCGACGACGAAGGCCGCATCGTGCGCGGCGAGGACGGCGAGATGATCCTCGAGAACTACCTGCCCGGCACGCACGCGAACCGCCGCACGTTCAACAGCGTGGCCATCGAGATCGGGATCCCTGCCGAGCCGCGCGAATCGCTCATGAACCACGAAGGCCGTGGCGTGAACGTGAAGCACTACGGCCGACCACAGAACTGGGACTACCTGCGCGAGTGCGCCGACAAGATCGAGGCCGCGCTTTGGGCTCGGATCCGAGGACAACCCAAGGCTGTCAGACGATCGCGGTAAGTTTCAGCTGGCCACCGTCGGAGTAATTGCCCGACGTAACCGCGCTCTCCTCGGACGCGGGGCCACCTTTCCCATGCCGAGGTGATCCGAGGACACCTGTGGCACCGAAACCCCGACCGAAGAAGCAGGCACCAAAGAAGCTCGCGACCAAGAGCGAGTCCGATCGTCTCGTGAAGGCTGCGGCGCTCGCAGCTACCCAAGCGCTGACGCTGGTGGAACTTCGAGAGAAGACGGCTACGCTTCACCGGCACGTCTCGAAAGCGATCGCGACGATTCCGCCCGTGCCGATGTGGAGCCTGGTCGATGAACCGAAAGAGGTCGAGCTCGAGGCGCGTCATCAACTCGAGCACGCTGCTCGCGAGTGGGCCTTGTCGGCTTCGTACGTCGTCGAACTCGCTTCCTATCCGCTCGTCGTGCAACGGCTCCACGCTCTTCGAGAGGCGGCGGCTGCGGTGATGGAATCGATCGGCTGTGCGATCATGAAGGGCAAGACCGGCGCGACGGCCGCCGCCGCAGCTCGGTATCAGACGCCCAAGGCAGAGACCGGTTTAGACGGGAAAACCTTCCCGCGACCTGGCGCGCCTACGAGCGTGACGATGACGAAGGATGGACCGGTGTACACGCGGCTCACCGCGAATGACATTGCTGGTGCGCTGACCACTGCCTACGGGAAGATCGACGGAGACACGGTCACGCGCTACGCGAATTCTCGACGACGATCCGAGCGCAAGCGTCGATCCGGATAGAAAACCCGACATAGCCGTCCGGATCGAGATTTCGGTTTCGGCCCGATGAATGGGGCATGCCAAAGCAAGCCCCCGAACACGACGCCACTGCGGCAGCGTCGGTCGATCCCGAGACCGCCCTCGACACGGCACAGACCGGTAAAATCGTCGGTCTCGCCCCGATCACGCTGACGCAGCGTCGGATGCGCGGCGATGGACCGCCCTTCTTTCGAGTTGGCCGCAGCGTCCGCTACCGCCTCGGCGATGTCCTCGCCTTCCGCGATGCGAACACGGTGGGAAAGAAGGTGGCGAAGTGATCGCCCCCGTCATCGATCCGGTGCTCTTCCACCGACGTCAGATCACCGCGTGCACGACGCGCATCGCGGTCGACCTCAGCACACTTGAGGGGCTCTACCACCACGACCCCGAGGGCGTTGATCGCTACATCGACTCGCTGATCGCGCGGCTCCAATCGGTCAAGACGGTGCTCTCGTGATCGCCTCTGACCTTGCCCGCCGCCAGGCCGCAATCCTCGTGGAGCTCGCCGCCATCGCCTACGGCCGTGCGATGCGGAAGGTGAAGCCGTGAATCCTGTTGGCGTACGCCTCGCTGGCGACTGCCCGAAGTGCGGATCCGAAATCGTGGTTCGTCGTCGTCGTGCAGACGGTGAAGCGTTCCTTTCCTGTCTCTCGTATCCAGTGTGCAAATGGGGCGGCGACTACGACCAGGCGCTTGACGAGCTCTCGGATCAAATGACTGAACTGCGCGATGAGATTCGCCGGCTTCGTTCCAGTGGCCCGAAGGCGAGCTTCGACATCGACCGCGAGCTGCGAGTGATCATTTCGGTTGCTCACCCCGACAAGTGGCCGAAGGCCGGTGCGCTCGCGCACGAGATCACGTCGCTGTTGAACGCGTTGCGGAGTCGGATCAAATGACTGCCGCGACTGCACAAGCGACGGCGGTGCACCTCGACGAGTACGCCGTCTCGCGATTCGTTAGCGTCTCGAACACGCGCCCGATGCTGCACGCCCCGACCTGGTCGCAGCTCGTCGACAGCTTTCGCGAGCCGAAGCGCGGACGCTGCACCGTGAAGACGTGCGGGGCTGGTGAACACGAGTTGTTCGTCGACGACGAGTCCAAGGGTTGCCGCTGGAAGTACATCGCCGCATGGGCGCCGGCGAAGTTCGCGCCCGGGACCACGCGCGCTAGCAAGAACGTCAGCGAGATGAGCCTGCTCGTCGCGGACGCGGACCACCTGTCGGAACGAGAGCTCGACGCGGCCCAGGTGCAACTCAGGCCATACCGTCACTTCGGTCACTCGAGTCACTCCGATCGAACTGGTGACCGCTGCGTTCGATTCGCCGTCGCGTGCTCGAGGCCCGTGCTCGCGTGCGAGTGGGTGCGGTTCTGGGGTTCGGCAATGAAAATGCTCGGCCTCCGCGCCGATACGAAATGTCGAAACCTCGACCGCCTCTACTTCGAAGCCTCGCGACCGATCGACGCTGACTACTTCTTCGTCCAGAACGAAGGCGAGCCGATCGACGTCGACGCGGTGCTCGCGCTCGAACCGGAGATCAAGACCAAGACCGAAGCCCGAACGTACACGACCGCGACTGGCGACGACTTCTACACCGCGCTCGCCAGTCTTGACCAAGGCAAGGTGCTCCGCGACATCAGCGGCACCGCGCTCGTCGGTGGCGAGACCATCGATCTCGGCAAAGCCAACAGCAAGGGTCACCGGGCGATCGTCATTGATGGAAAGTCCACCGCGGGCTTCATCGACACAGACGGGCGCATCGGCGGCCATGGCAACACTGGCGGAAGCTCGGAGGTCCAGACGGCGGCCCGCTGGCGAGCACTTGGTGCCGGTACTACGGCCACACCGATGTCGAGATTCGCAAAGCACTGATCGAGCACGTGCCCGAGCTCGAGCGGTTCGCAAAACTCCCGGCATCCGGCAAACCCGGGAATTTCAAATCACCGACATCTGACAATGACGGTGATCCGCGCGGCAAGGTCGACCCACCGAGCGACGACGCCATCCGCGCGAGAATGGTCTGCACCGAGAAGCTGGCGCCGAAGCCGTGCGGCTCGAACATTGAGCTGGTGCTGCGGCATTCAGGCGAGCTTCGCGAACGCATTCGCTTCAACGAAATCACGCGCACGGTCGAGGTCACGGCTGGCATGTTCGCCGATGAGCACTCCAACGGGCTCGACATCGCGCTCAAGAACTGGCTCGAGACGCACTGGGGCTTGTTTGTCTCGGCCAGCGATGTCGGGAAGCAGCTTCTACGCATCGCTCGGATGTTCGGATCGTACGATCCGGTGAAGGAGTACCTGCGGCAGGTCGGATCCACGTGGGACAGGGAGAAGCGGATCGACACCTGGCTGGTGAAGTACTGCAACGTCGTCGATACCGGCTACGCGAGGAAGGTCGGCGCGCGCTTTCTCATCTCGGGTGCTGCTCGCGGACTTCAGCCGGGCTGCAAGGTGGACACGGTTTTGATCTTGCGCGGCCACCAAGGGTTCCGCAAGTCGACCACGTTCGACATCCTCGGCGGGGAGTTTTTCAGCGACTCCCCGATGGAGCTCGATAACAAGGATTCCCGGATCACCGCGGCGTCCCGCTGGATCGTCGAGCTCGGCGAGCTGTCGAGCATTCGCCAGTCTGGACTCGAGCAGCACAAGGCGTTCCTTGCCGCACGCAAAGACTACGTGCGCCCCCCCTACGGCGCGGTCAACGAGGAGTTTCTTCGCCACTGCGTCTTCGCCGGCACGACGAATGCGGCCGAGTTCCTGATCGACGACACGGGCAACCGCCGGTTCTGGGTCGTGACCGTCCGCAGCCGCATCGACATCGAGTCACTGCGACGTGATCGCGACCAGCTGTGGGCCGAGGCCGTAGTCCGATACCGCGCCGGCGAGCGCTGGTGGTTCGACGACCATGAGCAGATCGAGGCCGATCAAGTCGCCGACGAGTTTGGCGAAGAGGATCCGTGGGCGGACAAGCTCGAGACCTGGTGGGCGGAGCTGCACGCCAGCGAGCGGGCTCGGATCGAAAAGGACGGGCTGTCTCTATCGCATGTTGCATCCACCCAGCTCGGCATTGATCTCGAGAAGCTCTCGCGCCACTCGCGCGCGATCGGCAAGGCGCTTCGTCGCGCAGGGTTTGACCGCGGGACCGTCGGCGATGCTCGAGTTCGTCGGTGGTTCCCGGTTCCCAAGTCGGAGCATGACCGTGGGGAATGAGCAGCATCCACACCGCGATCATGCTCGCGATTTTCTCAACGTTTCCAACCCCCTGAGCAGGATGAGCAGGATGAGCATGATCATTTCACTAAATAGGTTCAGTTCTCCTAGCCCTACATCTACGGCGTTATGGGGATGTTGGGCAAATGAACGTGCTCACCTGCTCACGTGCTCAAACCGCGAAAGCATTGAGGAAATACCGAGCACGTTCGGTAACCACCCCGCTCATGGTGCTCAGTTCAAATGTCCGACATCCGGATATCTGGAGGGCCCATCGTGAGCCCCGATCGGCTGCTCGATCGCCCCATCCCCGAGCTCGTCCGGGCCTTGTCCGAGCTTCGCCGAATCCGGCAGCTACCGGCCGACGTTCGCGGTACTGGCGCACAAGGGAAGGCCGAGGCGGCCGTCATCAGCGTGATGATCAAGCATCGCGTGGCGCGCTGTCAGTGCCGGCTGCCGACCGGCGAGCTGGTCCACGTGAAGCTGGCGCTACCGGCACCGAAGCTCTCTGCGAACTTCGACGTCGACGTGCAGACACCGAGCTTCGTGAAGCGCAAGCGCGACGAGGCCGCCGCTGAATCCACCGATAACGTGAACGCTAACCCTGAGGAGCCCACACCGTGAAAGGACGAAACATGAGCACCGAGATCGAAGATCCGCTTTCAACGCGATCGCCACACACGCTTGCCGCGCTGGTCGCAGCGGCTTTCATCGCCGCACCCCGCGAGAACCTCCCACTGATTTCGATCAACGGTCGCGACATTGCCGGCCTCGGTGAGGCTCTCGACGGCGATAGCGTCCCTGCGATGCGCGTCGCCATCTGCCGCGCGCTGCGGCCGCACGTGATGCTGCCAGCGCCAGACGTCGAGATCCATCTCTGGGTTGACGGTGGTCGCGAATGTTTCAGCTCGTACACGATCATGGAGGCATCGTCGTGATGCAGTCCTACGCGGTTGCCGACCAACCCCGCGCGTTACAGCTCGAGCTCATCGACTCGGCACTCGAGCAGATCGGCGCGTTGCTCGTCTACATCACCACAGGCGGCAAGACGCGCGCGCCGATTTCGGTGGTGGTCCTGGACCTCGACACCGACCTGGACAACGCGGCGATCGATCTCGTGAAGCTGCGCACCGGCCACGACGATCGCGAGATTAATCCCCGCCTCGATCGCGTCGCGAAATTTCGGACCGACCTCGAAACTCTCAAGGGAGCAAAGCAATGAACGACAGCAGCAAGACGGACGGATTTGTCGACGATGTTCACGGCATCGTGCGCATGTGCTCGACGAATCAAGCACAGGGCCTCCGAGATGGGCGCGCGGTGCTGATCGCGAACCCTGACGATCCGTCCGACGTTCGGATATTCCGTGGCCCTTCGCACGCACAGCACAGCCCCGACCTGACGACCGTGACCGCGGCACCGAGGGCCTCGAGCTGGTACGAGCCCAAGGTCGACGGCCGAACTGGGTACCTCCAGATGCACGTAATGACCTGTTCGTCCTCGGATTTGCCGTCGGGTAAGCGCCACGAGGATCACCCCACCTGGCGATTCAGTGACGCCGTGCTGTACGCGACCGGGGCAATCCGCACACGGCAATGCTGGGACAAACAGCGCGCGCTCGGATCGCTGAACGAGGCGTCGGTGCAAGCGCGCGAACTACTCGACGCTCCGCCGTGCCCGTCGACGTGCTGTACCGACGGCTCGGACGGCTTCAACAAATGGAATGGTACTCCGGCCTGCTCCAAGACCGCGCGCGAGCGTGAAGTCCGGATGAAGCGTTACGCCGCCGCGCAGAAGCAACTCACCGACGACTTCGAGCGCAAGGAGATGGCGCGCGATCTCGCGGTCGCAAACGCGGCCAACGATCACGCGGCCGCAACCATGGGCCCGGCAATCGCGAGTGGCATCGCCAGCGCGATGAAGCTAGTCATGGCCGAGTTGGCCGAGTCCAAGGGCAAGTGAACCGCGCGACCACATTCGGCGGACTCGACGCGGACGTCACGTACGCAACCGACGAGCTCGATGCGCGCAGCATCCGCCATTGGAGCCCATCACCAGGCGAAATGCTCCTGCGCGAGATCAACCGGCACGGCCCGACGTTCGTCAGAACCGAGAACGGCACGGTTGTAAGCTGGCCATCAAGCGAGCCCCTAAGGCCCGGCTGCACCGTTGTAGATCCGCACGGTGTGGATGCCCAACCGGTGACCGTCGCCATCGAGCTCGAGGGTCAGTTCACCAAGCGGGACGCGATCCATTTCCAGCTGCAGAACCAAGCGCACGAGTTGTCGGTGCTCCCACGCTCGACGGGGCGTGTCTTCTTCGATGGCGACGATATCGATCGCGAGACGGTCCGCGACGCCGTCGAATACACCAAGCCGACCGGTGCTCGAACCCTGAGCCCCGTTGCCCTTCTTCTCGAGGAATTGAAACCATGAAACTCAGCAACATCCCTGAATCCTCTGCACCCATCCGCGACGCCACGATCCCCAACGGGGTCAGAGTGGACACCTATATCGGGACCGACACGACGATCATCGCTGTCGACCTCGGCCCGCCGATCACGGAACCCGGCCAGCGTTCGGTTGCTCCTGGAGCTTCCGGGCCGTCGCCCGGACCGGGCCAGCACGCAACGTGACCTCTGATCTCTTCGAAAAGAGCCGACACTGGTGTCGTAGGTGCGAGCGGCAAGTCGAGCGAGTGTTCTTCGTGAAAAAGGAGTCCGGCGAGACGTTGTTCACAGCCGTTTGCCATCACGACCGGCTCGAGCACCTGGCGAGTCGCAGCGAGATGGAGGACTTGAAACAGCTCGAACATTTCGAGCCGCTGCCAACACCGGAGCAACAGACGCTATCCGAGTCGGCCAGCTTCATTTTCAACATCACGACCGCGCTTGACGAGTTGATCGATCAGCGCTTGGTGGTGTTCGGGCCGGGTGCGTTGCTGCCGTCGCTGTCGAAGCGCGGCCGAGAACTTCGAGACCATCGCAAGGCGGCTCGCGCTCGGAGCGCCGGCGATTGATTTGAGTCGTGCCTCGGCCCGTGTGATTCCCGCACGCGTCCAACGAACATTGGGGCACGGTTCGTTTTTTGGGTGGGGACTAGATCCGGAAGAGAGCTCCGGCCGGGTTGTGCTTACGCCCCGTTGAACACCTCACCCGTTTTTTACCGAGGATGCATGACCAATCCCGCCATCGATTCGGACTTCATCAAGCGGCTCGAACAACGCGCCGATGTCCAGCAACTACTTGACGAGGACGATGCTGCACCGGTGCTGGTTCGCACCGATGTCGGGTTGCTTCGATTGCGCGAGGGCGTGCCGACCAGTAGAGCCGCGTGTCCAACACGGAAGAACGCATCCGGCGCGCGGTTGTGCGGCTGGGTCAAATGCCGGCATCACCTCGCTTTGATCGCCGACGACGGCAGGCCTTGGGATGGCCCGCGCAGTACCTTGCGGCCCTTTTGGTTGGAGACGCCAACCCCGCAAACGTGCGGGCTCGATCTCGCCGAGCGTACGCGAGCGAACAACCAACGCGGGTTGACCACGGCCGAGATGGAAGTGGTTCTCAACTGCCATCCGACGTTGGTACGTCGACGGGTGAAGGAATCACTGCACGCGTTGCAGCGACATGGGGTGGACGTGAGTGCCTGGCAGCTCGTCATTGATGCCGAGGAGAGGACCGCGCTCGATGCGTAGCCTTCGTTCTCCCGCATCGTCATCGCCGAGCGCCAGTGGCGGGCGACGACACACCGCGCGCGCGGTCACGGGCAAGCCAGCGGCCTCTCCCCCGCCTGTTTTCGATCCAACGGCTTCGACATTTAGTGCCGTCCGGGACCCAGCGAGAAGTCTCAGCAACTTTCGAATTCGGGTTTGCGACGCGCCGCAACGGAGCCTGCCATGACCACTAGCCCGCCTACAGCCGCTGAAATCGCCATGATCGAGCGCGCATTCGATGAGCACACATGGATTGCGCTCGGGGGTGCGCGCCGCTGGTGTCGAACCCACGCGCTGGTGTTCGAGGCGACGGGCGTCTACTCGCTCGCGCCCGGCATCGAGGCGCATGGCATCTGCCCTGACTGCACTCGAGCACCAAAGCGACCGCTGACGATCGTGATTCAAGACTGGTGGAGACCGACGAGCTTCGGGCAGCCGCCGCGGATGATGCTTCAGTGCGAGGACCACGCGCAGATGTTCGAGAACGACGAGATGTGTCGCGTTTGTGCGAGCGACGAAGGGGCCTACGATGAATGAAGACGCCACGACGCCGGACGGATGTCTGCCGGTTCACGGGCAAGAGCAACGGCTATGCGCGATCGCCGACGAGCTCGAGGTGCAAGCGCGTGCACTGCTCGCCAACTCACCCGGCCGCGTCGAGATCGCGACCGCGAAAGAGTGCTTTCTCGGCGCGGTTCGCGCACGACGAGCAGCGGCTGATCTCGCGCGGTTCCGCGAAACGATCGCGCACGGCAAGTGGCTCATGGAGCGGAGTCAGCGTCTGGCGGGCGTCAGAGCACCGCGGAAGATGAAGCGAGCGTGAGACGCTATTGCGGATCCCAGGCGATCTGATCGTTCTCGGGCCTGTACCGCGAGGTGCCGAAGTTTCTGACGAGCGCCACGCCCGTCGCTCCGTGCGTCGTCTGGTGCACGTGAGTGTTAATCGTCATCGAGTGTT
>Ga0123336_10004244_pt1 | contig 11733 bp, 10 predicted proteins | sample SSSSmetaG_FD_96466 | JGI IMG/M metagenome (GOLD analysis project Ga0123336, IMG submission 96466) | Glacier valley bacterial and archeal communities from Borup Fiord, Nunavut, Canada, to study Microbial Dark Matter (Phase II) - ​SSSS metaG | ecosystem: Environmental > Aquatic > Freshwater > Ice... | reverse complement strand
GCAAGGGACCCGGCGCATCCTACGAACTGATGTATCTTTTCCGCGACGAATCGGTAGAAGCAACACAGGCCTACCAACTCGCGGGCGTCGTGACCGCCGTAAGTGGAGTGCAGCCGCCGCAGCGCGTCCTGCAAAAATTCCCGGTGGATGGGATAGCGGTCCCCTGGGATGTGCGTCCACCGGCGGCGCTCTCCCCGGATGGGCATACGCTCGCGCTGGTTCAGTGGGATGAAAAAATAGGGCGCGCGCTTACGGTCGATGGACGCACGGGCGCGGCGCGGGTGCTGCCCGGCATTCGCGTCACGGGCTTGTTCACGCCGACCGTGCTGGGCTGGTCGCGCGACGGTGCGCAGGTGTATTTCTACGACGAGACGACGCTCCCCGGCAGGGTTTTCGCCTTCAACCTGAGCAATGCTGCGATCCAGCCGCTATTCACACTCAATGACGGCGCGCCGCAAACCGCGATGGAGACGCTCGCGCCGGACTCATCTGCGCTGATCTACTGCACGAGAATCGGCAATCGCGGCTGTGCGGGCTTCGCGCTGCGGGCGCTGGCCGATGGCGCGCGGACCCCGTTAGCGCTACGGGCGGGGCTGGTATGCAGCGGCTACCCCGCGCTCAAGTGGTCGCCCAATAGCCGCGCGCTGGCACTGGGCTGCATCGACAGCGCGCACAAATATTCGGTCGAATTGATCGACCCACTGACGGGCGCGGTCCGCTCGTTCGCGATGCCGGAAGAAGTCAATGATTTTGCGTGGAGCGCGGACAGCCGCCAGATGTTGATCGACCTGTGCGCGGGCAATTACATCAATGTCAGCGACCCGGATTGCGGACCGCTGCGCCTGCTGGATATTGCTACCGGAACGGTCGGCAACGGTCCCGCGCTTGAGCGCACCGAGGCACGGCGGCTGTACTGGCTGGGCGATACGCTCATCTTCAACGAAAGTACGGGCGGCGGGCAGGAAGCGACGATGTACTTCTATGATATTCCGACCCGCCAGAGCAAGCAATTCACGCGAAACGCCAGCACCTACGCCGACGCGAGTTTCACGGTTCTGGCGTTACGTCCGGTCAGTTAACACACCAATGGAACCAGTATCATGATCAACCTGATCGGCCACAAACTAGGCGAATATACCATCGTCGTGAAGCTGGGTGAGGGCGGCATGGCCGAAGTCTACCGCGCGAACGAGGCCGCGATGAATCGCGACGTGGCGATCAAAGTGATCGACCCCGCGCACCAGAACTCACCGGACTTCACCGCGAAATTCGAGCGCGAGGCGCGCACGATTGCTTCCTTGAGCCATCCGCACATCGTCAAGATATTCACGTTTGGCGTGATGCGTGGCTTCCACCTCAAATTCATCGATCCACTGGCTGATGCACGCAAGGACCTCGCCTGGTTTGCGATGGAACTGATGCCCGGTGGCACGCTGCACGACCTCATACGCGAGCGTCCACTAACGGTCGCAGAAATCCGCTTGTATCTGCATGATCTCGCGGATGCGCTCGATTATGCACACGGGCGCGGTGTGGTTCACTGTGACCTCAAGCCGCGTAACGTCCTGCTCGACTCGCAGAAAAACGGCTTCCTTTGCGATTTCGGCATTGCGGCGATCATCGGGCAACCGGAGAAACGCAGCGAGAACGATTCGCTCGTCGGTACGCCGGTTTACATGGCCCCGGAGCAGTGGACGGGCGCAGAGACAGGCATATGGACCGATGTGTACGCGCTCGGTGTGATGCTCTATGAGATGTTGGCGGGCAAGCCACCCTTCGAGGAGCCGACGCCCTACGCTATGTTTCAGGCGCACATGCACGGGCCTGTTCCAGAGTTCACGCGCACCGATGTACCAGATACGATGATGGCCGTCATCGAACGCGCGATGGCAAAGGAGCCGGACGCGCGCTATGCCTCTGCCGGGGAACTCGCGCGCGACTTCGATAAGGCGCTGGGCGTGCAGCGCTCGCGCTACTCCTCGGAAATTCAGGCACGGCGCGCGGGCGCTGCTCCAGCGGCAATTGTCGATGCCCTGCCAGTTGCACTCCCAAAAACAACGCCGCTCCCGGCGAACCCGCCACAGGCGAACACCGCGTCGACGGTCCCCGCTTCAACGATCCGCATGTACCAGATCACGATCATCGTTATGCTTGCGATTATTGTCATGCTGCTGGTAATTTGTGTCGGGCTGTTGAGCGCACGTTAGCTTTGTTCAGCGATTGCACCCATATTGCACGGCATCATTCGCATTGCGATCCACATCAGCGCTTTGCGGGACCAGCTTCAACCCGAACGGATTACCGAAAACGGCGAGTGTCTGGTTATCGTTCGTCCATGAAAAGCCGCTGACGAGCTGAAACGAATTCGACGCACGGGTGTAGCAATTACGGAAGACGTGCCGCGTCGATTTACCAAGCGCATCGAATACCCATATTCCATCGGCAGTTGTCTGCTCGAAAGATAGTTGGTTGTCACGCGCGCCAACCCGCTCGACCAGAAAGGCCAGATAGCGGCCATCCTTCGACCAGGCGAGCTGTTTGATCCGCAAATTGGGGTCGAGGCCAAATTGCGAGGCGGGCGAGAGGATATACAACTGCTCCCCAATATACAGATTGCCGCTTTCATCCAGCCCGGCCACCTCGCCTGTGTTCGGGTTCAACGCGGGCGAGGTCAACCCGGCTCTCGGCGTCGGGAAGACGACCTGCGTACTTTGCCGCCGGATACCCCCGCCGGGTAGCGTGATGAAGTTCGGGCGCGTGGTCGCCGTCCCTGCAATCACAGTCGCCTGCCGCATCTCGTCGGATAGGATCGGCGTCGCTTGCTGCGGGAGCGCGGACGGATTGATATTCGGGTTGGGCGCGAGCGGCGTCACCGCGACGGGCGAGCGCGCAGGAATTGCAGTCAGGGTTGCGCGCGGGAGCGGTGTATTAGCGACCGCTGCGGTTACAGTGATCGCGCGAGTCGGTGGGATGCGGCTTGCTGGGCGCTGCGTCGGGACCGGAACGACAGTTGTCGTCGGGGCGAGGCCAATCCGCGTGGCCGAGCGCGGGAAAGTCCCAACGATGCGCGGCGTGCGGGTCGCGGTCGGGACAGACGTAAAGGTTGGCAAGCGCAGGCCGAAGGGCGTAGTCGTGATCGGCGGCGCAGGTGTGAAGGTGGTCGTTGCGGTCGCAGTCTGGGTCGTAGTCGGTGTATAGGTTTCGGTCGGGACGGCGGTTGTGGATGGGGTAAGTGTGAGCGTCGGCGGGACGGGTGTTTGTGTTGCGGGTATGGCAGTGTTGGTTGGTGGAATGGGTGTCTGGGTGGGTATTGCGGTACGAGTCGGGAGCGGCGTCAAGGTCAGGGTCGGGAGTGGTGTATTGCTCGGCGTGAGCGTGACGGTGGGCGTATAAGTAGGCGTAGTAGTTACGGTCGAAGTCCGGCTGGGTGTATAGATCAGGGTTGGGAGTGGTGTATTGGATGGCGTGAACGTCACGGTGGGTAGCTCGGTCGGTGTGCTGCTCGCGGTCGAAGTCTGGCTTGGTGTGTAGGTTGGTGTCGCTGTCGGCGTATCGGATGGCGTAAATGTGAAAGTGGGCGTATAGGAAGGCGTCAGAGTGACGCTTGGGAGCGGCGACGGCGTGAGCGTGATAGTCGGTACATCGCTTGGTGTAAGCGTGATCGTCGGCGTATCGCTCGCGGTTGCCGACGGAGTGAAGGTATTTGTTGGGGTAAAGGTCGGCGTTGGCGTATCACTCGGCGTAAGCGTAGTTGTGGGCGTGTCGCTCGCGGTTGCCGACGGTGTGAACGTATTCGATGGCGTGAATGTCGGTGTTGGCGTGTAGGTCGGAGTGAAGGTATTCGACGGCGTTAAGGTGATGGTCGGGGTAGGGCTATTCGTGGCGGTCGGGAGCGCGGTATCGGATGGCGTGAAGGTTGGAGTCGGGGTGTCGCTCGCGGTCGGCGTCGCAGTGAACGAGGGCGTAAACGTTGCGGTCGCTGTCGGCGTGAGGGTTTCAGTTGCCGTCGCAGGTGACGTGACAGTCACGCTACTGGTCGGGGTCGCGGATACCGGGATGATCGTAGGCGTGACGGGGACGCCCGGTGGCAGTTCGCACGCCAGCCCCGCCAGACACAGCATCAGCAGCACTATCCCGACCCTGCGATTCATGCGCGCCCTCTACGTTACGCCATGCCCACCCAATATAGTAGCGTAGTATATCGCATCAGGATCACGCGGCTGATAGGTGCATTGCTGACGGGATCAGGCTTGCACAGCATCGACGTAGAGCCAGCGCCCATCCTTCTGCTTGAACAGACTGCGCTCCGTATAGCTGATGTCGCTTTCGTCCTCGAAGAGAATTGCGTGAAAGGTCACGATGTCGCCCTCAGCAGCGAGGATTTGCAGCCCGACGAAGCGTGTCCGGTCGCTGAACTGCTGGATTTGGGCGCGCCATACTGCGCGGTCCGCGCGGAACTGTGGGTTATCGGGGTGGGTGGTCGCCATGATGTAATCGACTTTGCCAAGCGCATAGGCGCTGTAGCGCGAGCGCATCAGGGCTTCGGGCGTGGGTGCAGCGGTCCCACCGTGCCAGGGACGGCAGCACTTTTTATATTTCAGGCCGGAATAGCAGGGGCAGGGATCGTTCGGGGAGATTTTCATCGGACCCATTTCGTTAAATCTCAGTAGGATACAATACTCGCATCGTTCTTTGGAGACCCCACACGATGCGTTACCGCCCGAATTGGCTGCTGCTCACGCTTGGAGCGGTCGTCGTCGCCGTGCTGTTCACCTATCCGGCGTGGCGCACGGCAGTCGTGTTGCGTCCGCGCGGTCTCGATTTTGCGGATGCGAGCGAAGGCCAGCGCGCGATCCTCAATGGTGAAATCCGGCGCACGAGCGCGCCCTATGCCGCGACCGCCTACGCCGCGCTGCTGACTTCGATCCCCGCGCCGACAAGCGACAACCCGACGCCGGACGGCTCGCGCTTTCAGGCTGTCAAGGGCGGTGACTTCATGGAGATTAACGCGCTCCAGACCGGAAAGGGACGCGCCGCAATCCTGCGCAACGCAATCAACAACGCGCTCATTCTGCGCTTCGATGATTTCATCGTCACGGGCGGACCAGACCTCGCCGTTTACCTCTCGATCACGGCGCGTCCGCGTACCGCCGCCGAAGTGCGTGCGGGTCCATATTACAGGGTGAGTACGCTCAAAGGCACGCGCGGCAATCAGAATTTCGACCTCGCTGCGGAGTTGCGATTAGAGCCATACAAGAGCGTGGTCGTGTTCAGCGAGTCGTTGAATATCGTGTATACCTACGCGCCGCTGAATTGATGCAATCGCAGATCGCGAATGGTGTAGGGGTGGCGCTTGACCCGTCCACAATGCCAGCGTAGCGGATCACAAAGTTAGGCCAACCGACCTATGCCGGGTGCGTCCGATACGCTGATACACAGAAGCCTAATTTGCCCTAGAATCTGGGGTAACTAGCGGAGTACGACATATGACATTCCCGATTAATCCCGGCATTCCCGGTGCTGCCGGCGGTATGGGCAATTCTCCGGTCCCGGTAGTGCCACTCTCAGGCATGACCTTCGACGATGATACGCTTGGCATATTGAATGGCCTGATCGCGATCCTCAAGGATAGTGAACGGGGTTATGAGCAGGCTGCCGACCTCGTGGACAACATCGGCGTGAAGACGCTCTTCTCCGAATATGGTAATCAGCGCAGTGGCTTCGCGACAGAGCTGGCAAACATAGTCGGTTCGCGCAGCATGGATGAGGCCAGCGTCCCAGATGGCACGCCGCTCGGCGGGCTGCACCGCGCCTTCATCGACCTGCGCACCAAACTTTCTGGCAACGACGACGCTGCGGTGCTTTCCGAGGCCGAACGCGGCGAAGATACCGCCGTGAATGCCTACAAAAGCGCTCTCGACAAGACACTGCCGGAGAACGTGCGCGAAGTCATCCAGCGCCAGTATGCGGCGGTACAGCAGACGCATGATTACGTCAAGCAGATGCGCGACAAGGCAAAAGCGCAGCGTTAGGACCCCACACGGGCAGGGCAAGTACAAATAGCAAACCCTCACAGCGCGGTGGCTTTTTTTGCACCGCGCTTTTGCATTCCGGCTTGTGCCGTATCGCGTAGTAAATTTACCCAATCGGCGGTGAGGCGCTCGCGGTCGTAGCGCGCGAGAACATCCACTTTGGCGCGTTGTCCCATTGCACGGGCGCGTTCCGGGTCACACAGGAGCGCGAGCATCCCCGCGACGAGGGCGCGCGCATCACGGCGGGGGACAATGAGGCCCGTATCGCCATCGCGGATTGCGTCTTTGGCTCCATTCGTATCGGTGCTGACCGAGGGCAGTCCCGCCGCCGCAGCTTCCAGAAGGACACGCCCCAACCCTTCATAATCGCTGCTCAGGACAAACACGTTCGCAGTCTGGCAGAGCGCCGCAAGATCATCGTGTCCGAGTGCGCCTGTAAGGAACACCTGAGCAGTCAAATCTAGCTTGTCGATGAGCGCGGGATAGGGCGAGTTGCGCATATCGCCTGCGAGGATAAGCCGCGCCTCCGGGAGCGCCTTCACAACCTCGGTGAAGGCACTGAGCAGAAGTGGCAGGTTTTTGACTGGGACTGCGCGCCCGATCCAGACGGCAAGCGGCGCGTTCGGGGCGAGGCCGAACTGCGACCGCCACTGCGGTAACGCCTTCGGGGTCAGAAATGGGTTCAGGTTGGTACGCAGTGGCAGGACGCGCACTCGATCCGCGAGGATGCCGGAATGTACCAGCGCGTCACGTTCTGCGTGGTTGAGTACACGGATGACATCCGCACCTTTGAACACCTCTCGACCGGGGATCATCAACAGGCAGTTGCGTAGGCTTTCGGTCGCGAAGCCGCCTTCACCCGCGAGGGTCGTGTGATCCTGAACGATGAGCGGCACGCCCAGTTTGCGCCGCATTCGTGCGCCAATGAGTCCGGTAATCATGGGGTCCTGCGCTGCGATGACCTCTGGCTTCCAATCTCTCGTGAGCCGATTTGCGGCTCTGATGCCATCGAACAAATACGCGACAGGATGCCGTGAATTTGTCGGCTCGACGCGCAGGGGTCCATCGGTATACCCGGTAGCATGTCCCCGATTGCAGACAACGATTTTCAAGTCTCCTAGCCGCTCTGCATAGTCGCGGTGACGTTCTTTGGTTTCGTTTGCTCCGGAAAGTAACAAACTTGAATCCATGCTGATCATCAGGGTTTTCGTGATCATTGTGGGGTATACTCCGAAGCCATGTGTGGAATTTTTGGTCATTATACACAAGGCGGCGCGGACCCTGCGCTCCTCGAACGTATGGCACTGCGACTCGCGCATCGTGGTCCCGATGGGCATGGCGTCTGGAGCGACGGTGCATTCGGGTTCGGCGCGGGGCGGCTCGCGATCATCGATCTGGCTGCGCCTGCGGGACCAATCTTCAATGAAGATGGCGCGGTCGGGGTCGCTTTCAATGGCGAGATTTACAACTATCGCGAACTGCGCGCCCGGCTGGAAGGACTCGGCCACCGCTTCCGCACGCAGACCGATACGGAAGTGATCGTACACGGCTACGAGGCGTGGGGCGCGGCGGTGCTGGATCACTTACGCGGAATGTTTGCGATTGCGCTCTGGGACTCACACGCCGAACGGCTGCTACTGGCACGCGACCGGGCGGGCGAAAAGCCGCTCTATTACACGCGCGTCGCGGATGCACTGCTCTTTGCCTCAGAGATCAAGGCGCTGTTCGAGCATCCCGGCGTGCTGCGCCGCGAGAACCGGGACGCGCTGCCTGTCTACCTAGCGCTCGGTTATGTGCCGCCGCCACAGACGATGTTCGATGGAATTTTCAAGTTGTCACCCGGCGAACTGATCATTTTCGAGCGCGGTCAGATTGCGCGGCAGGAGCGCTACTGGCGTCCGCATATGGACACCTCGCGGCGGCTGGTGAATTACCCGGATACGGTGCGGCGTGTGCGCGAATTGGTTGAGCAAGCCGTCGAAACGCGGATGGTCAGCGATGTTCCGGTCGGTGCGTTCCTGAGCGGCGGTGTGGATTCGACGGCGGTGGTCGCGCTGATGAGCCGCCTTGCCACCGAACCCGTGAAGACCTTCACCGTTGGCTTTCTGATCGAAGATGACCCGGTACGCAGCGCGAAATTCAACGTCGATGTGGGCTACGCGGAGATGGCTTCGCGCCACCTGCGCACCGATCATCATGCGATTACGATCCGTGTCGATGCGCGGCTTGCCGAGCTGCTCCCGCGCCTCGTCTACGCGATGGATGAACCCGTCGCACAGCAGAGCATCCTGCAAACGACTTTCGTAGCGGCGCTGGCACGCAGCAAAGGCGTTCCGGTGCTGCTCAGTGGCGACGGCGGCGATGAACTCTTCGCGGGCTATCCGCACTATCGCGCCGATTATATGGTGCAGCGTTACCAGCGTATCCCGCGCGTGCTGCGTGCCTCCGCGCTCGACCCGCTGCTAGAACGTTCCGCGCGCGGGCGCAAACTGGTCGAGAAGGCGGGCGTCACGGACCCGACCGCGCGCTATCTGAACTGGATGCGGATGATCGACCCGGCGCGGCTGCCCGGTTTGCTGCGCGACGAGGCGCTTGGCGAGTCCGCGCTGACGCGCATCGCGCAGACCACCGCGCCGTTGCTCGCCGCGCCACGCACAAGTGTTTTCGCGGATCGGATTGCGTATACGAGTCTGGGGCTGTGGCTGCCTGAAGACAGCAACATGCGCGTGGACAAGCTCTCGATGGCGATGTCGGTTGAGTCCCGCGCGCCTCTCGAAGATCACCTACTGGTCAACCTCGCTTTCGGAATTCCATTCGATTACAAGCAACGACAGGGCGATGTGAAGCGCGTCTTCAAGGACGCCGTGCGCGAATTGATTCCCGCACCGATTCTCAAGCGCCCGAAGTGGGGCTTCGCGCCGCCGACCTCGCAATGGCTGCGCTCCGTCTTCCGTCCGCTGGTCGATGAGCATCTCGCACCCGCCGCACTGGAGCGCAGTGGCGTGTTCAACGCGGAATACGTCGCACGAGCAATCGATTCGCATATGAACCGGGGCGGTTACGAGGTCTGGACGCTCTGGCCGCTACTGATTTACCAACTGTGGCACGCCGCGTATATCCAGCAAAAGCCGGGTTGGGATGCGATGTTGACGCCAAATGATCTGCTACAATCCACCGTGGCTCAGTAACCCCACTACATTACGAGATGAATTCCATGTCCGTGCGAAGGGTCCTATACATCGAAGACAACGAGGACGCGCTCAAGCTGGTCGAGCTGCTTATCCGGCGTGGCGGCTACGACTTCGCGGGCGCACGAAACGGTATCGAAGGTCTGGCGAAAATCGTCGAATTCGAGCCGGATGTGTTGCTTCTCGATTTGATGATGCCCGATATAGACGGTCTGGAAATTCTGCGGCGGCTGCGCGCGAACCCGGAAACGCGCCATACGGCGGTCATCATCATCACCGCGTCGGGTCCGCAGGCACGCTGGGTACAGGAAGCGCAGAACTCGGAGATCGACGCCTACTTCCTTAAGCCATTCGTCCCAAAGCGGCTGCTTGAAGCGGTAGGGCAAGCAATCACGCGGCGGCAGGGCTGATGCGCCGCACGAGGAACAGCCCCGCGCCCAACAGTGAAAGCAGCCAGCCAAGCACACGGTCGGGCGTCGTCCCATAGCTGATCACGACCTCGCGCGCGGTCGGTGGGACCTCGCAGGTGAGCAAGCCATGCGTGTCCGTGCTGCCCTCGTGCGATTCGCCGTCGATAGTGATGCTCCAGCCCGGCCACGCATAGCGGTCGAAGCGGAAAACCTGCGCGCTGCCGAGATTGACTGTGTAGTGCGAGGAAAGTGGCTCACGTTCGACCAGTGTTACGCCGAACTGCCCGAAAGCACTGGCGCGCGCTGGCTGGCTTGGCTGGATATTCAGGAAGCCGGGTTCGGTCGCGGAAGCAGGGAGCAGATAGCCGCCGCGCAGCGTGGCATATGTGCCGAGGCGGGTTTCATCGAGCGTATCCGGGGCGTTCGGGCCGGGTGAGTGTGGGCGTAGCGCGGTCGGCAACGCGATCAGGAGGACCAGTCCACACGCGAACGCGAGCGCGGCACGCTGCTGATTTTGCGAAAATTTGCGAACACGGATGAGGACTGCGCTCCCTGCGAGCGCTGCGCCGAACAGTACGATCACGGGCAGGACGCGATCCGGCGCGAACGATGGAAACAGCGTCCCTTCCAGAGTGGCGGGGACCCATTGCACGAGGCTTCGCTCCACGAAGGCCGGGAGCCAGAAGAACGCGCAGAGCAGCACGCTTTGAACACACAGCAGCGTAAGCAGACGCGGACGCTTCGATGTACTGATGACGATACACAGCAGCGCGAGGCCGCCCAGCCAGTAGCGCATATCTGCGAGCAGCCATGCGGCGACGATCAGCACTGCGAGCGTATGATCGCGCCGCCGTGCAGCCCCCGCCGCGCGGTCGAGCGCCCATGCCGCACAGGGCAGTAGCCCGAACGAGAGCAGCGCGGCCAAGTCGCCGAGACGGTGCGGCAGGTCATCGAGGAGCGGTGCGCTATAGAGGTAGAGCAGCGCCGCAAGTACGCCGCAATCCGCGCCGAGCCGACCGCGCGCGAAGCCATACATGCCGAGCGCGGCCAGCAGCAGCGCCGCGCAGAAAACCAGCCGGATGCTATCCGTTGCGGACACATCCGTGACGAGGATGTGCAGCCCGGAAAGAGCGTGTGGCAGCGGCGCGAGGTAGCTGAACAGTGGCGAACCGAGGCCGCGATAGAACTCCGGCGCGAGGCGGCTGTAAAGCGTGCCACTGCGCAGCAGATCGGCGGTTTGCAGCGCACGCGCGATGTACAGCGGCGAGTCGTTGTCAGCGGGCAGCCCCGGCGTGGTCAGGAAGCCCCACAGGGCGGGAATGCACAGCACAGCGACGAGCAACAGCCGCCAGTCGATCTCACGGCGGCGCGGTTGCATCCAGGCGGGGAGCGCTTCGGGGGATGTCACGCCGCACCGGGTTGCAGTAGAGCTGCATATTGTCGCATGGCGAATTGCATTTCAGATCGGGTTCTAGAAGTTGAGCGGATGTGAGTCGATTCTCCTTAGTTTTTCGATGTTGACAAGCTGTCGTGGGTGAATTCCCAAGAATAGCAGAGCCGCGCGGGAATAAACCCCCGCGCTATTACGGGTTGACGAACGATAGAGGGATGCAGAACGCGGGCGAGTTCGACGCGGATGGCGACGGGAACGAGTGGGTCCGGCAGCGGGTGTGCGCTGTTCTTATCAGATCGTTTCCCATACAAGCGTGGTTGAAGACGACGCGAGAGCATCCGGGACGCGCAGCATTCGAGGTGTATGGCAGAATACCGGGTCGCGCACTTCGCGATCTCCCTTACGCCATACATATATACCGAGGATACGAGTTTTGGTCTTAAATTGGACCAGAATAGAAGCGAAAAGCGCGACGGTAGGCTCTTTGTTACGCGGGGGCGCTCCGCGGGTCTCGCCGAGTGTATGATCAGTACAGCAGACGTGGGGAGGACTATTCAGTTTGCGCTCGATAATGCCATTTTAGACCATGTGTTCTTGCTTGTCAAGGGTGAATATTGCACCAATATTCAACATAGCGCAGCTTTAACACTGCAATCGGCTATTCGGTGGTACTATCAGGCTGTTAATAACATTTAAGGCTCGAAAGTACG
>Ga0123336_10004236_pt1 | contig 11746 bp, 8 predicted proteins | sample SSSSmetaG_FD_96466 | JGI IMG/M metagenome (GOLD analysis project Ga0123336, IMG submission 96466) | Glacier valley bacterial and archeal communities from Borup Fiord, Nunavut, Canada, to study Microbial Dark Matter (Phase II) - ​SSSS metaG | ecosystem: Environmental > Aquatic > Freshwater > Ice... | reverse complement strand
TGGCTCAGCATCTTTAGCCGGTGCGGCTGTTTCTTCTACTTTTGTCTCTGTTTTCACTTCACTATTTACTGGTCCGCTCTGACTTGCACAGCCTGTCACCAGCATTGAACAAGCAAATAATAATGCTGAGACCTTTCTAAGCTTTTTATTCATATTGAATCCCCCTCATTTTTTATATGTCATCTCAAAAGATTAATGTTCTTATCCTTTAAGTTAACCACCGTCTTATTCTTTAACTGCTCCAAGCATCATCCCTTTTTCAAAATACTTTTGTAAAAAGGGATAAACACAAATGATAGGCACTGCTGCAACTACCATCGTAGCTAATTTAATTGATAAAGATGTTGTTGTTTGCCCGGCTACTCCTACTGCGCTCATTTGCATACTATTAGATCCAGATTCAGCTACCATTCTATATAAATAGGTTTGTATAGGCTGAAGATCTGGATTATTAATATAAATAACCCCTGCGAAATAATCATTCCAGTGATACACTCCAGTAAAGAGAGCTATTGTTGCAAGTACTGGTTTGGATAATGGCAAAATGATTTTTGTAAACTGTGTCCATTCATTGGCCCCGTCTATACTCGCTGACTCTTCTAAAGCTGCCGGTATTTCTCTGAAAAAGCTTATAAAAATAAGAAGATTAAAGAAATTAAATAGTGCTGGGATAATATAAACCAAGAATTTATCTAGCAACGCTAACTTCTTTAATAATATGAAGGATGGTATTAATCCTCCTGCAAAGAACATAGTAATTGTTCCCATCATCATATAAACAGCTCTCCCTTTTAACTTATCTTTAGAAAGAGGATAGGCCACCATCGCTGTAAACAAAACATTAGTCACTGTACCGATAAGCGTCCTAGTCATACTCACTGCAAATGCTTTTAAGATGGTCATATCTGAAAAAACGAGTTTGTAATTTTCAATACTAAATTTTCTTGGCCACCAAAATATGCCTCCTAACATTGCGTCTGACCCATCATTAAAAGAATTGATCAAAATATACCAAATAGGATAAAGTGTAACACTGCAAACAAGTATCATTAAAGTTGTATTTGTCCATTCAAATATGATTTCTCTATTTGTTCTTTTATTTCTCCAGCTTCCATCTAATCTCGTCTTAACTTTTTGATCTTTCACTCTTATCCCCCCTTAGTATAGTGATCTACCTTGTAATTTCTTAGTAGTATAATTGGCTACTAGCAACAATATCATCGCAATAATAGATTTGAATAATCCAATAGCTGTTGCATAAGAATATCTTCCTATTCTTAGCCCAATCTCATATACATAAGTGTCAACTACTTGACTCTTCGATGCATTAAGTACATTTTTAAGGATAAAGATTTGATCGAAATTAGAGTTCAGCATGTTCGCTACTGCAAGTATAAACATGATTGCTATGGTTCCTTTTATAGCAGGCAAAGTAATATATTTAATCTTCTGCACTTTAGATGCACCATCTACTGTAGCTGCTTCAAACATTTGTTGATCTATCCCTGATATTGCAGCTACGTATATAATTGCTGACCATCCAAGCTCTTTCCATACTTCTGAAATAATAGTGAGTCCCCAGAAGTACTGTGGTTTTGCTAAAAACACTACGGGTTCTTTAATAATACCAAAACTGGTAAGCACTTCATTAATCATCCCTGCATCAGAGAGCCAAGTAATCATAATACCGCCTAATACTACCCAAGATATAAAGTGTGGCAAGTACGAAACTGTCTGCACAAACTGTCTAAATCTTTTTTTCCTTATTTCATTTAACAGTATAGCAAAGGCTATCGGCAGCGGAAAAGCAATAAGTAACTTTAACAAACTTATTCCCAAAGTGTTTGCCATAATATTAACAAAAGCATCATCTTGAAAGAAATCTATGAAATGTTTAAATTGTACCCATGGGGCCGCTGATATAGACTTTGTAATTTTAAAATCTTTGAAAGCTATAACAATACCGCCCATAGGTATATAGTTAAAAATAAGCATCCAAATAATTCCTGGCATGACCATTAATTGTAAGTATCTTTGCTTCCACATACTGCTTAATACTTTTTTAAGACTGCCTTGCCTAATGCCTATATTTCTAGATTCAATAACGATATTCTTCACATTTTGTCCTCCCTCATGTTGATTTAATGTTTTATAATATCTAAATTATATCGTTATTGATTTTTTTTTATAATGTATTAGATTTTATTTTAGGTGTCTTTTTTACTATATTTTATACATTATTCAATTGTCACATCGATTTTCTCTACTTTATTTGTTCTTATATCATAAGCAATAGCGCCCTGAATCTTAGTGTCTTCTACTAAAAGATGTGTACCATCTTTATAAGTAATCGCCATTTCACGAATGGTATAACTTCCTGGGATAATATCCTTGTCCGTGATGAAGGTGTATCTGATTAAGATTTCTCCTAAGAAAGTACACTGCACTTGCTTATTTTGATCCAGTAATACATAAGGGAGCACTGGTTTAAACTCAAGTACTAGTTGATTATCATGATAAGTAAAAGGTTTTTCTCCAAACATCATAATCTGCCAGATATTAATAAATTCCGCGGTAGCACCGCTTAACCTTGCCACAAATCCCTTTCCATGTATCTTAGTATTTGAATTAGCACTGCTTACAATAAAAGAGGAGTTTTCCAGCGTGCTTCTTCCATATACGTCTGCATCTAAAAAAGGTATACATGTCGTTTGAATATCCTTTAAAAATTCTTCATATAATCCTGATTTAAGCATCTGCAATAAATATTTGTATTCCATATGTAACCAGATGCTTTCATTTTCGAGCCATCCGGGTGTAAATGCCTTAGCTCTTCCTATTTCAAAAGAAGCATCCTTTAAACTTGCATTAACCTTATACATATTTAGTTTTTTATCAAAAAGCTGGCTGTTTTTTACGCTTTTATACACTTCACTTTTGGCCTCTTTAGATTGATTAATCTTTAAAAAACGAACTGGCCCTTCTAAGAAATCTGGCATAATAATAGGATCGAACTTCTTAGGACTAATCGTTCCATCCTCTTCTATATCATACTCTGTTACCTCATAAGCAAAATATGTAGGACAAATACCGTTTCCATATTCTAACGCTCTTTTTATACCTTTTTCCAGCTTCTCTAGCCACTTGTTTAGAAATCCTGTAACGTATTCACAATTTAGCTCTATATTTTTTCCGGATATTCCCCATTTTGTTATCTCTCTATAGGCCTCTTTTGCATTATTTACTCTATCCCAATAACCTAGTTCACTTAAATTGCCTTCGTTATAGTGTTCTAACTGCCTATTAATATGTCTAATGAAAGTAACAATCTCTTCCGGCAAGCTCAGATAAGGTTCATACTTATCCATACAAGTTTTTGAAAATTCCAATACTCTATAAAGTTCATAGGTTTCTGCCATTGAAGAACCAAATAGTCCCGGCATGCCATTTAATGCATCATACCAGCCCGGCTTTCCGCCTTCCATTTCTATTCCCATACCCATAGCATCTAAGCTTGCAAATTTATTTGTAACCAATATCATAAGCTTAGAAAATAAAGTGGTTGTATACTCTTCTCCTTTACTGTACTGTACTTTTACCTTGTTGTGTTTCACATGCCTTTTAGTCACATGATCTACAGCATTGTATTGTCTAATTCCCCGATCTGTTATCACATATCTTTTTTGTCTTGGATTAATAATTGCCTTGCTTTCAAAAAATGTATAGGTATAATCTTCAAATAATAACCTTTTTTCTTCATCTGGGTATATTGCAAGATATGTTTCAATTAAATCTAGATTATACGTCCAATGGTCCGTCCAATAGCCCTCTCCAAATGAAGCATCACTATCTTGCTTACTTACATTAATGACGTTTTCTAAAAACTCCTCTAGTGGAATACTTAGCTCTACTTTGTTTTCTACAATATATTTTAGAAGGTCCCCCGGCGTAAAAAGCTGTTTTAATCTTTCATATAATTTACTAGGTTCCTTAACATATGCTAAAACAGAATCTATATCCTCTTGATCAACTTGATAGACACTGCCATTAATCACCAATGGGTTATATCCGTCTAACTGTATTAAGTTGAAAAAAGTTTTAATATTATAATCTTTTACATAAGGCGTAAAAAATACATCACACCTTCTATTTTGATTAACATCTCTAAAGTTTCCATTACCTTGCGAATAATACTCCGGCAACATACAGAATTTATTGTAATCTCTTTCTAAATCCCCATGTTTCCGAGAGTACATATGATAAACACTATTTTTGCCTATAATGATTGGATAACCTCCGCGAAGTACATTATCCAGGTATGTTTGCTTACAATATTTATCAAATAATGGATTCCCTGTCTGAGTATGTATAACCTTACAAATATCATCCGTTAAGCTGACTGCTTCCTTATATTTTTCTTCAAAGTAACTAATATCCTCTAGTTTGACTTTAAATTCATTTAAAGCTTCCTTTTGGCTTACATGTCCGATAATACTATAGATGCTATACTCTTCCTGTGGTTCCATTGAGGTGACTGCTCCAAAAAAAGCACATGGCATAGTATTTTGAGAAATCTGCTTACTTCCAAAAAATTCTCCAATACTTTTGTTAATAAATCCAGCAGGCTTAGTAAGTGTTGTACTATATTCAAAGACAAGTTCCGGATCTACAATAACTGGTAAATGTTTGCCTCTATCAGTTATTGCTGCATAAAAATGGCCTCCCTTCACTTCTTCAACAACTGCACTGTCTTCCATACTTACCCTTACTCTAAAATAAGGAATATGTGTGTCTATATCCTCTACTTGCATCCATGCTTTAGCTGTCTGCCCCATATTTTTAACTGCATCTAAGCTAACACCATATGGAATAATTACTGGCATACCATCTAATAGTTGAACTTCTATTGTTTTATCAGAACTATTTTTGAGCGTTACTTTTCGTATGAGTCCCCCTATGTTTTCATTAGGCAGCGTATAGTATAAAACTTTAGTTATAAGTTGTTTTTCTTCATTAATCTCTTCGATTTCAAGCTCATTCATGCCTATATACATATTCTTTTTTACTTGCTCATCAAAAAAAGGCTCATAATATGCTCCATCTATCTTTAAAAAAGTTCTAAATCCTACTAAAGGGGTTAATTGATAGGCTTGATGAGCTGGATAAAATTCCATAATAGAATTTTCTTTCCCCTTTACCCCAAAGCTTGATATTACTTGCCCACAATTGACATAGAAACTCCATATAGGCGTACCCATTTTCCCACTGATCCCTGGCAGAAAACTTGCAAATTTATCTTTAAGGCTATAATTTTCTATAATAAAACGACCTTGTTCATCAAGTCTGTTTGTATCCATATATATCAATCCCTTCTAATTATATTAACCTTAGTTTATCTAATCTGCCGCTATATAAAAGCCCATCAAATTTTAGTTAAGGTATCATTTTTTCGTATTCTGTCAACTATTATACTTTGTATGTAAAAAAATAAAGAACATCTTAAGTATCAAGACATCCTTTATTTTTCATCTCCTCTATTATAATAATTCCCAAAGTTGCTTAGTCAAATCAACAATAGTTTCTTGCTGCTGCTTATCTAGATTTGCTTCTGGAGAATTAATAAGGCTGGTATCTTGGTTTTCTATAATAAGTACTTGTGCATCTATACTTAATGTATGCGTATGCCAAACCCCTTTTTTAACATTGTACAGCTTAAGATTTTCCATCGAAACAGCTGTTGTTTTTTCTGGCCTTGAGCCTTTGCCTGCACTAAATAATATGCAATTCCCGCTTAGAAGCACAAATACTTCATCTGTCTCATCATGTTTTTGCATTTTATAAATTTCAGTTGGCAAAAGTTCTGCGCAATACTTAAGCACGGCTACGCGCCAGCCTACATAGTCAATCATAGGCTTGTAGCCTTCTCCATGATACTCGAAAATTTCTATATCAATTCCTTCCATCACATATCCCCTCTTTTAATTTCCTAACTTATCCTTTTAGAGCCCCTGTTGTAAAACTTTTTTGAACTTGTTTACTCATAGATATATAAATTAAGACTGTAGGAACTGTAGCTATAACAAGTCCTGCACCTAATTCTCCCCAACGGGTTGCATACATTCCGACCATGCCCATAATACCTACTGTAAGGGTTTTAAATTCCTGTTCGCTAACAAATGTAGTCGCAAACATCAATTCATTCCAACAAGCTAAATACGTGAAAATAGAAATGGTTGCTAGTGCAGGCTTTGTGAGAGGCAGCATAATACTTGCAAATACTTGATAAATATTAGCACCATCCAGGCAAGCAGATTCTTCTAGTTCTTTTGGCAGTGTACCAAAAAAGCCAACTAGAATAAATATTGCCATAGGCAGTGAAAAACCAATATACGGTAAGATTAAAGCAGCATATGTGTTATATAAATGGGCCTTCTTTAGAAAAATAAATAAAGGTAATAATGTACTATGCATAGGAACCATAATACCTAATAAAAATACGACTAGCATTGCTTGACTTAATTTCCATTCCATTCTAGCTATTGCATAAGAAGCCATTGCAGCTAATATCCCTGTAATGATTACTGCAACTACTGTGACAATAATACTATTTATAAAATATCTTGCTATATTTCCATCAAAAAGAGCTCTTGCATAGTTTTCCCATAATAATTTTTTAGGTAACGCTAGTGGATTCTTTCCAAATATCTCTTGATTACTTTTTAATGAAAACATAATGAGCCACAAGAGCGGATAAATTTGAATTGCTGCAATAAATAAGAGTATACCTCTTTCACTATATGTTTTTATATTATTAGTATCATGCTTTGTACTTCTTGAATCATCTTTTATTTTCAATACATTCACCTCCCATCCTAATAGGTTATAGTCTCTGCTTTAAAAACCTTTTGCAGAAAGATAGTAAAAACTAAACACTCTAATATAATAAAAATTGACATTGAACTTCCATACCCATATTTGTTTTGTAAAAAGATTGTGCTGAACATTAAAGTTGTTGGTACCTCTGTCGCATGAATAGGTCCTCCTTTTGTTAAAACATAAATTAAATCAAATGTTTTTAACGAACCAACTAGTGCAAAGGTTACACATACTTTTAACATAGGTAAAATGAGAGGAATTGTAATTCTAGTCGCCTTCTGAAAATTATTTGCGCCATCTACTTCTGCCGCTTCATAGATTGTAGTTGGGATAGCTTTAATTCCAGAATAGAGTAATAGCATATGATACCCAATATATTGCCATATAATTACAAAGAACGCGCTTCCAAGAGCTGTCTCAGGTGTCGCAAGCCAATTATGTTTTAAAAAGTCAAGTCCTACTATATCAAGTATATTATTTAACATACCATATTTAGGCTGATAAATTTTCATCCATAACTGCCCAATAACCGTTGTTGAGATAATAACCGGGATAAAATAGACTGTTCGAAAAAGGCCTTCCCACTTAATACCTTTAGCAATAACAAGTGCCAGAATAAGTGCTAAAGGAACTTGAACAAAAACCGAAAGCAGTGCGACTATAAATGAATTTTTTATCGACATAACAAAACCATCTGTATTATTCACGAATAGATTAATGTAATTTTGAATACCGATAAATGTTGCTTTACCAATACCATTCCAGTCTAATGTACTATAATACGCTGAAAAGAATATGGGCAAAATAATAATCATGAAAAAAACAAGAAATGCTGGAAATACAAACAAAAATATTGCCTTCTTATCGCTAAATACCTTATTCATTTGACCCCTTCTTTCTTAGAAAAAATCAGTAACCCGAGTAACTGATTACTGATTTTAATTTAGGATTGTATTATAAAATTGTCTATTTAAGAGCGTCCATTTCATCTACAAATTGTTGTGGCGTCTTAGTACCTGCAAATACTTCTTGAACCAATGTTTTATGTTTTTCTGCAGCTTCACCACTTAATTTTGTATCCCATGCAAGAACAAATCCTGTAGCAGTATTTGCTAAGTCAACCATTTGTTGTACAAGTGGATCAATTGTTAAGCCTGTTGTATCAATTTTCCATGCTGGAAGTCCTGCACCAAGCATAAAGCTTTCTTTTGCCATATGTTCTGCTACATAAGCTGCAAACTCAACTGCTACTTCTTTATTTGGAGTATTATTATTTACCATGAAACAATCAATTGCTCCACCTAAAAACTCATCTTTATTTCCTTTTGTACCATCTAGACTTGGGAAATTCTTAGCAACAACTTTGTCTTTAACAAGTGAAAGTTTTTCATCTTGAACTTCACCTGCAAACCAGCTTCCTATATAATGCATTGGAACTTCACCATTTAAGAAAGCCATTTTTGCTTCATCCTGTGTGAAGGCTAGTGAAGCTTCATCAAATGCTTTTTCCTTAACTAAATCGCCAAGTAATTGTGCACTTTGAATAAATTCTGGTTGATTAAACGCTGTTTTTTTCTCGAGAGCTGCATTAGATCCATCTGCTCCAGCTGTACGAAGTGCTAACACGTTCTGGAAGAACATGAGTGGCCATCCATCTTTTGCACCAACTGAAATTGGAACAATTGATTTTGCATTAAATCCCTTAACAGCAGCTAATAATTCTTCATATGTATCAGGCACTTTTAAGTTGTTTTGTTCGAACATTTCTTTATTACAATATAAAATACCTACCCATGATACAAATGGTAATGCGTATAGTTTATCATTATAGGTTAAATTAGAAGTCTGACTTGGAAGCAAATTCGCTTTTTGTTCTGGTGTTAAATATTCATCTAGTGGAAGTATTTGTCCTGCATCTACAAAAGGTTGTGCAAATCCAGCACCCCAAGAGAAAAATACATCTGGGCCTTCATTAGCAGCCATAGCTGTTTTAAGTTTAGTTTTGTAAGCTTCATTTTCGGTAGCATCCACTACAATTTCTACATTAGGATGTTCTTTCTTATATTGTTCAAGTACTATACTAAATGATTTTGCATTAGCATCTGCATCTGTTGTCCATAGATTCCATACATTTAATTTCACCTTTTCTTCTGGCTTCGCTTCATCCTTTACTTCTTCCTTTGTATCCTCCGCAGCTACTTCTGTTCCTGGTTTAGCATCTGTTTGAGCCACATCTTTTGTACCCGCGCATCCAACACTTGATATAGCTATAGCCCCACTTATAACACAAGTTAATATTTTACCCCAAAGATTCTTCATATCCTTCTCCTCCTAATTTTTTTTTGTTTACATTTACATATTATATCTATTATGCTCTATTAGTAATAGGTTTTTTTTACTATTACCTTTGAAAATCTTACTATATTTTTATACATTATTTATATAACCGAGCTTTTTAGCAGGCTTTTTATATCTAAAAGTGCTTAATTCACCTTTTAAATTTTATGAATAAAAATGCTCCCTTAATATGGCTCTCGGGAGCATTGACATCTATTAATTTAATTTTCGTTTGCTATCATCTTCTTATAATCTGTCATAGATATTCCAATATATTTCTTAAAAGCAGTACTAAAATAATTAGCATCCGGAATTCCTACTTTTTCACCTATTTCATAGGCTTTTAAATCTGTATTTCTAATACATTCTACTGCCCTCTCCATTCTAATTTTGTTTAAGTAATCTTTAAAAGAAACGCCCTTCTTTTGTTTGAAAATCCTGCTTAGATAACTTGGATTCATATAAAAATGCGCTGCAATTTTATTTAGTGTCAGCCCATAATCGCTCATATTCTCCTGAATATAACTACAAATATCTTCCATGTAATCATTCACTCTATGGCTTTGTATAGAATTGACATGGTTAATTAATTTTTTAACTAAACAAATAACAAGTTGTTTAGCCTGAGGTATAGTTGTTATTGAGGCAATTTCTTTAAAAAGATCCTCCTGGTAATACGCAATATCATCTATTCTTATATCCATCGATGCAATCATGTAAAATAACGCTGCAATGACTCTTGTGCTTTGAATGCGTACGTGTATCGTAAAATTTTGTTCTTCTACATTTCTATATTTTCCTATGTTTTCGTAGAGAATATTTATATATTCTACTGCTTGTTCATTAAGACCTGCTTTAATTAAGAATTGCAGCTGAACCATTGAATTTTCTTGAATAACAGGTATTTCGTTTATTTTATCTGTTACAATGTCTAAATCATTATAATAAATAATTTGATTTCCGCCTAAAATAGCCCTAAATTGAAGTGATGTTATGGCTTCATTATAAGAATCTTTTGTGTGCTCTATTTTGCCTTTTATACTTCCAATCCCAACTGTAATCTCCCAGCGCGGGTTACTATTTTGAATCATTTTAAGTAGGTATGCACATTCTTCAATTAAATTTACTTTTGAATTATTGCAGAAAATAGAAATGTTTTCTTTAGAATCCATTAAAATATGGATAGAATCTCTATCTCTAAAATACACTTCTAAAATATGTACCACTCCAAGTAAGGCTATAAGCCTATCTTCTTCTGAATACTTTTTTTCCCAATTGAAAATTATCTCAACAAGTGCAATTTGAACAAAATCATCTGTTACTTCTAATTTTAGAAAATGCAGTTTTTCTTTAATTTCCGGCATAGTCCTTTTATTTTTAAATAGTTCAAGGAAAAACTTTTCTCTTAGATAGGGAATATTATTTTCCAGCTGAGTCTTAATAATTTCGTTTTCATAGTCACTTTCTCTTTGTTTCCCAAGTTTATCTTTTACGCGTTGTACCGCTCTTTCAACTTCCTCTTCTCTAATAGGTTTCAAAATATAATCTTCTATACCAATCTCAATGCCACTTTTAGCGTACTCAAATTTATCGTACCCTGAAACTACAATGATTTTGATTTTAGGATAACTCTCTAAGATTTTCTTAGACATTTCAAGTCCGTCAGTTTTTGGCATATTAATGTCCGTAATAATTAAATCCACTGCTGTTTCTTCTAAAAAATCAAATACTTCTGCGGCGCAGCTTGCTTCTCCAACTATTTTACATGCTAAACTTTCCCATGAAATACGCTTTTTTAATAATTCTCTGATAAGATATTCATCATCTACTAATAGAACGTTCAAATACTCAGTCTCCAAAAGTTGCCTCCTCATTTAGTGGGATATCAATAGTAACTTTTGTACCGGTCCCAGGTTCACTTGAAATGGTAAAATTACTTCTATCCCCAAAAAGTATTCTAATGCGTTCCCTGGTAGCTGGAATCCCAATACTTTTTTCACTAACTGTATTTAAAATTATTAAGTCCTCTTTTGATATACCCACTCCATTATCTTCTATACTGAGCCTAATAATATCTTCTATTTTCTTGATTTTAATTCTTATTTGTCCTTGGCTACCTAATGGACGAATCCCATGATAAATACTATTTTCTACTAATGGCTGCAATATTAACTTCGGCACTTTTATACCTAGTACTTCTTCGTCTATATCATATTCCTCATCAAACAAGCTTCCATACCTGATCTTTTGAATGTAAATATAGTTTTCAACTGTCTCCAGCTCTTCTCTTATAGAAATAATATCTCGTCCATTGCTAAGACTCGTCCTATAGAAATTTCCTAAAGCTCTCAAGCTATCATAGGCTTCTTGACTGCGCTCCAACATAATTAATGAACTAATAGAATCTATTGTATTATATAAAAAATGTGGCTTTATTTGCTCCATAATAATACCTAACTCTGCTTTTCTTTTTATCTTCTGCTCTTGTATAATCTTTTGTATTAATTTATGTATTTCGTTAATCATAAAATTA
>Ga0123336_10004235_pt1 | contig 11748 bp, 13 predicted proteins | sample SSSSmetaG_FD_96466 | JGI IMG/M metagenome (GOLD analysis project Ga0123336, IMG submission 96466) | Glacier valley bacterial and archeal communities from Borup Fiord, Nunavut, Canada, to study Microbial Dark Matter (Phase II) - ​SSSS metaG | ecosystem: Environmental > Aquatic > Freshwater > Ice... | reverse complement strand
GGCGTCGCCGACCCGGGCCTGGCAGATGAGCATGCTCGGCAAGCGGCTATCCTTGTGCCAGTTCAGGTAGAACGCAGCCGGGTCGAGCACGGTGGGTTCGGACTTGACGAGCGTTCCCCAGCCGGGCAGTTGCCTTAAAAAAGGCAGGTCGAACGTGCCCACGTTCTTGCCGGCCATCGTGAAGGCCACCCGGTTTTTCTTGTCGAGCTTGAAGCCATTTGCCAGCAAAAACTCGCGCAGCTGGGCCAGCACCTCGTCGGGCCGGCAGATGTCGGGGGCCTCGGCGTTGGCTTTGTCGGCCAGCTCCGTCAGCAAGCGGGCGTTAAGGGCGAGCGCGGCGGCGGTGCCCGTCAGCTCGGCGTGGCGCAGGGCGCGGCGAAAAGCAGGCAGCTCAGCTAGGGGCGTGGTGGCCGCTCGGCGCGTATCCTCGACTACGACGGCCAGTTCCAGCACTTGGTGGCGCGAGGGGTCGGGGCCGCTGGTTTCGAGGTCGAGCGAGACGTAGCGCAAGTCGGTAGGGGATTGTTAATTATTAATGCTTACCGGGCAAACGGCGCAGCAGGGCCAGCAGTTGCGGCAGAATCGGGTCGATGCGGGCGGCGACCTGCCGGGGCGTGGGCACCACCTCCAGGTCCGGGCGCACCCCGCGCCCCAATTGCGGCTGCCGGCAAGCCGTGAGCATCTGAAAATGCGGCAGGTGCAGCACCAGGTGGGTGTTGGGTAGCTCCAGCTCCGAAATCGTGCCGCCGCTGCACCCGGCCTCGCCGCCGCCCGTTTCCTGGCCGACGACGGTGAGCCGCCGTTGTGCCCGTAAGCTGGCCGTGAGGTTGGAAGCCGCTGAAAAGGTGCCCCCATCTACCAGCACCACCAGCTGCCCCCGGAAATAGCGCCCCGGGTAGGGCTGCTGCAACCCGATGTTCCGGCTGGCCTTGCTGAACCGGCCGTCCGGCAGCCGCCGCACTGCCGTCGTGTCGAAGTAGGCTGGCTTGGTCGAGTCGGGCTGCATAAACGAGGGTATGCGGATGGGGGCCAGGCCGCTTTTAGTAAGATAAAACGGCTGCTTGAGCAAGTATTTACACAGGTCGTTGGTGATTTCATTGTTGCCGCCCCCGTTGCCACGCAGGTCCAGCACCAGCCGCCGGACGCGCCGCCGCTTTAGTTCAGCAAACAGCCCGGCGTGAAACTTCCGGTAATCCTCCAGCTCGTCGTAGCTGAACTCGCGGATGCGCAACACCGCCGTGCCGGGCAGGTAATCGGGGTAGCTGACTAATCGCAGCCGTTCCAGCTTGCGGGTGCGCTGCTGGGCGGGGGTTGGGGGCGCGGCGGGCGGAGCCGGGCGCGGGGCGGCCGGGCGGGGTTGCGGGGTCAGCTCCCACGAGCGGCCGGTGCTGTCGGCCAGCAGCAGCGGATACACCGGCCGGCTGGGATAGAAATTCCAGTAGTACTCGTCAAAAAAACCCACTTCCAGCTCCCGGTCCTGAAGCTGGGTGCCGTACCCGTCGGCGGCGATGAGCGAGCGCAGGCGCGGCAGCAAGTCGGGGGTGGGGTGCCCGTCAATGGCCAATATTTCCGTTCCCGGTCGCAGCTCGGCAGCCGCGCTCTGGTTTTCGGCGATGAAAAGCCGGTTCTGGCGCACGGCCACGGTGAAGGGCAGGTACGGGTGCGGCTGCTGCCGAAACCAGCTTCGGTAAGCGGCCGAGTGTTGCACCCTCGTGTGGCCGCAACGCACCCGTACCAGTAGTTGCTGGAACAAGCGCCAGCATTCCGGCTCGGCCATCGGGTGCGTGAGGACGGCTTCCGCGCGGGCAAAGGCCCGGTCGAGCGAGTCTTTAGGCGTGTACCAGTACAGGGCCGGGTGGGCTTCCTCCAGCGCCCGGCGCGCGTAGGCCAGGTCAGCTCGCAACTGCGCTGCCGGGTGGCGGGCGGCCGGGTCGTAGGCAGGAGGCGGAGCGGGTTGGGCCATTGCCTGCCGCGCCGCGCCGGCCAGCAGCAGCAGGAAAACCAGTTTTTTCATCAGCGCAACGAGGTATAGCTCAGGCATCGTCGTAGCGAACCGGGGCCACTGGTTTCAAGGTCGAGCAAGACGTAGCGCATGAGGTGTAAGCTAAGCTTTAATACCTCACCACTTCAAATCCAGCAGCCGCAGCTGCAACGTTCGGCTACCGCGAAACTCGTTCATCTCCAGCGCGTAGCAGATGCTGAACTCCGCTTCCGGGTTTTCCAGCAGCCGGGGCAAATAATGCCCAAGGCCGAAACCAATGCCGTCGAGCACGAAGCCGGACGCGGCGGCGGGCTGCACGAGCCGGATTTTGAGGTGGCCCGCCGCGCCCACCGGCCGCACCGAGCCGGGCACGGCCCGCACGGCGTGGCTGGCGAAAATCGGGGCCGGGTTGCCCGGCCCGAACGGCTCCAACCGGGCGAGCTGCTCCAGGAATTCCTCCGTGAGCTGGGTGAAATCCAGCGCCGCGTCCACGTCCACGGGGCGCACCGGCAGCTGACCAGCGGGCAGCCGGGCGGCCACTTCGCGCAGAAACTGCGCCCGAAACGCGGGCACGTTTTCGATGGGCATGGCTAAGCCAGCGGCCGCTTTGTGGCCGCCCCACTGCCGCAGCAGCGGCGAGCAGGCTTCGAGCACCTCGTGCACGTCGAAGCCCGCCACCGAGCGGGCTGAGCCACTGGCCAGCCCGTCGCGCTCGGTCAGGATGACCGTGGGGCGGTAGTATTGGTCGAGGCAGCGCGAGGCCACGATGCCGAGCACGCCCTGCGGCCAGTGCGCCTGGTAGAGCACGGTGGCGGCGGCGGTTTCGGCTTCAGGGTCGTCGGCGAGCAGCGCCAGCGCTTCCTGCGTGGTGCGCGTGTCGCAGAGGCGGCGCTCCTGGTTCATGTGGTCCACCACTTCGGTCGTGTAGCGGGCTTCCTGCTGAGTTTCGGCCAGCAGCATGTTCACCGCCCGGTGGGCATCGCCCATGCGGCCGGCGGCGTTGATGCGGGGCGCGAAACCAAACACCAACGAACTGAGGCTCAGCGGCCCCTGGCGCGGGGCGGCCAGCTCGTGCAGCGCGGCCAGGCCGGGACGCAAGCCTTCTTCGAGGTGAGCAGGTGAGCAGGTAAGGAGGTGAGAAGGCAGCGGGCCGGGGCCGTCGAGGGTGTCGGCGGCAGCGTGGACGGGGTGGGCCTGGGCGGCGAAGGCGGCGGTCTGCGTCACGTTGAAGCGGCGCAGACCGTGAGCGGCCAAAATGCGGTTCTCGCCCGTCACGGGCACTACGTCGGCGGCGATGCTCACCGTCACCAAATCCAGCTGCGCGTAAAGGCGCTCCAGGGGCAAATTCAGCTCTTCGGTCAGGGCCTGCAAAAGCTTGAAGCCCACCCCACAACCCGACAAGTCCTTGTACGGATAGTGGCAGTCCGCGCGCTTGGGGTCGAGCACGGCCACGGCGGCGGGCAGCTCGTCGCCCGGCAGGTGGTGGTCGCAGATGACGAAGTCCACGCCCAGCGTGTTGGCGTAGGCCACCTGCTCGTTGGCCTTCACGCCGCAGTCCAGGGCCACGACCAGCGTGATGCCGCTGGCTTTGGCAAAATCCACCGCGATGCGCGAAATGCCGTAGCCCTCGCGGTGCCGGTCGGGGATGTAGGGTTGCAGGCGGCTTTGGGCCTCGTCGGTGCCGGGCGCGTCGGCCAGCGGCCGCAAATAGCTCACGAGCAACGCCACCGACGTGATGCCGTCCACGTCGTAGTCGCCGAGCACCAGGATGCGCTCGCCGCCGTCGAGGGCTTGGCGCAGGCGGGCCACGGCGCGGTCCATGTCGCGCATCAGCCAGGGGGCGGGCAGCTGGGCCAGGTCCGGCTCAAAAAACGCGCGCGCGGCCGCCGGGTCGTTGATGCCGCGCTGGGCCAGCAGGCGGGCCAGCACCGGGCTGATGGTCAGCGCTCGGGCCAGCTCGGCTACCGTCCCGGCAGCGGGTTCGGGGGCCAGCAGCCAGCGTTTCTCAGAAATAACACGCATTAAAATAACGGACTGGAATAGCCCCAAAAGTACGCCCGAATCAGGGGCCGTACTTTTGGGGCCTGTCCGCTCCTGCCCATGCGCCGCCTCCGCGACTTCTACCAGCAGTACCGTCAGTACATCCTCTCCGATGGGTTGATGTACCTGATTTTCGTGCTCGTGCTGGCCGTGCTGTTCGCGTTTTTTCGGTGAGTGGATGGTTGTCAGTACCTCACAGGTGCTGGGTATTGGGTCATGCAGCGGGCTAGCCGTCGGGCAAACGGCCGTGTGCATTTCGGCGGCGGCTGGCATCGGTCGGGCAAGCGTTTCACTTAAGCCTTGCCCCGACCATGCGAAAAATCGTTTTGCTCCTGCCCCTGCTGCTGCTGACCGTCGCGGCGGCCACGGCCACTTTCCACCGCTTGCGGCCAGCTACGGCGGCGACAGCCCGCGCCGTGCGGGGCCGCGTCACCGACCCGGCCGGGGCCGCGCTGCCCGGCGTGACGGTACTCGTCAAGGGCACTCAGCTTGGCACCAGCACCGATGCCAACGGACGTTATGAGCTAACCGCCGTGCCCGACGGGGCCACGCTCGTCTTCAGCTTCGTGGGCTACGCCACGCAGGAGCGCCGCGCGCCCGCCGGCCGGGCCGACCTCCACGTGGTGTTGAAACCGGACGGCCGGCAGTTGGGCGAGGTCGTGGTGACGGGCCTCGCCGCCAGGAAACAGCGAGACATGACTGGGTCCGTGTCGCACGTCGTGGCTGCCGACCAGCTTAGCCAGCCGGCCGCGTCGCCGCTCTACGGCCCGGCCCCGCCCTTGCCCAATGGGTACCAACATCCAGCCCAACCCGAAGCCGGCGCGGGCGACACCTACGCCCACGTGGCGGAAAACGTGTTTCGGGCCGTGGCCAAGGAGCCGCTCAGCACGTTCTCGCTCGACGTGGACAACGCGAGCTATTCCAACGTGCGGCGCTTTTTGAACGAAGGCCAGCGGCCGCCGCGCGATGCCGTGCGAGTGGAGGAGATGCTAAATTATTTTCAGTATCAGCTACCCGCCCCGGCCGTCAGCAGCCCCGACCCGGTGCGGGTGAGTGCCGAGCTGAGCGAGTGCCCCTGGGCGGCCGGCCACCAGCTGGCCCGCATCGGCATTCAGGCCAAGAAGATTGAAACTGCCAGCCTGCCGCCTGCTAACCTCGTGTTTTTGGTGGACGTGTCCGGCTCGATGGATTCGCCCGACCGCCTGCCGCTGGTGCAGGCCGGGCTGCGGCTGCTTGTGCGCCAGCTGCGGCCCCAGGACCACGTGGCGCTCGTGGCCTACGCCGGGGCGGCCGGCCTCGTGCTGCCGCCCACGGCCGGCAGTCAGCAGGAGGCCATTCTTGAAGCCATCGACCGGCTCTCGGCCGGCGGCTCGACGGCCGGCGGCGCGGGCCTGCGCCTGGCGTATTCGGTGGCCCGGCAGCATTTTCTCAAGGCGGGTAACAACCGCGTGGTTCTGGCTACGGACGGCGATTTCAACGTGGGCGAAAGCTCAGACGAGGCGATGGAGCAGCTCATCGTGGGGCAGCGCGAGACGGGCGTGTTCCTGACCGTGCTTGGCTGCGGCCGCGGCAACCTGCGCGACAGCCGCATGGAGACCCTGGCCGACAAGGGCAACGGCAACTACGCCTACCTCGACAACCTCGACGAGGCCCGCCGGGTATTGGTGGCCCAGTTCGGCGGCACGCTCTTCACGGTGGCCAAAGACGTGAAGCTGCAAATCGAGTTCAACCCCGCCCGCGTGGCCGCCTACCGCCTCATCGGCTACGAAAACCGCCTGCTGCGAAACGAGGATTTCAACAACGACCGCAAGGATGCCGGCGAATTGGGCGCGGGCCACACCGTGACGGCCCTGTATGAAATAGTGCCCGTGGGCAGCGCCCAGCCGCTGGTGGACCCGCTGAAATACCAATCGCCCATCAGCAATCAACAGCCGACAACGAGCGAGGTGCTGACCGTGAAGCTCCGCTACAAGGAGCCGCAGGGCAGCGCGAGCAAGCTGCTGGCTCAGCCATTGGCCGGCGCGGCCGTGCCCATCGCCCGCGCTTCGGCCGACCAGCAGTTCGCCGCTGCCGTGGCCGAATTCGGCATGCTGCTGCGCCAGAGCGAGCAGCGCGGCACGGCCACCTTCGCCAGCGCCGCCGCCCTGGCCCAGGCCGGCCGCGGCCCGGACGCGGACGGCTATCGGGCCGAGTTCGGGCGGCTGATGCAGGTAGCCGAGGGGCTGGGCGTTGTTTCGGGTGATGAAGTGAGGAGGTAACGAGGACATTGGTCATGCAGAGCGCAGCGAAGCATCTTGCTCGCTTCGTTGCTGAGCTACCATCAGGTTTTACTGCACCACGCGAGATGCTTCGCTGCGCTCTGCATGACGGACGCCCTTCTCACCGCTTCATCTCCTTACTCCATCACTCAAAGAACTTACCTTCGCGCCCCATGGCGCAACCCACTTTGCAGCGTCGCCTGGGCCTTGTGCAGGCCACGGCGCTGAACATGATTGACATGGTGGGCATCGGCCCGTTCGTGACCCTGCCGCTGGTGATGGGTTTGCTCGGGCCGAATTTCATGCTGGCCTGGCTGGTGGGCGCGGCCCTGGCAGCCGTCGATGGCCTCATCTGGAGCGAGTTGGGCGCGGCCTACCCCGAAGCGGGCGGCTCGTACCGCTTTCTCAAGCTGGCCTACGGCGAGCGCACCTGGGGGCGGCTCATGTCATTTTTGTACGTCTGGCAGACGCTCATTCAGTCGCCGCTCGTGCTGGCTTCGGGGGCCATCGGCTTCGCCCAGTATCTGGGCTACCTCGTGCCCTACGGCGCGTGGTGGCAGCCCAAGGCCGTAGCCGGCGCGGTGGTGCTGGGGCTGGTGGTGTTGCTCTATCGGCGCATCGAGGACATCGGCCGGCTCGGCGTGGCGCTCTGGGTGGGCGTGCTCGGGCTGATGGGCTGGCTCATCGTCGGCGGCCTCACGCACGCGCACTACGCCGTGGCGTGGCTGCCGGCCGGCGGTCCAATTGGATTGAGTGGACTATGCGCGTTGCCGGCGCTGCTGCTGAGCGGGGCCATGGGGCAGGCCGCCGTCAAAACCATCTACTCCTACCTGGGCTACTACAACGTGTGCCACCTCGGGGCCGAAATCAAGCAGCCGGAGCGCGTCATTCCGCGCAGCATTTTTCTGAGCATCGTCGGCATCGCGGCGCTGTACCTGCTGCTAAACTGGAGCGTGGGCACGGTCATCGGCTGGCCCGAAGTGCAGGGCTGGCAGGCGAAAGGGTTGAAAGGGTTGGGCGGCGCGGGCGCGATTGCCGACCGGTCGCAGTTCATCGTGAGCGTATTCGTCGAGCGGCTCTACGGGCCGCTGGCCGCCAAAGCGGCGACGGGGCTGGTGCTACTCGTGGCGTTTGCGTCGCTCTTCGCCGTGCTGCTCGGCTACTCGCGCATTCCGTACGCGGCGGCCGCCGACGGCGAGTTTCTGCCCGTCTTTGCTAAGCTCCACCCGACCAAGCAGTTCCCGTACGTGTCGCTGCTGCTGCTGGGCGGGGTGGGCTTCGTGTTCAGCTTGTTGTTTCGGCTGGGCGAGGTGATTTCGGCCATCCTGGCCATGCGCATTCTGGTGCAGTTCGTGGGGCAGGCCGTGGGGCTGGTGCTGCTGCGGCGGCGGCGCGGCGCGGCCACGCTGCCCTTTCGGATGCCGCTTTATCCGCTGCCCGTCGTGCTGGCCGTGGCCACCTGGCTGGCCGTATTCGCCGGCATCGCCCCGGTCGAGGTGCATTGGTTCGGGCTGAGCTTCCGGCTGTACTTCCAACTCGCCGCCCTGGGCATGATGGCGCTGGGCGCGGGCGCGTTTCTGCTCTGGAGCCGCCGGGCGGGCAAGTGGCCGTTTGGGGTGGGTTAGCTTTTTCTTGGTTCACTCTCGGCCCGGTCACCCACGCCATAAGCAGTTCTAGTATCAGCCCTTTGGCATGGCGCTAGTGTGGAGCAGGGCCACGGTGCGCTGGAAAACGGTTTCGGTTCAAAATCAGCCCCTAGCCGGGTGTTATGGAAGCTGACCGGACAGGCGCGGGACGAGGTACGCGGCCTGAATCATAAGTTGGGACGGCCCAGATTAGAATTTGAAGCGACAGGCGGGACAAGGCACAAGTCCTTTGTCTCATTCTTTCTTTTCAACTCTGGCCCCCACTTCATTCCGATGAAAAAACTTCTGATAGTGGTCGCTCTGGCGGCCGTAAGCATGGCCTTCCTACGGTGTGCGGCCATCACTAAGGTGGTGCGGAGTCATTCGTTCACGTACATTGATGCGGGCAAACTATTCGTGTTGGGCGGAGGGCAACCGGGAGCCTTTACGCTGAGCGGCAAGAACGTGGGGCCGGTACCCGTAACAGTGCGAGAGCGCCGGGCCGATGGCTCCGTGCGGGAGCGCGGCACCCTGGCCCAGGGCCAACAAACTCAACTCGATTTCCCCGATGGCTCGGCGGCGTTACTACTCAATCCCAGTACCAAGCTGGCCGTGCTGAGTTTGGACATCAGCCGCATCCGAGGGCTGGGAATGCGGTATGAGAAGCTGAAATAGCGGCAGGACCAAACAAGCGGTCCAGGTCGGCTTCTAAATAAAACGGCGTAGTAGCCTGTAATGCGCGCAGGGCGGCCAGCACCCGCGCTTCGTCGGGCAAATGCGGCACGAGGATTTTTATAGCCCTGAGCTACGCGACATCCGGCAATTCGCTGACCCGCCGCTCGTAGCAGAAAAACCGCAGCCCCGGCCGGCTACAGGAGCCGCCAGGCGTTTTCATGACCATCGGAACCGGCAATTATTCGTCTTCGTCCGGCGAAAGCGGCCGTTGCGAAACGTCGCCGCTGGTATGGTGAAAGTCTATCATGGCTACCACGTTATCAGGCCGCAACTCATACAGCAGCACGTAGCGGCGCTGGAACACGGCCCGCCGGAGCGGCCGACCCGGCAGCAGCGGGTGCGCGTAGGCGGGAAACGCTAACGGGTGCGGCACGATGATGCCGTAAACGAATTCCAACACGGCATCGGAAAAAGCATGGCCCTTGCGTCGGTCGAACCGGCCGACGTATTGTTCGGCCTTCGACAGCTCATCCAGAAATCCTTGTCGAAACGTAAGCATCAGCGCAGGGCCGCCAGATAAGCCTGCGCCTGCTCCAGGCTCAGCGCGGGCGAGTCGAGGGCCGCTTGTACGCGGGCCGCGAACGCCTCGGCCGTAGGTGGCGGGCCGGGCCATTCCGACGAAGTGGCGGTTTCCAGCTCAATGCGCTCTTGGCGCAGCAGGTCCGTAAGCAAGGCCAGCACGGCGGCTTCGTCCTGCTCGTCGTGGACGCGAAGCGTGTACGTTTTCATAGGGGCAAGTTACAACTGTTCCGCGTTCGCTCACGCCACGCGCCGTTCGTAGCAGAAAAACCGCAGCCCCGGCCGAAACACCAGCCCGATTTCGCCTGCGAAGCGGTAGCCCAGCTTCGGAAACAGCCGCTGGGTGGCCGCGCTTCTGAATCTCCAGTCAAAGCTGACTCAGCAGCTAGACGGATAACGCGACGCTACTTATGTCCCGGCGGGTCGGGTAGAAATAAAGAAAAGTCAATTCGGCTCCTTCCAGCCGGTAGAGCAGCGCATACTTGCGCCGAAAAACGGCCCGGCGCAACGGCAGCTCCGGCGACAACGGGTGCGCGTAGCGGGGAAACCCTTCCGGGACCGTAGCTACGACCGAGTAAGCGAAGTCGAAAACGGCGCGCGTGAAGTCCCGACCCCGGCTGGGTTGAAAACGACCCAGAAAGCGCTCCACCGCCAGCAGCTCATCCAGAAAGACCTGGTGAAATTCCAGCCGCAACTCAGCCGGCATCACAACTTCAGATAGGCGCGCGCCTCGTCCAGCGAGAGCTTGGGCGAAGCCAGCGCCCGCCGCAGCTCCGCCGCGAATTCTTCTTCTGACAACGGGCTGAATAAAGCGTCGGTGTCGCTCTCCAACACAATCCGCCGCTGTTGTAGCAGCTCAGCCAGGGCCGCTTCTACGGCCGCCTCAGTTGCCGCGTCAGGCACCTGCAAGATGTATGTTTTCATAGGGCTAAAGTACACCACGAAAGCGCGTTCACGCCACGCGCCGCTCGTAGCAATAAAACCGCAGCCCCGGCCGAAACGCCAGCGTAATCTCGCCCGCGAAGCGGTAGCCCAGCTTCGGAAACAGCCGCTGGGTGGCCGCGTTTTCGGAGTTCGTGTCTACCCGCACCCGGCCGTAGCCCCAGGCGCGGGCCAGCGCTTCGGCCTGGGCCAGCAGCGCCTGGGCCACGCCCCGGCCCTGGGCGGCGGGGGCCACGGCCAGCCGGTGCACCACCACGGCGGGCGCGGCCGGGTCCCAGTCGGCGAGGGCGTACTCCGCGTCCTGGGCATCGCGGGTGAGAGCGGCCACGCCGGCTACTTCCCCGCTCAGCTCCACCACCCAGAGGTGAGCGGCGGCCAGGTCTTGGGCAAATATTTCCGCGTTGGGATAATCGCTGGTCCACTGCAAGTTGCCGCTGGCTTGCATCAGCGGCACCACTTGGCGCACGAGGGCCAGCACGGCGGGCAGGTCGGCGGCGGTGGCCTGGCGCGGGGCAGCGATGGCAGTATTGGAAGCGAGCATGAGTGGCAGCCGTGTTCTCGTAAGGCTACAACTCAATACGGCCGGCATCCTGAGAGCTGGCGAACAAAGCGACGAACCTTACCTCCTCATCGGTCACTTCGTAAAGCACGAGGTAGTAACGCTGAAAAACCGCTCGTCGTAGCGGCAAGTCGGGATAGCGCGGCAGTTGGTAAGCCGGAAAGGCCAGCGGAAAAACCGCCACGGTGTCGTACAGAAAATCAAGCAGCTCGGCGGAAAAACCGCGTCCCCGTGCTGGGTCTTGCCGCCCCAGATATTGCTCGATGGCCGCCATGCGGTCGAGAAACCGGTCCGGGATGACGACGCCCCGCTCATTCATAGTCCCAGCCGAGCTTGCACTGCCTCCCGCGACAAGCCGGGCTGTTGCCGGGCCAGTAGCACGTCCGCTTCAATCTCCTCCGCCGTCAGCAGCAGCGGGTTGTCTGCCGCCGGGGCTTCGGCGTAGCGAATCAGGTGCTGCCGGTGCAGAGCAGCCAGTAGGTCAGCCACCAGCACTTCGCTGTCGGGCATCAGCACCTCTAACGTGTAGGTTTTCATATCGCAAGATAACGCCGGCCTATCGACCCACTCACTCCCGCCGCAGCACCCGGGCCGCCTCTTTGGCGAAATACGTCAGTATCGCGTCGGCCCCGGCGCGCTTGATGCTGAGCAAGACTTCGAGCATCGTGCGCTCGCCGTCAATCCAGCCGCGCTGGGCGGCGGCTTTCACCATCGCGTACTCGCCGCTCACGTTATAGGCCGTCACGGGCAGGGTGGTGGCGTTTTTCACTTCCCGGATAATGTCGAGGTAGCTCAGCGCGGGCTTCACCATGACCATGTCGGCCCCTTCGGCTTCGTCGAGGGCCAGCTCGCGCAACGCCTCGCGGCGATTGGCGGGGTTCATCTGGTAGCTTTTCTTGTCGCCCCGCTTGGGGGCCGAAGCCAGCGCGTCGCGGAACGGGCCGTAGAAGGCCGACGCGTACTTGGCCGTGTAGCTCATGATGCACACGTGCTGGAAGGCGTTGCGGTCGAGCACGTCCCGAATCCAGGCCACGCGCCCGTCCATCATGTCGCTCGGCCCGATGATGTCGGCCCCGGCGCGGGCCTGGG
>Ga0123336_10004232_pt1 | contig 11753 bp, 10 predicted proteins | sample SSSSmetaG_FD_96466 | JGI IMG/M metagenome (GOLD analysis project Ga0123336, IMG submission 96466) | Glacier valley bacterial and archeal communities from Borup Fiord, Nunavut, Canada, to study Microbial Dark Matter (Phase II) - ​SSSS metaG | ecosystem: Environmental > Aquatic > Freshwater > Ice... | reverse complement strand
TGAAAGTGCAGAGCCCAGAACAGCAGGAAGCAGGATGAACCCCAATTCGTCCTCGATCGTGGGTACTGTAGTGGCTGTTCAGGCTAACTTCTACCAAGTGAGTTTAGATCCAGAAGCCTGCATTGATGGGAAAAATCGCCCCCTGGCTGATGCTCCGAGTTTGCTGTGCACTCGCCGCACTAGACTGAAAAAAATTGGTCAACAGGTAATGGTGGGCGATCGCGTGGTAGTAGAAGAACCCGACTGGAATGACAACACGGGTGTTGTTTCTCAAGTGTTTCCCCGCCAAACAGAACTCAATCGGCCGCCTGTAGCTAATGCCGATCGTATTCTCCTCGTTTTTGCCCTCACTGAACCCGACTTAGACCCCGCATCATTAACTCGGTTTTTAGTCAAGGCTGAATCTACAGGTTTAGAGGTGAGTTTGTGCCTGAACAAATGTGATTTAGTCACAAAAGAAGAATTGGAACAGTGGCGCGATCGGCTTTCTGGATGGGGATACCAACCCATGTTTATTAGTGTCCGTAGCGGCTTAGGTATCTACAAGGAAGCTGCTAATGACAGTCAAAATGAAGTTTCTGCGATAAACCAAAATTTACCAGGCAAAATCGATAACTCCCTTCTTCATTCCCCCCAAGGGGGTGGGTTTGCTCCTTCTTCCTCTATCCAAACTCACTTGCAAGGCAAAATTACGGTAATTTGCGGGCCTTCAGGGGTCGGTAAGTCGAGTTTGATCAACCAACTGATTCCGGATCTGAATATTCGAGTGAACGCTGTTTCCGGCAAACTCGGCCGCGGGCGACATACTACTCGCCATGTAGAACTGTTCGATCTCCCGGGTGGCGGACTGTTGGCCGATACTCCAGGCTTCAATCAGCCGGCACTTGAATGCGATCCGTCCGAGTTACCTCGATATTTCCCAGAAGCTCGGCACAGACTGACTTTGGGTACTTGCCAGTTTAGCGACTGCTCGCACAGAAGTGAGCCTAACTGTGTCGTGCGGGGCGATTGGGAGCGCTATGAGTATTACTTGCAGTTTCTCGAAGAGGCGATCGTCCGCCAGCAACAAGAGCAAAATTCTAGTAGTGCTGAGGCTAGTTTGAAGCAGCAAACGAAGTCGGATGGTACGCAGCAATACGAACCGAAACTGCAAACTAAAAAATATCGCCGCTCTTCCCGTCGCGTTCAACACCAGTCGCTGCAAGAGATGTGTGAGGAAGACTTAGATGAGAATGATTAAATAGTCGATCGGCTCCAGAACACGGTAAATTAATAGCTAAAATTGAATGGCCTTAAATTTCTTAAAAAAAGTAGAACAGAAGTAAGGTTAGCAGGTTATGCAGGAGTAAAAATACTGTGAATATTCAAGAACTGTTTGAAAAAGGCGGCCCCGCCATGTGGCCCCTGTTGTTGTTATCGATTCTATCTGTAAGTACGATTATCGAGCGATTGTGGTTTTGGGCGAGCCTCCTCACCAAGGAAAAGCAAATAGTTAACCGCATCCTCGAAGCTGCTCGCAGCGATTGGGGTGCGGCTAACGAGATTGCTAGACAAGCTAACCGACAGCCGATCGGGCGATTCCTTGCTGCACCCCTGCGGCTGTACAATCCTGAACCCGACTTATTTCGACTCGCACTCGAATCTGCAGCCGATGAAGAGTTGGCTTCGATGCGCCGTGGCGACAAAATCTTAGAAGCGACGATCGCTCTAGCCCCTTTGCTGGGATTGCTGGGAACAGTTTTGGGTTTGATTCACTCCCTGAGTTCGATCAAACTGAGCGACATCGGCACGTCGGAAACTACTGGGGTGACTTTGGGGATTAGCGAGGCGCTGATCACCACTGCGACTGGGATGATAGTAGCAATTTTTAGCTTGGCGTTTTATCGGATATTTCAAGCTTTTTTGTTCGATCAGGCGAAAATTTTTCGCAAAGCTGGAAATGAACTGGAAATGCTGTACAGGCAATACTGGCCGACGGCTAATGCTAAAGGTCGATCGCTTGATGCAGAATACACCAATTCTTCCTTTGGTTCCGATGGTTTGAACAGGCGTTCTTTGAATTCTCTACCAGAATCTGAAGAACGAAATCGGGAGCCGAAACCGAAATTGAAAGGTTCCGATCCCGATATCGATTCAACTTCTAATAATTAGAGCAAAGGAGAACTGATGAAGATTCACTTAGATACTCCTGCTGAAGAGGCTCGGATTGAACTGGTGCCTTTAATTGACGTGATATTTTGCATTCTGATATTTTTTCTGCTGGCGACTTTGCAACTGACTCGTCAGCAATCGATTCCTGTCGATTTGCCAAAGGCGAAGACGGGACAAGCACAGATGCGAGATATGCTGATTGTCAGCATTGACGATTTTGGGCAAACTTATATCGACCAATTGCCTGTTAACTATCAACAGCTCGATCAAGTTTTGAAGAGTTTCCAGAGCCAAAATCCTGCCGGGTTGACGGTGTTGTACGCTCCTCAAAATGCTAGATATGCCAAAGTTGTCGAGGTTTTGGACAAATTGCGAGAGCTGGGTGGCCGAGTAAGCCTGGCAACTCTTCCTAGTTCGGCATCCCCGCAGCCCAATCCTTCGCTTCCCAATTCTGGGATTCCAGCAGCACCTGGGACAGGCAATTCGGCTCAACCTTTACCGTCTCCTGTGGCTCCAGGGCAGCAGCAGTTCAATCCCAATCAGTTTCAATCTCCTCTCCCGGCTCCACAGCAGCCCAGAAACTCTGGGGCTAATGTGGGGATTCCTCCTGTTTCGCCTGCACCCACTGCTCCCAGTCTTAAGCCTGGATCTACCCCACCACCGCAGAATGTTGTGCCATCCAATTAGTTAGAAGGAAGAAGGCAACCCCCCCTGCCCCCCCAATGGGGGAAATTCAGGAATAGGGAATAGGGAATAGGGAAGAAGGAAGAAAAAACAGATAAATAGAAATTCTCCCCATCTCCCATCTCCCATCTCCCACTCACCAACTCTCCCCATCTCCTACTCTCCCCCTCGCGGAGAAATGCTTTGCCCGAGTTGGTATAAATAACTGCAATTATTTTGGTTCGTACTGAGCCTTTTTTTTCTTGACAATCAGCGACAGTTGTATCTGTCTGCGGAAGGAACTTTTGCAGCGTTTTCGCCATCTCTATCCCTAAGTTATTTCCTGGGACAGATGGTAACTTTGTCAAATTATTGTTACCTTTTGTAATATACTAAGATCAAATAGGCTTTCTAGGCGTCCTGAAACCAAAAGCCGATCGCTGAAACAAGTTACAAATCTGGCTAATCCAGGTTTTCACTTTCAAGTCACGTTTACTTACAGAGGAGTCACGCGTCATGAGCCAACCAGCAGAATTGTCTTTGGAACAGCAATTTAGCCTGTGTTCCTTCAAAACACAGGTAACTGATATGAGCCGCGAACAAGCTCAGGATTTTTTGGTCAAGCTTTACGAGCAAATGATGTTGCGGGAAACCATGTACCGCCATTTTCTCAAACACCACTGGGGTTTGGAACCCAACCCAGGCGTTGAGTAGACCAGAGTCGCAGTCGGCGACCTCCGTCTCTTACTCTCTTCCCTCAGTGGAAATGAGTTGGGGGTGATGGGGCGTCACTCGAAGGAAGAAGGAAGAAGGAAGAAGGAAGAAGGAAGAAGGAAGAAGGAAGAAGGAAGAAGGGAAAGCCCAGAAAACTAATTGTTTTAGCAATCATCAATGTCCTAAACGCTAAGACGACTTCCAGATCGCACTTTCTGTTTTGATTCCACTAAATGTGGCGAATAGTCTCGGCCATAGTGCGACTGTCGCAGGAGAGCGCAACCATAATTTAGCGCTGCGACGCTCAAAAATTTCAAAATTTTTGAGGATAACTATAAGAATTTCTGAAAAAATTAAATATATTTGTCTTCAATTGCAGCGGATGAGGTGTGACAAGAATGCCGCTAGTCGGAAATCCGATCGCGATCTCCGACTAGCCAGACTTTCAATTTTGACATTAAACTCTAGAACTCGGAACTGTTAACCAAGAGGAAAAGTTATTCCGGCTGACGTTCCAGAGTCGCCTCCATCGTACTCGTCAAGTAATGACCAGACATGATCCCACTAGATTGGTAGTAGCGGTTGTCATCAACGCGGTGAAGGGTATCAAAACCAGTCCGTCGCTGGCGTTCGTCTCCCAGCACCCAATAACGCTGGACGATCGACTGGGGAGCAATCCAACCTTCGCCCTCGACGCGGCCGAGTTCGCTGTGTTGAAGTACAAAAGTATACTGCCGTTCATCGTTGTTGAGGTGTCCTCGGTACTGCAAAATAATCTCTTCGCGATCGCCTCCAGGAAACACGAGCTTCGTCACCATACTGAACCAATCTGTTCGGTTCCAGCTCACTAAAGTTTTGCCTTTAACCGTAATTGGCACGCCATTGCGCTCAATCCAACTTCCTTCGAGCGTCCATTGGCCAGATTCCATTAAAAACGTGTGAGCCACAGTGCTGTTCCTATGCTTTTCCTGCTGGCTACAATGCTGGTGCAACAACGCACAGCCGTTGTCCCTCAGACTCTATGCTATCACGCCCAACTGTGCCAACAAGAGTTAATTTCTCCTAAAAGTACCGGTGCGATCGCACCAGTAACTTGAGGCAGATTGCCGGGAATGCCCCGAACCCGCCATTGTGCTAAAACCGCGAAAGCGATCGCCTCTTTAAAATCTACACTCAAGCCTGCCTCAGAAGTAGTCAACACTTCCACTGGATGCAATTGAGCTTGTAATCGGCGTTTTAAGTAGAGATTGTGGCTGCCGCCCCCGCACAACAAAACTCGATCGGGCATAGTCGGCAAAAAAGTTTGGTAACTGTGAACGATCGAGGCAACAGTCAGTTCTGTCAAAGTAGCCAGCACGTCAGCAGGACTGAGGTCATAAGCCGAGGATTCGACCAAACACCGGCCAAAATAGTCTACACCAAATAACTCTCGTCCAGTAGATTTCGGCGGTGGTTGGCGGAAAAACTCTTCGGCGAGCCAATCCTCGACTAAAGCTTGACAGGGAGTTCCTTGAGCTGCCCAAGCTCCACCTTCGTCACAAATTTTAGTTCCACCAGAGAAGTGCTCGACTGCCAAATCTAACAGGGAATTGGCTGGGCCTGTATCCCAACCCAAGATGCCATTCCCAAGACTAGAAATATCGGACTCGTCCTTGTTTTCCCGCTTTCCCCTGGCCGGAAGATAGGTAACATTCCCAATTCCGCCCAGATTTTGGATGCAGAGGCTGCGATTGGATTCGGCCAGCAGGCAGGCATCAACTATCGGGACTAAGGGTGCTCCTTGACCTCCTGCTGCAATGTCTGCCGATCGAAAGTTACTCACAGTCGTAATGCCTGTCAATTGTGCAATTAGCGCGCCCCGCCCGAGTTGCAAGCTGTAACCCATTTCACTTCCGGGGTTCGGTGTAACAGAATAGCTACTCCTTTCGGTATTCCCCGACGGTCGGTGGTAGACGGTTTGACCGTGAGAGCCGATTAATTCGGCGCTATCATATTCTGCTTGAATTGTCAAGGCCGCCGTGGCAAATTCTTGGGCAATGGCATCATCTAATTCGGCTAGTTCTGCGATTGACAAAGCCTCGCCGCTGCAAACCGAGAGAATTTGCGATCGCAAATTAGGGGGATAAGGGAACGTCTTGCCGGCCACCAACTGCACTTTCAAGTCTGTTTGGGAACCGACCACATCTACCAAAGCAGCATCAATGCCATCCACTGATGTACCGCTGATCAAACCGATAACGCGAGTCATGCCATCTTAGATTTTAGATTTTAGATTGTCCCGGGGGTGAACCCGATTTATTTGAGGTCGATCGTCACGATCACCACAGTAATATTGTCGCGTCCCCCTTTATCCTTAGCTGCTTCAATCAAAGCAGTTGCAGCACCCTCACAGGCGCGAATCGACTTCAGAGGCGAAGCAATCAAAGGATCGGAAAGTTCTTCAGTCAAGCCGTCACTACAAAGTAGCAAGCGGTCTCCAGGTTTTACATCGATCGGCAGAATATCTATCTCGCGCAAATCATCGCGACCCAAACACTGGGACAAAACGTGACGCCAAGGGTGACTTCGAGCCTGGTCAACAGTCAGAGCTTTTCTTTTGACAGCCTGAGCCACCCAAGTTTGGTCTTCGGTAATCTGATCCAAGTGAGAGCCATGCAGTCGGTACAAGCGAGAGTCACCGACATTAGCACACCAAGGCCGCCCCTCATCCCTAAACACTACGACCACAGCCGTAGTACCCATATCAGCACGCTCGGGATGGTTGAACTGATCCGTCAAAATTGCTTGATTCGCAATTAAAAAAGCCTTTTCCAACAACAGCGGAGTATCTTCAGGCTCTTCCCAATGTTCGAGCAAATAAGATTGAATCGCCCCAGTTGCAATCCGGCTGGCTTCTTGACCTCCGGCGTGTCCTCCCATGCCGTCGGCCACTATGAAAAATCGCCCGTCAGAGTCTATGTAGTACGAATCCTGATTTACGGAACGAACTAACCCTGTGTCTGTCTTACCTGCGAAAGAGCGTTTCATAGATTGGGTTATTGGACTCATCGAACTTAAAAGCTTGATTTAACTGGTGCAATGTTTGATTCCAAAACTTAAATCCTGAACAGATTGAAATTTCTGCCTTCCGCGATCGCCAATTCTGGAAAAATTGCACTTATTCAATCTTATATCGTCTGAATCCTAATCGCATCTTAAAATTGTTAGTAGATCAAGTGTATTGAGCAGCGCCTGCCAAAAAACTGGATTTCTGCAAAAAATTAGAGGTTTGACTGGCGATAAATCTAGGAAGCAACAGGTTTTTAGCCAGCCGATAACTGCTGTCAATTTTACAGCTCTGTTGTCAGCCAGCCAAAACTTAACATTCGAGGTTAACTTTTGGCTGGCGAGAAATCTCAAACCTGAAATTTCAAATCCCAAATAGCACAATTATGACATCCTGTCCAGGCGATCGATCCGCTTGAACAAACGCAGCATAGCAAACCCTGCACCAGCAGCTAGGACAGCCACCGCGACAGCCGGCCAGACTTGATTGCTAACAAACAAAATGGTTGCCGACAAAGTAAAAGCACTCATCATCAAAGTATAATTCGTGCCCATTTGAACGCTGCTCATGCGGCGGAGCAAGCGCTCTGCTTCGGCTGAACGGACGCGAATCCGTAAATCTCCCTGTTCGAGCTTGTCAATAGTCTCCTCAATCCGGCGCGGCAAACCCAAAGCAGTCGAACTCACCTGAGCCGCCTGACGGCCGATTTCGTTAAAAATACTGCTACTTGCATCAGAGCCATTTCCATTAGTCATAAGCTGCATGGCAAAAGGTTGTGCCACCTCCATAAAGTTAAAATCGGGATCTAAACCCCGGCCCACGCCTTCAATCGTCGAAAAAGCTCGCATTACAAAAGTAAAGGTAGCTGGGAAGCGAAAAGGTTGACCGTAGGCAATATCGTAGAGGTCGTCGGTAATCGCGCTCACCGACTGATTTTCAAAAGGCTTGTCCATGAAGTTATCCAGCATAAACTGGATGCTGCGGCGCACCGGACTCATATCGCCTGTAGGAACCAAAGCTCCCAAATTGATTAGAGAATCCATAATGCGCTGTCCGTCCTTGGAAGCAATGCCGTAGAGCGTCTCCATCAGTCCTTCGCGGACGTTTGACTGGATTTGCCCCATCATGCCAAAATCGTAGAAAATCAAAGATCCGTCAGCACTAACAGCGATATTGCCGGGGTGTGGGTCAGCGTGGAAAAAGCCATCGTTGAGCAACTGCCGTAAATAAGCTTCAGCTCCCCTTTGGGCGATCGACTTACGATCGATACCAGCCGCTTCCAAAGCTTCATAGTGGCTGATTTTAATCCCCGGTAGGTATTCCAAAGTCAGGACTCGTGGAGCCGCGTACCGCCAATAAACCCTCGGCACCTGTACCCAGTCGCAGTTGCTAAAATTGCGGCGAAAAGTATCAGCATTGCGACCTTCATGGAGATAGTCAATTTCCAGCCACAGAATGCGACAGCATTCCTCATAAATCCCCATCCAATCTCGGCCGCGACCCCACTTCGGATCGTTTTGAAAGTAGCGAGCAATTCCCTTGAGAATTTGCAAATCGATCTCAAACAGCTTCCGCAGCCCCGGGCGCTGCACTTTCACCACGACTTCCGGGCCGGAGTGTAGTTGAGCTTTGTGTACCTGACCCAAACTGGCAGCAGCCAGAGGAATCGGGTCAAAGCTGCGGTAGAGTTCCTGAACAGTCTTGCCCAAATCTTGCTCAACAATTACCTCTAACTGCTCGTAACTGAAAGCAGGCACTTTATCTTGCAGCTTAGAAAGTTCTTCAACAAACTCTGCCGGAAACAAGTCGGCGTGGGTGGAAAATAATTGTCCAACTTTAATGAAAGTAGGGCCCAAATCCAATAGTGTTTCTCGAACCCAGATAGCTTGAAAGCGGCGTCTGGCAACTTTCTTGTCTTCAGTCACGCCTCCCCAGTAGCTCCAGTTTTTGCTGTCGAACCACAGCGAAGCGAGCCAGAGCAGGACAAATGCCCAAATGTCGAAGAAGCGCCGTTGCCGGGAGTATTTTTCGCGATTCCAGCGATAAGCTTTGGTTTTGTGGGATTTACCAGTAGTTTTTAGCTCATCGGCGTCACCAGTCCGCTTGGGGGAGCGCTGGCGATTAACAGAGTCATCAAGGAGAGCAGACACTTCGGTTCCCAAATTGCTTATTTTATGTTGTTGCTTTGATTGCAGGAAGGAGCGCAGGAGCGCATCATCGCTTTGCGCCCGCAAAAGTAAATAGTTTTTGTGGCAGCCCGAATTAGGGCAAACTGCTGCGGTAGCGCTGCAATTCCGATCGCACCAATGCCACTTCGGCGCGTAGCTCGTCAATAGTTGCTTGCAAGTCGGTGGGATGGATGTCTTGAATGGTGGTTGCAGTGCCAGTTCTGGTCTGCATCGCCCCATCGGCTGCTCGATTTGCCCGTTCCACAACTCGATCGGTGAATTGGCGCAGGCGTTCTCTTTGTTCGGCATCAAATTTGCCTAGTTCGGAGAAAGCGTTGGTTGCTGCGCCTTCTAATTGCTCGTACAGTGCCTCGGCAAGTGCTCTGCCTACAAAAAAAGCATGAACTGGGGGTTTACTCATAAAAAAATCTCTGTGCGCTTCCGCAACGAATTATAACTTGCTTATCACCGATGGTGCTTGCTTCCAAAGAAAGGAAGTTTGCCGAAGTTGATGCGCGGCCCGGAGCTTGCACAAAAACAAACCACTTTTTTCAGGAGGCGCGATCGCACGATCCCGATCGCATCCTCGGCCCCACCTCGACCACCTGACATGATGCTCAGAGCCAGTGTTGCTGCTAACTTTTTTTCTCAACCTTGATAGGTTTCGCCAAAATAATGAGCGACATCACATAAGTTGTGTTGTGCCTTCAGCTTAACATAAATCAAATCAAAATATCAAGTATTTATATAAATTTTTCCGACGGGCATTTGGATTGTAGAGGGAATAGAAAATATTTGATAAACTCAGCCCGGGACTATGGGGATTTTTTCTGTCAATTGCCGATTTTACGAGATAGTCGGTAGCAAGGAAGGGCGTTATTTTATCAACAATCAATGGATATTTACTGATTCATAAAACCAAGTGTTTCTCAGCACTTTGAGCAACGAAAATAATCCTAATTTGTCGCAGGTTCAGGAAAAGGCACAGTTGGTTCGGCAACAGGAGGCGGCGAGTAAGGGGCGATCGAACTATCTGAATTGCTGCCACTGCGGCTCGGTATTGGCGGCCCTGCCGATCGCACGGTGGGCGACGCTGCTGGCGGCGCAGATTCCGACGGTGGCAAGGTTTCAGCACTTTTGGCAGCAGGCTGAACCGGTGTCGGAGGCGAGTAGCCCGGCGGTGGCGGTGCCGGTGGCAGGGGCGCAACTTCTGGTACGGGTGCGGATGCTGGTTGGGGTGCGGGTTCGATTCGGGCTTTAGGCTGTGGCATGGGGGGCTCAGAAGGCTGCGCTTCGGACTCGGGCATCGGGGATGGTGAAGGTGACGCTTCGGGTTCTGAGGCGCGAGTTTCCGGGCTTGGGAGCGCAGAAGGTTGGGCGTTAGCTGCTGAGGGATCGATCGGTTCGGGAATTTGGCTGTTGTCTAACGTGGGTTTGGAGTCCTTGTTGAGGTTGTCGTCGATCGGGGGGCTACTTTCGACAGACGGCTGCCCGAACATCGGCCCAGACAAGTCCCGGGATTTGAGCAAATCTTCCAGAGATGGGAAAGATGGAGTTGTCGATCGGTTGCTGCTGAGACTCGTGCTGTTGTAGCGCCAGGCTAGGTCAAAACCCATCCAGCCTGCAATTGCAGCCGTTACGACAAACGCCAGCAAAGTCAACTGTGGCGGTGGAGGTGCGGGCAATCGCAGACTTTGCTTGCCTTTTCTCTCTGCTGGTGTTCGCTCTGTTTCTTGCAGCATGGTAAGCCAATGTTCTACTGTCTGGGGGCGGTTTTGGGGGTCGGTTTCGAGTCCCTGAAGAATCGCTTGCTCGATTCCCGGGCTGAGGTTGGACTGAAATTGCCGCAACTTGGCGAGGGGAATTCGATCGCGCAGGGGTGCTGCTACAGGTGGCTCGCCGGAGAGCAAGTAGTAGAGGGTAGCTGCGATCGAGTAGATGTCTGTAGCAGGTGTACATTTACCGTCAGATAGGTATTGCTCGATCGGCGCGTACCCTGGCGACAGCAAGTTAGTATGAGTTTGTTTGGTGCCGATGGTAAAGTCGCGAGCAATGCCGAAGTCCATTAACATTACCAGGTGAGAATCGGCTCGCCGGATTATATTTTCGGGATTGATGTCTCCGTGTAGCAATCCGCTGTGGTGAACTGTGCTTAAGGCTGAGGCTATTTGCCGAATGTAGTGCAGGGCCTGGGCTTCTGACAGCGGCTTACCAGTTTCGACTATTTGGGCGAGGGTTTTGCCGGGAATGTAGTCCATCGCTACAAAAGACTGTCCGGCTTCTTCAAAAAAGTCGATCGCCCTGACGATGTTGGAATGCTGGCACTGGCACTGGCGTTGAGCTTCGGCAATAAACTGTTGCTGAAACTGAGCAGATGCTGGGTGTTGGCGCAGACTTTCGTTGAGGGTTTTGAGTACGACTGTTTTATTTAGATGGGTATGGATAGCTCGGTAAGTAATGCCGAACCTTCCTATGCCTAAAGTCGCGTTGATTGTATATTTGCCCTGTTGCAGGACTGTTGCTGTCGCTAAGTTCATCTTTAGTTGATGCCGGTTCCCAAACTATGCTACCGCCTTTGGGTTATTTCCCAGAGTGTAGGATGCACCGGGACGATCGCTCCGAACCCACGGCTTTACTGAGAGCTCTCATATTTTGGCATCTGGCGATCGTTGGATTAAAGTATTCCACTATTTGTCTCTGTAGCATTCGTCTTAAAACTTAACATAATAATTTTCCAATAAAAATCCCGCTCTTGTGGAACGGGAAAGCCATCAGGGTGCATCTATATAATCTAACTATATGTCATGGGGGGTGTAACCCCTTTTGTCTTTAATAAATCTTTACAATTAGTGGCTTTTTGTAAATATTTAAATCTTTACTTGACTTATGAGCTATTTTATGAATAACTTCACCAGAATGATACAGAGGAAACGGCAGTGCCGTTTCCCTACCGCGATTAATTGTAGGGAAACGGCAGTGCCGTTTCCTGGCTGTGGGTAATATTAATTCCG
>Ga0123336_10004231_pt1 | contig 11755 bp, 18 predicted proteins | sample SSSSmetaG_FD_96466 | JGI IMG/M metagenome (GOLD analysis project Ga0123336, IMG submission 96466) | Glacier valley bacterial and archeal communities from Borup Fiord, Nunavut, Canada, to study Microbial Dark Matter (Phase II) - ​SSSS metaG | ecosystem: Environmental > Aquatic > Freshwater > Ice... | reverse complement strand
CGAATGGTTGGCTTCCCTTGACGGCGCCCCCGGCGACCCCGGCGCCCCCGGCGACTCTGCCTACGCGGTAGCAGTAGCCAACGGGTTCGTCGGAACCGAAGTCGAATGGTTGGCTTCCCTTGATGGAGCTCCCGGCGCTGACGGCTTCGGCGTCCCCGATCCGGCTGGTGCGACCACCGGACAGATGATCGCCAAGGGCGCGACCGCTTGGGAGGTCGTAGACGCACCCACTGGTGGCACTGCGGGCGGTATCGACCCCGCCGCACTCAGGGGCGCATGGTCGTCTGCGTCCACGTACAACACGGGCGACATTGTGAACCGCAACGGTGCCGCATACCTTTGCCTCTCCGATGGCGTGACCGGTGCGACTTACGATCCCGCACTGTCCGGCGAGGTTCCCTCAGAATTAGGGCGAACCGCGACCACATCCCTCGTGTCATACGACTCTGCGGCCATCATCGCCCAACCCTTCACACCCACAGCAAGTGGGAACGTGTCGGGCATCGGAATCCCGGCCACGGGGTCTGGCGCGAATGAAGTGTTCATTGTCGCAGGGAACGTGACGACCGCATGGAACACGGCCATCGCCTCCGCGTTGAGGCCGATGATTACCGTGCCGGTTGACGGTAGCGGGGTCACTTACGTGGCATTCTCGACACCCATTCCTGTCACGGCGGGGAGCACTTACACCGTCTACACGCGCGGCGTCGGCGGGGGCACCCGTCGAGGCATTGAGGGTGCTACACAGTCTGGCCCATTCACACTCCCGAACTTCTACCAATATGTGACGGGTTCCTCATCGGCGCTCACGTTGGGGGGGTCCGCTTACTTTGGTGTAATCCTGTGGCAGTCGCTCAACCTGCCAACGTGGAAGGCTTTCCACGCCGCGCCCACCGCTACTGAGGTCACCGCCAGCACTTCCGGGATGACGGTCCTTACTGGCGCCACGGTCCAGGCGCAACTCGGCGCGGCGGACGTGAAGTTTGCCTCCGCCACCTCGACAGCAACACCGTCCACACCGGTTGCGCGCGACGCCTCTGGCCGATTTGCTGCGGCGACACCATCGGCAACCGGAGACGTGGCGACCAAGGGATATGTCGACGGCCTTGCGGCAAGCGTTGGTGAGGGCGTGCCCACCTACGCTTCTGGGTACACAAACCAGTCAGGCTTTGAAGTTCACTTCGAAAAGTTCGGGAAGATCGTCGTGGCCGAGGGCCTGTCCATTAGGACGGCGGGCGACTGGGCGGCATCAACCGCATACGCGAGCATCTACACCATACCCGCAGGGTATCGACCCAAGTATGAAATCATCGTGCCGGCTGGTGCAACGACAGGTCAGGGTGCCGCGTCATTCTTCATCCATACGACAGGGCTGGTCGATCTCCGCGTAGGCCCAACCGCAATTTCTGGCTGGGTAAGCATCGCGGGTGCATCCTGGGTGGCGCCATGATTCTGACCGCGATTGGTGGCGGCTTCCAACTCGAGCAGGGTGCGGCACTGTCACTCGAGCGCGCATTTGCAGCCGGATGCCCACGGACGTACATCACCGAGACGTATCGGCCGTATTCCGAGCAGGAGCGCATCTTCCGTGAGCGTTACACCACTGACACGTCGCAGGCGTTGTGGCGTTCCAGCATGGGCACGACCGACCGACGTCCGTGGTTGGGCCGGTACTGGTATCGGCGTGCGGGTATGGCGATGGCCGCGATCCCCGGAACATCCATCCACGGTAACGGCAACGCGATCGACTGCGACGACCCGATGAGGTCATGGCTCCACGCTCACCCGGACTACGGGTTCGTGTTCCCCATCCCGTCCGAGAAGTGGCATGGCGAATACCGAATTGCCAACGACAAGCACGCAAACGAAGGAGACACCATGCAACCCGTCGAAGTTTGGGCATACAAGAATGGCACCGGAGCCCCGGACGCCTTCCAGATCGTCAACAACGCCGCAGCGTATGCAGCACAGGCCAACGCGAAGGCTGACAAGATCCTTGCCGCGCTCGCCAAAATCCCGGCCATGAATGCCACTGCGCCCGTCATCGACTATGCGCGCATCATCGAAGGTGTCGCCAACGAACTCGACAAGCGCGCAGCGGCACGACTGTCGCAGGTAAAGGACGCCTAGTCCAATGGCCGAAACGCTGAGGGGACCTTGCGGGCGGGGACAGTGCTGGGGGTGGCCGTGACCGACGCAATCTGGGTTGCAATCATCATCCAAATGGGTGGCATCACAGCGATCATCGTGCAGGGCAGAACCAACTCGCGCAAGACCGCGGCTATCGCGAAGCAGGTCTACCCCAACTCGGGTTCATCAATGGCTGACGCCGTGAACCGCTCGGAGGCGAACTCCGCCGAGGCCATGCGCCTAGCCGAAGAAGCAGCAACCAGATCCGCCGCTGTCAACCGCCGCCTAGACCGAGTCTCTAAAGACATCGGGCAGATCAACACGCGGCTCGACAACCACCTCGACGGGCGCTGACCCCCACCACAAGTGCAACTCCAAGCCCGCCTTGGAGCAACCCTGGAGAAAGGCACCACCATGACACGCATCATCAACCGCCTGCGCTCGCGGGAGTTCTGGGCGGACGCGCTCGAGCGCGCCGGCGCGACAGCTGTGCAGGCTGTCGCCGCCCTTGGTCTCGTCATGCCGGTCACGTTGCTCGACGTCGACTGGTACACCGTCGGAGGCGTCGGCATTGCATCCGGCGTGGGATCCGTACTGTGGTCGCTGGTGTCGATGCCCGGCGTCGATGCGGGGCTCCCATGGTGGCAGGCGATCGCATACCGGGCGGGCAAGACATTCGCAGTGTCGTTGGCTGCAGTGCTTTCCACGAACGCAGTGAATGCCTTCGAGCTCGATTGGAGTCAGGCCATGTCGGCGGCCGCGGTGGCCGCACTTGTGGCGGTGGGAAAGAACCTTGCCACGCCACCTATCGAGACGGCAGCGACTCTCACGGCATTCGCGTACACGTCGGACGTCACAGACGACACGATGATTCAGGTCACGCAGACGACCCCGACAGGCATCGTTGAGTCTCACGTGGTCAGTGCGGTCCCATCGGTAGCGACGCCCGTCAAGACGGGATCCACCAAGTTCAAGTCCCGCACGTAGCAACACACGAACGAACGCCCCCTCTCCCACCGGTTCGCCGGGCAAGGAGAGGGGGCGTTTCTTGTGCGCCCCGGGGATTCAGACCGGACGCACAGGCTGTGGCCTACGTCGCCATTTCGTAGATGAAGGTCGTTGCCCCCTTGTCGGAGATTTTCCACGTGAGGGTGACGTTCTCCCAGGACTCCGAAGCGGTGGGGTCGCCGTACCCAGTCGCCGCGATCTTGGCATTGACCGACGAGGGCATTTCGAGTCCGAGCGCAACACACACCGCCTGGTCGACCGTAACCGTGAGGGTCTCAATGGGATACGCCGGCATCTCGAAACTGAGCGTGCTGCCGCCATCGCCTAGCACGACCTGCATCAGCCCGTCGAGTTTGCACGTGCCGTATAGGTCGGACAGCGTCGGCAGGTTTGACTTGGGAGGTGCGGCCTCGGTAGTAACCGTTACCGTTTTGGTAATGGTCACAGGGGCCTGCGATGTGCACCCGCTCAGGGCAAGGGCCAGTGCGGCGACAGCAGCAGTCTTCATCATGCGATTTCCTCCATAGGTTGACCTTGGCAGAACTGACTTGTGACGTCTACCCTGTGCGTCGAGCGCGCAGCGCGCGGACGGCTTCGCGGGGGGCTTCGTCTCGGGGTTTGGTGTATCTCTCGGTGGTGGCGAGCGAGGCGTGGCCGAGGAGGTTTTGGATGGTGCGGAGGTCGACGTCGTTGCGGAGCAGGTCGGTGGCGAATCCGTGGCGCAGGGTGTGGCCTGTCCAACCTTCGGGAAGCGCGCGCGTGAGGAGTTTGCCGACGTAGCGCGGGGAGAGGTGTCCGTTGATGTCGCCGGGGAAGCACCATCCGCCGCCGGCGAGACATGCTGCACGCAGCACGAGCGCGAGGGAGTCGTTCAGTGGCACGACGCGGTTCTTGCGGCCTTTGCCGTGCACGGTGAGGGACCAGTCGCCGCGGCCCTCGTTGATGAGGTCGCGTGTGTGGACGACAGCCATCTCGCCGCGGCGTAGTCCGGCTTCGAAGCCGAGGCGCAGCATGAGGCCGACGCGTGGACCAGATGTGGCGATCGCGTAGTCGAAGGCAATGGGTGCGATGGGGCGCGGGTTGGGTGAGGCGGCGCGTACCCGTGGCAGGGCTTCGGCGGGGGAGGTGGCGATGTAGCGACGCTCGACGCCCCACCGGTAGAACAGGACGAATGATTGGCGCCTCGAGCGGCGGGTCTCTTGCATCCAGTCGCGTTGGCCGATCCAGTCGATGAGGTTCTCGGTCGTGACTTCCCATGGATCCGCAATGTCACACGAGCGGGCATACGTCGTGAGGTGCTCGACTCTCGCGCGGATAGTGGTCTCTGCGTGACCCTGAGCTCTTAGCCAGTATGCCCAGATGTCGAGTGCACCCCTCCACGCAACCGAAACGGTGCGTGACATAGGTAGAACGTATAGCCGTGCACCGTTCTCAAGGATGCGACCCGCCGGTCTACCTGGGGGCATCGCTACGCGCCGACCGCCTGGGGACGACCCTCATCCGACGCGCTCGCGGTCTTGCGTGTGATGGAAATGACGTCCGCGACTGGCGCCTCCGCAAGGGGCTTAGTGTTGGTCTTGGCTCCCAACCAGAAGGTTGGGGGTTCGAATCCCTCCGGGCGCGCTACAGCCCCAGCCGGTGCACCCGGCTGGGGCACTGTGCTTTCTAGGCCGAGGATCCACGTCGCAGAGACGCCCGTGAGCATCTCGATGCGCTTGGCCATCGCGACCACGTTGCGCGGCCGCGTATAGCCGCCCTCCCATTGCTGGTAGGCGCTCGCAGTCACACCAAGCTTGGCCGCAAACTCACGCTGCGGAAGATCGAATGACTGACGCGCCTTGCGCAGCTTGTCGGCAAGCGTCCACTCGGGGACCCAAGGGCCAGCACTTTCGTGACCCGATTGATGTTGCTTCGCTGTATTTGACATAGGCCAAGTATGGCAGACCTATGCAAACCGCGCAAGACACGCCGGTAAACTAATCATGCGTTGACAGAGACGCCGCCGCGTGCCAATGTGTGCATATGCAAACGAAGCATGATTCGTATGACGACCTCCTCACGTCGGGTCAGGCCGCGTCCCTAGTCTCGGTGTCGATAGACACTCTTCGGCGTTGGGAGAAGGCCGGCCGGATTGCCGCGCTTCGCACCCCCACAGGCCACCGCCGCTTCCGTCGTAGCGATGTCGAGCAGTTGCTCACCGCTGGCGCCGCCACAGCAGACGCCACCACCGCGATGGGTGGTGCGGCATGAGCGCGCTCGACGACGCCAACGCGGCCTCACAGTTGCGGCACGATCTCAACGAGGCCCGGCGGGAACTGTGCGACACCCGTGACGAACTCGACGCCGCGCTCGCGACTGTCGCGACTCTCTCATCGCGTCTGACTGCAGCCGAGCGGAAGGCACGCCTCGCACAGAACGCTCACGAGACGGCCGTGTCCGCGCTCGCAAGGGCTCGTGGTGAACGCGACGGGCTACGTGCGGGTGCTTCACCATCCAGCGAAGTCGAGGCCACCGCCGTTATCGATGGCATGAAGATGGCGTCCATCACGCAATCGGTCGTCGTGGACAGCGTTGTAGAGCACTTCACGATCGAACTCAGACAACAGGCTCGGCACACCGGGATCCGGTACGAACTTTCCGAACTCAACGTTGACCAGATCACTGTCAACCCACGCATCACGCGTCTCTCCGCTGACAGTGGTGCCGCTGAACATGAACACGACACCCTGATCGAGCACGTACTGAACTTCCAGATACGCCTTGTGGCTGACCGCGAATGCGATTCCTCCGACGATGAACTCGCCACCGAACTTGGTCATGACAACCCCTCCCGAGATAGTGGCGACGATGCTACTCCCTCGTTCGGGACGGTGTCCTGATGACCGGGAACGCTCACCGGTCACGCAGCCTGACCATCAGCCCCGAGGGTGACCTCAAGGTCATCGCGACCTTCGTCGCGAACGACACGAGCCAGACCCGCGAGTTCCGCACCACCTTCGAAGCCGACGCGTGGCTCGACGTCAAAGAAATGATGCACCTCACCCAACACATCATCGAAGCCTCAACCGAAGCCGCAGACCGCATCGCAGTAGTCGCGGCCGCCGCCGGCATCATGTTGGACGACTGGCAGGTCAAGGTGCTGCGGACAGTACTCGCAGCAGGACCCGAAACACCAGGACTCATCGCAACATCAGACCGGCGTGAAACCCCGGTCGACCGCAGGGCGGTCGCGTGATGGCCGACCTGACTCTCCGCACCTGCGACCACTCCAAGGGCATCTGCTACGGACACCGAGCCCTCAGCCACGTGGCCCCCAATCTCACACCGGTGGCGGGACCTAACCCCCCCTCTGTTCCCGCCACCGGTGTGCCCACCCTCGAACCAGACGACACCACCGCCACCGAAGGCGACACTGTCGCGATCGCGCTGGCAGCCTTCAATCGTCTGTCGACGGAGCATCTGCTGGGTGATGCGCTGGGGTTGCTTGAGGCTGCTGAGGGCTTGACGGCGCGCGCTGGTCTGGCGCTCTCGTATATCGGTGAGGACGATCCCGCGCGCACTGCCGTAGATCACCTGTTCATCGAGGTGACGAGGGTCAAGAACCACCTCTCTGGTGTGGTCGAGACGCTCCAGAACTTGGGTATGCGGTCATGAGCGGCGCGTTCAGTACGTCGTGCGACCTCGTCGATGTGACGGGGGACGAGGAGAAGTGGGTTGCATCGTTCCGTGTGCCGGGAAGTCGGCCGGAGGTGCAGGAGTGCGGCACGAAGGTCGAGGCTGACACGTGGCTTGCCCGTAGGACGCGCGCGTTCCTTGGTGAGCGTGTCGTGATGGACGCGCCCGATGGTGACGGTGTGGTCGTAGCACCACACCACGAGGACCGTGTGGTCTTCACGGCGCCTGCGCTTGCCGTGCGGGTGCGAGAGGCCTCTCCCATGTTTTCGAGGCCACAGGCGGCTGCACAGGTCGCCGAGCGGATCTACTACGCGATGCGTCTGCTGGACGAGGCCGCGGGGTTGCTCACTGATCTGGACTTCGCCGGCGACATGGCACCTATGGTGCGGGCCGCGAAGGGCCGCATCGTCACGTTGGTCGAGCGTTCCGCATGCGAGGTGCTCGAGCAGTGGCCTCCGGTGTCGGACACGCCGTCGGGGCAGCATCCGCGCTACCTCACCGTGGTGCCGGATGGCGGTGTCGCATGACTGACGGCACACAGTTGACGCTCGACAGTTACTACATCGAGGCCGCGATCGAAGCGAAGCGTGAGGGGCTTGAGGCTGCGGCTGAGAACGTCACGTCGTTCGATGAGTTCACGGTGTTCAACGAGATCGCGACCTATCTGCCTGGCGAACTCGTCACGGCAAACACTCTGCGTGACGACCTCGACGGCGCTGAGGTGCCCGCGAACGTGCGCGCCCCGCTGATGCGCGCGGCCTGCAAGGCGGGCCTGCTCGAGCCCGTGATGCGGACCACGATCACGGGCCAGACGGTGCATGAGTCGGTGCCGTCGACGGGGAAGTCCGCGAAGGGTGCGCACGTGAAGCTGTACCGCCGGACATCGGCCGTATGGGCGCCCGCCCGGACCAAGGCGGCCGTCTGATGGCCGGGCCTGAGGTGGTGCGGTGCCGTGATTGCGCCCAGGAGATCGAGTTCGGGGTAGCGATCAAGTCGGGCAAGCGCGTCCCGATTGAGCCCTCGCGCATGGACTTCTCGAAGGATCCGCGTGCCACGCATGCGGGCTTTGAGCACCCGGTGACGGGGCGCCTGATGATTCACCGTTTGGCCCCTGGTGACCACATCAACCCAGACGCCGAGCAGATGGTGCTGCTGCACCGTTTCGCGTGCCCGAAGAGCCCGACATTCACGCCGGCTCCGGAGCCTACCCCTGCCACTTGGCCTCCGACGCATCCCATTGCTGCTTGACCATCTGTCCGCCTGCCTGCCAGCACAACGTAAGGACTTCGATTATGAACATGCATCCCACGTATCGGGCCCGTCGGCTCCGTGCGTTGTCGTTGGGCGCTTTGCTGCTCGCCGTGGTGTGTCTCGGCAACTGGTTCGCGACTGGTCTCTTGTCGATGTGGCTGTTGTCGCTGGTGCTGTACGCCGCGGCGTTCGCGTTCGCCGTGATGATGCGCCGGTTTGAGCGGGGTATCGCATGAGCACGGCAGAGGTGGAGCACGAGTTCGCGCAGTTCAAGGGTGCCCCTGAGGCGCTCGTCGTGTTCAAGCGCGCGGAGCACGTCGAGGAGCAGCGGGTGGTGTCGCTCATTCGTGCCGCGATCCCGCAGGCGTCGGTCTTCTATTACGACAGCGTGGTCTCGGTGCGTGCGACGCCTGATGGTGCGTCACGTGACGTGGTGTTGGTGCCTGGGGACCGGTTCACGGTCACGGACACCACGGTGATTCGGCGGGCGCCAGCACAGTGGGCGTTCACCCCTGCAGAACCACGCGCGATCACCCCGGACGCGAAGTCATGAGCGCGAACCTCACCATGACCGACCTCTTCTGTGGGGCGGGCGGATCATCGACCGGGGCCGTGGCCGTCGGCGGCGTCGACGTGAAGCTCGCCGCGAACCATTGGGACCTCGCGATCGAGACCCACAACGCGAACCACCCCGACACCGACCACCTGCAGGCCGACATCTCGAACACGGACCCCCGCTTCATCATGTCGACCGATATCCTCTGGGCCTCACCCGAGTGCACGAACCACTCCCGCGCCAAGGGCCGCAAACTCCCCACGCAACCTGACCTCTTCGGCGAAGTACTCCCCGACGCAGCATCCGAGCGCTCGCGCGCGACGATGTGGGACGTCGTGCGGTTCGCTGAGGTGCACAACTATCGGGCGATCCTCGTGGAGAACGTGGTCGAGGTGACGGACTGGTCGTCGCCGAACGGTACGCGCGGGTCTCAGTTCCGGTCGTGGCTTTCGACGCTCGCGAACATGGGGTACGAGCACAAGATCGTGTCGCTCAACTCGATGCATGCCCAGGCGTTTGGGATGCCGGCCCCGCAGTCACGTGACCGCGTGTACATCGCGTTGTGGCGCACGGGTGAGCGGGCCCCTGACTTTGAGCGCATGCAACGCCCCGTGGCGTGGTGCCCCGCGTGCGGCGAGGTAGTGAACTCGGTGCAGCAGTGGAAGCGCGAGGGCGCCGTCACCGGGCGCTACCGCTCGCAGTACTTCTACCGGTGCCCCAAGATGTCGTGCCGTGGTCAGATCGTCGAGCCTGCATGGTTGCCAGCGTCGTCGATCATCGACTGGTCTATCCCCGGCAGCGCATCGGTGATCGGGCCAAGCCTTTGGCTGAGAAGACCATGCGCCGGATCCAGATGGGCATCGACCGTTACTGGTCACCGATCCTGACTGAGACCGCGAACCCTTACGACTCGACCGATCCGAAGCACCGGAGTTTCGGTGACCCGAACGGATACATCCGCTCGTGGCCTCTCTCGATACCGACGCATGCGATGGTGGCGCGCGAGTCGAAGGCTTTGGCGTATGCGCCGTTCATGGTGCCCGTCGAGGGCCGTGACGGACGCCAGCCTTGGTCGGCGGCCGATGCGATGCGCGCGCAGACAACTCGGAGCGAGACGGGTATGGCGTTGCACCCGCTGCTGATGTCGTACTACACGCGCGACGACGGCACACGGCCAGCATGGAACCCGCTCGCGACAGTCACCACTGAACCGAGGCACGCGCTCATGGTCCCAGCCGGTGGCACGTGGAATGACGACGCACGCCCCACGACGGAGCCCTTCCGCACCCGCACCGCGAACGAAGCCGAGGGTGTCGCGATGGCACCGTTCATGCTTGAGCGGCGTCACGAGTACCGCACGCGCAGCCTAGAAGAGGCCATGTCGACGGTCACGGCAAACGAGACCACGAAGGCGTTGCTGTTTCCGCCGTTCATTGCCGAGCTCCGTGGTGGTGGGTCGAATGCTCGTGCGTTGAGCGAGGCTCTGGCGACGGTGACGGCGTCGGGCAACCATCACGCGCTGATCCAGCGGATGAACTCGGGTGGCGCGGAGATGACGACGCCGGACAGCGAGCCGGTGCGGACGGTCACGACGGCGGGGCATCAGGCGGTGCTAACGGGTCGCACGGTCGACATTGATGATGTGCGGTTCCGCATGCTCGAGCCGGGTGAGATCAAGCAGGCGATGGCGTTCCCAAGTGACTACGAGATGCGCGGCAACCGTCGCGAGCAGGTGAAGCTCTCGGGCAACGCGGTGACGCCGCCGGCCGCCCGCGATCTGATCGCGACAGTCGTGGCCGCGATCACTGGTGAGGGGCTCGCAGCATGAGGACCCTCACGATCGATACCCAAGCGTGTAGGACGTCAATCGTAAGGGCGTTCTCGGCTGCGCCTGGGGAGAAGTTGACCAAGTCGCAGGTCGCAGAGGCCCGTGTGGTCTGTTCGTTGTGCCCGGGTCTGTCTACGTGCCGTGACTTCGCTTACGTCACGGGGATGCCTGGGTTCGTGGCCGGGACAACGGATGCCGAGCGCGCCGATGTTCGAGCGATGGCAGAGCAATACCTTGCCAGGCAGCGTGCCGCAGCCAGGCAGCGTGGAGTCCCATTCACTCACGTAGAGCGGGATCGTATTCATGCCTCCGCGCTGCGTGCCGCGCACCTCACGAAGGTTCTCGGCTCATGAGGATCCTTGTGCATGTTCTCGTCGAGGGCCGGGCCCGCACGAAGGGGTCACTTGTGCCCAAGCAGCGCCGCGTGATGGTCGGCGGCCAGAGCCTAGGCGTGGGCCACGCACACCTGACGGAGTCGACGGCGGGGTCGAAGGAGTGGCGCGCTGAGGTGGCGTGGGCAGTGCGGAAGAAAATCCGTGGTGCACGCCCCTATGAGGGTGCCGTTCAGGTCGCGATTCTGTCGTTCTTGCCACAACCGAAGTCGAACCGTGACCCAGAGCCGATCGCGATGCGCACGGGTGACGCAGACAAGATCGCCCGCAACGTCCTCGACGCTCTCGTCGACGGTGGCGCGATCAAGGACGACGCACAGGTGGTCGCGTTGCACTCGCTCAAAGCGTGGGCCGACAACCCTGATCGCCCGTACACCCTGATCGAAGTCGACACATATGAGGAAGGAGTCTGAAATGGCTACGACGAAGAGCACCGGACCCGAGGTCAAGGACTTGAACTTGGTCGTCCATGGCTTCAAGGGAACCGACAAGGACCTGCAGTGCAGGGGCTACCAGTTCACCCCGGGCACGTGGCACGAGCACGAAGGAGAGGCGAAGCTCTGCAATAGCGGGTTCCACTTCTGCGAGAACCCGCTCGAGGTGTTTGGCTTCTATCCGCCCGCAACGAACCGCTTCCACATCGTGGAGGCGCGTGGCGTGAACGATGCGACGGACGGGGACTCGAAGCGTGTCTCCCGGTCGATCAAGATCGGTGCCGAGATTGGTATCGCGGGTATCGCGAAGGCCTTCGTGGAGTACCGGATGGCGCGGGTGAAACCAGCTGAGGGTGCCGGCATCGCTCGCGGAGTAGGCGAGTTGGCCACGTCGTCGGGGGACGCCAGTGCCGCCACGTCGTCGGGGGACGCCAGTGCCGCCACGTCGTCGGGGGACGCCAGTGCCGCCACGTCGTCGGGG
>Ga0123336_10004230_pt1 | contig 11756 bp, 11 predicted proteins | sample SSSSmetaG_FD_96466 | JGI IMG/M metagenome (GOLD analysis project Ga0123336, IMG submission 96466) | Glacier valley bacterial and archeal communities from Borup Fiord, Nunavut, Canada, to study Microbial Dark Matter (Phase II) - ​SSSS metaG | ecosystem: Environmental > Aquatic > Freshwater > Ice... | reverse complement strand
CAACAACAACAACCACAACGACAACCACAACCACAACAACGACAACAACAACAACAACAACAACGACAACAACCACAACAACAACAACCACAACAACAACGACAACAACCACAACAACAACAACAACCACAACGACAACGACAACAACAACAACCACAACGACAACAACAACCACAACGACAACAACAACGACAACAACGACAACAACAACAACAACGACGACGACAACAACAACGACGACCACAACAACAACTACAACAACAACAACAACAACTACAACAACAACAACTACAACTACAACTACAACAAGCACAACAACAACTACTACAACTACCACAACAAACAGATGTAGATGTAACTTGACTGGAGCGAGTAATCAGCCATTAAGCGGTATTGGAGATATAACCCAGAGCACCAACACTAATCCATCATTCGATTTCATTGGTGGAAATGCGCACCCAGATGACACAAATGCAAAGGGGACAATACTTTGTCAAAATTGTGGTACAGGAGACACCCCAGACTATATTGCCTACCATGCAAACGACGAAGGAAAGCAGCTGGTACTCACATTAACTCCAGAGCAGATGGCTAATATTACAGTATTCTGTCCTGGTGAAGGCTCAGCAGGACTTGGAACAATTATCATTGAAGGACAAGGAACTGTAACTTTTAATCAGAGTACTACTACTATAACCGATAACAACGCCTTTTTCAGGTATACCTTTATTGATGGGGCTATAGCTGGAGGTAATGACAGATTCGGTATATTTATAGATTCCAGTAATCCTGATTTGGATCATGATACAGGGATAATGGATCTAACCAGTAACATCGTAATTGGAAGTTGCTCAATATAAAGATTTACTAATAACAGAGTGCCATGTTTTTACCCATGGCACTCTGTTAAAAAAATGTTTATGCTTAATGATAATCTATAGAACGATACTTAACAAGTCAACATAATATATATTGATTTCGTAAAATGAAATAATAGTATATAAAGGAGAGTGTAAATATGTCATTTCCAAACATTCCAGAAGTTAGCCCTAATATTGATATAGAAAGGGAAGATGCAATAGTACTACTTCTTGCAAGCATAGCATTTGAAGAGCTTGGCCTTGCTCATATTATTAATGCTGAGGCTGAAAAGATTCAGTCAGTACTAGGTACTTTGGAAGGCCAGGTTATAAAAAACCCTACAATTAATGATTTGGAGCGAATTGACAGAGTTGTTGATAAGGTTTTGAAAGATGTGATATTAAAAGAGATTCTTCTTCAGTTTAAACTAGAGAATATCTTAGAAATACCAGCCGCACTAACCACTTCTACAACAACCAGCACTACAACTACAACTACAACTACAACTACAACTACAACTACCACCACGAGTACAACAAGTACAACAACTACGACAACCCAATATGAGGGGACTTAAAAGGTGTCTTAAAGTGGCCTGGTACTAGACAGGAATGATTTTATAAAATAGTAAAAGGAAGAATGCAAAACAAAGGCAGCATATCATATTGATGGCTGCCTTTTAATGTTATTATCTTTCAAGAAGAGGTTCAAACTGGTTTTTCCATATCCATTTAGGGCAGTAGCGCTGTCTTACAAGGGTTTTCGAATGAACCACTGGATTCTCACGCATCATTCGTAGAATAATCTCTCCATGCTCCTCATAATAGGCTTGCTCTGAAGGATGATAGTTCTCTTTTGTATCAAAACCGAAGTTTCTTGCATCCCAGCGCATAAAATATGCATTAAGCTGTTTTCCAATCTCTTCTAAGGCGGGCACAGCTTGATTTAACACTAAAAAATTGCCCTTACTTGCAGCCTCAAGAACTGTTAATGGGAATGCCTCTGAATAGGAAGGAGAAATATATAAGTTTGATAATGTGAAGAGTTCCAAAACTCCTTTTCTTGGGAACCCATTTGGATATCCCAGATCTGTTGTAAAAGCCATATCCTCCTCGTCAAGACCGAAACGCTGGCCAGTTACTTTAACAGCAGCTTTATAAAGCTTAGGATCTACATCTCCAGAAGGAAAATCACAAAAAATTACTTTAACATTTCGTTCTGTTTTTTTTGTAATAGCTCCTGCAAGTGCTGCAACTTTGTCGAATTTCTTGCCCTGAGTTAGCCTTCCGGCATAGACTATCAGAATATCTGGGGAGAATAAATCAAACTTCATTGATAAAGCTTTGACATCATCACTCATATTAGCTATTAAATCTAAACTGTTGTTGACAACTCTGCACCTGCCTTCTGCTACGTCATACTGTTTAGAAAGTGGTGTAATTCCGGCATATGTCAGAGAAATGTAGGTTGTATTAGGCATGGGAGTATAGCGCGCTGAAAAAGGCCATTTAGGATTCGGCGGTCGGTTAACAGGAGCTGAGTGTGAGAAAGCAATAAACCTAACATTGGGTAATTTCTCCTGGGCTTTTCTGACTGCAACATTATGGATCAAATGCCAGCCCTGGTAGAGAATATCATGCAAAATGCAGACATCTACATCTGACAACTTACTCACCAGGTCTTCGGCGATTACTTCCGCCTCATTGAAGAAACTATCATGTACTTTTCCATTAGGCTGATCATAATCGTGCCATTGAATTTGTTTACCGTCTATGGAATTAGTAACTCCAACCCATTCAATTCTTTCATCTTCATAAATTCCATATCTGCTGCTTTGTGGACAATTCTCACAGACAAGTAGTTTGGTTGCAATATTGGCATCTAGAAACATCCTTAATTGCTCAGCTACCACATTAACAAGGGAGTAGGTGGTATCTAGGTCACTGAACATGGTTAAAATAGCTACCTTCATTTTGATTCCTCCTTGGGCTTTGCTGGATAAAGAGTGTATTACACTACTTAGATATTATATTTCTGTTTAATTTAAATAGTGCATATATCATTAATGTATTTATATATACTAGGCAATTCTGTACCAGGAGAAGACTTAATATAGAAAGTTCTTGTTTTTCAATTCTATTTTGATATTTTCCCCAAGCCGGGCTACCCCTTCAGTACAATGTATGAACTGTGATCTTCGAAGTGCCTGAGAATAACTATCTGTAATGTTAATTTAATGATCATATAGTTTTATTTTTCTATTGAGATATGTCCTACAATATTATAAAATAGTGTCGAAGAATGTAGAAAAGTCTATCATTTCAGCATTTTGCATAACTAAATAATAATAAGTTTTATAACTATATTTGAATACAGTACGCTACTCGTACTACAAAATATGGTTATGAAAAATAAATTAGGAAAGAAGTTATGTAAGATTCTCATTTGAAGATAGTAAATATTTAATAAATCATATTATCAGGAGAAACTTATGACAACAAGGAATAAAGCAGAAGTTTGTATTTTTGGGGAAAATTATACAATTGTAGGTACTGAATCAGAAGAATATATTCTTAAAACAGCCGTACATATTGATCTTAAAATGAAGGAAGTCTCACAAGTAAATAGTTTATTAAGTACTGCAAATATTGCTGTTTTAGCAGCTGTTAATATTGTAGATGATCATTTTAAAAACTTGAATGAGTTAGAAAGAGTTACGCAATTATCAGATAAATTTTGTAAAAAAAATGTAGAGCTAATAAGCGAAAATAAGAACCTTAAGGCTGAAGCTGGAGAAAAAGAAGAGACCTTTGAAAGAGAGCTTGAAAGGCAAAAGAGTGAGAATAAGCAGATAGTAGAGTCTCTGAAAGAGGAGAAAAATAGAGCCGAGGAAGACTTTATAGCGAGAGAAAGTGAACTCAGGAGTGAACTAGAGCTTCTTAAAGCGAAGCACGAAGGGGATCTTACGGAGCTAATAAGTGAGAATAAGAGTCTTAAAGCTGAAGTAAGAGAGAAGCAAGAGGCCTTTGAACGAGAGCTTGAGAGACAAAAGAGTGAGAATCAGCAGATAGTAGAGTCCCTGACAGAGGAGAAAAATAGAACAGAGGAAGACTCTATAGCGAGAGAAAGTGAGCTCAGGAGTGAGCTAGAGCTGCTTAAGTCGAAGCACGAAGGAGATCTTATAAAGCTAATAAGCGAGAATGAGGGTCTTAAAGCTGAAGCTGGAGAGAAGCTAGAGACCTTTGAACGAGAGCTTGAAAGGCAAAAGAGTGAGAATCAGCAGATAGTAGAGTCCCTGACAGAGGAGAAAAATATAGCCGAGGAAGACTCTATAGCGAGAGAAAGTGAACTCAAGAGTGAACTAGAGCTGCTTAAGTCGAAGCACGAAGGGGATATTATAGAGCTAATAAGCGAGAATGAGAGTCTTAAAGCTGAAGCTGGAGAGAAGCAAGAGACCTTTGAACGAGAGCTTGAAAGGCAAAAGAGTGAGAATCAGCGCATAGTAGAGTCTCTGACAGAGGAGAAAACGAGAGCTGAGGAAGGTGCCAAAGCAAGGGAAGATGAGCTTAGGAGTGAGCTTGAGATGATTACAGTGAAGCAAGAAGGTAATTTGAGGGAGCTAATAAGCGAGTACGAGAGCCTTAAGTCAGAAGCTGGAATGAAGGAAGAGGAACTTAGAAAAGAGATTGAAAAGTTGACTTCTGAGGCTGTAAAAAATGAAGAAACCTATAAAGAATTAATAATTGAACACAGAAAAATGGAAGAATATTTACTGACAGAATATGAAAAATTGAGTAGTAAAGTTGATAAATAATTCTAAAATAAGAAAAGTTTGATATACTGTACTTACATAGTTCAGATATTAGTATGAACAAAACGATAAGTGGGGTGTGAATATTGGATATTTTTGATTTAAGTGGACAAGTTGCGGTTGTAACAGGAGCAACAAGGGGTCTCGGACAAGCCATGGCAGTGGCACTTGCTGAACATGGAGCAGATATTGCTTTGCTACAGAGAAACCAAACCGAGGTATCTACAAAAGAAATGATTGAAAAGACTGGTAGAAGGTGTGAAATTATATCCTGCGATTTATCAAACATAGAACAGGTTAAAACTGTAATGAATAAGGTAGATCATTGCTTTGGACATGTGGATATACTCGTTAATAGTGCAGGAATTCAAAGGCGTTCACCATCCGTTGATTTTTCCGAGACGGATTGGGATGATGTTATTGATGTAAACTTGAAGTCCGTTTTTTTACTGTGTCAACAAGCCGGTAAGAGAATGATACAAATGAAAAGAGGTAAAATAATTAATATAGCCTCCTTAATGTCATTTCAAGGCGGAATAACGATTCCAGCCTATGCGGCTGCTAAAGGTGGAGTTGCTCAGCTTACTAAAGCATTGGCGAATGAATGGGCGGGTTTAGGCATAAATGTAAATGCAATAGCTCCAGGCTATATGGATACTGATATGAATGAAGCATTAATTAATAATGAAACTCGAAGCCGCCAAATTTTGGAGAGAATACCTGCTGGAAGATGGGGTGAGCCTGAAGATATGAAGGGGAGTGTTATTTTCCTTGCTTCACGGGCTTCAGATTATATAAACGGGCATGTCCTTGTTGTAGATGGTGGTTGGATGGGCAGATAGATATGTGTTTTATGCGCTTCATTTAGAAGATAATCAGTTTATACTATTAATCAATGGGGAGACAATTATGGAAAAAATGCTGAAGGAATTCATATTAATATTCCGAATGGATATCACAACCAAAGAAGCCCAACCCACACCAGCACAAATGGAAGTCTACATGAAGCAGTGGGAAGAATGGATAAACGATATTGCTTTGCAAAACAAACTCGCAGACGGGGGCAATCATCTAACATCTGAAGGAAGAGTTATAAAGCCAAACAATGTAATAAAAGAGGAACCTTACACTGTAAGCCGGGAAACAATTGCAGGATACATATTAATTAAGGTTGAAAACCTTGACGAAGCCCTTGACCTTGCAAAGGCTTGTCCGATTTTGCAAGGTGAAGGTACAAGTGTTGAAGTTAGGGAAGTTTCTGCTATGTAATATGTTTTAATATTATGAATTTCCTTAAAGATAATTGAGTTGGGTTAAGGAAACTTAACCAATTTAGGTGGTAACGCGGAAAAAGCCTTTCGTCCTAATTGGGTGATATGCTCTCCTTGTGGTAGACAGGGAGCATATCATTGAGTTAGGAAAAAAGGCTTTTGTTTTATATAGGAAAAGGAGAATCTTAAATCCTTCAATCGCCTTATTATCAAAATCTGATTGGAAGGCAATCCCCCCGTGGTTGCCCTTTTAAAAGTTTTATTAAATGGTATACAATCCAGATTTACACCATAGAATGCCAATAGGGTTTAAAGGATATGATTATTCTACATTGGTAAAAATAAAATTATGTTTACTTAAGTGTTTAAAAAAGTAATATAGCGATGATGGAGGTTGAGTGATGTTATTTGTAGAAAAATACTGGGAGAACCCAAATATCTTACATGTAAACTGTGAGGAACCCCGTACATACTTTATCCCATATGAAAGTGAAAAAATGGCTAAAGTTGGGATCAGAGGAGCATCTAAGTATTACCAAAGTTTAAACGGTAACTGGAAATTTAAATATTATAACTCAGTTCATCTGCTAGAGGATGGCTTTTATCAGGAGAATTTTGATCCTAGTGAGTGGGACAACCTGTTAGTTCCTTCAAACTGGCAAATGTATGGGTATGACAAACCGCATTATACCAACGTGAATTATCCGTATCCCTGTGATCCTCCTTATGTACCAAATGAAAACCCTGCTGGACTCTTTATACGTGATTTTCAAATACAAGACCTTCAACAAAAGGATACTTACCTTAATTTTGAAGGAGTAGATTCCTGCTTTTACATATGGGTAAATGGTTCATTTGTTGGATATAGCCAGGTTAGCCATATGACATCTGAGTTTAATATTACAGAATACCTTAAAACAGGTAAGAACCGTTTGGTAGTGATGGTTCTAAAATGGTGTGATGGAAGTTACCTTGAAGATCAGGATATGTGGAGGCTTTCAGGAATTTTTAGAGACGTTTATCTGTTAAAAAGGTCTAAAGCGCATATATCCGATGTTTTTGTTAAAACCAGTCTGAATGGAGATTTCAGCATTGGAGAGTTTAATTGTGAAGTAAAAGCCATAGCTTGCGAAGAGATGCAGATCCGTGCGGTATTAAAAGACCCGAGGGGAAATAAACTCTCGGAAAGGATAGTTGATGTGAAAGATCAGGGACTGGTAACATTCCCGGTTGTGAATCCTGAGCTCTGGTCAGCTGAAGTACCCAGCTTATATGAAATTTACCTTTATCAAGGTGACGAAATTATTCTTCAAAAGGTTGGATTCAGAAAAATTGAAATCAAAGATTCAGTTATGCTGGTTAATGGCAAAAGCATCAAGCTAAAAGGTGTGAACCGCCATGATTCACATCCGGAACTTGGCCATACTATACCTGTGAATCATATGAAAAAAGATCTTATACTGATGAAACAGCACAATATAAATGCCATAAGGACATCACATTATCCAAATGACCCAAGATTTCTTGATTTCTGTGATGAGTTGGGATTTTATGTGATTGATGAAGCTGATCTGGAGACACATGGAGCAGCACGTGCGGGAGACTTCAGTATGATATCTAAAGATCCAATATTTGAAGCAGCTTATATTGATAGGATGCAAAGAATGGTTGAAAGGGATAAAAACCACGCGTGTATTATATTGTGGTCTCTTGGCAATGAGTCGGGTTATGGGAACAATCATATAAAAATGGCTCTCTGGGCAAAGCAAAGAGACAATTCGAGACCTATCCATTATGAGGGAGCTTTTTCGCCAGGAGTCTATTCACAGCTTGAAAACAAGGAATCGGTTACTTCATGTCTTGATGTTTACAGCAGGATGTATCCCTCTATTGACTGGATTTCCAATGAGTATCTGAAGGATGAAACAGAGAAACGCCCGTTAATCCTGTGCGAATATTGTCATGCAATGGGGAATGGACCAGGTGATCTAAAGGATTATTGGGATTTGATCTATAGCCATCAGAAGCTTACAGGTGCTTTTGTATGGGAATGGGCCGATCATGGGGTGAAGACAAAAACGCTGGAAGGCATTGATTATTATGCTTATGGAGGGGATTTTGGTGATAAACCAAACGACGGGAATTTCTGTGTAGATGGACTTGTATATCCTGACAGAACCCCACATAAGGGCTTGCTTGAGTTGAAAAATGTCATAGCTCCGGTAAAGACGGAAGCTTACGATCTTATTAACGGTAAAATTATTGTGACAAACCTTAATTATTTCTCAAATTTATCCCACCTTCAATTAAATTGGAAAATAGAGAAGGATGGAGAAACGATTGATGAAGGCAGTTTGGATTGTCTTGAAATAAAGCCGCAGGAAGCTAAGGTTATTACTTTACCTTACGCATTGCCGGAGAAGCTGGAGGGGAGATGCTTTCTCATAGTTTCCTATTCTCTTCAAAAGTCTACATCTTGGGCAGATAAGGGATTTGAAATAGCATTTGCGCAATTTGAAATTTCATTGGACAGGGTAGCGAAAGAAAAGTTGAATAAATGTGAAATGCCTTTCATATCATTTGAAAATACAGAGAAGGAAATAACAGTATATGGTGCTGACTTCAAGTATGTATTCGACAGGTACTATGGAGCATTCAAAAGTATTACATACCAGGGTGTTGATATGATTTGTGCCAAGCCAAAGTTTAATGTGTGGAGAGCACCCACAGATAACGACCGCAGGATTAAGATAAGATGGATAGACGAAGGATATGACAGGCTGGATACCCATACTTATAGTGTTGAAATTATAAGTGAAGATAAAAATAGCCTTTCAATTGGCGTTGAGTTTTCACTGGGCGGATATATTAAAAAACCAGTAATCCATGGGAAAACCGTCTGGACAATATATGGTACAGGAGATATTCTCATGAATACTTCTGCCAGTGTAAGAAAAGATATGCCGTTCCTTCCGAGATTCGGGCTTCAGCTATGCATGCCTGAAGGCAATGAAATGGTAGAGTACTTTGGATATGGGCCTCATGAAAGCTATATTGATAAGCAGAAAAGCACCTGGAAAAGCAGATTTACTGCCTCGGTTGACACCATGCATGAAAATTACCTTAGACCACAGGAAAACGGGAGTCACTATGCAACTGAGTGGGCAACCGTTACGAACTCTCAAGGAATAGGACTTTTATTTATAGGTAGAGATGATTTTTCATTCAATGTTTCTCATTATACACCGGAGGATATCACTCAGGCTTGCCATCCATACAAGCTTCAAAGGCGTGATGAGACCATCGTAAATATAGACTACAAAATGAGCGGTGTTGGATCTAACAGCTGTGGACCGGAACTTTTACCCCAGTACCGCTTCTACGGAGAGGACATCCAGTTCAAGCTCAGAATTAAGCCCATTTTTAAAGAAGAAGTAGTATTTATCGACCTGATAAATAGTGAAATAGAAGAGTAAATTTATATCGGAACAATGAAAAAGTGGTGGATGATAAATTGTTAATGAATTAGTTTGCTTTCTTTATAAAATAAGCAACTGTGACAAGCCCATATTTTATGTGAAATATTAGATTAAATACCGTATTATTCAGAAATGCACTGAATGGTACGGTATTTTTTTATGCTGCCAACTGCCGGCTATGCGGCACATTACTTTTTGAAAAATGAGTCGATGAATGATATTAGTGTTATCAAAATAGTACCAAAAATTAAAACAGCTAATGGCATATATTGAATTCCATTCACTAATGCACTCGCTTTATTATTAACTGATTTATTGGAAGTTTTTGATATTTCTAATATAAACATAAAAATTTCAAAAATCAAAAACCATTTCATCATTTTAAAAAAGTTTTTTTTGAATTTATTGACATTCATATTTAATACTCCTAGGTGAATTAATATTTACAACCTCTCCAGCTACATAATATGGTAACCAAAATATTTATCGACAAGTAATTTGAAAATATTAGTACGTTAAGCAAATAAACTGTGTAATAAATTGAACTTTGAAAACTGAATAATGCGGTATTTTAAAAACATTACAAATTTGATATAATTTCCATATGAAATAAGTTGGAGTATATTGCAAACTAAAGATTTGAGGTAAACAAATGATTATAGATAATTATAAATATGTAAATATTACTGAAATCACTGGAAATATAGAAGTTGATGTGAATAATTTTCTTTTGCAGAATAATAGACAAAAAACGTTGGAACATGTTGTGGCTGTTGCTAGTACAAATAATGAAATAGCAGAAAAATATAGTCTAGATAAAAATATATGTACGATAAGTAGCTACCTACATGATATTAGTGCAGTCATATGTCCCAATGATATGCTAAACTACATGATAGAAAACAATTTGTTTATTGATGAAGCTGAAAGAAAATATCCTTTTCTTTTACATCAAAGAGTTTCAAAGTTTATATCGAAAACTTTTTTTAAAATAGATGATGAAATCATATTATCTGCAATTGAATGTCACACAACATTAAAATATAAACCTGCACAGTACGATATGGCTCTATATTGTAAGTAAAAATTTATCTTATTCATTAGAAAAAGCGTGTCTATCATACATTAATTAGCGAAAGGAAGAATAGAAATGGTAGGTAATTACGAGGTAGTAACTTTATGTGGAAGCACTCGGTTTAAAGACGAATTTATGCAAGTTCAAAAGGACTTAACCTTAAAAGGTAGGATTGTTATAAGTGTTGGATTATTTGGTCATTCTGGGGACAGTGAAGTCTGGGCAGAAGGCACTAAAGAAATGTTAAATGATATGCACAAAAGAAAAATAGATATGGCTGACTGCGTATTTGTAATTAATAAAAATGACTACATAGGTGAAAGTACAAGAAGTGAAATTGATTACGCAGAAAAAATAGGAAAGCCTGTCTATTATCTTGAAACCCCATGTATTGATGAATAAGTCACTAATTAGCAGTATTGTGACATAAAGCTTATACGAGTAACACCTTATACCAGAGCCACATGTCTATTTTGTTCGTGTACTTTACTTATGGGTTTCTATAATATAGCATTGCATTTTTAAGATAATATGAGAAATTCGGTTACTTGACTATGGTATTTATAGACTTGTTAATTAAGGTAACTACACACATGTTATATTATATGTAATCAAGATTATTTATCTTCGGTGAGGTGGTAAGATGAAAACAATACCAAATTGTATATCGTTTAGTAGAATAATTTTTTCTTTGATTTTAATTTTCGTTAAGCCATTAAGCGTAGACTTTTACGCAATATATATTATTTGTGGATTCAGTGATATTATAGATGGTTTTATCGCTCGAAAGACAGGGACAACAAGCAGACTTGGCGCGAAGCTTGATTCCATGGCTGACATGATAATGGTAGGTGTATTATTAGTTGTGCTTTATCCAATCGTAAGTATTACAACCGAAATCCTCCTTTGGATTATTTCAATTGCTATTATCAGAATAGCCTCGATGGTTGTAGCCTTGAAAAAATATAAAACCTTTGCGATGCTTCATACTTACGGGAATAAAATCACCGGCTTAGTTTTATTCATATTTCCAATATTGCTTCCCTACATTCATACAACTGTGTTGATGTATATTATTTGTGCTGTGGCAAGCATATCAGCAATTGAGGAATTGATTATTCAGTTGACATCAAGTCAACTGCAATTAAATAAACAAAGTATATTCCAAAGATGCACATAATCTACAATTCAAAAAATTATATGACCTACAATGTCAGGTCCCATTATTATGATCTATTAACTTGCACTATTAATATTCT
>Ga0123336_10004227_pt1 | contig 11761 bp, 9 predicted proteins | sample SSSSmetaG_FD_96466 | JGI IMG/M metagenome (GOLD analysis project Ga0123336, IMG submission 96466) | Glacier valley bacterial and archeal communities from Borup Fiord, Nunavut, Canada, to study Microbial Dark Matter (Phase II) - ​SSSS metaG | ecosystem: Environmental > Aquatic > Freshwater > Ice... | reverse complement strand
TTTAGTTATCGAAGATGAAATCGAGTTTGTTCACCAGTGCCCATTGGACGCGCGGCAGCCAGATGAAACGCTGATTCGTGCCGCGCTGCGCCAAGACAGCGGCGAGTTCGGCATCGGTGGGAAAGCGGGTAAGGGTAGCCAGAAAGATCTGACGGACTGCTTCGTCATCGGAGATGGGTTGAAGAGCGAGGCGCGCGGCGCGATTGATAGGGGTGGCTGAGCCAGTGGGTTCAGCGGTTCGCTGGTAGACATCCCATTGATTCATCAGAAACAGCAACCCGAGTAGAGTTGGATTGGAATCGCGATCCACGGTGTTCCAATTGCCGCGGCCCATGGTGCTGAGGAATTGGGTGACGTTGCCATTTTCCCAAGGCTCGTACGTATCGGGCAGCTGATTCGCGTACATCAGCGGGGTGGGGAAGCCGGCCACGTTCATGGGCTGCTCCGTTTGGGTGGCGATGGCGATGGAATCCCACATTTCTTCCGCAGAGAGACGGCGAGGGCTGTGCCGGGCGAAATCGCTGGCAAAGGCATTATTCCACTGACCAGTGGGGTAGCGGCTGGAGAGTTGATATACGCTTGAGTTCACAATCAGGCGGGCCAGGGCCCTGGTGCTGTAGTTACTGTTGATGAATGCATCGGTAAGTGCTTCGAGCAACTCAGGTTGTGAGTTTTGCATTGGCCAATCCGCAGGAGGGGGATTGGCGGGATCGGTACGCTTCAGATCCCAGCCGTCAGGCGGGTCGACAATGCCGGTTCCGAAGAAGTAGGCCCACATATAGTTGACTTGGGCGCGGGCAAACTGCCGGTGGGCGGTAGTCAATTTGATGAATTCCGAACGCCAGTTGGAACTTGCCGGCTGTTCGCCGGTGAGCAGGAAAACGGGGTTGGTCACGTTGGCTCCCATCCGTTGGGGACGGTTGCCTGGGTTTGAGAGCGGGACGGCACCGGTATAGTTGCCGTAAGAACGGTCTTGCAGAAGGTAGCGGTAGCTGCCAAAATCCTGCTCCCCTTGCATAAAAAAGCTGGTGCGCGCGAAGAAAGCGGATGTTTCCCAGAATTGCGAGCGCTTCTTGGGAGTGAGGTAAAGATTGATCTTTTCGAGGTGGCCCCGGCCGTTGTGGCAACTGATGCAGGCAGTGCGGAAGCCGAGGAATTGGGTGGTGACATAGTCGGTCATGTCATCCCAAAAATCCTGAGGCGGGTTGCCCTGCATCTGGCTGAAGTAACGGACGAAATAGTTGACGCCGGGAACGGTATCGGGATCACCGCTTGCCGATAACATTTCCTGCGCGAACTCATTCAGCGGGCGGTCGCGCGCGACGGCATCGCGGAGGAAGTTATGAAACAGGTTGCGGCCTACCAGGCGGACGCTTGAGGGGTAGCCGCGGCCGACTTTGAATCGGTTGTTGTAATAGAGCGTGAACTGTGAAACGTAAGCGTCAGAAGCGAGAAGTTCCTCAATCAGACTGGCGCGTTTGTCGGGTGTCTTGTCATTCAGAAACGCCGTGACTTTGTCCGGTTGGGGAATGCGTCCGGTCAGGTCAATGGAGGCGCGGCGGAGAAACTCGGCATCGGTCGTAGGTGGCGCGGGATTGACACCATCGGCAATCATGCGCCCGAACAATATCGTGTCGATGAAATTTGCGCGGGGCAAGGCGATAGAGACCGCGGCGGGGTGCGTCGATTTCAGCATGCGGGAAAACCTCTGCAGGCTGTTATCGCGTTCGAGGGCTGCGCCCCACTGGGCGCGGAGCGCTTCCGGATAAGCAGGACAGTGCGGATCCGGTTCCTGCGCGTGGACCCGGACTGCGAGGATGCTTAGCGAGAGGACAACGCGGGCAAACCTGATGCGCATAGTAGCACAGCAATCATAACCCGGTTTTCAGAAGAATTCGTGCCAAAACTGAGCTTAGTTTTGGGTTGAGATACTAAGTTGAAAAAGGAATGAAAGTTACTTTTTCTATCCCGAAGGCTTGCAGGATGGCGCGGATGTCGCGCTCAGCGCTGTGCTGGGCATCGGGCAGGATTCCCATTTGGAGAGCGGCGGCGCGCACCTGTTCCAAGGCTTGTAAACGCGCTCTATGTTCCAGGTCAAGATCGGGCGCGACCCACGGGGTCCACCAGGTGATACGGCGGTCCCATACCTTGGTGTTCTTTTCTTCGATGAAAGTCTCTGTAATCCGCGCCGGATGCAGCCGGATGCGCGCTTCCTTGCGAGACGGCATTGTAATGTCATTCGAGTTCAATTCGCCTAAGTTGACGCCCGCGAGAACGCGCGCTTCAACCAGCAAGAGAATGGACTCCGATCCGAAGGGCTCATGCTTCTGGTTGAGCCCAACAACCTTCTGAACCGTGTATTTTATGGTGACTAACTCATTCAGTTGGCGCACTTCGCGCAGAACGGCGGAAGCGTTTAGGGTTCGATGAAAAAGAGACGCACCCGGCCCGCAGAACCGTGAGCCGGCCAGAAGGATGAGAAGGCAGGACGTGCTGAGGAACGCGAGGACGCGGGCCAAAGACTACACCGCCTGCGCCAGCACATCTTCGACAGAAGGTTTACCGCGCTGCGCGTACCGGATCAATCCGTTTGGGCCGATCAGATAGACCGTTCGCTTCACAATGAGTCCGCCTGCATGATAGAGGGAGCCCACCTTCTGTCCGGAATCGACCAGCAGGGGAAACGGCAACTTATTCTTTTCGCGGAAGCCGGCGTGACTGGCTCCATTGCCGGGATTGATGCCGAACACAACGGTGTTACGCATTCTGGCCTGTTCCCACCTGTCGCGGAATTCGCATAATTGGGCGCGGCAAACCGGCGTATTGTCGCCTGGGTAAAACACCAGCACCACGTTGTGCGGTCGCAACGCTTTCAGGTGGACCGGTTTCCCGGATTCGTCAGATAGCGTAAAATCCGGTGCTTCACTTCCCACGGCGAGCGGGTCACTAAAAAGCCATCCCATGCTGACGATTGTCGCGCTTTTCGAATCAGGCGGTTAAACTGGCGGTTTCTTCGTCGCCGTCGAGCGGCTCATTCAAATGGTAATAGTAAGTGATCAAACCCGCCGCCAGCAGAAACAGAGCAACGATCGTGCTCCAAATCAGGATTCGCCGGCTACCCTCTGTAACTGAAACCGCTGTCAGTTTGACGACCGCGGCGGCAAGTCCAAAGGCAAGAACAAACTTGAAAAACCAGGGCATCAGATCGAGATGCGCCTGGCCGCCCACTTCGCGCCAGACTTCAAGCCCGGCAACCAATGCCACCAGAAATTCGATCGCGTAAAGCACGCGCAGGAGTCGCAGGGCCATTAGGTCGGTTACTCAATGTTACGCTAATCTCACTGGTGGCAAGCAGGGAACAAATAGCTACGGGGCGGCGTTTATCAATCTAATGGGCAAAGACATGGAACAGGGGAGTGCGGGGCGTCTCGGGTACGATCTGAGGAATGCGCTCGGGTTGGCATGGAGTTCCATCCGGGCTCATAAGCTGCGCAGCTTTCTGACTTTGCTGGGCATTATTATCGGGGTCGGCTCTGTGATTATTGTGGGGTCCGCGATTGAGGGCCTGGGTGCTTATGCGGAAGCGAGCACAGCGAAAGCGTTCGGCAGCGATTCGTACATGGTGGCGCAGATCATCACCGCTCGAAGCCGGAAAGAGGCTTTCGAGAAGATGCGATACAACAAGCAACTTCAGCTTGAAGATGAACGGTATTTGCGCTCTGTAAACGGCGATACCAACCTGTACAGTCCCTACCGTCAGCGCCCTGCAGATATCAAACGGGATAGCAATATCAGCGAGGGCACCAGCATCCTTGGTGTCTCTTCCACTCTGGCCGAGATACGGAACATCAAGGTAGTGGAAGGCCGTTTCTTCACGGAACAGGAAGAGTTGACGCGGTCCGCCGTTGCCGTCATCGGCGATGAAACCAAGGCAACGCTGTTTCCGGATGGCGGTTCGCCTCTGGGCAAGACGATCAAGATCAGCGGAATTGAGTTCACGGTAATCGGGCTGCAGGAAAAACTGGGTTCGGCATTCGGCCGCAGCCAGGACAATTCCGTCTACATTCCTGTAACCACGTTCGCCCGGCTATATGGGCCTGGAACGGGCCTCCCGATTTTTGGACGGGCGCGTGTGGAAACAGGATTGAAAATTGAACAGTCTCTCGATCTGACCCGTGTGGCATTGCGCACCCGCTTCCACCAGAAGCCCGGGCAACCAGATAAATTCGACGTACTTACCCCGGATGCGGTGCGCGGTTTCATTGACCAATTGCTGGGGTTGGTTACAGTGGTGGTGATTCCAGTTACTTGTATTTCTTTAGTTGTGGGCGGCATTGTCATCATGAACATCATGCTGGTGAGTGTTACGGAGCGGACGCGCGAAATTGGGATTCGCAAAGCTCTGGGTGCGCGCCGGAGCGATGTGATGATGCAGGTTCTGATGGAGAGCGTGGTGATGTCGGTGATGGGAGGGCTGCTGGGTGTGGCGCTGGGGGCAGGGATTACTGAAGTGATGGCGAAGGCCTTCGATTTGAACCTGCGCATTACATTGCCGTACGTTCTGCTTTCGCTTTTCGTATCGAGCGCTGTAGGAATCGCGTCCGGTTGGTACCCTGCTTCACGCGCTTCGAAACTCGACCCGATTACCGCATTGAGGTCTGAGTAAGCGCGGTGAATATCAGCCCCTTTCAGAACACCAAGATGGCTCTCTCGGCCGTCTGGACGAATCGATTCCGGTCATTATTGACAATTATCGGCATTGTAATCGGCATTACGACGGTAGTCTCCGTGGCAAGCCTTCTGACGGGTTTGCGAAAAGGCATTGTGATGTTTTTTGAAGAACTCGGGCCGGACAATATCTTCATTGCGCGAGCCGCTGGCCCGCCTGATGGAGGCGGAAGTCTAAAAGAACGCAAGCGCAGACCGATTCTTGTGGAATATGCCGGTACGCTCAGCGCTCAGGCATCGACGCTGGCGGATGTCGGAATCACAATGTTCATTCCGAACGAATCGAAAGGCAGGCCCGTCACAGCCAAAGTGCCGGGATTCGAAACCGATTCGCTGAATATCAACGCTTCCACTCCGAATTTTTCCTCCCTGGCACCGCGGGATTATGAAGCCGGCCGGTATTTCACCAAGGAAGAGGACAGCCGCGCGGCGCACGTGGTGGTGGTGGGTCACGATCTGGCGGCTGCGCTTTATCCAGACGGGCGGGCGGTGGGCCACCCGATGATGCTCGATGGCGCGGAGTACACAATCATTGGCGTATTTGCGAAAGCGAAAGGCGGTTTCTTCGGACAATCGCCGCAGGACACCGTGATCACGATGCCGTTCCACACGGGTGAGAGCCGTTACCCGCAGGTGGATAAAATCCAAATTACCTGCAAGGCGAAGCCTGGGCTCCGGAAGGAGGCTTATTCAGAAGTACAGGGCATTATGCGGCGCATCCGGCGATTGCCGGGAAACACGCCAGACGATTTCAATCTGCAGACCCCGGACCAAATCATTCAGCAGTTCGACAATATCACCGGGATCATCGGGTTGGTAGCCATTGCGATATCAGCTCTGGGGCTTCTGGTGGGCGGCATTGGCGTGATGAACATAATGCTTGTCAGCGTTACAGAGCGCACGCGCGAGATCGGCGTGCGCAAAGCAATAGGGGCGAGGCGCCGCGACATTGTGGGCCAGTTTCTTCTGGAAGCTATGACGCTGACCGGTATCGGTGGCTTGCTGGGGATTTTGATTGCCGTGCTGGTGACCATGCTGGTAAGTGCGCTGGTGCCGTCGCTGCCTTCGGAAGTTCCCGGTTGGGCTGTAATTGCGGGGTTCACCAGTTCGGTTGCGGTGGGCTTATTTTTTGGTACCTGGCCCGCCGTGAAAGCTTCGCGGCTTGACCCGGTGGAAGCGCTACGGTACGAATAAGAGAGCCATGGAAAATTCATCTATCACCGTAACAATCGACCGGAACGTTTGCATTGGAGCCGCCGCTTGTCTTGCCGCCGCGCCGGAGTATTTCGAACTGGACGAAGACAATATTGCAGTGACCAAGGTGGCGAACCCGATTTTTGCCAACACGGAAGCCGCAAAGCGCATTCGAGATGCCGTGGATAGCTGTCCGACCGGGGCGATTCGCGTAGCAATTACTGCCCTTGGTTAAAGAGATTTACTGAAGGCGAGCAGGCAAGTGGAACGCTACCACTTTCCGATAAGCGGCTGTTCGCCGGCGTTGCCGCCGTATCCGATAAAGCGGTCCTGCCCGGGGCCGGCACCGTCGAAGCTTCCGTTGCCGTTGAAATCGAGCGCCCAGAAGCCGTGCAGGTAGAAACCGACTTTGGATTTACCATCGCCGTTCCAGTCACCTACGATCGGAACTTCACCGGTGTTACCACCGAAGCCGTAAAACTTATCGCCACCCACGCCTACTCCGTCGTAGACTCCGTTGCCATTGTAATCGAGGACCCAGAAGCCGTTGCGGTAAATGCCGATCTTGGTGAAGCCGTTGCCGCTCCAATCGCCGACTACGGGACGGTCCGCGGCGGTGTAGCTGATATAGGGAAAGAACTTATCTGCTGCTGTAAAAGCGCCATCGCCGTTATAATCGAGCACGAAGTTTCCGTTGTAAAACACGCCGACCTTGGTGCGGCCATCGTGGTTCCAATCGCCTAAGATAGGGAACTCATTGGCATTACCGCCGAACCCGTAGAAGCGGTCCAGCCCGGGGCCGGTACCGTCGAAGGTGCCGTTGCCGTTGTAATCGAGCGCCCAGGAGCCGCCTTTATAAAACCCGATCTTGGTGCGCCCGTCTCCATTCCAATCGCCGACTATGGGTACGTATCCGCTCGCAGTTGCACCTCCAAAGCCGTAGAATTTATCGTTCGCGGCGGTTCCATCGTAATCGTAGACGCCGTTGCCGTTGTAATCCAGTATCCAAAAGCCATTGCGATAAATGCCGACTTTGGTTTTGCCGTTCCCGTTCCAATCGCCGACTACCGCGATATCGCCCGGCTGCTGGCTAACGTAGAAGAAGAACTTATCGGCGGGCGGGTTTTCATAAGCGCCGCTGCCGTTCGCATCCAGAACAAAGGTGCTGTTGAAGAAATAGCCGACGTTGGTCTGCGCGGAAGCAGACGAAGCCGTGTTGGTGAGCGTAAACGTGGCAGACAAAGGACCTGCTGTTGCGGTTACGTTGTAAGTGCCTGCGACGCCGTTCGCGGTGAAGGCCGGTGCCGGGGCGATGCCGTTTCCATTCGTAACTACCGTGGTGACGCCCCCAAACGATCCGCTTGCACCGGAACCGGGCGCGGTGAACAGGACAGGCACTCCGGCAAGAGGGGTACCGACGCTGTTGGTAACCAAAACCTGAAGAGGTGTGGCAAAGGATGTATTCACCACGGCGGATTGTGCATTCCCGGCGCTGATACCGATAGCATCAGGCTGAGCGGAGGAGTTCTGCACGTTCTGCGAGGGGCTCGAAATTTGTTGGATCAGCACATCAGCCGAGTTATAGAAACTGAGGCGCAGTTGAGCGCCAGGCCCAGGAAGATCAGGCACCAGCATCAGGTAGCTGCTGAAATCCGCCACACGGGGAACGATATTCTTCGTGGTGCCGCTGCTGACTAAATCAATGGCGACGTAGTCGGTATTTTGGGGCGAGATCCACTCGACCAGCATGGGCGTACCGATGTAAAGACTGTCGGCCGAGGCCGGGGAGGTAAGCTGCCCGTTCGGGGAGGTCCGGACAGTGAACCAGCCATCGGTGGAATCGCCATAGCCGCCGTAGGCAATGCGCACCGAGGCCCGGTTGGAACTGGTAACGGGGGTCGGCATTGTGTAGGAATCGGCCGTAACGCCTGTGGCTACAGCGGTGAAGGGTTGAGAATCGGAATAACGGACATATACGTCAACCGAGAGGATGTTTGCAGTTTTTTTCCAGGAGACTTTGATGGGAATGGTGGAATCGATGACCAGGTTGGATTGCGGCGAGAGGAGGACCAGGTCGGGAGGGGTGATCTGGAAAGCGGGGCCGATGCTAGAGCGGCCGGTGGAGGTTCCCCCGGAAGTTTTGCAATCGGCTCGCACTTTGTAAGTCCCTAAAGCGACGCCCGGCACGGCCCACCGGTAGTAACCATAATCGACGGTGTTCGAAGCGATGGTGCTGACGATGTTGTTCGAACCGTCGACAAGGTAAAGATCGACACTGACGCAGCCTTGTGAAGACCAAGCAATAGTTCTCTGAGTAGAGGTTGCCAGATAGGATCCGGCGCTGGGCAGGCGTATGGCGATGTTGTAATTTTTGTCCAGATTTTCGGAAGAATAGGGATAGCGGTCATTGACCGGATGCCCGCTATTCTGATCGGTGATATTCGTGTACTGGGAAGCGCCCGTGCTGGGGTTACCGGCAAAGCCAGTGAAATCGGAGTAGTAATTACCGCCCAGGGTGGTGGAACCGGAATCAAAAAGCGCGGAGCTATCCGTGTTCAGAAGGTGCGCAACCGTATTGATGTGGCGGTTCAGGTAAAAAGCCGCGCCCGTGGTAACGCTCTGGATTTGTTCGGCTTGCCGCAAATCGCGAATCACATTGGAGTAGAAGTTGGAATTTGTCGTGTGTTGCGCCAGAATGCCGGCGATTGCAGTTCCGATGAGAGCGGGGTTACCGGAAATATAGTTAAACCCGAAGTCATTTTGTGTTTCCGTCGAGGTATTGATGCCGCCGTTGGCCGTGTGATCGTGCAGGTAGTTCTGCTGGATGGAGTTGAATGTGGGAACCGTGTTGCCGCTGAGCGCAGCGTTCGGGTCCTTCGAAACGAAGACGCCGCCCTGGGCATTGTTATGAAAGTTATTTCCCCTGACATAGTTTCCAACGGAATTGAACAGGGCCATGCCATTTTCGGAAGCGCCGCTCCCCTCGTTCAGGAACGCCATGTTGTAGTTGGAATCGAAGTTGAACCAGACCGAGTCGGAGCCCGGTTTCGCATTCAGAGAAAGGCTGTTGTTTCCGACAAAATTACGGAGGCTTTGCCGGAGTGAGGAGACGTCTTTGGTGAGGGTGACGCCATTGGCCGGGTTCGTAATAGTATTCTGGGCGATGTAATTGTGTTGGCCTCCATTGACGATTACGCCATCAGCTACAAGATTAGATATGGTGTTACCGGCGACGATATTATAATCACTCAGAATGAGGCCCACACCGTGCCCACGCCCGGAATTCTGGATCGTATTGTTGATAATCAAATTACGCAGGGAGCCGCCGGAAGCGCCAGGCACTAAACTCAATGCGATCCCGACCGCATCAGCAGAAGAGACGGTGCAATATTCGATGATGGAATCGACAATGGTGCCGGCGGCGATGCCCTGGCTGCCTATGTCTACTGCTGACATAACCGCAACACGTCGAATTACAATCCCGGATAACTGGGTATGCCCGGCGTCATCCTGAGCCTGAATGCCAAACCCGTGCGTGCCTGTAATGGTCAGGCCATCGATCGTCACGTTCGACACGCGGATGCGAATCCCGATATAGTCGCTGCATGAAATCACCGGGCTGGCACCGGCGGCGGCCTTCATCGTGATACTTGTTCCCAAGTCGATGCAGATATTCGGATCCCCACCGTAGTGCAGAGCATTGGACAGCGTATAAGTACCCGCGTTTAAGGTGATTACATCACCGTTCGCAGAAGCGTTGAGAGCGTTAATCAACTGCGTTTCGTTCGACACTATGGCGCTGGCCGCGATGACGGCGGTGGGGGATGCCAGAACAAGTAATATTGCCAGAATTTTCATAGACTTAGGACTTAGCCATACGATATCATGTCCGACTCGTTGGGCCGTCCTATGGGCGTTCGCTAAGGAACCCTCTATAATGCTCGAAGACCCGCAAAAATGAACACCTGTTTTGACCAGAGCGATCCCGATTACCAGATCTACTCAGAAATGATTGAAGGGCAGCGCGGCAACGTTGCGAATCTGCGTATCGCGGCTGGAGACCGCAAGTATCATCACGCCGAACAACAATATGGCCGCATAGCCGGCTTGATGACGTATTTCCGGGCTGGGCTGCAGACCAGCGATGCCGTTCAACAGATGATTGCCTGGCACCATGGGCCCCATGTCAAAACCGGGCGTTTTCTGGATTTCGCCTGCGGTTATGGACGGTATACCCGATTTTTAGCAGAGGATTTGGGGCCGGAGCAGGTTTGGGCCTCCGATATCCGGCCCGATGCAATCGAGTTCGTGCGGGAGCAGTTTGGCGTACACACCATCCTCTCCACTGCGAAGCCGGAGAATTTCAAACCGGGCCTGCTTTTCGATTGTATTTTCGCGGGCTCGCTTTTTAGCCATCTGCCTGAAATTTCATTTACACGGTGGTTATGGAAGCTGTACAGCTTGCTTGCGCCCGGTGGGCTGCTGATTTTTGGCGTCCATGGTGAAACGGCTATGCCGGCGGGGGTTGCCATGCGGGGAAGCGGGATTTATTTCGTGCCAACGGGCGAACTGCCCTCGCCGGAACTTAAAGAATATGGCAATACCGTGGTGGCCGACCACTTTGTGCAAACCGCGATTTGCGCGGTGACCGGGTTACCGAACCATAAGAAGCTCCAGCAAGCCCTTTGCTTTTCGCAGGATCTTTATCTTCTTCCCAAAGGTAAGCTGAAAGAGGGAACGATCCCGTTCCACTTCGGCCCTATCGGCTGCGTCGATTTCGGCCGTTGGACAGATCCGGACCGCCTGAAAGTGAGTGGATGGGCTTTTGACAAGACACCCGGTGAGCAGATTGTGAGAGTGGAAGTTCACTACAACGGAGTTCTGCGGGGCGCTTGCCAGATAACCGGGTTGCGGCCGGATGTGGCGGCCGTATTAGGCTGTTCCGACCAACCGGAAGCTGTGCGCTCCGGATGGGAGTGCGTGGTTCCTGTGCCTGATTATGGAATCGATCCGGAACGGGACTGGCTGCTGGTAAAAGCGCTGTCGAGCAGCGGGAGGCAATTTATCATGCTACTGGACCATCCCGCCAAACTGCGGGAGTTCGAGGCGCCGCAGGGGTGGACATACAGTGAAGTTCTGAGTGAGAAACGCATCACTGCCACAGTGCGGTATATCTATCTTCCTCACAACGGGCGATTCGCAACAGCCGATCCACAGCTCTCGGGATGGATTGCCACCGCGGAGAGGGCGGATCTGGAGGACATTCGTTTGGAAGGCCGCTTTGGGGACGTTCCGTTTACTGCCGTGGAGAGGCCTGATGTGACGGATTCGCAGCCCGGACTTGTAGCGCTTGGCTTTGAGGCGAGGCTCCCGCCGGAGTATTTTAGGGTGGCGGACCCGAAGCTTCGTTTCGTTAGTAAGAACGGTGAGGTGCTTTGCGCGATCGAGACGAAAGTGGAACCGGCCGCGCTTCAGGCGCAACAGGGCGAATTCGGCGAAGCGCTTGAAATGGCGGGGGCAAGATGACTGACCGGCGGGCGTTCCTGAGCATGGCGGCGGGGGTGCCGTTGTTTCAGCAAGTGGGGCGGAGCGCGTCGCCAAGCGTAAAGCTCGGCATCGATTTATTCAGTTTGCGGTCACAGGGCTGGACGCCGTTCCAATATCTGGATTACTGCGCTGCTCAAAAGGTGCAGGTGGTGCATTTTTCAGAGGTCCGGTTTATCGGAGGACTGGAGCCGGAGAACCTGAGGAAAGTGCGCAAGTATGCCGAGGAGCGCGGGATTGAAGTGGAAATCGGGATGAAGTCCATCTGCCCGTCTTCGGCGATGTTTGAGGCTAA
>Ga0123336_10004226_pt1 | contig 11761 bp, 12 predicted proteins | sample SSSSmetaG_FD_96466 | JGI IMG/M metagenome (GOLD analysis project Ga0123336, IMG submission 96466) | Glacier valley bacterial and archeal communities from Borup Fiord, Nunavut, Canada, to study Microbial Dark Matter (Phase II) - ​SSSS metaG | ecosystem: Environmental > Aquatic > Freshwater > Ice... | reverse complement strand
TTCTTTAGTTGTAAACAAAGGAGTTCAACCGTGGCGATTTCCTCGGCCCGCACCGACACCAACCGGGCGGCAATTCTCGCTCATATCGGTGCACACGGCGCCACGTCGCGTGCAGACCTGGCGCGTGGCCTCGCCCTCTCCCCCGCTCTCATCACCAAGCTCACGAGGGATCTCCTTGGCGACGGCCTGCTGATCGAGCTGGAACACAGCCCATCGCGCGGCGGGCGCCCCGCCCAACTCCTCGGGCTCACGTCAGGTAGTTTCGGCGCGATCGGCGTCAAGGTCGCCCCCGATCACCTCACGCTCGTCGAGGTCGACCTTGGCGGCGCCGTCACGCGTACCGCCACCGAGCAGTTCGATGCCGGCCACACCATGGCCCTCGCTCGACTGGCCGCGACCGTCAGCGCGTTCTGCTCCGGCTCAACCCACGCGAACCTCCTCGGCATCGGCGTCGGCCTTCCTGGAAACGTGCTTGAACAGAGCGAAGGCGTCGTCGACTCGACACAGCTCGGCTGGAGTCAACTGCCCCTGGGACTGACCCTGCGCAACGCGACGGGCCTGCCCGTCCTCATCGACAACAACGTCAACGCCTTGGCGCTCGCGGAGTCGCTCTTTGGCACTGGCCGCGGTCACGAGAACTTCCTCGTCGTCACCATCGGCACCGGAATCGGCGCGGGCATCGTGGCCGGCGGCACCGTAGTGCGGGGCCACTCGGGCAATGCGGGCGAGATTGGGCACCTCCCGATGGCCGAGAACGGGCCGCGATGCCAGTGCGGTGCGCTCGGATGCCTTGAGGCAATCATCGGGCAATCGGCTCTGATCGAGACTGCTCGGCGCGAAGGCGTCATCGGCTCCGACGCGGGCATCACCGCGCTCGCGGCGGTCGCCGGCGGCGGCAACGAGGCGGCACAGCGCATCTTCGCCGAGGCGGGACACTTCCTCGGACGAGCAATCGCCGGGGTGGTCAATACCCTCGACCCCGAACTCATCGTGGTGCTTGGCGAGGGCGCGGAATCATGGCGGCACTGGTCCGTCGGGTTCGAACCGGCGTTGCGCTCGTCGGTGATTCCCCGCAAGCGAGGAATCGAAGTGGCTGTGGAGGGATGGCAGGACGACCGCTGGGCCCAAGGCGCCGCGTCGCTCGTCCTTGCCACGCCGTTCGACGCCGATGGCGCCTCGGGCGAACAGGGCAGACTCGTCCGCGCGCGCCTCACCGAAGCCGCCTCGGGTGACCCCGCATGAACCACGGCGCCACCGTCGGCACAGCAGCCGCGCCCGCATCGCCTGGCCCGGCCAGCTCTCTGAGCCCAAAGCGCAGGCCCGGCCCGACTGCGAGAGCCCGCCGCAACAAGACCACGACAATCGCTTACCTGTTCCTCGCGCCCTCCGCGATCCCGCTGCTCGCTTTCGTGGTGGTGCCGATGTTCCGCGCGGCATGGGCAAGCCTCCACACCTGGAATCTCATCAGCCCGATGAAGTGGACGGGCCTCAGCAACTACCGCGAACTCTTCGCCGACAAGGACACGCTCACGGTGTTCGGCCACACGCTGTACTACGTAGTCGGGACCCTTCCCTTGACGCTCGTGGGAGGCCTGGCCCTCGCGCTCGGCCTCAACCGCGCCTTCCGCGGTCGCAACCTATTGCGAGGCGTGTACTTCCTTCCGGTCGTCACCTCGTGGATTGCCGTGGCGATCGTGTGGCGCTGGCTTCTCAACCCGTCCGTCGGCGTCGTCAATATGGTCCTTGCGAACTTTGGGATCGACGGACCCGGCTGGTGGACGGACCCCGCGTGGTCAATGCCATCGATCATCCTCGCGTCGGCCTGGAAGGACCTTGGCTACGTGATGGTGCTCCTGCTCGCGGGGTTGCAGACCATCTCCACTGACGTTCAAGAGGCCGCGACGCTCGACGGCGTTGGCTGGTTCAGCCGCTTGCGCTACGTCACGCTCCCCCTGCTATCTCCCCAGATCTTCTTCGTGGTGATCATCTCGCTCATCAACGGCTTCCAGGTGTTCGACCAGGTCTATGCGATGACGGGAGGCGGGCCAAACGGCTCCTCCTTGGTCGTAGTTGAGCGCGTCTACGACCTGACGTTCCGGTACGGCCAAGCGGGCATGGCCTCCGCGCTGTCGATGCTGCTCTTCGCGGTCATCATGGTCATCACCATGATCCAGATCCGCGGCGAGCGGAAGTGGGTGAACTATGCCTAAGTCGAAGCGCACATGGATTCTCGCGGCCGCGCTGTCTCTCGGGGCGATCGCCATGGTGTTCCCCTTCCTCTGGACGGCGATCACCTCGGTGACCTCGGGCGCGGGCCTGTCAGCCACGCCGAGTCTCATCCCTGACGATCCCTCGCTGGACGCCTACCGCACCCTGTTCTCCTCCACCACGTTTGGCCGCTCGGTGGCCAACTCGGTGGGGCTCGCGTTGGCCGTCACCCTCCTCCAGGTGACCACCTCATCGCTCGCCGCATACGCATTCAGCCGCTTCGAGTTCCCCGGAAAGCGCGTGATGTTTGCGGTGTACCTCGCCACCATGATGATTCCGATGCAGGTGCTCCTGGTGCCGCTCTTCGACCAGATGAAGTCGCTTGGCCTCGTGGACAACTACCTTGGCGTGCTGCTTCCGTCCATTGCGAGCGCGTTCGGGGTGTTCCTCATGCGCCAGGCCATGGCGACGGTGCCCCGCGAGCTCGACGAGGCGGCCATGCTCGACGGTGCCGGTCACCTGCGTACGTTCGCCCGGATCGTCATGCCCAACGTCGTCCCCGCAATGGCGACGTTTGGCATCTTCGCTTTCATGAGCAGCTGGAATGCGTTCCTGTGGCCGCTCGTCATCTTGCGCTCCGACGAACTCAAGACCCTGCCCCTCGCATTGGCGTCCCTCCAAGGGCAATTCACCACCCAATGGGACGTCATGATGGCGGGCTCCGTGGTGAGCATCCTGCCGATGCTCGCCCTCTACATCTTCGCCCAGAAGTACATCATTCAGGGCGTAGCAGGCTCGGGAATCAAGTAGCCCGGGCACCACCCAGAAACCGAAGGAAGTCTCATGCACAAGTCAGCAATAGCCGGGATCGGCATCGTCGCCGCCCTCGCACTGACGCTCACTGCGTGCTCGTCAAGCGACGAGCCCACGGCGTCCTCGGCGGGCGCTACGTCCAGCGCTGCCGAGCCGGTCACCATCACCTATTCGAACTTCATCTCGAACGGCGGGAATGAAGACAACATGGCCGCGATCATCGCCGCATTCGAGGCGGAAAACCCCACCATCACGGTGGATGTCTCGACGATGCCGTACGCCGACTACTTCACGGCGCTCCAGACGGACCTGGCCGCGGGCACCACCGCCGACGTGTTCGACATCGAGTACGCGACCTACCCCACGTACCAGTCCGCAGGCGCGTTCGCTCCCCTCGAGGGTGTCGACTCGTCCGTATATCGCGGCGACATCGCGGCCGCCTACCAGACCGACGGCGTCTCGTACGCGCTGCCGACGTCGTTCTCCACGGTGGTCCTCTACTTCAACAAGGATCTCTTCGACGCCGCGGGCCTCGACTACCCGACGTCCGACTGGACGTGGGCCGACGAGAAGGCCGCAGCCGAGGCGCTCACCGACTCTGGCGCGGGCGTGTGGGGCGACTACCAGCCCATCTCCTACTACGAGTTCTACAAGGCACTCGTGCAGGCGGGCGGCCAGTTCCTGAGCGACGACGGCACCTCCGTCGCGTTCGACTCCCCTGAAGGAATTGCCGCAGCGGAATGGCTCGTTGGCAAGTCCGGAACGACCATGCCGACCGTCGAACAGGGCGCTGGAACTCCTGACTTCGACACGAGCTTGTGGGCCGACGGCAAGCTCGCCATGTGGCACTCGGGCATCTGGATGTTCGGCGCGGCTGCGGACAGCAGCTTCGCGTGGGACATCGCGGTAGAGCCTGGCGACGTCGCCAACGCATCGGCCGTGTTCTCCAACGCGGTGGCCGTCTCTGCCAACTCGTCCCACAAGGACGCGGCACAGAAGTTCGCCGAGTACCTCACGAGCTCGCAGGTCATGGTCGACACGCGCCTCAGCGCGGGGTGGGAACTCCCCGCCATCTCAGACGAGGCGCTACTCGCGACGTACCTCGGCCAGGGCACTCCTGACAACCGTCAGGCCGTGTTCGACTCGCTCGACGGAATCGCCTTGCCGCCCGTCATCGGCGACAACCAGGCCGAAATGCAGGACATCGTCGGCGCTCAACTGACGGAAGCCTCAGCAGGTCGCATGTCGGTAGCGGACGCAATCGCGTCGGCCGCCTCACAGATCAACGACCTCCTGGGCTGACGCACCAAAAGGCCTGGTGGCGGCGCCCAGAATTCGCCGCCACCAGGCCCTGCGAGCCTACCCCGACGTCCAGAAACGAGTGCCCTCATGACCCCGGTCGCATCCGCGCCCGATCGCGCCCTTCTTGACCATTCCCGCAACCTCATCCGCTCCCTTCAGACCCCCGAGGGGGCATACCCTGCGAGCCCCACGTTCTCTGCCTACAAGGGCTTCTGCTGGTTCCGTGACGGCGCCTTCATCGCCGACGGAATGTCCGCGGCAGGCGAAGTGGCCTCCGTCGACGACTTCTTCGGTTGGTGCGCACGCGTCGTGACGCACTATGGCGACGTCATTCGCGCCGCGGTTGACGCCGCGGCCACGGGCGAGTCCCTTGCCGACGAGCTCATGTTGCCCGCCCGCTTCACGTTCGAAGGAGGACGCGACGGCGGCGACGACTGGTGGGACTTCCAACTCGACGGATTCGGCACGTGGCTGTGGGCCCTCGACGCCCACGCCACCCGTCACGCCATCGACCTGTCGCCGTATGCGGAATCGGTTGCCCTTACGGTCGACTACCTCGTTTCGTCGTGGAATCGACCATGCTTCGATTGGTGGGAGGAGCACGATGAACAGGTGCACATCTCGACCCTCGGGTGCATCGGCGCTGGTCTCGAGGCGGCGTCACGCATGGGAGTCCTCGATCTTGAACGGGCCGATCGCGCCGCGACCACTGCGGCCACGATTCGCGACTTCGTCCTGACCGACGGCGTCGTCGACGGCCACCTCGTCAAGTGGGTGGGGTCACACGCGGTGGACGGTTCGCTCACCTCGTTGATCGCGCCGCTCCGCTTCATTCCCGCCGACCATCCCGTCGCCCGCGCCACGGTCGAAGCCGTCGAGGCGGACCTTGCCGTCGACGGCGGAGTGCATCGTTTTGTCGCCGATACGTTCTTCGGAGGCGGCCAGTGGCCGCTGCTGAGCTGCTTCGCGGGCCTCGCATTGGCCGCGCTTGGCGAGACCGAACGTGCCGCCGCCTACCTCGCGTGGGCCTCCTCCACGGCTACCGAGGCAGGCGATCTTCCCGAACAGGTGGGCCAGCATCTTTTGGCCCCCGAACGCCTCCAGGAGTGGGTCGACAAATGGGGCCCCGTCGCCACCCCCCTCTTGTGGTCGCATGCCATGGTGCTTCGCCTCGCAAAGGAGCTCGAACAATGTTGATCCGACACACTCCCCTGGGCTCAGGGCATCCCTACTCACCCGACACCGATCAGCGGTGGCCAGTCCTGCCCATTGCTGGCGGGCCACTTCGCATCGGTTCGCGCGCCTCTTCCGCCGTCAAAGACGTGACGCTGCACCTCACAGAGACCCGCGCGGACGGCTCCCGCATCACGCGCAATGTTGCGTGCAGCCCCGTCGTGAGGTCCTCACGCGGCCAGCAGGTCGACGGCGGTCACCTCGCGTCCGCGCAGGCCAAGTTAGCCAGGAAGTCCGGCGGATGGGAGACAACTGTCGACATCGCACCCGACACCGTGTCTCTGTCGTATTGGCTGGTGGCCTCCGACGGCGAGGCCACGCAACGCACGCGCACCTCGGTCACCGAGGTGGCCTCGTGGGCGGCCGCTCCCGACAGCCTCATCTCTCTAGACGGCCCGCGCGGCATCGTTCCCGGATCGGCGTTCGCGCTGCGCACCGCTACCCACGTCGCAAGAGTCAGATTCTCTTTGGCCCTCGACGATCGCGAACACGTCGCGGGCTTTGGCGAACGCTTCGACAGGCTCGATCACAGGGGCACCTCTCTCGATTCCGTGGTGTTCGAGCAATATAAGTCGCAAGGAGCGATGCGGCGCACGTACATGCCGATGCCGTTCGCACACGTAGTGGGAGGGACCGGTTGGGGCTTCCACGTAGAGACGTCGCGGAGAGTCTGGTTCGACGTGGGCGCGACCGACGAGGGCCTGCTGGCCATCGAAGCAGAAACTGCCTCCGGTATCGATGGCGCGACCGCTCTTGCGGTTCACACCTTCGCGGGCACACCATACGAGGTGCTCGCACAGTTTCTCGAGCACGCGGGAAGGCCAGAGGAACTGCCCGAATGGGTACTGCGCCTGTGGGCAAGCGGCAACGAGTGGAACACCCAGGCCGAGGTCGAGCGTCAGGTCGCCCTCCACGCCGAGCACCGGATTCCCGTGGGGTCCGTCGTGGTCGAGGCGTGGAGCGACGAGAGCACCTTCACGGTGTGGCGAGACGCCCAGTACGAGCCGCGCGTCGACGGCGGCCCCCTCCGGCTCGAGGACTTCAGCTTCCCCGCAGATGGAGCGTGGCCCGACCCCAAGCGAATGGTGGACGCGCTTCACGATCAGGACGTTCGCTTTCTGCTGTGGCAGATTCCGCTCATCAAGATGAGGCCCCACCCCCAGGGCCAGACACGCCACGATGCCGATACTGCGATGCGCGACGACCGCGTCATCAAGGTTCGCCAGGCCGACGGCTCGCTGCGCCCGTACCGCAACCGCGGCTGGTGGTTCCCGCTCAGCCTGATGCCCGATCTCTCGGACGACGCGGCCGCCCTGTGGTGGACCGAGAAGCGCCGTTACCTCGTGGACCAGGTGGGTATCGACGGCTTCAAGACCTACGGCTCCGAACACGCATGGGGCTCCGACCTCGTGTACCTCGACGGAAGGTCAGGCGCCGAGGCCAACAACCTCAACCCTGTCGCCTACGCCAAGGCCTACGGCGACCTCATGCGACGCTGCGGCAAGGCCCCAGTGACCTTCTCGCGCGCGGGGTTCACCGGCTCCCAAGCCCATGGAGCGTTCTGGGCAGGGGACGAGAACTCGACATGGGACGCCTTCCGCTGGTCCATGTGGGCAGGCCTCAACGCCGCCGCATCCGGAATCGTCTACTGGGGCTGGGACATCGCGGGTTTCTCGGGAGACGTTCCCGTCGCGGACTTGTATGTGAGAGCCTTCGCGGCGAGCGCCTTCGTGCCGATCATGCAATACCACTCGGAGTTCAACCACCACCGGACTCCGTCACGGGACCGCACCCCGTGGAATATCGCGGAATTGTCCGACGACCCGTCCGTGATCGACGAGGTGCGCGAGATTGTGGCGCTCCGCGAGAGGCTCCTGCCCTACATCGCAGAGCAGGCGCGCGCGGCCGTGGAGACCTCACGACCGCTCATGCGCCCTCTGTTCTTCGACCATGCCGATGACCCGGAGGTATGGGCGGCGCCGCCCGAGTGGACGCTCGGCGACGACGTGCTCGTCGCCCCCGTTCTCGCGCCAGGGGACGAATGGGACGTGTACATCCCGCACGGCGACTGGCGCGACGCCTGGACGGGCGAGCCGGTCGAGGGGGGACAGACCGTCACCACCCACACGCCTCGACACCGGGTGCCTGTGTACGTGCGTGCCTCCGCTTGGGACAGGCTCGGGGCCCTCTTCCAGACCAGTTCGTGACGCCGGAGGCGACGGTCACGCCTCGGTTCACGCCTTGCTACTCGACGGTCTTAAGGACGGCGCTCGTTGCGACGACGCCCCTTAGGCCGACGGCTTAGGCTCGGGCAGCTTCCACGACACCCGGTGCCAGGGGCTAGGTCCGTGCTCCCTGATGGCGTCCAGGTGGGAGGCCGCGCCGTAGCCCTTGTTGCCGTCCCATCCGAAGTGCGGATGTTCTCCGTGAGCCGCAGTCATGATCGCGTCCCTCTCGACCTTGGCGATGACGGAGGCCGCCGCAATAGACGCGCACAGCCCGTCGCCCTTGACCACCATCGTGACGGGAGGCGTGGGGTCTGCGTCCGAGTCGGAGAAGAGGTCGGCAGGGGGCGAGGTAAGCCAGTCATGTGTGCCGTCGAGAAGGACGGCATCGGCCACAATTCCGTCGCCTGCCAGGGCCGCCAATCCACGCACGCCCGCAAGCCGCAGCGCCGCGATGATGCCCACCGCGTCAATCTCCGCAGAACTCGCATGACCCACGGCACGGCCGACGCCAAAGGATGAGAGCGGCTCGATGAGCGCCTCACGGGCGCGAGCGGTCAACTGCTTGGAGTCGGCCAGCCCCGCGGGCCACGCGTCACAGCGAGCCACGGCCACGAGGCCTACGCTCACCGGCCCGGCGAGCGCTCCCCTGCCCACCTCGTCGATACCCACCACGATGCGGGCGCCCGCGTCCCACAGAGTGGACTCAAAGCCGAGCGAGAGCGCCATTAGCTGTTGGGGTAGGGGTTACCTAGTGACTTCCAGTGATCGAGCGGCCACACGGTGACAAATGCGGTGCCCACCACGGAGTCGAGCGGGATCGTTCCCCCACCGGGATCGCCGATGTGAGCACGAGAGTCTGCCGAATTGGAGCGGTTGTCACCGAGCACCCATAGCCTGCCCTCGTCGACCGTGATCGACCAGGCATAGGGGCAATTGAGGGTGCCCGTCTTGACGTACCCCTCCTCGAGAGCCACGCCGTTGACCGTCACGGCGCCTACCTCGGGATCGCAAGCGACGGTGTCACCAGGCAGGCCGATGACGCGCTTGACCAGGTGTTCGCCTGCGTCCTGCGGCAACAGGCCCACGAATGAGGCGAAGTCGCTCCACACCCTCGCGCCGCCCGTGGGAACGGGCGCATCCGCGGGGCCAAGCCAGCCGCCCGGGTCCTTGAAGACCACGACGTCGCCGTGTCGCAGATCGAGCGGACCCGGCCGCCACAGCGACACGAGAATGCGGTCCTTGATCTGGAGGGTGTCCTCCATCGACCCCGAAGGGATCCAGAAGGATTGAAAAACAAAGGTCTTGAGTAGCAGCGACAGAACGAGCGCGCTCACCAAGACGATGAGGACCTCGCGGGTCCACAACCACAAACGACGCCCGGCGGACGGCCCAACGACCGCCGCCGGAACGTCGTCTGTGTAGATAATGGCTACTTCTCGCGCTTCTCGCGAATACGTGCTGCCTTGCCGCGCAGACCGCGCAGGTAGTACAGCTTGGCGCGACGCACGTCACCGCGACGGTCGACCTCGATCGATTCGATCGTGGGAGCGTGGAGGGGGAACGTGCGCTCGACGCCCACGCCGAACGAGACCTTGCGGACCGTGAAGGTCTCGCCGATTCCCGAACCCTGGCGCGCGATAACGATGCCCTGGAAAAGCTGAATACGTGAACGGGTACCTTCGATAACCTTCACGTTGACCTTGACCGAGTCACCGGCACGGAAGGCCGGGATGTCGTCGCGGAACTGGCCGGCAACGACGCCGTCAAGCTTGTTCATGTGTCACTCCTCGCACACGCCACAGGACATCTGCGATCTCTGCCTCGCGGCATTCGTCTTAGGTAGTGTCATCGCGGCGTGTGCTGGTCCCCCTGTGGCAGGTCCCGGCGCCTCGGGCACCAACGCACTATTCTGCCACACCTGCGCCGGGAGACGCTAACAAGTCGGGCCGACGCTCGCGCGTGCGCTCCAAGCTCTGGTCGCGGCGCCACTGCTCAATCTTGCCGTGGTGCCCGCTCATGAGTACCTCGGGGACGTCGAAACCCCTCCATGAGGCCGGTCGCGTGTACGACGGGTACTCGAGAAGGCCGTCGGCGTGGCTCTCCTCGACGATGCTCTGGGCGTTGCCCATGAAGCCAGGGATGAGCCTGGTGATGGCCTCGATCATCGCGAACGCCGCGACCTCTCCCCCGTTGAGCACGTAGTCGCCGAGCGAAACCTCGAGCACGCGGAAGCCCGCGGCCGCGTAATGCTCGGGCACGCGTGCGTCGATGCCCTCGTAGCGCCCGCACGCGAAGACGAGTTGTGGCGCGGTCGCAAGGTCGAGCGCAAGCGCCTGGGTGAACGGAACGCCTGCGGGCGTCGGCACCACCAGGACCCCGCCCGGCGCGAGGACGTCGTCGAGCGCCTTGCCCCATACGTCGGCCTTCATGACCATGCCCGCGCCGCCGCCAAACGGTGAGTCATCGACGGTGCGGTGTGCGTCGGGACTACCGTCGGCCCTGATTGCGGCCCACTCGCGCAGGTCGTGAACGCTTGTCTGTACCAGCTCGGCCGCGCGCGCCTTGCCCAAGAGGGACACGTCGAGCACCGAGAAGAACTCGGGGAAGATCGTGACGATGTCGAGGCGCATGCGGCCTACTCGTCGCCGCTCGAGTCGTCGCCGCGGGTCTCGTCGGTGACCATCGGCTCCTCGCCCAACAGGAGCCCGTACGGAGGTGTCACGATGACGCGACCGCCCTCGACGTCAACCTCGGGCACGAATTCGTCGACGAAGGGGATGAGCGCCTTGGAGCCGTCACGTTGCTTGATCTCGAGCAGGTCATGCGCGGGCATGTTGAGCAGGTTGCTGACCTTGCCGAGCACCTCGCCGTCGGGACGCTCGACGCTCAGGCCCACCAGCTCGTGGACGTACCAGGCGTCATCCTCGTCGGCGTCGTCGGCGTCTGCGATGAGTTCAACGCCGCGCAACTCCTCGGCGGCGTTCCGGTCCGTGATCCCGGAGAACCCGACATACCAACGGCCCGATGCGGAGCGCGCGGTAGCAACAGTGAGAGGCCCCGCATTGTCGGGAACCGTCTCGAGGACCGACCCTGGCGACAGCCTCTCCTCGGGAATGTCCGTGCGGAGGTCGAGCGAAACCTCGCCCTTGAGCCCCTGCGGTCTGCCAATGTGCGCGACGGTCACCTTCATGGGGTCAAGCGTACGGGGGTGTGGGCTTAGACAGATCGCTTAAGAGCCTTCATTGCGTCGGGAGACACGAACTCCAGTCGGCAACCGTGAGCCCCCAAGAACTGGCTCGCGCGCTCAAAGGACTCGTCCGAGACCGGCATCAGGCCCGAACACCGCGCGCGCCCCCCGGGTTGAGCGACCGTGAGCCAGTACCTCGTGGAAAGCCACCCGGCGATCCACGCCCTGTAGCCGCTCGTTCCCCGGCGCTCACCGAGCGCGTAGATCGGCTCACCGATTTCTAGGGTGCCCCTGGTCCTGAGGGTACGCAGGATCGGGGTGACCCATCGAATTTCACGGCCAACGACCACGATCCACGCGAGGGGCACCACGTGCCCCGACGCTTTCAGTAGTTCCCACATGGCGAATAGGCCGAGGGCAATCAGGAGCAACCAGACCGCCGCGCCTTTAACCACGTCACCCACGGATGCGTCAGGTGCAACAAACTCCCCCGTGACCATCCCGCTCAGAACAAAGAGGCCTTCGCCGGCGCAAATCGCGGCGTAGAGCCAGGGAAAGAGCGCACCGTGCCACGGCCCTCCCTGCGCGTAGAGCGCGACCCTGTCCCCCATGTCGGACACCATAGCGGGTATGAAAAAGGCCCGGCCCCCTTTGCGGGGAGCCGGGCCTTTCGTGAAGATGCGGATCTAGTCCACGTCGACGATGTTTACCCTCACGTCATCACGCGAAACCGCGTCGACGAGCGTGCGGATCGATGTGGCGGTCCGGCCGTGGCGGCCGATCACTCGCG
>Ga0123336_10004225_pt1 | contig 11763 bp, 12 predicted proteins | sample SSSSmetaG_FD_96466 | JGI IMG/M metagenome (GOLD analysis project Ga0123336, IMG submission 96466) | Glacier valley bacterial and archeal communities from Borup Fiord, Nunavut, Canada, to study Microbial Dark Matter (Phase II) - ​SSSS metaG | ecosystem: Environmental > Aquatic > Freshwater > Ice... | reverse complement strand
TGGAAGTCTCCCTTACCACCGGCCGTCACCTCCGCCACGTCGCCTTCCATCACCATGTACTTGGCGCCGGTCAAGCGCTTCACCAGAGCCGCGCCGCCGGCGTGATCGTCATGAGCATGGCTGATCAGCAGAATTTTTATATCCGAAAAACGAAAGCCGAGCTTTTCGACACTGGCCTGTATCAACGGCACGGAATCCTCAAAGCTGGGATTGATCAGAATCAGGCCCTGGTCGGTATGAATCAGGTACGACGACAGCTCCGCCGTACCCACATAGTAAAGATCGTCGGCAATGCGATGCGGCGGGAAAGGCTTGTTGTTGTGTTCCTGCCCGAAGAGCGAAAACGCGAAGAGAACCAAAAGAGTGAAGCGCATAAGAGCCCTATTGAAACTGCCGATCGATTTCCATACGATACCCATTTGCCAGGCGATTCGTTTCATTCGCCATTCCCACCACCGCCATCAGTTCCCCAAACATCGTATCTGTCATGCCGGCCTTGCGCGCGGCGGCGCCGTGCGACGCAATGCAATAGGCGCAGCCATTGGTCACACTCACCGCCAGATACAGCATCTCTTTCGTTAGCACAGACAGCGAGCCTTCGCCCGCGGGCGCGCCCATAATCTGCTTCACGCTTTCCCATGTGCGCGTGAGCGTTGCGGGGTGATAGGCCAGCGACTTCCAAAAGTTATTGATCCAATCTATGCCGCGCGTGCGCATGATGTCGTCATAGACGGCCCGCACCTCCGCCGTGGCATCGTTGTATTCAATCAATGCTTTCGGTCCCACAGCAGAAAGCCAATCAACGTCTTGCCGTCTTCCAGTTCGCCCGAATCGATCAAGCCACTCAATTCGTCGCGCCCGAACCAGCGCGTCTCAAGACGCTCATCGTCCATGGGCGTGGCTGTGCCCTTTTGCAATCCCTGTGCCAGGAACAGGTGCATGTGCTCTGCGAGAAAACCCGGGCTTGGGAAGTAGGAAACCAGCGGCTCCCAGCGGTCGGCCGTGTAGCCGGTCTCTTCCGCAAGTTCCCGTTTAGCGGCTTCAAGGGGGCTCTCGCCTTCATCCACCTTGCCGGCAGGCAGTTCCCACAGTTCTTTCCCGGCGGGCAGCCGAAATTGCCGCACCAGCAAAATGCGGTCTTCCTCCACCGCCAATATAACGGAGGAGCCGGGATGCCGCACAATCGCGCGGTTGATCACAAACCCTGAGCTGTCCGTAGCCTCATCTTCCGTTACGCGGAAGATTTTCGACCGGTAAACTTCTTTCGACGAGACAATTGTCATCCTTCCCACTCTAAACCGGTGGACCTTGGCGTGCTTGAATCGGCGCTGGAGGAAATTCAAAATGGGTTGGCTGGATCAAATTGGCGGTATGTTGCAGCAGTACGCCGGCGGGAACGCGCAAACGGGAAATGTAGAGCAGGATTATCAACATGTGGCGCAGCACGCCCCGCCTTCGGCGCTTGCGCCTGGCATATCGGACGCATTCCGATCAGACAAAACGCCGCCCTTCGGAGACATGGTCTCCAGCATGTTCGGCCAATCGAATGGAGACCAGCGCGCCGGGATCCTGAATCAATTGATTCAGGCGGTTGGGCCCGGTGCTCTCGCCGGTGGCCTGCTCAGTCGGCTCGGTGGCGGCGGCACTGTCACTCCGGAACAGGCGCAGCAGGTTTCTCCCAGCGACGTAGCGGTTCTGGCGGAGCACGCCCAGAAACAAGACCCATCCATCATCGATAGGGCCGGCGAGTTTTACGCGCAGCACCCGCAGCTTGTGCAGGGTTTGGGCGTGGGCGCTTTGGCCATGATCATGTCGCGCATGTCACAACACCGATAGGTTTCACTAACGAAGTGGCGGCGCGGAACGCATCCGCATTGCGTGCGCGAATTCGGCAAGGGGAAGACTGTTCAGAACGTCGCTTTTTTCCAGCCAGGCGCGCCGCGCCGTCGTCACTCCATACCGAATCCCCGCAAGATGTTTGGGATGATGGGCGTCGGTTGAGATGGTGAGACGGGCTCCCTTGCTCTTGGCCGTGCGCGCCATTTGAGCGCTCAGATCCAGCCTTTCGGGGCTCGCATTAATTTCAAGCGCGATTTGGTTGCGCGCCGCCGCGGTAAACACCGCATCCGCATCGAAATGGTACGAATCCCGATTGAGGAGCAGCCTTCCAGTAGGATGCCCGAGAATCCTTAGCGCAGGTGATTCCATAGCCCGAAGCAGTCGGTCGGTCATTTCCGCCGCCTCCAGGTTCATGTGGCTATGGATGCTGCCGATCACCAGATCCAACTCCGCCAGCGCATCTTCAGCGATATCCATCTCCCCGGATTTCAAAATGTCGCATTCCAGCCCCGAAAACACGTGAATGCCAAGATTTCCCCGCGCATTGATCTCGCGTACCTGCCGCGCGAACTCCACCACGCGGTTTTCGTCGAGCCCATTGGCCATGCTGAGCGCTTTCGAATGGTCCGTAATGGCGATGTATTCGTAACCCAATTCCCGCGCGGCGTCCGCCATTTCCTCCAGCGTGGCGCGCCCGTCGGTGGCGGTGGTGTGCATGTGCAGATCTCCGCGCAGATCCCGTCGCTCCACCAATCTCGGAAGGCTTCCCTGTTCGGCAAGCTCGATCTCTCCCTGGTTTTCCCTGATTTCCGGCGGAATCCAGTCCATGCCCAGAGCACGATAGATTTCCACTTCGGTTTCGCCCGCGACCCGCGCCTCGTCTTCGGCTCGAAACAGGCCATATTCGCTCAATTTCAGACCCATGCGGATAGCACGCATTCTGATTGCGACGTTGTGTTCTTTGCTGCCCGTGAAATATTGCATGGCCGCGCCAAAGCTCTGTTTCGGCAGGGCTCTCACATCCACTTGAAAGCCCTCGCGGCCTAGCGTCACACTGATCTTGTTGACCCCCCTGCTCAAGACTTCATAGACGCGGGGGTGGGTGGCGACGGCTTCAAGCGCCGGTTCGGGGTCTTCTCCGGTCACCAGCAGGTCCAGATCACCTACGGTTTCGCGCCCCCGCCTCAGGCTTCCCGCGGCTTCCGCCGAGGTGACGCCGGGCGTGCTCCGCAGCCTCTCCAGAAGTTCGTGGGCGGTTTGTTCGGCGAAACTCAAAAGGAACCGCCCGGTTCGCAGCCGGTATTGCGCGATGGATTTTAAAACTTTCTCCTCCAGCTTCGCGCCCATGCGCGGTAGGTCCCGAAGCTTCTCCTCCTGGCAAAGGCGCTCCAGGTCGTCCATGGATTGAACTTGGAAATGTTGAAACAGCAGAGCGATGCTTTTGGGTCCTAAGCCTTGAATCTTCAGAAATTCCAAAGCCACGGCGGGAAATTGCGTCATCAATTCATCACGCCGATCGCAGGAGCCGCGGTTGATCAACTGTTGAACCACGGCCGCCAAACCCTTGCCGATTCCCGGTATTTCGGTTAACTTGCGCGAAGCATCGCCCAAAATCGCCGTGGCGCTCTCGGTTTGCCCCTCTATGGCGGTCGCTCCATTGCGATAACTTCGAATGCGGAACGAATCGTCGCCGGCGATTTCCATCAAATCCGCCGTTTCCCAAAGCAGGCGAGCAATTTCGCGATTATGCATCAAACCAGTCTAGAATGCACTCAAAACGGGTGACTGCCGATGCGCAATCACGGACAATTTTTACGGCGCCGGTTGGCTCAGCCTTGTTCTTCTTCAACTCTTCCGAGCAAAGTGGGATTGGTGGATTAAATGACTCACTGGGTGATCCCACGCAATCTCAAGCAGAGAAAGCACAGTATTCAGGCCATCGATCTTGCGAGATCTCTGTGTAAGGCTGCATTAATCTTGGCGTCTGCCACTTTCAATGATCAGCTAGTTGCAATGCCGCGACCGTAAGCTCAATTCGCGCAGGATTGAGCAACGTATTGTGGATAGGGCAGTGACGTACTGACTCCTCCAAGCCGCCACGCTGTTCAGTGTTGAGCAAAAGCGGCGTTTCGAGGGCGATTCGGAAGTTATCAAGACGAGGCGGATCTTTGACCTTTTCCGCCGTAACGCGCACGCGTACCCCTTCATCGCTAGCCGTTGCTTTCGAAGGTACCCATGAAGGCACATTGGCATTTAGCTGGCTGGTGACAGATTTACTATGTCGGCCTATGAAGGCCTATGGTCCAGCCTTCGCGCTCTCCACAGATAGGTATATCATTAGGATCGTTTCCGAAGAATAAAACTTCAATCACGTGAATTACTTTCAACTAAAAACCCGGTTGACCGTACAAATACCCGCAAATCTTCTCACTGCGGCACTCAAAGGCTTTCTAGTGCTGTCCGCTCAGGCCTTACTCGCCGGTTCGCCTACGAATATCTTTGACCCCGCAGCAACCCCAGCCCGCTCCATCTTCGGCCTCTCGATGCTTGTGTTGTCGGTAACGCTTGCTATATTCCTTATCGTAGGTGGGCTGTTGCTCTATGCCCTGATCCGCTTCCGGCACCGTTCGTCTGATTCCGGGCACGAGCCTGCGCAGATTTACGGCAGCAATCAGATTGAACTGTCGTGGACGGTCATTCCCATCCTGATTGTTGTGATGTTGTTTCTGTCTACCACCCGGGTCATCTGGCAGACGGAAGCAGCGCCGAAACCTGCCAGTGCGGTTGACGTGACCGTCATCGGCCATCAGTTCTGGTGGGAGTATCGATATCCCAAACTAGGCGTAGTAACCGCAAACGAACTGCACATACCGATTAGCAACCCCCAAAAACCATCGCCGGCTTTTCTGGAGATGTCCTCGGCCGATGTTGCACACAGTTTCTGGATTCCTAGGCTGGCCGGCAAAACGGACTTGATTCCGAATCGAGTGAATACCATGTGGATCGATCCGCCCGTGGCTGGCCTTTATCTCGGCCAGTGCGCCCAGTATTGCGGGACCCAGCACGCCAAGATGTTGCTGCGTGTCTATGCTGAGTCGCCAGAAAACTTTACTGCATGGGTCAAGCAGCAACAACAACCAGCCAATAGTGACTTGTCTGGTAACCCGCTCGCAGAAGAGGGTCGCGCGATCTTTCTGCGGAACGCGTGCACTAGCTGTCACACGGTTTCGGGAACATCCGCTACGGGACGATTCGGACCAGACCTCACCCATCTTGCCAGCCGGGACACAATCGCCTCTGGCCCTATTGAAAACACACCCCAAAATCTTCGCAAGTGGATCGATGATCCCAACATCATGAAACCTGGGTCGTTAATGCCATCCATGCATTTGAACGATCACGATCTAGATGCCATCACGGCATATCTGGCGATGCTTCATTAGACCCGGCTTCGAAACAGAAGAATATGGCAAACGCGACCACAACACTTGAAGCGATCGATCTGAACTCTCCGGCGGCCCGGCCTCCGCGTGCCAGTGTGATTTACGAGTGGCTGACCACCGTAGACCACAAGAAGATCGGTCTGATGTACATCGTGTACGCGCTGCTCTTTCTGGTGGTTGCTGGCGCGCAAGCCTTGGTCATGCGCATTCAGCTGGCTGTCCCGAATAATCACTTCGTCAGTCCGCAGGTTTTCAATCGCCTTTTCACCATGCATGGAACTACGATGATCTTCTTCGTAGCTGTCCCTGTTCTCTTTGGCTTCGGAAACTACCTCATTCCGTTGATGATCGGTGCGCGTGACATGGCGTTCCCGCGGCTGAATGCCTTCAGTTTTTGGTTATCGGCGTTCGGGGGCTTCTTGCTTTACCTGAGCTACATCGCCGGCAACGGCTTGTATGGAGCAGGTTCCGCGCCTGACGTTGGCTGGTTTGCCTATGCGCCTCTCACCGCAAAAGTGTTTTCACCCGGACACAGCACGGATTACTGGACTTTGTCGGTTTTGCTGAGCGGTATCGGCACTACTGGAACCGCCATCAACATTGTAGCCACTGCATTCTGCATGCGCTGTAAAGGCATGACTCTGACGCGCATGCCTTTGTTTGTGTGGTTATACCTGGTTGCCAGTTGCATGGTTTTCGTTGTGGTCAGTCCTCTTTCAGCAGCACAGATTATGCTCTGCCTGGACCGCTACCTTGGATCGCATTTCTTCGATACGCAGGCGGGCGGCTCCGCCGTGTTATGGATGCACTTCTTTTGGATATTCGGCCATCCCGAAGTCTACATTTTGATTCTGCCCACCTTCGCGTTCATGAATGAGATTATTCCGGTTTTCTCGCGAAAGGCGATATTTGGCTATCCGGCCATGGTCGCGGCCTCTGTAGGAATCGGATTCGTAAGCCTCAGCGTGTGGGCGCACCATATGTTCACCGTGGGGATGGGGCCCGCAGGCAACACTTTCTTCGTCTTTGCCACAATGGTGGTCTCTGTTCCCACCGGCATTAAGATGTTCAACTGGCTGGCTACCATCTGGGGTGGCAAAGTCATATACCAAGTGCCCATGATGTTCGCTGTTGGCTTCCTGTTCCAATTCCTCATGGCGGGGCTGACAGGCATCATGCTCTCCGCGGCTCCCTTCGATTGGCAATTAAGCGCGTCATACTTCGTCGTTGCTCACTTCCACTATGTAATTGTCGGCGGCATCCTCTTTTCGCTTTTCGCAGCTTTTTACTATTGGTATCCCAAGATGACCGGCCGCATGATGAGCGAGCGGCTCGGCAAATGGCATTTTTGGCTCTTTATCATTGGTTTCCACATCACGTTTGATTTCATGCACATTCCGGGCCTGCTCGGAATGCCGCGCCGCGTTTACACCTACGAGGCCGGGCGTGGATGGGAGGTTTGGAACTTGATCGTTGGTATCGGCGCCATTATTCAGACCATAGCGACGCTGATTTTCGTCTACAACCTGATCTACTCCTATTTTCGGGGCAAGATCGCCGGGCCTGATCCGTGGGATGCCTGGACGCTGGAATGGGCAACCGCATCGCCTCCTCAACCCTATAATTTCGCCGTTGAACCAACTATTACCAGCCGCCGTCCGCTATGGGATCTGAAGCATCCGGAAGATCCCGATTCGAGCTACGAATAATGCAGCCCTCCGTCGCAGTTCCTATCAGCGTCGATCCCGAAAAGTCTTGGGTTCTGCCCAATCGCGGCATCGTCGGCATGTGGTGCCTGATCACAGCGGAAGCAGCAATCTTCCTGATCTTCATCGTGGCGTATGTCTACTATCTCGGAAAGAATCTCTCCGGTCCAACACCTTCGGAAGTATTGGAACTTCCAATCTTTGGCACCATTTGCCTGCTTTCCAGCAGCCTTACGGTTCACGCGGCGGTTGTCGCTCTCCGCAAGGGAAACGTGCGGCGCTGCGCGCTTGCCCTGGCCCTGACGGTTGCGTTGGGGGCAATCTTCCTGCTCACCACAGCAAAGGAATGGCATCACCTCATCTACGAAGCCGGTCTCACCATCCGCACCAACCTTTTCGGCACTACCTACTATTCACTGGTCGGCTTACACGCCACACACGTTATCGTTGGGCTGCTTCTGCTGACGGCTGCGCTCTTGTTCAGCCTGAGCGGGCGCGTTACGGAAGAGCACGCTGAACGATTGGAAGTCTTGTCTCTTTACTGGCACTTCGTCGATGCAGTTTGGGTGATTGTCTTTCTGGTCGTGTATGTGATAGGCCGATAACAACTTGATACGCGATCTTAAATGGAGGGAGTTGTAATGGCCAGTGTTGAAAGTACAGACGGCCTGAAAGGTCACGATCACGCTTCAACAGTTCACCTTCCAGCCCCTACGGTGTGGCCCATGGTGCTGGCTTTAGGTATCGCCCTGATTTTTACCGGGATGGTCACCCATTGGGTAATCGCGTTATTGGGGCTGCTGCTAGTCTTGCCCGCGATCATCGGCTGGTTTATGGAAGTACTGCCGCACGAAAACCACGTTTCAGTAAACGTACGAACTGAGATTATTCCCGTGTTCAGCTCGCGAACCACACGTGCGCATCTGCCCCACGGTGCTAACCATCGCAAGGTGCTGCCGATCGAAACGTTCAGCGTGATGGCGGGAATCAAAGGCGGCATTGCAGGTGGCATCGCCATGATTGTGCCGGCGGCTCTCTATGGGCTGATTCGTCACCACAGCATTTGGTATGCGGTCAACCTGCTCGCTGCCGGCGGCTTCGTAAGCTGGGCTGGTGAAAGCAATGCCTTTCTATCACAATTTCATCTGGAAGGCCTGCTTGCTGCTTCCGCGATTCATGGAACGGCCTCTGTGCTGATTGGACTTCTTTACGGCGCGATGCTTCCTATGTATCCCAGGAAGCCGATCCTCACTGCTGGCTTCATTGCGCCTTTTCTCTGGACCGGTTTGCTCTACTCCGCAATCGGCGTCATAAGCCCTATTCTGGATCAGAGAATCGATTGGGCTTGGTTTGTTGCCTCTCAGATTGCTTTCGGTCTGGTCGCCGGGTTCGTTGTCAATCTTCAAGTCAAGGTGCGAACGCCACAATTTCAGGCGCTCCCTTTTGCAGTTCGCGCCGGCATTCACACCAGCGCCGAAGAGGACGAGGAAAATCTCTGATGCGAATCAGAATCCGCCAAGTCACTTTCCTGCAGTCCGCTCTTCTTGGGATTTGTTTCTACACACTGGGGTGCGGCCTCACTTCCGGGCACCCCGGGTCAGGGCCTGAGGTGCTTCGGCCGGAACAAGTGCTCGATTTCGCAACACTTTATAAGACGAACTGCGCCGGCTGCCACGGGGCGAACGGGAGCCACGGCGCTGCGATCTCTCTTTCCAATCCGGTCTATCTCGCCGTTGCTGGAGAAGAGACGCTTAAAAATATTACCGCCAAAGGTGTTCCGGGTAAGTTGATGCCCGCCTTTGCGAAGGGCGCTGGTGGCACTCTTACCGATCAGCAAATCGCTGTGCTGGCCCACGGCATGATCCAGTTTTGGGGTAAGCCAGATCTCCTTACAAATCAGAATCCGCCTCCTTATAGAGCTGTTTTGCCTGGGGACGTTGCACGTGGGCAGCAGCAGTTCGTTGTTTCCTGTGCATCTTGTCATGGAGAAGGTGGCACAGGAAAAGACGGAACAAAGATAGGTTCTATTGTCGATGAGTCTTATCTCGCATTGGTCAGCGATCAAGCCATCCGCAGTATTGTCATAGCTGGTATACCCGACCAAGGCATGCCCGACTGGCGATCTGATTTGACTGTTCCCCTGACTGATCAGCAGACTACAGACATCATTACCTGGATAGCGTCCAAGCGCACTGCCAATCCCGGACAGCCGTACCCGGTACATTGATGAATGCGATTTGTCCACTTGGCCAGCAAATGCAGCAGGAGGTAACGCAATGAATCAGGACAACGCACCAAGTCCGCAGAACCAGCCGGTAATAGCCGACGATGTAACGCGCGCAAAAGACGCGAAACGTTCACGGCGGACATTTCTGTTTAAGCTGTCACTGGTGGCGAACGGCGTAGTTGGTGCCGTGCTGGCCGTGCCAATTTTCGGCTATCTGTTTGGACCTGCTCTGAGAAAGACGTCGGCGGACGAGTCATGGATTAACCTCGGCAATCTCGACCGGTTTCCTGAGGGGGAAACCCGTCTGGCTACCTTCCGGAATCCGGTGACTACGGCTTGGGACGGGCAGACGGGAGATATTCCGTGCTGGGTGAGGCATGTCTCCGCCAAAAAGTTTCAGGTCTTCGCCATCAACTGTGCGCACCTTGGCTGTCCCGTGCGCTGGTTCTCAGAATCGAAACTGTTTCTTTGCCCATGCCACGGAGGTGCCTACTACCAGGATGGGGCGCGCGCATCCGGTCCACCGGAACGCGGACTGTTCGAATATGAACACAAACTACAGGGCGACGTGCTCATGATTAGCGCCGGCAAGATGCCGACATTGGCTTCAAAGGTGTCGACACCGGCACCGTTGACCCAAATTGCAGGAAGTAGCGGTGGCGGTGCTTTCAAAGCGGTTGAAGCGGTGAAGCCGGGGTGTGGATCGTGCCAAGGCTAAAGCAAACGGGAATCGGTCTTTATCACTGGTTTGAAGATCGCCTGGGCTTGGGTAAGCCTATCATCGATGCGGTGGTTCACGAAGTTCCAGAGAGCACCGCCAGTTGGTGGTACGTATTCGGAAGTGCCGCGACGGTATTGCTCGTTCTGCAGGTAATGACCGGCGTTCTCCTTGGACTCGTATACTCCCCTTCCGCAAGTCATGCCTGGAGCAGCTTAGAGTTCCTGGACCATAACGTGACACTCGGCTGGTTCCTCCGCGCTCTGCATGGTTGGGGATCTGATTTCATGATCGCCATTGTGCTCATCCATATGGCCCAGGTCTTCCTTTTTGGAGCCTACAAATTCCCCCGTGAACTGACGTGGATCGTCGGCGTGTTTACGCTGTTGCTTACGCTGGCTATGGCTTTCACCGGCCAGGTGTTGCGCTTCGATCAGGATTCGTATTGGGGTCTGGCCATCGGTGCCTCCATCCTGAGCCGGGTTCCATTCATCGGCGGCCCGCTGGTAAATCTAATGCTAGGCGGACCGATCATCGCCGGTCCTACGCTTACGCGCTTCTTTGCCTTGCACGTCTTCGTCATTCCGGGACTTCTTCTGGCACTGGTGGGATTGCATCTCTGGATGGTTTTGCGGCTTGGCATTAATGAGTGGCCCATGCCAGGCCGACTGGTAAGTAAGACTACCTACACCCGCGAGTATCAGAAGCTGACTAAAGATACAGGCATTGCTTTCGTTCCGGAGGCGGCCTGGAAGGATGCCATCTTTGCGGCTGCCATCATGCTTGCCGTCATCGCGTGCGCTTTCTTCTTCGGCCCTTTCGGCCCCACGGGACAGCCGGATCCAACCATCATCCAAACCGCACCTAAGCCCGACTTCGCGTTCCTTTGGGTCTTTGCCGTTCTTGCCTATCTCCCTTCAAGCTGGGAAACACCGGTTTTATTCATTGCGCCAGTGCTGGCCATAGGAGCAATGCTGCTTCTCCCTCTGCTATCGGGCGAAGGAGAAAAACACTGGTCCCGCCGCCCCATTGCCGTGCTGATGCTGGCGGTCATCGCCGTCACGCTCGGCATCTTCACCCATCTCGGGACGTACACGCCGTGGAGTCCGATCATGGATGCCTGGTCGCGCGATTCAATCCCTGCGGCCTACCTGCACAACCGCACTCCCCTAGAAAGGCAGGGCGCGCTGGTCCTGCAGAACAAGCAGTGCCGCAACTGCCATTCTTTAGGAGGCGCTGGCGGCCTTCGAGGTCCGGCTTTGGATGGCATTGCGACCCGCCTGACGGAAGATCAGATCATCCGTCAGGTTTTACAAGGTGGCGGCAACATGCCGGCTTACGGCAGTGCGCTCAATCCGCCCGAGACCACCGCCTTGGTGCATTTTTTGACCACGCTACATGATGACAATCAACCGGGCGCTACCGACGCCTCAAGGGCATTGGTGAACCCGGCCAACAGCGCGCGCTAATTTGTAAATGCAATCTGCATCCCAAACAATTTTCAAGGAGTGGTTGCCGCCGGTTCTTCTTACGGCAACGCTTATTATGGTCGCCCTGATCTATTTGCGGGGCTGGTTCCTGATTCGTAAGACTCGCGAAGCCCAGTTTCCCGCGTGGCGTCTCGCTTGTTTTGTCGCCGGGTTGGCGACAATTTGGATCGCAATTGCGTCGCCGCTGGATGGGTTCGCCGATGCGCTCCTAAGCGCCCACATGGTGGAGCACTTGCTGCTCATGTCCTTCGCTCCGCCATTAGTGCTGCTGGGACATCCCGTGGTTCCTTTGCTTCGGGGCTTACCCAGAGCGGTCATCAAGTACATTCTTGGCCCTGTG
>Ga0123336_10004224_pt1 | contig 11765 bp, 9 predicted proteins | sample SSSSmetaG_FD_96466 | JGI IMG/M metagenome (GOLD analysis project Ga0123336, IMG submission 96466) | Glacier valley bacterial and archeal communities from Borup Fiord, Nunavut, Canada, to study Microbial Dark Matter (Phase II) - ​SSSS metaG | ecosystem: Environmental > Aquatic > Freshwater > Ice... | reverse complement strand
GGGAGCAACAGGAACAACCGAAATGTCTGGACTTCCTGCGCTGCCAGGGGTGCCTGCTGCCTGCATTAGTTTGTCTAGCGGCAAGTACAGCAAATTGCTGCCCTGCTTGGAGTCCACCATGACTTTGGTCACGCTGCTGTAGATTTGCTGCATCGCGTCCGTGTACATGCGGTCGCGGGTGACTTGCGGGGCTTTTTGGTATTCGGTGTAAACCGACTTGAAACGCTGCGCATCACCTTCAGCCCGTGCCACCACATTGGCCTTGTAGCCGTCGGCTTCTTCTTTCAGGCGGGCGGCAGTGCCCTTGGCGCGGGGCACAACCTCATTGGCATAGGCCTGGCCTTCGTTTTTCAGGCGGTCGCGGTCTTGACCTGCTTTGAGCGCATCGTCAAAAGCGGCTTGCACCGGTTCGGGTGGCTGCACATTTTGAATGTTGACGGTTTGGATCAAAATGCCGGTCTTGTAGCGGTCCAACTGCGCTTGCACGCTTTTGACCACATCACGCTGGATGGACTCACGGTCTTTGTTGAGTACCGTGTCCATCGTGCCCTTGCCGACGACTTCACGGATGGCGGATTCCGCTGCTTTTTTAACCGCATCGTCCGGGTTGCGGTTTTGGAACAAGTAATCAGCAGCGCTTTTCAGGCGGTATTGAATCGTGAATTTGATGTCGACAATGTTCTCGTCTTGAGTCAGCATGGATGATTCTTTGAGGCCTGCCGCGCCCGCAGAGGATCCTTTGCCGATCTCCACCGAACGCAGTTGCGTCAGCGCGACGGTTTCATGCCGCTCAATCGGGTACGGCATACGCCAGTTAAAGCCCGCATCGCGCGTGCCCTTGAGCTCGCCAAAGCGGGTGATCACAGCCTGCTGACCCTCTTGCACGATAAAAAAGCCTGTGCCTAGCCAGATAAGCACCGCCACGGCAGCAATCAAACCAGCGCCAATGCCAGCGCTTTTCTTATCAGGCTGAAAACCGCCGCCAGTTGGGGGGTTGCCACCGCCACCGTTGTTGCCGCCTGTGGGCCGACCGCGCGTATTTTTGTTGCCGCCAAACAAGCCATTGAGTTTTTTATTGAAGTCACGCCACAACTCATCGAGATCAGGCGGCCCCTGGTTAGTACCCTTTGGCCGCGGGCGCTGCTCTGGCGCTGGTGCAGGAGCTTCAGGCTCGCCCTTCGGCTGTGTATCGCCTTGCGTGGGTTTGTCTGCTGGAGGCTTGTCGCCGTCGCGGCCCCAGCGGTTGTCGTTGAGATTGAACATGCCGACGGTGCGGTGTTTCAATCGGGCAGGCCAAGCTGCCAAAGTCTGTAGCACGGGGTTCAGGTTCATGAGATCTTGCTCTTTTTTTCAATACTTTGACATTGTGCCTAATTCGCGTCTCCGTCTAGACAACGACCTCAGATGTCTCGGGGGTATCAAGGGCATCTGTCTTGGCGTGCACAGACAGCAGTTGCCTGAGTTCAGGCAAGCCATCACCGGCCTGCGCACTGACAAAAACGCGCTCCACGCGGCGGGTAGCTTCAGAAAATGCGTCTTTGACTTCAAACATATCGCTCAAATGCAGCGGCCAGCGTGATTTTTCAAGGGCGTCCAGCTTGTTGAAGACCAAAATTTGCGGCACATCCGCCGCGCCAATTTCGTCCAGCACCCGCTGTACCTGCTCAATTTGCTCCAGATAGTCAGGGTTGGCGGCATCCACCACGTGCAGCAGCAAGTCTGCGTCGACAGCCTCTTGCAGCGTAGCGGCAAACGCATCGACCAACCCGTGCGGCAAGTCACGAATAAAACCCACCGTATCTGACAGCGAAACCAGTCGCTGCGCATCACCCAAATAAAGTTGCCGCGTGGTGGTATCCAGCGTGGCAAACAGCTGGTCTGCGGCATAAGTTTTGGCTTTGACCAACGCGTTGAACAGCGTCGATTTGCCCGCATTTGTGTAGCCGACCAGAGAGATGCTGAAGGCGTTGCGCCTGTCACGCTGGCGGCGCTGGGTTTGGCGCTGTTTTTTGACTTTAGCTAGCCGCTCTTTGCAGCGCTTGATGGCCTCACCAATCATGCGTTTATCGAGCTCAATCTGCTTTTCACCGGGGCCGCCGCGCACGCCTGCGCCGCCGGTTTGGCGCTCCAGGTGCGACCAGCGGCGTACCAGCCGGGTCGATGAATACTGCAAACGAGCCAGCTCAACCTGCAACTTTCCCTCGTGGCTGCGCGCCCGCTGACCAAAAATTTCCAGGATCAACAAGGTTCGGTCATTGACGGGAAGTTCCAGATGTCGCTCCAGGTTGCGCTGCTGAGCCGGACTCAAGGCCTGGTCAAACAGCACTTCTGTGGCCCCGAATTGCTGAGCTAACATTTTAATTTCGTCCGCCTTGCCGCTACCAACAAATAGAGCAGCGTCAGGTGCGCGCCGTTTGCAAGTCACGCGCTCGACAGGCTCAAGACCAGCAGTTTGTGCGAGCAGACCCAGCTCATGCAATTCATGGTCGAAATTGGGAATTCCAAAATCAACGCCGACCAGAATGGCCAGCGGCTTTTCACCGGCAGTAGCTCCAGCGGAACTCAGTTGGCCGGGCTTTCTTCAGGATTTGCCGCTGCAAAATTCACAGCGCGCCCGGGCACAATGGTCGAAATAGCATGCTTGTAAACCATCTGGGTTACAGTGTTACGCAATAACACAACATACTGATCGAATGACTCAATCTGACCTTGTAATTTGATCCCGTTGACGAGATAAATGGAAACAGGAACGTGCTCTCTCCGCAGAGTATTGAGAAACGGATCCTGGAGTAACTGACCTTTGTTATTGCTCACGATATATTCCGTGTTCAAGAGTTAAGAGACCTACACAATATCACAGCAAATCGGCCTGGAATGTAGTCCTAAGCCGATTCCTTATCTTTGAAAGGGTTTGTTGAGGTTTTCATCTGGATCCGCATCGGCGTGCCGGTCAGGTCAAACTCTTTACGGAAGCGCCCTTCCAGGTAACGCTTGTACGATTCACTGACATGTTCCAGAGAATTGCCGTGGACGATGATGATCGGCGGGTTCATACCGCCCTGGTGAGCGTAACGCAGCTTGGGCCGGAACACGCCGACGCGCTGAGGCTGCTGAAATTGCACGGCCTCCAGCAGCAGACGCGTCAAAACAGGGGTCGACATTTTGCGGTTGGCCGATGCATGCGCTTGAGCGATGGATTTCCACACCGGACCCAAGCCTTGACGTTTGATGGCTGAAATGTAGTGAATGGCGGCAAACTTTAAAAATCCCAAGCGCGTTTCAACCGACCGGGCCAGCGTTTCACGCTGGTATGCATCAACCGCGTCCCATTTGTTGATGGCCAGCACCACAGCGCGGCCGCTTTCCAAAATGTAGCCTGCAATGTGCGCGTCCTGGTCGGTCACGCCTTGGGTGGCATCGAGCAGCAGCAAGGCTACATTGCAGTTTTCAATTGCCTGAAGGGTTTTCACGACTGAGAATTTTTCAATCGCCTCAAACACCTTGCCCTTGCGGCGCAGGCCTGCGGTGTCGATCAATTCAAACTTTTGCCCGGCTCGCTCAAATGGTACTGAAATCGCGTCTCGCGTCGTGCCTGGCATGTCGAAGGCTACCAGACGCTCTTCTCCCAGCCACGTGTTGATCAAGGTTGATTTGCCAACGTTAGGCCTGCCCGCCACCGCCAGCTTGATGATGGATGGGTCTTGCGGCTCTGCATCCTCATCGACCTCTGGCAAATGCAGCAGCTCAAGCGCCGTATCAACCAGCGTGCGCATGCCCTGACCATGGGCAGCAGAAACGCCCAGCACGTCGCCCAGACCCAGCTCAAAAAATTCAGACAGCTGCACGCCTTCGAGCATTCCCTCGGCCTTATTGGCCGTCAAAACCGTTGGTTTACCCAGCTTGCGCAGGTACTTGCCAATGTCGTGGTCTTGTGCGCTAACACCGGCACGCGCGTCGACCACAAAAATCACCACATCCGCCTCGGCCACAGCTTGGCGCGTTTGCTTGGCCATTTCTTTGTAAATGCCGCTTTGCGCATCGGGCTCAAAGCCGCCCGTGTCAATCACGATATATTCATGCGTGCCCAAATTGCCATTGCCATAGTGGCGGTCACGGGTCAGCCCGGCGTAGTCGGCCACGATGGCATCGCGCGTTTTTGTCAGGCGGTTAAATAAGGTGGATTTGCCTACATTGGGGCGGCCTACCAGGGCAATAACGGGTTTCACAAAGCTCGGCTATTCAGGCATAAAGCCGAAGATGCCGCCATTGCGAGTGACTGCGACGAGGGTATTGCCCACCAGCACAGGGGCGGCAGCAACCGGCGAACCATCGGTTGTCAGGCGATTCAACAAAGAGCCATCTTCACGCGACAACAAATGAATCACGCCGGCAAAGTCGCCAATCGCCACGGAGCGCCCGACCACCAAAGGCGCTGTCAAATTGCGATAGCGCAGGACATCCGTCGTCCAGGAGCGCTCTCCATTCGCGCGATTCCAGGCCCTGACCACGCCATCAGACTCGGTGCCGAACAAACGCTTGTCGTCACCATGAATGCCCTGCGAGCCGTTAGCGGCCTGCGACCACAGCAAGTTGCCGCGCGCCGTGTTCACGCAGCCGATGCTGGCCTGAAAAGCCCGGGCACAGACCACATCACCATCGCGGCTGACGCGGCCGACCAAATCGACCAGGCGCTCAACATCGTTCACGCCGCGCGGGGAGGCAATCGGCGCTTCCCAACGGATGGTTCCGCTAGACGGGTTCAAGCCAGCCAGTCGCCCGCCCAAGCCTACCACCAGCGTGTCGCCCACCGCTAGCATCACGCCCGACTGCTTGAGAACCAAGGGCTCATTAGGCCGCTGCTGCGTCCACAGCTTGCGGCCTGTCTGGCCATCGTAGGCACTCACAGCCCTGTCGGCGGTCAGAATAAAAACACGCCCGCCGGCAACAAAAGGTGCGGTATAGGCCTGCGCATTGAGCTTTTGCCGCCAAATCTCGCGGCCATCCAGAAACGCCACCGCCTCGTTGGCCTGCGTCACCACAGCCGATGTTTTGCCGTCTGTGCCAATGCCTGCGGCAATCGGCGCGCCCGCATTGGCACGCCATACATCAGCCCCGGTACGCCCGTCAATGGCTGCCAAAGAGCCATCACTGGCCGCTACAAACAAGGTGCTGCCAGCCACCTGGATATCCAGCGGAAAGTTGACCTGCCCAATCCGCGACGTCCAGACCTGCTTGGCGATGACTGAACCACTCACGGGCTGCAGAGCTGCGGGCTGTGGTTTGCTCGGGCCGGTGAAGTAAGACATCACGGAGCAGCCTGACAATGACAACAACATCACTGCCGACGCTATTAATTTGGTAGCTGCTCGCGCACGGAAAATAAGGGCTACAGGCCTATTTGATAGGTAAAAAATCATTTTTTAGCCTCCGAATCAGCTGTTTTTGAGGGTGCTACCGCCGCTGCGGCTACGGCCACAGGGTCAACGCCCAAAGCGTTGAGTTTGACCTCAACGAGTCGCCGGTATTCAGCGCGCTCGTCCAGGCCTTTGTAAGCCTTTTCATACTCAGCCCTGGCCTCGACTTTTTTACCCTGAAGCAGCAAAATATCACCACGCCTGTCGCTGGCCAGAGGCGCAAAGTCTTTAGAGAAAGCGCCAGCCAGGAGCTTGAAGGCTTCGTCGTAAGCTTTGGATTCCAGCAAAATGCCCGACAAACGCAATTTGGCAATGGACTGGTAGCCATCGTCCTTGGCTTTGTCAGTTACCCAGGTTAGCGCCGCTTTGGACGCATCCAGATTGCCTGCGTCATAGTAGGCCTTGGCCGCCAGCAGACCGGCTTGGTCTGCATACACAGTACCGCTAAAACGATCTTTCATGTCGGCTAACGAACGGTCAATACGCGCCATGTCACCCGACTGGACTGCGCGGTCTACCTCGTCATACATTGCAGAGGCTTGCCCGGCTTGCCGGGTTTGCCAGTACTGGTAGCCGTTCCACGCGGCGACTGTGCCAAAAACAGCAATCAGTAGCCAGGAAATCGCATTGCCGTATTGCTTCCAGAAATGCTTGAGCTCGGCAAGCTGTTCCTGTTCTTCCAAATCGAGGTGAGTTGACATAAATTTATGGGTTGTGGCGCCAGATATTAGGCGGCTTGAGTCAATGATTGTAGGTGGACTGTTTGGTGCGCAGGCAAATTAGCGACCGAGCTTGTGCGCCCATGAAGGAACATCGCCCAGGCGGTACAGGGCTTGGGCATCGGGCTTGTCACCGCCCATGGGAGCTCGAAGTGGCTTGATGGCAACACAGCCCTCTTCCAGCTCAGCAGCACCAAAGATCAGTGCAAAGCGCGCGCCACTGGCATCGGCTTTTTTAAACTGCGACTTCATGCTGCCCATGCCGTCAAGGCTCAAACCAGAATGCATTTGTACACTGACGCCAGCCGACCTGAGCTGCTGGAGGGTTCTTAGGGCGACTGGTAAAGCTGATGCCTCGGGAATCACGGCATAGGCATCTGGCACATGCAGCGGAACATCTTTGCCCTGCTCTTTAATGAGTTCCAGAACCCGCTCAACACCCAGTGCCCAGCCTACGGCGGGTGCGGGTTTGCCGCCGATTTGCTCAATCAGATAGTCGTAACGGCCACCGCCGCAAATAGTGCCTTGCGAACCCAGGCTGGTGGTCACAAACTCAAACACTGTCAGGTTGTAGTAGTCCATGCCGCGCACCAGGCGCGGGTTGATGCGGTAGGCAACACCATTGATATCGAGCATGGCTTTGACGCTGTTGAAATGCTGGAGCGACGCTTCGCCCAGGAAATCCATGAGTTTTGGCGCGGCTTCCAGCATCCCTTGCATGGCTGGATTCTTACTATCCAGCAAGCGCAGCGGGTTGCTGAGCAGGCGGCGCTTGGCCTCGTCGTCCAGCACATCTCTGTGTGCTTCAAAATAGGCAATCAAAGCGGCGCGATGCAGCTTGCGTTCATCAGGTTGGCCCAGGCTGTTCAGTTCCAGCTGCACATCTTTCAAACCCAGCTCTTTCCACAGCGCATCTGCCAGCAAAATCAATTCCGTATCGACCTCTGCGCCAGGAAAACCCAGCGCCTCCGCGCCAATTTGATGAAACTGCCGATAACGCCCACGCTGCGGGCGCTCGTGGCGAAACATCGGGCCCATGTAGTACAGGCGCTTACCGCCCTCGTAAAGCATTGAATGCTCGGCCACGGCACGCACCACACCTGCCGTGTTTTCAGGCCGCAGCGTCAGCGCTTCACCATTAAGTTTGTCTTCAAAAGAGTACATCTCTTTTTCGACAATATCCGTCACCTCACCCAATCCGCGTACAAACAGCGGAGTAGGTTCAACAATCGGCGTACGAATGTTTCTGTAAGCGTAGCGTGACATCAGCGAGCGAACCTTTTCCTCCAGCCATTCCCACCGTGCTGAATCAGGCGGCAAGATATCGTTCATGCCCTTCACGGCAACCAGTTTTTCGACCATTTTCTCTTACGCTACAACAGCAGTGGATTGACCAAAGCGCTTTTCAATGTAGTTTTCAACAATGGCATGAAACTCTTGCGCAATGTTGTCGCCGCGCAGCGTCACACTCTTTTCCCCGTCAATGTAGACAGGTGCAGCAGGTGCCTCGCCGGAGCCTGGCAGACTGATGCCGATGTCAGCATGCTTGCTTTCGCCAGGACCATTGACGATGCATCCCATCACGGCGACTTTCATTTTTTCAACGCCAGGGTATTTGGTGCGCCAAACTGGCATTTGCGCGCGCAAAAAGTCGTCGATCTGCTGAGTTAGCTCCTGAAATGTGGTGCTGGTGGTACGGCCACAGCCAGGACAGGCGGTGACGCTAGGGTTAAAGCTGCGCATGCCCAGCGACTGCAAAATCTCTGATGCCACTACCACCTCTTGCGTGCGCGCCTCACCCGGCTGCGGCGTGAGGGATACGCGAATCGTGTCGCCAATGCCTTCCTGCAACAAGACAGACAAAGCAGTAGCAGAGGCTACCGTACCCTTGGTACCCATGCCCGCTTCTGTCAAGCCCAAATGCAGAGCATAGGTATCCCGCTTGGCGAGCTCCCGGTAGACAGAAATCAAATCCTGCACGCCACTGACCTTACACGACAAAATAATTTGCTCTCGCTTCATGCCCATCTGCTCGGCCAGGCGTGCAGAATCCAGCGCAGAGGTGATCAAAGCTTCGTACATCACCTGTTTGGCGTCCCAGGGTTCAGAGCGGGCGCTGTTCTCGTCCATCAGGCTGGCAAGCAGCTCTTGGTCAAGACTGCCCCAGTTCACGCCAATCCGCACGGCTTTGTTCCAGCGCACCGCCGCTTCGATCATCTGGCCGAACTGCTTGTCGTGCTTGTCACCCTTGCCGACGTTACCAGGGTTGATGCGGTACTTGGACAGCGCCTGCGCACAGTCTGGATAGTCGGTCAGCAAACGGTGGCCGTTGTAATGAAAATCACCAACCAACGGTACATCAATGCCCATTCGGTCCAGCTGCTCACGCACGTAAGGCACGGCTTGAGCGGCTTCGGGCGTGTTGACGGTGATGCGAACCATCTCTGAGCCGGCAATCGCAAGTTCTTTAACCTGGATGGCCGTGCCGATGGCGTCAACCGTATCGGTGTTGGTCATAGACTGGATTCGAACTGGCGCATCCCCACCGACGGTAACGACACGTGAACCCCAAACCACTTGCGCCTGGCGGGAATGCCGCGCTTTGGGTTGGGCAATATCAATCGGCGTGCAAACAGACATTTACTTCACCTCAAACCGCGCTACGTTGTCTTTGACAACCGCGTTCAAATCAAAGAATTTTCCGCGAATCTGTACCTGTGTCTCATTGGCGCGGCCGATCACCACCTTGAGTGGTAAAACGCCCCCCGCACCCGCGACTTCGCCCGTATTCAACACCCGACGCAAAACGACTTGACCTTTGGCGTCGGTTGCTTCAACCCAGGACTGACCTTTGGCCGTGAACACAATCACATCGGTGTCCGAAGGTGCCTTAGGAGTAACAACAAATGTCGGAGATGACGTGCGAGCAGTGAGTACTTTTGATCCCGATATCGGGGCAGGACTGGAGGCAGTCGCTGTGACGGAGGTGTCCAGGTTCGTGGAGGCGTTGATAGCTGTCACTGGGGACGTAGTGCCAGAAGATGTTTGGACAACCGTAGCAATATCCGGCGAATTCATTGGCACAGCCGAGCCCAAAGGCGCATTGCTTTGTGAAGCCGGAGGCACGGATTTTTCAAACTCAGCATTCGCCATATTGGCATTGCTCCCTGCTGCCACAACAGCCACAGCTTGCGGATCCATGACCTGCGACTTGACGTCGTTCACACCGGTTTTTAACGCAGGCAGAAAAATAAGCACCAGAGCCCCGAGAAGCAACACCAAACCGGCCAGCACAGCCGGGCGGGAAATCTGAGCCCAAATCGAGGGGCCTGGTCCATCACCGGGCGAGCGAAACGGCGCGTTGATGCCCACACTCTGATAAGTCAATTTTGGGATGTCGGTTTGCGGTAACCGCGCCAGTACAGGAGCTGCGTCAATTTTTAAAGTGCGGCACACGCTGGATGCCAGAGCACGAACAAAAACAGCATCTGGCAGCAAATCCAGGCGATTGGCCTCTAATGCTTCAAGTTTTTTAACTGGGACTTTGAGCATGACCGCTAAGGCCGCAATGTGCAGGCCTGCGGCTTCACGAGCCTGCTTTAAAAGCTCGCCAGAACTTACCTGCTCTGGCAGGCGGGATTGTTGAAACTCTTGCTCATCAGCTGAAGCGGTTTGAAGCTCACTCATTAAAAGCCCTTCGGTCAAAAGCAGCAGCCTCTTTCGATTGTCCAAAGCGTTTTTTTAGCTGGCTAGCTAATTGCTGTACCGCTTCTGCATTATTCAGCCGCTGCTCAATCTTGACGCCCAGCCACAGGGTTTCAGCATTTGCCAGTTCGCTGTTGTTCAGGCGACGTATATAAAACTGCGACCGCACAAGCTCACCTCGCTCGTACAACAAGCTTGCCAGGTTGTAGCCCGTTAGCGGATTACCCGCATCCAGCTCGTAAGATTTCGTCAGGCTTTGTTCAGCCTCAAGACGCTGGCCAGCGCGCACTTGGCAGATGCCCTGGGTCATCAGGCTCTTCGACTGACCAACATAGGTCGGGTTAGAAATGGCACGCCCAAACCACTGCATGGATTCAGGATACCGACCCTGCTGGCACAAAAACCAGCCGTAGTTGTGTGCCACGCCAGCATCACGCGGGCTGATCGCCAGTGCACGTTTAAAACTGTCTTCTGCCAGCGGCAGATCATTGAGACGCATGTAGACCATACCGCGCAGGTTGTAAGCGTCGACGAAAGTGGGGTCTGCAATCAGTGCCTGCTTTAATTCGTCAAGCGCCACATTGGTTTGCCCTTGCTCGAAGTAACCGCTGGCCAATTCAAGCCTCAAACGCGCGCGCCTGCGGTTTTCAGGTTCATCCGACTCAGTCACGATGTCAGCCTGGTTGGTGACCTGGCTGGCCGCGTTCGGATTATTGGCGCACCCGTTCAACACAACAGCAGACCAGCACAGTGAGAGCCACAACGCAATGCTGGAAAATTTCATACGCTCATTCCTTCGGCCACGACGACCTTGATGCCGCCAAGCGTACCTTGCCGCTGTGACGCCATGCGCCGTTTGGCACCCGTGCGGTCTTGTATGTCCCCCGCCAGTTGCCCGCACGCTGCGTCGATATCGTCACCGCGCGTTTTTCTGACTGTAGTCACCATGCCAGCATCCAGCAAGATTTTCGCAAAGGCCGTGACGGTTGACATGGCCGAACGTTTCAAACCGGAGGCAGGAAACGGGTTGAAGGGAATCAGGTTGAACTTGCAGGACAGGCCATTCAGAGCGTGTTTTTGCATCAGGGCTATGAGTTGCCTCGCATGCTCAGGTTGGTCATTGACACCATCCAGCATGCAATATTCAAAAGTAATGAAGTCACGCGGGGCGGCGGCTTGGTAGCGTGTACACGCCTCAAGCAACTCATCGATGGGATACTTTTTATTGAGTGGTACCAAATCATCACGTAATGCATCAAAGGGCGCGTGCAAGGACACAGCCAGGGCTACCGCACAATCTTGCGCCAGGCGATCCATCATGGGCACAACGCCCGATGTAGACACCGTCAAGCGGCGGCGCGATAAACCATAGGCATGGTCGTCCAGCATGACACGCAGCGCAGGCAGCAACTGAGAATAATTTTGCAGGGGCTCGCCCATGCCCATCATCACGACGTTGGAGATAACGCGGTCATCGCGTTTGAGCTCCCGCCGCAATGTGTGCTCCGCAAACCAAAGCTGCGCAACAATTTCTGCTGTTGTCAGGTTACGACTGAAGCCCTGATGACCTGTTGAGCAAAACCGGCAACCAACCGCACAACCCGCCTGCGATGAAATGCACAGCGTACCGCGGTCAGATTCAGGAATGAAAACCGTTTCAACGACATCACCCGCCCCCACATCAAACAACCATTTGACTGTGCCGTCAGCCGAGTCGTGACGTGACACGACGGGAAGCCCTTGGATACAGGCTGATAAGGGGAGTTTGTCGCGCAGAGACTTGGCAAGGTCTGTCATCTGGCCAAAGTCTGCTGCGCCCTTTTGATGAATCCAGCGAAAAAGTTGGGTGGCGCGAAAGCGTTTTTCACCCAAGCCTTCACAAAAGACAGCCAAACCATCCAAATCGAAATTGAGCAAGTTGACTGTC
>Ga0123336_10004223_pt1 | contig 11768 bp, 7 predicted proteins | sample SSSSmetaG_FD_96466 | JGI IMG/M metagenome (GOLD analysis project Ga0123336, IMG submission 96466) | Glacier valley bacterial and archeal communities from Borup Fiord, Nunavut, Canada, to study Microbial Dark Matter (Phase II) - ​SSSS metaG | ecosystem: Environmental > Aquatic > Freshwater > Ice... | reverse complement strand
GGGCAAAGTCTATGTCTGGGACGTCGTGAACGAGGCGGGCGCGGAGACAGAAGTCTGGCAGGATGTGGGCTGGGAGAACTTCGCCAACGCTTTTAAGTGGGCGCGGGCACAGGATACGAAAGCGCAGCTCTGCTACAACGAGTATAACATCACCAATCGCGAGCCAGTCGGAACCGCCTATTACGAGCGCGTAAAAGCGCGTATCAAACAGCTTCAGGACGCCGGTGCGCCGGTCACAACCCTTGGCGATCAGGCGCACATCGGGCTGCCGATGACGCCGATCGGCGAGGTGCTCGACATCTGGAATGACTACGAAAAGTTCGGACTTCCAGTCGAGATTACCGAATTCGATTTCAGCTGCCTCGACGATAAAGTGCATGGCGACTACTGCCGCGACTTCCTGATCGCCGCGTTCAGCGATCCCAAAATCGAATCGTTCATCATGTGGGGATTCTGGGAAGGCTCGCACTGGCTCGGCGATAAGGGCGGCGCGATGCTGCGGCGCGACTGGAGCAAACGCCCGGCCGCCCTCGCCTATGAAGACCTGGTATTGAAACAGTGGTGGACGCGCGCTCGCCTCAGTACCGACATCGGCGGCGGCTGTGCGACACGCGCTTTTTACGGAACGCACACGCTGACGGTGGAAAAAGACGGTCGAACGGCGACGCAGGAGATTGAATTGCTGCCCGGCGGCTCCGGTGTCGTGACCATAAAACTCCTGCAGTAGTCGTAATTGGAGGTGTGGATTTGCCTGGCAAAACGGACACGACAATCGATGACCTCAATCATGTTGCGTAACTATTCACCCCCGCCAGTCTATCGGGCATTTCTCTCCCCCTTGTTACGAAGGAGGGGGCGGGGTGGTTAGCCTGCTTTGCTTTTTCCAGAAGGGTACTTTGAGTACCCGCATATATATCTTCTGTGTAAGCTGAGTGTGGAAGCGATTCGATGGAAACAATTCGATGGAAACAATGCGACTGAAAATCCTGGTTGTGGACGACGAGAGGCACATAGCAAATACGCTTAAAAAGGGATTGGAGCGTGCGGGGCATTATGTCATCGTGGCTCACAACAAAATAGATGCCTTACGTATGGTGAAAAGAGAAGGCTGCGATCTGATGGTGCTCGACGATTTGATGGTGGATGCATTCGGTGCTGAGGTCGTCCACGAACTTCGTGCGCTGGAAGACGGCAGGGACCTCCCGCTTATCATATACTTTTGCCACTACGGAGAGCACGATAGAGACCAACTGGCGCAGGATTGGAAGGATGCAGGCACGATTGCTCAGTTCGCCAAGCCTTTTTACCCATGGGATTTATTGGAGGAAGTTGCCGGACACGTAGCCGAGTTCGTGAAGCAACGAATCGATAAGAAGCAATTCGCTGCGTCCGCATCTCAGCCGGAATAGTCCAATCCAATCGACCTGTGCCTACTCGCTATGGAATTATAAAGCGCTGGTGTTCGTTTGTAAGCCTGCGAACAGAGAAACGCCCGTAACTTGACAAAGCGGAGGTGCGCAGGTAACATAACCGCCAAGACCCCTGTGAACTTTCCGAGTCTGTGCGTCAATATTCGTTTTTCAGTATCCGTTTCCAATATCCATACGCCAAATACCTATATTTCAATATCCGTTCTTATAACCAAAGGCATAACAACCGCATGGCGAAATCGCTCATCATCGTCGAGTCACCGGCAAAAACTAAGACACTCAAGAACTTTCTCGGTCCCGATTTTCTCGTTGAAGCGAGCATGGGACACGTGCGTGACCTGCCCGAACGACGCCTCAGCGTAGACGTCGACAACGATTTCGCGCCCACCTATAAGCCGCTCGCCGACCGCGCGGATGTGCTTAAGCGACTGATCGCCGCCGCCAAAACGGTCAAGACCGTCTATCTCGCCTCCGACCCCGACCGTGAAGGCGAGGCGATCGCCTGGCATCTCTCGGAAGCGCTCGAACTCAAAGACGCGCAGCGTATCCAGTTCAACGAGATCACCCGTACTGCTGTTCAGCAGGCGCTTGCCGCGCCGCGCCGTGTCAATATGGATCGCGTGAATGCACAGCAGGCACGGCGTATTCTTGATCGGCTGATCGGCTACAAACTCTCACCGATACTCTCCGCCAAGATTCAGAAAGGGCTGTCCGCGGGGCGCGTACAGTCCGTTGCCGTGCGGCTGATCTGCGAACGAGAGCGCGAAATCCAGGCGTTTGTACCGGTCGAATACTGGTCCTTGACCGCAAGCCTGACGCCGCAGTTGCCGCTCAAACATTTCCCCTTTCCGGCGAAACTGCACAGCCGCAGCGGGCAGAGATTAGAGCCGAAATCCGAATCCGACATCGCCGCAATCCTGAGCGACATCGATAAAGCGACCTACACGGTCGCCGAAGTCAAGAAGCGCGAACAGAAGCGTAACGCCGCCGCGCCGTTCATTACGAGCACACTGCAGCAGGAGGCATCCCGCAAACTCGGCTACAGCAACAAGCGCACGATGCAGGTCGCACAGGGACTCTATGAAGGCGTGGAACTCGGCTCGCAGGGCAGCGTCGGGCTGATCACCTATATGCGAACCGACTCGGTGCGGATCGCAAATGAAGCGCAGGTCGAAGCGCGTCAGTTTATCGCCGAAAAATATGGCGAGGCGTATGTTCCGGCGACTTCCAAACAGTTCAAGTCCAAAGGTTCAGCGCAGGATGGTCACGAGGCGATCCGTCCGACTGCGGCGATGCGCGAGCCCGATGTGATCGCGAAGCACCTCGCCCCCGATCAGCTCAAACTCTACCGGCTGATCTGGCAGCGTTTCATCGCCAGTCAGATGAATCCCGCCGTTATGGACGTGACGTCGGCGGACATAGATGCCGTCGGCGCTGCAATGCGAAACAATCAGGATAACACGTATATCGGCAAGCCCGTCGCGCCTTATGTGTTTCGCGCCACTGGCAGCGTCGTCAAATTCGACGGTTTCATGCGCGTCTACACCGAAGGCAAGGACACCGAGGAGACCTCCGACGACGAGCAGCCACCCCTGCCGCCGCTCTCGAAGGAACAGTCTCTCAACCTGATAAAACTCGATCCGCGCCAGCACTTCACCGAGCCACTGCCCCGCTATACTGAGGCGACGATCGTCAAGGCGCTCGAAGAGCGCGGCATCGGACGCCCAAGCACCTACGCCAGCATCATTTCGGTGATCCGCGATCGCAACTATGTCGATCTGATCGACAAACGGTTCTACCCGACCGAACTCGGCTTCAAAGTCATCGACCAGCTCGTGAAGCACTTTCCGAGTGTGATGGACATCGAGTTCACGGCAGATATGGAGAGCAAACTCGACGCGGTCGAGGATGGCAGCGCAGACTGGGTGCAGCTGTTACGCAATTTTTACGACCCCTTTGAGAAGTCGGTGGCGCTCGCAAAAGTGGAAATGGAGAACCTGAAGCCCGCGCCCGTCGAGACCGAATTCAGCTGTCCTGCAACAGGGCGCGTCATGGTCACGCGACAGGGGCGGTTCGGACCGTTCATCAGCTGCAGCGGCTACCCGGAGTGCAAGAAAATACTCAAGACGAACCCGGATGGCTCGCTGGTCGAGGGTCCCGATTTCGTCTGCGGGCTCGTCGATACCGGTCCCAAAGTGCCGGTCGATCCGGCGACACTGCCGAACGCAACCGAGTATGTCTGCCCGAAAGAGCTGGGTGTGATGCTGCAGCGACAGGGACGGTTCGGAATGTTCCTCGACTGCAGTTCTTACCCTAAATGCCGTACGACATTGAAGCTGAACCCGGACGGCACACTGCTGGAGAAGCAGGAGTTCGCCTGTACGTATTCGGAATCGGCGGGCAAACGCGGCGCGAAGAAAATATCGCCGACGAAACGTACTGCGGCTGTCGGTAAGACCGCCTCCACCGCTAAAAAGACGGTGGCAGTCGGAACGAAAACAGCGGTCGCGAAAACAGCCGCAGTGAAGAAGACCGCAGTCGAAACGATAGCCGCGAAGACCACCGCTGCAAAAAGTGTAGTAGCTAAAACAGGCGCCACCAAGCAAACGGCTACGAAAACCGCTGTAAAATCAGCAGCAAAAGCGCCTGCGGTAAAGAAGACTACTGCGAGCAAGAAGGTTTTGGTTTCGGTCGGGGCAGGGGGTTCTGGCGAATCGACAGAAGAATGACACGGACGGAAAATTAAACGGAAAAGTGAGATAGGATGACGCTGGAGTTCACGAAGATGCAGGGCGTCGGCAACGATTTCGTCGTTGTGGATGGGCGGGGAATCGCGGACCAAGACTGGTCTGCGCTTGCGATCGAGGTCTGTGACCGAAAGTTCGGGATCGGGGCGGACGGTCTCCTGGTGATCGACTTTCCGACTAATTCGACCGCCGACGTGCTGATGAGGATGTTCAATCCGGACGGCACGCCCGATATTTGCGGCAACGGAATGCGCTGTGTCGCGCGGTATGCGGTCGAGCATAAGTTAGTTGATCCCGACAGCCTCTGGATCGAGACACTGGCGGGGATGCGAATTGCGATCGTTTATCGCGATGAGCGCGGATTTATCGACAAAATCACGGTTGGCATGGGCGAACCGGAGTTTGACCCGTATAAAATCCCGATGCTGGTCGGTCTGCGCGACGAGGTGCTCGACTACCCGCTCGAACTTTCGGACGGCACTGCGCTGAGCATCTCTGCGGTCTCTACCGGCTCGACCCACGCCATCACGTTCGTCCCCGGACTGCCGGACGACAGCGTTTTTTTTGCGGTCAGCCCACTCGTCGAGCATCATTCACAATTCCCGGAGCGTACGAGTTTGATGTGGTGCGTCGTCGACGATCCGACACATATCCGAATGCGAATCTGGGAGCGGGGCGCGGGGGAGACTCTCGGATGCGGCACGGGCGCGTGTGCGGCGGCAGTTGCGGCGATCCGGCTCGGATACTCACCTGCGGGCGAGGCAGTAACCATCGCGACGCGCGGCGGGGAACTGAGCATCGTCTGGAAACCCGGCGAATCCATTGAAATGACCGGTCCCGCCAGAACCGTCTTCAGCGGCACCTACCTCGTAAACGAGTAACTCTTCTCCGGGAAGCGGAATATCTACCAGCCCTGATCGGTCAGCCACCGTAGGATCGTGCCGCGCGATTTGTCAGGTGCTTCGAGGTGCGAAGAGTCGATTGTGGTGACACTGGTGTGCGAGCCCACCATCGCCGCGAGCGCCTCGATACGCTCTACGGGAATGAGAACGTCCTGCTTCGCCGCAATAAAAAGCGCGGGCAGACTGCCGACGTTCTGCGCTTTCAGCACGAACGTGTTCAGTTCCGATAGCAGTTGTGCGGCGGATGCGCCCGAAACATAGTCCTGCCTCTGCGCGAGCATCGCTTTGCCGATCGCGCTGCTGAAACCGCGAAATGGTTCGGTTCCGATGCAGAGGCAGACGATCCCGGCAAGACTCGGCGCCTCGCCGGAAGTCGTTCCTTCCTTCAGACGCATCTGTTCCTGTGCGGCGACGGCCAGCGCGGCGGCTCCGCCCATCGAGTGCCCGACGATTACGATTCGCTCCACTTCCGAATTCGAAGTCTGCAGTGTCTGCTGCAGCCAGACAAGCGCGTCCTGAAGGTTGTCCGCCGCCTGCTGTACGCTCTCCATTCTGCCGCCCGTGCCGCCGAGTTTATGCCCCGCCGCATCGAAGGTCAGCCCGCTATAGCCGTGCCCTGCAAGGTAGCTCGACAGCCCGTCGAGGCTGTATTTGCCCGACGTGAAGCCATGCGCATAGAGGAGAGCCGTCGGGCGAATCGAGTGTTCCGGCAGGTAGCGCAGCGCCGATAACTCCAGATCGCCGCTCGGAATACGAACCGATTCGAGGTGCATCATGCGGGTTTCACCGCGTGAAGGCTCAAACGGGTACGGTAGAGCAGACCCGCGATTACCAGCGCGCAGAACGCTACAAACCAGTCTCCGAATCGCGTATAGAGAGTTTTGCCATCCATCAGGCGCATACGGCGGGTCTCCCAACTCTTCACATCATCGGGTACGCGAGCGATAGTTTGCCCCTTACTATCGAGTATGCAGGTGATGCCGGTCGTCGTAGAGCGTGCGATTTCGCGGCGATTCTCGATAGCTCTCAGAGTCACGGCCGCCAGATGCTGTTCGAGCGCGGCACGGCTCTGAAACCACGAGTCGTTGCTCTGCGTGATCAGCAGGTTCGCGCCCGATGCCGTCATTTCCCGCGCATAGTTCGGATACATCGCCTCATAACAGATGAATGGACCGAGCCGTACCTGTCTCCCATCCGCTGTTGAAAAAGGCAGCAGTGCGGCCTCTTTGCCCTGCAGGACATCGTCATCGGGAAAATCGAAGGCGTGAGCGACCGAACTCGGGATCAGGTCACGGTAGGGGATAAACTCCCCGAAGGGTACGAGCTGGCGTTTGTTGTAGAGCGACGAAAAGCGCCCGTCGGGATCATACAGTACGGCGGTGTTGGCGCGAGCGTGTGCCTTCGTGTCGCGTACGGCGGAGCCGACAACGACTGCAGCCTGGCTGTCGAGCGCGAGACCGCGCAGGAACGACTGTACACTGCCATCGTGGACGGCGTCGCCCGGCGCCGACGACTCAGCCCAGACATAGAGTTCCGGCTTCGGGATCGTTTGGGACGCCTGTGATGTCATTTCCGTGAAGACCTGCATCTGCTGCTCTGGCGTCTGCTGGACGAAAGCGTTGAAATTGCCCTGCATTACCGCGACATTCAGCGTCTTCCCGGTATCCGCGGGCAGCATTCGTGCCCATCCATACAGGCAGAGCAGTCCGGTCAGCGTCAGAGTCGCCCACAGCCATCGCGCACTGTCGGTCGCGAGGTCTTTTTGTCCCCGTTTGTTATACCAGTCGGCAAGTGCTCCGTTGACGAGCATAATCAGAAAGCTCACGCCGTACGCGCCGGTTACGTCGGCGAACTGCAGCACGGGCAGGAAGCGGTACTGTGTGTAGCTGAGCTGCGCCCAGGGCATCGTGATCGCGCCGAGTGTGCGTGCCCACTCCATAATCACCCAGGCGGCTGCCAGCGCGATAATCAGCCTTCCGCCCGTCAGCCGCCGCGACAGCCACCAGGCGCCCGCTCCCCAGAACCCGTAGAAGAGCGCGAGGATCAGAGTCAGCCCGAACCAGGCGAACCAGCCGATTTGCGAATGCGTCCAGGCCACGATCGTCAGCCCGACCCAGTACCAGACAGGCGCGAGGAAGAACCAGCCGAAAATATAGCCGCGCCAGAACGCCTGTCGCATCCTCACCGCACGCGTTACGCTGAGAATTAGCGGAGCCACCGCAACCCACGCGAGCAGCCAGAGCGCAGGGACCGGGCAGGCAAGGAAAAGCAGGAAGCCGCCGAGGGCAGCGAGCCGCAGACCCGGGAAACGTGGCTTGAGCGTTGAATCGAAAGAATTGGTTGTGCCAGTCATGGAGTTATCTTCAATCGTAAAATTTTCGTTGGGTTCAGGTCATCCGGTTTCATAGACTGCGGTGCATGAAGAACAGCGAAAAGTTGTATGCGAAAAGTTGTCTGCAGCTGCGGTGCCGCTTCGGTTCGGCTATAATAGCCCAGACCTATCTTAGCGTTAAATGGTCCGTGCTCGGAAAATCGTTCACATCCCTGATTTCTGTACGAATTGTTGTACCTTAAAGACTGCCGACAGCACAAGCATATTCCGCCGCCGAGTTGGAACAGCCTGCTGACAAGGAGCGAACGCAGCGTGATTTTACGAAGAAAAAGGGAATTAAATGACCGGACGCCGCCTGGCAAACGGAAGAGGAATCTGTTTGCGCTGCCGGGCTGCGCAATACTGCTGCTCGCAAGCGGCTGTGCGCGGCAGCCTCCGTCACAGACTTCGCTCTCCGGAAAACGTCTGCGTGTCACGCTTACTTTCAACGCCGCGCTCGACAACCCGAACTATCACTATTTTTTCGTGATCAACTACGACACCTCGCAGGGAATCGGGGGCAATTCCGCCGCGCCGGGTCCGATTCCGGTAATCGGGCCGTCTAATGCCAACCAGAGTTTCGGCAACGGGTTTGCGGCAAGTTCAGACAACGGTCCGGGCGGATTCACCGATTTTGTCGAGTTCACACAGGGCAATTTCAACCTCTATCATGTGATCGGCAGCACGATCAACCGGCAGTTCAATCCGAACGGCCGTCCGATCGTTTTTACACCACCCGACCCGACCGATCCGCGTACGGCACGCGTCATTTCGTTCGATCTCGACCTGTCGCAGATCGTTTTCGATGCCAGCGGTAACAAACTCGATCCACTGCAGGCGGCAACTCAGGCACGAGCGATCCGTTACCTGCAGGTCAATGCGATCGCGACCAATATTGTGCCGACGGATGTTACGCAGGTGATCAAACAGGTAGATTCGTTCGGCGATGACACTTCAAGCATTGGTCAAACTAACTTTCTGCGACTCGATGCCTCACAGAATGGGTCGATCGCAAACGGCGATCAGCGCGTTCCCAATTCAACGGAGCCGTCGGGCAACGACGTAATCAGCAATGTGAGTCTGGCAGGCGGTGGGGACGAACGGATCAATCTCGTCGACTGGCGGATCGACATCGTCCAGCAGTAATTTGCTTTTGATAGATTTGTCGTAACTGTTCACCCACCCAACCTCCTCCTTCCGAAGGAGGGGGAGAGAATACACTCTTCGTTAGCTTTTGCTTCCGTGCAGGCACACTGGCTAAATAGTTACGATTTGTCGTAACTATTAGATAATCTGATGAATAAGTTACCTACCCCACAGGCAGGGGTATGTGCTAACAACCTGGCACCACGAATAGTGCTTTTTTGAGGGCTTCCGATATTCGTCAGATTATCTATTTACCCTCACCCCCTTTTTAAGGGGTAGGTAATTGCCGATAAGCTCGCTCGGCTCATCTCAAACGCTGTGTAGATGAGGGCAAAAACAGGGCGTATTCTGCCCGAGAAACCAGATACCTACCCCGGTGAATGACCCGTCCCCTCTCCAGAAGCTTCGGGAAGAGGGGGAGCAATACGGTAATTTCAGGAAGGGGTGAATACTTCCGATTTATCGTAACTATCGAGCGATTGTCTCAGCCATCAGCAAAAGTTGATAAACTGTATATTCTTGCCCCATTTTTCGAAGGAAGAAGTTACAGAGTAGTGAATAATTACCATATTTCGCTGCAATTTCGCGATGGCAGAGTTTCTCTTTCTAAGGGTGGAGAACGACGATTCCATAATATCGTCTCAAATTTTTCTGGTAAATGCTATGGTGAATGTGGAATTCTCATTTAGACGCAAAAGTTTTGCGGGAAGTCAGGCTGCCATGCGACGTGCCGGATTCAATACCTTTGGTTTTCTTCTTTTGACGCTTCTGTCGTTGAATGCTGCGTCGCAGCCCATCAAACAACAGAGAAAATATGCTGACGATATAAACTCTAAAATAACTCGAACTTCGCGAAAGCCACGCAACAAAGTATTTCCGCAGCGGGTCGATGTTCAATCGGCTTTTCCAACGCGCTCACTCTCTCGCTTTATACGAAATGATGACAGCCCCAATGCGGTGACGAAACTTCAAATCGACGCGTCGCAGATGGCATCACATCCGATTGATCCACGAGTTTTCGGAAACTTTATCGAACACCTCGGCGGTGTGATCTACGAAGGTCTCTGGGCGCAGGCGCTGCTCAATCCCAATCTCGAACAGATCGAAGAGAAGGAAATCGCCCCGCAGAATTGGACACTTTCACTGAACGCGTCCTGGATCAGCGACGGCTATCAGTCTCCGCGCTGTGTGAGACTCGAGTCAGTGAAGAAGGAAGCAAATTCTGTTTCGGTTAAATCGATCGGGAGTGCGAAAAAGGACGCATCAAAAGGCGGGGAGCTGTCTCAGACTGTGCATCTGCCGATACAGCGGGAACGCGCCTACACGCTGAAGCTTTACCTGCGCTCGCCTGAGCAGCCCGGCAAAGTTTCAGGTAAAGTCGTCGTGCGTCTTGTAAATGAAGCGGACGGAAGGACACTTGCCGATGCTGCTCTGGAGGTGAACTCCGCGAAATGGAAGCAGCATACCGTCGCGATGGTCGTGCGTGAAGGCGCTCTGGGCAAGGGCATGGCGCCGCGCTTTATCGTAGCGAACGAGAGCGGCAGCGCGGTCGATGTCGATCAGCTTACACTATTTCCGAATGATAATATCGAAGGCATGGACCCGGACGTGATCGCGAAGTCGCGTGCATGGCATTTGCCGATCGTGCGCTACCCCGGCGGCAACTTCGTCAGCGGGTACTACTGGGAAGACGGTATCGGCAAACGCGAACTGCGCCCGACTCGTCGCAACGACGCCTGGGGCGGCGTGGAGCCCAACCACTATGGCACAGACGAGTTCATGCAGTTCTGCAAACTCGTCGGAACGCAGCCGCAAATCTGTATCAATGCCGGAAACGGCACACCGGAGGACGCTGCGAACTGGGTGCGCTACTGCAACAGTTCCGATCCCGCCGACCGCTATGCCGCGCTTCGCGCCGCCAATGGACACCCGAAGCCCTACGATGTGAAAATATGGGAGATCGGCAACGAACTCTACGGGGGCTGGCAGATCGGGCACACCGACCCGGCCGGCAATGCGGAGCGATTCGTTCGATTTCGCAAAGCGATGCTCGCCGCCGACCCGACTATCAAACTCATCGCGACCGGCAAAGCAGACGAGTTCACTCCCGAAGGCTGGAAGCGCTGCCTCGACTGGAACGCCGCCGTTTTACGTGCGGCGGTAGCAGAGGGTGGACGCGCGCCCGACTACCTTTCGCTGCATCCGCTGGTGCCGCTGCCCGGACTGCTGCCCGGTCTGCCCTACTCCGAACAGTACGAAAGCGCTATGTCCCAGCCCGCTTTCCTCGGCGAAACGATGCTGCCAGAGCTGACGAGGCTGATCGCCGAAATCGCAGGACCGAATGCGCCGACGCGTATCGCGCCGACGGAGTGGGGCATCATCATCGGCGGCGATAAATGGTGGCTCGGACCCAATCACGACGTGCTGACGGGGGCGATCTTCAACGCGCTGACGCTCAATACGCTGCTGCGAAACAGTGATCAGGTGACGCTGGCGAATATGACGGCGCTGCTGCACGGCGGCGGCATAAAGCGCTCCAACGGGGTCGTCTACGTCGATCCGCAGTACTGGACGCAGGAGCTCTATGCGGCAGCGCAGCCACACCTGCCGGTGGCGATGGTTACAACGGGACCCGGGCACGATGTTCCGGCGCGAGGCTCGCTTCCTGCAGTGGCAAACGTTCCCGATATCGACGCTTTCGCCGCTCGCTCGAAAGCCCCGAAGACAATGGTCGTCTTTGTCGTCAATCGACATCTCACTGCTTCACGCGCTGTGCAATTGGCAGTCCGGGGTTTTCTCCCGCAGCGCATTACTGGCACGCTGCTCTCTGCGCCCGACCCGCGGGCACGAAACAGCTATGATAAGCCGAACGCGGTTGCTCCCAGACCTTTTGCAGTTCCTGCATGGATCACCGGAGCGGTATGGCAGGTGACCGTGCCCCCGCACTCACTTCTCGTTCTGACGCTGCAGCGCAAATAGCGTCTGTGATATAATGGGACATGTACGACCGATTGGGTTTAGAAGCGGAGACCAGAATGGCTAACCTTTTGATAGCGCACAGTACAGCAGCCAACCATACGATCGAAGCAAACCACATAATCGAAACCGAAACCGAGCAGTCCCTCGAAGCGCGCGCAGTTTATGTCGGAGAACGCCCGATTGCCTTCGATCG